>Ga0210120_1000379_pt1 | contig 10471 bp, 9 predicted proteins | sample Goodyear_PhragA__FD_184868 | JGI IMG/M metagenome (GOLD analysis project Ga0210120, IMG submission 184868) | Wetland microbial communities from San Francisco Bay, California, USA, that impact long-term carbon sequestration - Goodyear_PhragA_D2... | ecosystem: Environmental > Aquatic > Marine >... | reverse complement strand
GGCCGGCACGTTTCGGGTACAGACCGAGTGTGCTCGCCGTGCCTGCGTATCCCTACCGGTATAGACGGGGCCTGACCCCGCGAACCGGAGGGGCAAACCACCGTCGAGCGTGCGCAACTCGTCTAGTGTCCCGAGTCGCAAATTCGGGAGCAGCGTCGCGAGTGGCTGGCCGCGCCTGACGCCGCGAGGCGGCCGCGAATTTACGACTCGGGACGCCAGAGGCCCCGGGGCGCTCATTCTTTGTGGCACATCTCGCACACGCCCCGTTTGTCGATCCGCAGCAGGTAGCTGCCGGCCGGGGCCGGAACGCCGTCGAGGCTGTGGACGCCGCCCGAGCTCGTCTGTTCGGCGTTCGCGTTGGAGCCGTGCGCGACGTGGCACTGGATGCAGTTGGCCGAGCCCTGAGAGGTCTGGTTGGTGCGGTGGCGTTTGCTGAAGACCGCGTCGCCGCTGTCGGTGAATGAGGAGTCGCTGAGGTAGCGGGTGTGGCACGTCGAGCACCAGTCCGAGATGTTGGCGATGAAGCCCGCCGCATTCGTGTCCTCGACCTGCCAGTAGTTTTCGGTCGTGTAGACCTTTTTCGAGGCGTCGGGGATCATCACGCCCGCACCGGCGCCCGAGTCGCTTGGGATTGGCCTCAGCGTGCGGTAGTTGCCATTGCCGTGGGGATCGTGGCAGCTGCCGCAGCGCAGCGGGATCTTCTTGCCGTAGTCGACTTCGCCACTGATCGGGCCGTTACCCCAGACCGTCACTTCTGAGGCGTTGGCCGAGTGAGTTGAGGTGACGTCGGCGGCGGCGCCAAGCACCGGCACGGTCCCGCCGGGGTTCGGATAGGTGCTCTGCTGGCCCGAGGCCGAACCGGAGCCGATCAGCGCATATTCGAAGCCGCCGCCACGCAGGGCCCCGGCTTTTCCACCGCTTCGCCCGGCGCCCGAGTAGCCGACGCCGTCAACCACATCGGTGTTCGCCCCGGTCGCCGCGGAGCCATGACACGTGTAGCAGAGGGCAGGCTGGGGCTCGGCCAGAAGCCTGCTCGCGGTCGAGGTGTGGATCCGATGGCAGCTCGCGCAGGTGTCCGCCACCGGGCCGGCACCGGAGACGTGCGGCCCATTGTCAGCCCGAGCGGCGACGCCACCGGCAAGGAGCGACGCCGTGCAGACCAGCCCCAGGAGGGCCAGCCTGCCTGCTTTGTCGTGTGCTCTCGTGGTGGCCAAGACCGACTGTCGCCCCCTCCCGGGGTGGCTGCTATCGCGGTTATTTGTCGTGGCACATCTGGCAGACACCCCTGTTGTCGATCCGCAGGAGACGACTGTCGGCGCCCAGCGCACCGCCTTCGGGGTTGGGCACGCTGGACGAGTAGGTCCCCATGCTGGCGTTGGAGCCATGCGAGACGTGACACTGAATGCAGTTGGCCGAGCCCTGAGAGGTCTGGTCGGAGCGGTGCCGGAAGGCGAAGACGGCATCGCCGCTGTCTTCCCTGCCGCTGTGGCCGGTGGCGAGGTAGCGGGTGTGGCAGGTGGAGCACCAAGTCGCGATATTCGAGATGAAGCCCGGCGCGTTTGCGTCCTCGACTTCCCAGTAATTTTCGGTCGTGTAGACCTTTTTCGAGGCGTCGGGGATCGCCACACCCGGGCTCGCCGTGCCGGATTCCCTTGGGATTGGCCTCAGGATGCGGTAGTTCCCGTTGCCGTGCGGGTCATGGCAAGAGCCGCAGCGCAGGGGGATTACCTTGCCGAAGTTGACTTCCCCACTGATCGCTCCGTTGCCCCAGGCCGTCTGCGCAGACTCGTCGATCGAGTGGGTCGAGGTCACCGCCGCCCCGCTTCCTTTCACGGGGATTTCGCCGAGGTACCCGTTGCCCGATGGGGCATTCGAGCCGATCAGCGCATAGGAAAAGCCACCGCCGCGCAGGGCTCCGGCTTGGCCGCCGCTTCGCCCTTCTCCCGAGTAGCCGACGCCGTCCTCCACGTCGGTGTTCGCCCCGGTCGCCGCGGAGCCATGGCACGTGTAGCAGAGGGAAGTCTGGACCTCTTTCAGCAGGTGCGGCGCCTGCGCGGTGTGCACGCGGTGGCACCCGGCGCAGCTGTCGGTGACGGCGCCCGCCCCGGCGACGTGAGGGCCATTGTCGGCCGCCGCAGGAGCGGCAGCCGCGAACAGCGACACGGCGAAGCCGATCGCGAAGGTCGCCGCTTTTCTCATCTTCTCCCTATCGTGTTTCATCTCAGTACGTCCAGACCTGGACGCGGTTGTTTTCCCGATCGGTGACGTAGATGCGCCCGTCTCCGTCGATCGCTATCCCATTCGGATACTCGAACGCCCCGTCGGTGAATCCCTCCACGCCGAAGGAGCCGACGTAGGAGGGCGCCTCCTTCACCCCGCCGCCGATGTCGTACACCTTCACCGCATGGGTTGTCGTGTCGACGACGTAGAGCTTGTCGCCGTGGATCGCAACGCCGCGCGGCAGGCCGAGGTCCCCGTCGGCGACCCCGCGCTGGATCGACGCCGCCGGCTTTCCCTTCGAGTCGAAGATGGTGAGCCGGCCGTCGTTGCTGTCGGCAACGTAGACGTCGCCGTCCGAGTCGACCGCGATCCCGTTCGGGAACCAGAAGACGCCGGGCGTCCCGATCCTGCGGAGCGGTTTCTGGCCGTCGCCGAAGACGAGGACCCGGTGCAAGCGGCGCTCGCCGTTGACGTCGGTCATGTAGAGGTCGTCTTCGGGGCCGAAGGCCAACCCGAGCGGGTTTGCGCTCCTGCCCAACCGCCCCTTGGGCTTGAGCGAGCGGAGGTACTTTCCGTTCTGGTCGTAGATCTCCACGTCCTCCCGCAGGCGATCACTGACGTAGACGTCCCCCGTCTCGGGCTCGACCGCCACGTAGACGGGGAGGCGCCAGCTGCCCTTGTGGCCGCCGGGCTTCAGCGAGTCCACCTGCTCTCCGGAGCGGTCGTAGACCCGCACCAGCCGGCGGCCGCCGCTCTCGGTGACGTAGATGCGGTCGCCGTCGGGGCTTACCGCGACGCCCATCGGCTGGGCCGCGCCGTAGATGCTCGTGTCGTAGTGAGGAAGCTGCTGGGAGACGCCCGGCAGGGAGCTGCCACCGGTCAGGAGGCGGTAGAGAAGATAGGCGATGATCGCCAGCAGCAGCACCAGCAGGGCGATTTTGCGCCGCCGGCGCTTGAGCGCTTTCGCGGCGATCTCTGCCTCGGTGAGGGCTGCGGCGGCAGCCCCGGCGCCGGACGACGAGTCGAAGACGGGCGAGGATACGTCGTCGGAACTCGCCATCTCATGCACCTCCCATGCTGGGGTGACCGGCTTCTGAGCCGCCCGAGCCAGGCGAGGAGAGCCGGCTCAGGTTGCTGCGCGCGTTGAAGTTTTCTGAATCTACAGCGAGGACCTTGCGATACCAACGGGCCGCGGCCGAACGGTTCGATTCGGCCTCCGCAGCCATCCCAAGGCCGAGCATCGCGTCGACCGCCACGGGCCCCGACGCCAGTGGCCGCAGCCGGCGCGTCGCGTCGGCCGGCCGCTTCTCGCACAGGTCCACCATCGCGGTCGCGTACTGCGCGAAGGGCTTGCGGTGGAGCTTTCGGTAGGCCTTCGAAAGCCCTTCGTATGGCTCACACCAACCGGACGGCACGAACAGGACCGCCTGCCGGAACGCCTTGACCGCCAGGGCGGGAGAACCGGCTCCGACAGCCGCCGTCCCCAGCAGGTTCCAGGCGTCGGCGTCTCCAGCTTCGACCTTGACGGCCCGCTGCAGCGCCTTCAGCGCCTTCTTTGACTGGCCGTCCTCGAGCAGAACGGAGCCGAGGCCGTAGTACGCGGCCTCGAGCTGAGGATCGACGCCGGCGAACTCTTCCTCACCGGCGGTCCCGATGATCTTCTTGAACGAAACCACCGCCTCGGAGTTGTCTCCCTTTTCGGCAAGGACTTCGCCGCGTCCGAGCAGCGCCGTGCTCTGCGTCTCTTCCAGCTTAAGGACTTCGTCGTACTGGTCGAGAGCGCTGTCGGGCCGATCCGCCGCACGGTAGATTTCGGCCAGCCGCAACCGCAAACCGGTCTCATTTGGCTGCGCGCGAACGGCCTTCTCGGCAGCGTCGATCTGCCGCTCCACGAGCGACGGCGGCTTGTTCAGCCGGTCCAGCGCGTAGTTCACCACCTGGAACCCGACCACGACGACCACCACCACCAAGCCGATACGGATCAGACGATCGAGGGTTCCTTCGCGCATACACGAATTCTCGCGCCGGGGACCTGTTCGCTCAATCCGTCGGGCGGTAGACCGCGGGTAGATTTTGGGTACAGGCGGAGACTGTCGGGACTGGGAGTCCGTGTCCGTCCCCGCGCTGGTCCTCAGGCGCTCTCACCGCCACCCCCCAGACCCTTGCGGACAATGTAGGCGGCTGCCTGCGTGCGATTCTCCAGCTGCAGCTTCTCGAGGGCGTTGTGGACGTGGTTCTTCACGGTCCCCTCGGTGATGTAGAGCTTCGCCCCGATCTCCTTGTTGCTCATGCCGTCCGCGACGAGCCGCAGGACCTCGAGCTCTCGGGGCGTCAGCGCCGGCGCATCGGGCTCGTCCTGGTGGGCCTGGGCCACGGGAGTCCCGTCGCGAATCTGGCCGAGCAGCCGCCCGGCGATCGACGGCGACAGAGCCGCCTCGTTCCGCATCACCGCTCTGATCAGATCGAAGAGTTCCTCGGGGCGCAGGTCCTTCAGCAGGTATCCCTGAGCACCGAAGCGGATCGCCTCGAAGAGGTGCTCGTCGGCCTCGGACACCGTCAGCATCACGACCCTGACGTCCGGCACCTGTTCGCGGATGAGGCGCGTCGCCTCGACGCCGTCCATCACCGGCATCTCGATGTCCATGACAACCAGGTCCGGCTTCAGCTCGTTTGCCTTCCGCACGGCCTCCAGGCCGTTCTCGGCTTCGCCGATCACCGTCAGGTCGTCCTGCTTGTCGATCAGCTGAGCGACCGACCGCCGGAAGAGAGCCGTGTCGTCGACGGTGAGAATTCGGATCTGCTCAGTTGCTTCGGGCATCTATGTCTGCGGAATTCGTCCCGGCACGGCGAGCATAGGGGACCTCCGCGACGACGCGCGTGCCCCTACCCGAGGCCGAGTCGGTGAGGAGCGTGCCGCCGATCAGCTCCATGCGCTCGCGCATGGAGTGCAGCCCGAACCCGTCGCGGTCGAGCATCGCCTCGGCCGAATCGAAACCGCGGCCGTTGTCCTCCACGACAAACGTCACGGTGCCGTTCTCCTGCGTGACCCGGACGGCGGCGGATGCGGCGCCCGAGTGCTTGCGGACGTTCGTGAGCGCCTCCTGGATGACCCTGATGATCTGGATCTCGCTGCGCGGCGGTAGGTTCAGGTCGTGGTCGAGGGCTGCTTCCAGCGAGGTCGCAACCCCGCACTGGTTGGTGTACTTCTCGAGGTAGGCACGCAGGCTGTCGAGTAGATCGCGATCCGTCTGGCTTGACTCGTGGAGGTCGAGAATGGCCCCGCGGGCGTCCCGGTATCCCTCCTCGCAGATGTCCGCGAGCTGGGCCAGCTCGGCGGTGATCGCCTCGCTGGTTGCTGCGTCGCCGCCGGAGCCGAGGGCGCGAAGCCGGAGGTGGGTCGCCCCTAGGACCTGCGCGAGGCTGTCGTGCAGCTCGCGGGCGATCCGCTCGCGCTCGGCGAGGATCGCGCCCTGCCGTTCGCCCTCACGCATCCGGGCGCTGGTCACCGCGATCGAGGCGAGGTCGGAGAGGGTCATGAGAAACCGGCGGTCGCGCTCGCTGAACGGGGCCTGCGACTTCCTGCCGATCCAGAGCTCGCCGAGCACCGTGTCGCGGCTCTGGATATGGACCTCCAGGCTCTCCTTGACCTCCGTGGACGACTGCAGCGAGTGAGCATGCCGCAGGTCGTGGAGGCTGTAGGACCCGTCGGCCTCCGGCGAAATGCACACCCCCTCGCGCAGGGCCTCGGCCCCCGCATGGCTCGCGTCGACCTGCACGGACTGAGTCGTTGCGTCGTCGAGGCAAACGGTTGCGTGGTCGCCTGCCAGCAGGTCGCGGGCGTGGCCGGCGACAGCAGCGAGGATGTCGCCGAGGCCGTCCTGGTTCGAGATGCGCAGCAGCACGTCGTAGAAGCCGTGGCCCTCGCGCTGCCGGCGCTGCAGATCGGCGACGACGCGGGCCCGCTCGGCCTGCGCACGATCGATGAAGTGAAACATCACAAAGGTGAAGGCGACGACGCCGAGCAGCGTGAAGGTGACGAGCACGATATGGAAGCCGTAGCCGGCGAAGAAGTCCTTGTCGATGAGGCCGACGCGAATCAGCTCGAACGGAATCAGCTCGAGCACCAGGACGAACAGGACCGGAAGAGCGACACCGACGACCTTGAGCCGGCGAAGGTCGGCGGCTCCCTCCCGGTCATCCGATCCGAAGGCTTCGTCCCCTGACCCCCTGGGAGGACCCACGTTCTGCGCTCCTCCGGTTGGCGTGGGCATTGGCGCTCCAGCTGCTACGCGAGGACGGCTGCTCTGGTCGACACGTCAAAAGTGTATGTGCTCCTACGGCGCGGCGATTGGCGCTGTCAGTGGGAAACCGTGATGCTCATCACACGCCCGAACGTTCATTGGACACCCCGAACTCGACGGGCCACGGCGGCCTCGTAACTCAGGCGGAGACCGCCCGCCAGGCGCTCAAGCCGCCTTCCAAGCGCCGTCCCGGGCACCGGGGCACGGCGCCGGCGCGGCAGCCGCGCTGCTGCTCAGCCCGGCCGGGCAAAGCGTGCTGCGGTGAAACCCGCGCGCCCTGCGGCTGCAGCCCGCGAACGAGGCGGGCACGTGACCGATGCCGCAAACGGCGCGCCGCTGCAGGATGGGCAAACCATGCTAAGCGCAAGCAGACTTCTCAACGGACAGGTGGGGCCCCAGGACGCTTTGCGGTATGGCCGCAAAGCCGGAGCGGGCCCTGCCCATTTGCTGCATTACTCCGAGGACAAGAAACCTGTCGTCGTGTGGAGCGTGACGCGGCGGTGCAACCTGCACTGCGGTCACTGCTACGCGGACTCCCACGACCGCGACTACCCCGGCGAGCTGAGCGATTCCGAGGGGCGGCAGATGCTCGAAGACCTGGCGGCGTTCGGGGTGCCCACCGTTCTCTTCTCAGGCGGCGAGCCGCTGACGCGCCCCAACGTGCTCGAGCTCGCCGCCGTCGCCAACGAGCTCGGCATGCGGACGGTGCTGTCGACCAACGGCACCAAGATCGACGACACCGTCGCCAAGGAAATCGCCGATGCGGGCTTCTCCTACGTCGGGATCAGCATCGACGGGATCGGCGCCCTGAACGACAAGGTGCGCGGCACCAAGGGCGCCTACGACGGCGCGGTCAACGGCATCCGCGCGGCGCGCGATGCCGGGCTGCGCACGGGCATCCGCTTCACGGTGCATGGCCTCAACCGCGACCACCTCGGCAAAGTCTTCGAACTGGCCGAGACGTTGCGGGTCAACCGACTCTGCGTATACCACCTCGCCTACGCGGGCAGGGGCGGGAAGATGCGCAAGCACGACCTGACGCCCGAGCAGAGCCGCGAGGTGGTCGACGAGGTGCTCGACCGGACGGAAGACATCGGTCGCCGCGGCCTCGACCTCGAGGTGCTGACCGTCGACAACCCGGTCGACCACATTCTCCTGCTCAAGCGGGTGCAGTCGACCGATGCGGAGCGGGCCGAGGAGATCGAGACGATGCTGCGCTGGAACGGCGGCAACCAGTCCGGTGTGGCGATCGCCTGCGTCGACCCCCAGGGACTCGTCCACCCCGACCAGTTCTCCTGGCACGTCACCGCGGGCGACGTGCGGCGCGAAAAGTTCGCGGACATCTGGACCGACGACAACCCCGTTCTCGCGCCCTACCGGCAGCGCCCCCGCGAGCTGACCGGCCGCTGCGCCAGCTGCCGGTTCCTCGAGCTCTGCAACGGCGGCCTGCGGGTGCGGGCCGAGTCGGCAACCGGCGACATGCAGGCGCCGGACCCGGCCTGCTACCTGACCGACGAGGAGATCGCGGCGTGAAGGAGGCGGCTGGGACAGCCCGGGCCGAGCGCGACCAGCGGCTGGCCGGGCTCGACTTCGACCGCGCACCGTTCACGATCGCCTGGGAGCTGACCCGGGCCTGTGCCTACGCCTGCGCCCACTGCCGCGCCGAGGCCGAGCCCAAGCGGCATCCCGACGAGCTCGACACGCAGGAGGCAATGGCGCTGGTCGACGACCTCGCCGGCTTCGACAACAGGCCGATTCTCGTCCTCACCGGCGGCGACCCGCTGATGCGCAGAGACGTCTTCGACATCGCCGCCCACGCCACGGAGAAGGGCCTGAGGGTGGCGCTGACGCCAACGGCCACAGCACTCACGACGCGCGCCCGGATGGAGGAAGCGCGCGACGCCGGGGTACGGCGCGTCGCCTTCAGCATCGATGCCCCGGATTCCGCCCTCCACGATCGCTTCCGGGGCTTCTCGGGCTCCTTCGAGCGCACGCTGCGCGGCGTCGAGGCCGCGGCGGACGCAGGTCTCCCCCTGCAGGTCAACACGACGGTCTGCCTGCTGAACGCGCAGGTGATCGACGACATGATCCCCCTGCTGGAACGACTCGGCATCGTCCAGTGGTCGGTCTTCTTCCTCGTCCCCACGGGCCGCGGGAAGCAACTGGCGATGCTCTCGCCCGAAGGGCACGAGAAGCTGATCGCGCACCTCGACGGGCTCGCGCCGGAGCTTCCCTTCGACCTGAAGATCACCGCTGCCCCCCAGCACCGCCGAATCGCGATGAAACGGGTCGGCGGCGGCGAGCTCGCCGGGGCCGGCTACCGCTTCGCCGACGGTCTGCGCCGGCCCGCGAAAGGCGTCAACGACGCCCGCGGCTTCATGTTCGTCTCGCGAGTCGGTGAGGTGATGCCGTCCGGGTTCCTGCCGCTCTCCGCCGGGAACGTGAGGCACGAGAGCGCGGTCAGCGTCTATCGCGACGCCCCGCTGTTCCGTGAACTGCGCGACCCGAATGCTCTGCACGGCAAGTGCGGCCGCTGCAAGTACCGCGAGGTCTGCGGTGGCAGCCGCGCCCGCGCCTACGCGGTGACGGGGGACTACCTCGCATCCGACCCGAGCTGCCCGTACGAGCCGGCGGCGTCGAACGCCACCGAGCCCTCAGACGACTGATCCCAAGTTGGGATCTTCGAGCGCTCGAAACGATCGCGCCCCGCGGCCCTGGCGCCAGCGGGCGGCAAATCCCAGCAATACTTCCGGGTTGTCCATGGAGCTCACGTACCGACATCTAGAAGGAGAGCGCCACCGCCACGGTGACCTGATCCACTCCCATGCCCACGCGGGGGCCCATACGCACGGGCCGGAGGCACCCGGGGACAACCAGGGCGAGGCGGGGCACACCCATGGGCTCCTCGACCCGTCGATCAAACGATCCAAGGCCGGCGTCCGCGCGGTCCTCCTCTCGCTTCTCGTCCTCGGCGTGGCGGCCCTGGCCCAGGTGGCATTCTTCACGGCCACGGGCAGCATCGCGCTGCTCGCCGACCTGATCCACAACTTCGGCGACGCGGCGACGGCGATTCCGGTGGGCGCCGCCTTCCTGATGCGCTCGGAACGGGCCGAGCGCTACGCGGGCTACTTCGTCGTCCTCGCCATTCTCGTCTCGGCCTGCGTGGCCGGATACGAGGCGATCCGCCGGCTGATCCATCCGGAGGAGGTCAGCCACCTGAACGCCCTTGTGGCGGCGGGGCTGATCGGCTGGGCCGGCAACTGGATCGCGGCTCGAATCCGCACCGGCGCCGGGAAGGCGCTCGACAGCGCGGCGCTGATCGCCGACGGCAACCACGCGCGGGCCGACGCCTACGTCAGCCTCGCCGTGGTCGCAAGCGCCCTCGCGGTGTCGTTCGGGCTGACGACCGCGGACCCGCTCATCGGCCTCGGGATCACCGCGGTGATCCTCAAGATCACCTGGGACTCCTGGCTGACCGTGCGCGGCCAGGAACACCGTCACTAGTTTCCCGAGTCGTAAATTCGCGAGCAGACGCCGCGAGGCGGCCGCGAATTTACGACTCGGGACGCTTGACGCGGGTTAGGCGTGTGCGTGGGGCCGTCGCGGGTCGGAGATCGGCCGCCGCCGACGCGCGGCCAACGGATGCTCAGGTATAGAGCGCTTCGATCTCAGCCGCGTATTTGCGCCCGATCGGCTTGCGTTTCAGCTTCAGGGTTGGGGTCAGCTCCTCGCTGCCCGGCAGCCACTCGCCCTCGACGAGGTGGAACTTCTTGATCTGCTCGACGCGGGACAGCGCGGCGTTTCCCGCCTCAACCCCGGCGGCGATCGCCTCCAGGACCTGTTCCTCGCGCGCCATCGCGGCCGGTGAGGCGTCCTCGAGACCGTGCTGGGCGGCGAAGGCGCCACACGCATCGGGGTCGAGGACGATCAGCGCGACGTTGTAGGGGCGG
>Ga0210120_1000377_pt1 | contig 10559 bp, 6 predicted proteins | sample Goodyear_PhragA__FD_184868 | JGI IMG/M metagenome (GOLD analysis project Ga0210120, IMG submission 184868) | Wetland microbial communities from San Francisco Bay, California, USA, that impact long-term carbon sequestration - Goodyear_PhragA_D2... | ecosystem: Environmental > Aquatic > Marine >... | reverse complement strand
GGTCCGAGCCGCGTGTGTTTTCTCAAACAAATGATGAGGTCGCAAACGCCCTCAGAGATTTGGTTGTCGATCTAACGCCTCCCAACCAGGAACTGCTGATCGACGCTTATTGCGGAGCGGGGTTTCTGGCAAAAGCCTTGCTCGACAAATTCGAGCGGGTGATTGGAATTGATTGGGATAAGTTCGCCATTTCGGCTGCAGAAAAGAATGTAACTGAAAAGGAAACGTATATTGCCGGGGACGTGGAGGAGGAACTAACACGGAATGACGGCGTTTTAGCCGTCGAGGCTGACAGGCCACGGATCGGAAGCGGTCGTCCCTTCACGCTGATCGTAGATCCTCCTGCTACCGGACTCAGCGAAAATGTGCGCAAAGCGGTGATCAATCTTGCCCCGCAAACGCTGATTTACGTTTCCTGCAATCCTACGACGCTTGCTCGCGACCTAAAAGATTTGCAGGAAAAATTCGCGATCCATTCGGTAACGCCGCTCGATATGTTTCCGCAGACTGCCGAGATCGAGGTGCTGGCCCATCTTGAAGCGCGGAAGTGATATCTGTCGTCGCGGATTAACGATTTTTTAACGCATTTCGCACGCGGTTTAATTAACCGCCTCGTCAGGTCTCGCTCATAATTGAGCTAGTTTTATGAGGGATCTCGTCTTTATCGGAGTAATCATCGCGTTTTTTCTTGTGAGCGCATTGTACACGCTGCTTTGCGAGAAATTGTAGGAGATAAATGGAAAGCGTCATCGTCGGCGTTATCGCGCTGGTTCTGTTTATTTATCTGCTCGCGGCCATGATCCGGCCTGAAAAGTTTTAACTCTAGACCATGGAAACGTCTGGTTGGATCCAATTCGCGATTTATCTGACTGCGCTCGCGTTAGTGACGAAGCCAATGGGTCTGTATCTGTTGCGCGTCCTCGATGCGAACGGCAGAACGTGGTTCGACCCGGTTGTGCAACCGCTCGAGCGGCTGACATATCGTGCGATGGGTGTCGATTCGAATAGAGAACACAACTGGAAGCAGTACACGCTGGCGATGCTGTTGTTCAGTCTGGTGGGTTGTCTGTTCACCTACGCGATCCTGCGCTTGCAATATTTTCTGCCGCTGAATCCGCAACGACTCGCCGGTGTCAATCCCGATCTGGCATTCAATACCGCCGTCAGTTTCACCACGAACACCAATTGGCAGAACTACGGCGGTGAATCAACGCTCTCATATTTCTCGCAGATGGTCGGGTTGGCGTTTCACAATTTTGTCTCGGCCGCCACCGGCATCGCCATCGCCGCTGTCCTCGTTAGGGCAATTGCACGGCATTCGGCGACGACGATCGGCAATTTCTGGGTCGATCTAGTCCGTCTCACCTTCTATCTGCTGCTGCCAATTTGCCTTGTGTTTGCAGTGTTCCTCGTATCCCAGGGGATGATTCAAAATTTCAAGCCTTACACCAAGGCCGCGCTGGTCGAGCCGATGAAGGTGCAGGTGGAGAAGAAGAATGATAAAGGCGAGACGATCAAAGCATCGGATGGCAAAGCAGTCACAGAAGAGCAAACCGTGAGCGATCAGAAGATCGTGCAAGGTCCAATGGCCTCCCAGATCGCGATCAAGATGTTTGGCACGAACGGCGGCGGATACGTAAACGCCAACGCGTCGCATCCATTCGAGAACCCAACGCCGCTCTCGAATTTCTTTCAGATGCTTTCGATTTTCTCCATCGGCACCGGGTTGACCTATTACCTCGGCCGGATGGTGAAGAATCAGAAACACGGCTGGACCATCTGGGCCGCGATGTTGATCCTTTTTATCGGCGGTGTGCTCTTGTGCTGGTGGGCGGAAGCGAGCGGTAATCCGATCCACCACAACCTCGGGGTGGCCGGTGGCAACATGGAGGGGAAGGAAGTCCGCTTTGGCATTTTCAATTCCGCGCTGTTCGCCACGATCACAACCGATGCGTCTTGTGGGGCGGTGAACTCGATGCACGACTCGTTCACCGCGCTCGGCGGCTTCGTTCCGCTGTTCAACATTCAACTCGGTGAAGTGATTTTCGGCGGAGTTGGCGCTGGTCTGTATGGGATGCTCGTATTCGTTGTGCTCGCGGTTTTCATCGCGGGTCTGATGGTCGGTCGCACGCCAGAATACCTTGGCAAAAAAATCGAAGCGTACGACGTAAAGATGGCCATGCTCTCGTTGCTCATTCTGGCTGTTTCCATTCTCGGCTTCGCGGCATCGGCTACAGTGGCCAAATGGGGCCTGGCGGGGCTGAACAACAATGGCCCGCATGGACTGAGCGAAATTCTTTACGCATTCAGCTCAGGTGCGGGGAACAACGGCAGCGCATTCGCCGGTCTGTCGGGCAACACACCCTGGTACAACACAACGCTCGGTCTCGACATGTTGTTAGGCCGATTCCTTATGATTGTCCCGATCATGGCACTGGCGGGATCGCTGGCGCAAAAGAAAGTTTCGCCGCCAAGCGTCGGCACGTTTCCAGTCTCCGGCGGCACGTTTCTGATTCTGCTTCTCGGAACCGTGCTTCTGATCGGCGCGCTCAATTTTCTCCCGGCGCTGACTCTAGGGCCCATCGTCGAGCACTTCCTCATGCGAGGCGGCAAACTTTTCTAGGCTCGCGACGAACATGAACTCAATCTCCATTATCTCATTAACACCCGACTTCAGTCGGGTGCCGACCCCTGCAAAGCGGCCGAAACCGTTTCAACGGTTTCCCAGCGAGTCGGCAAATGCTGTTGAAACAGCTTGGGCCTCGTTAGGTCTGGGACACGCCTGGCTAAAGCCAGGTGTTAATGAGACCGGAACGTTTCACCGAAGGTGAGCGTTATGACGCAAAATCCTGCATCACTCTTCGACTGGAACATTGTTGGTCCCGCCATCGGCGAGGCGTTCAAAAAGCTGAACCCGCGGCTGATGGTCAAGAACCCGGTCATGTTTGTGACCATGGTGGGCGCTGCTCTGACCACCGTCGGAATTTTCACGGCCGAACCAGGACTGCGTGGGTTCGTGACGCAACTCGCGATCTGGCTGTGGTTCACGGTTCTGTTCGCTAATTTTGCTGAAGCGGTTGCAGAAGGCCGCGGCAAAGCGCAGGCCGCCAGCCTGCGCCGGGCGCGTAAAGACACGGTCGCGCGCCGCCTGCGGAATGGCCGCGAAGAGAAAGTTCCCGCCCCCGCGTTGCAGAAAGGCGACCTCGTTGTGTGCGAAGCGGGCGACGTTATCCCTGCAGACGGCGATGTTGTCGAAGGAATCGCCAGTGTTGATGAGGCGGCGATCACCGGTGAATCCGCGCCCGTGATTCGCGAGAGCGGCGGCGACCGCAGCGCGGTTACCGGCGGCACGCGTGTGCTTAGCGATCGCATCGTGATTCGCGTCACGGCTGGCAAGGGCGCCGGATTTCTGGACAAAATGATTGCATTGGTCGAGGGCGCGCGCCGTCAGAAAACGCCTAGCGAGATTGCGCTTACGATCCTGCTTGCCGCGTTAACGTTCATTTTCCTTCTGGTGTGCGTAACGCTGAAGCCATTTGGGATTTATTCCGCGCCAAATTTTTCCATTCCGGTGCTAATCGCGCTGCTGGTCTGTCTCATTCCCACAACGATCGGGGGTTTGCTGAGCGCCATTGGTATCGCTGGAATGGATCGCGTCCTTCAGCGCAATGTGCTGGCGATGAGCGGACGCGCAGTGGAAGCAGCGGGGGATGTTGACGTTTTGTTACTCGACAAAACCGGGACGATCACGCTCGGCAATCGTATGGCCGTCGGATTTCATCCCGCGCCGGGCGTTTCAATCGAAGATCTCGCTGCCTCTGCGCAGTTGAGTTCGCTGGCTGATGAAACCCCCGAAGGACGCTCGATTGTCGTGCTCGCGAAAGAGAAATTCGGATTGCGCTCGCGAGAGATGCACAAGTTAGAGGCGACATTTGTACCGTTCACTGCTCAAACGCGCATGAGCGGTGTTGATCTTCATGCCAACGGCTCGGAACCGACGATGCGCATTCGCAAAGGCGCAGCCGACGCGGTACGCGGGTTTATCGAATCGACAGGTGGAATTTTTCCACAGCCAGTCCTCAAAACAGTGGATGAGATCTCGCATCGCGGCGGCACGCCGCTTGTCGTGGCGTCCGAGATGCTGACGCTTGGCACGATTGAGCTCAAGGACGTGGTCAAAGGCGGAATCAAGGAACGCTTCGCGCAATTACGCAAAATGGGAATTAAAACAGTGATGATCACCGGCGATAATCCGCTGACCGCTGCCGCGATCGCAGCCGAAGCCGGCGTTGACGATTTCATGGCGCAAGCAACGCCGGAACAAAAATTGAAACGCATCCGTCAAGAGCAAGCCGACGGTCACTTGGTTGCCATGACCGGCGACGGGACGAATGACGCGCCGGCTCTCGCGCAGGCGGACGTGGGTGTTGCCATGAACACCGGCACGCAAGCAGCACGCGAAGCCGGCAACATGGTCGATCTCGACAGCAACCCAACCAAGCTGCTCGACGTCGTCGAGATCGGAAAACAGATGCTGATCACGCGGGGCTCGCTGACCACCTTCAGTATCGCAAACGATGTCGCTAAATACTTCGCCATTATCCCGGCAATGCTGATGGCCACCTTTCCCGAGGTTGCGCCGCTGAACATCATGCATCTGCACAGTCCCACCAGCGCGATTTTGAGCGCCGTCGTTTTCAATGCGCTGATCATCATCGCGCTCATCCCTCTGGCGTTGCGCGGCGTTGCATACAAACCGATGGGCGCGCTCGCCGTTCTGCAACGCAACCTGCTCATCTACGGCTTTGGCGGTCTCATCGTGCCGTTTATCGGAATCAAACTGATCGATGACATCATGACTGCATTTCACTTGGCCTAACGAAATGAAAGAGTTCTTTTCAGATATTCGCAGTGCAGTCGTGTCGACCCTTGTGCTGGCAGTCGTCTGCTGCGGCATTTATCCGCTGATCGTGTTCGGAATTTCGCAGGTGATATTTCGCGACAAGGCGAACGGCAGTTTGATTGTTAGTGCTGACGGAACAGTGCGCGGTTCGAAGTTACTGGGGCAGACGTTTGCTAATCCGAAGTATTTTCATCCGCGGCCTTCGGCTGCTGGCAATGGATACGACGCAACAAGTTCCGGCGGCAGCAATTTGGGACCGACATCGGAGAAGCTAAGGGATGCGATCAAAGAACGCATTGCGACATATCGCGCGGAAAATGGCCTGAGCGAGACCGATCCGGTGCCTGCGGACGCAGTCACCGCGTCTGGCAGCGGTCTCGATCCGCACATCAGTTTGCAAAATACCGAACTCCAAGCTGCGCGCGTGGCTAAAGTTCGGGGGTTAAACGAAGACAAAGTCCGCGAGCTCGTCCGGCAAAATACCGATGAGCGTAATCTCGGCCTCTTTGGTGAACCGGGAGTCAATGTTCTCCGATTGAATCTCGCACTCGACGAGCAGCACTAATGAAAGCAGCTCCAACTTACGTTTTCATGTTCGTTCCGATTCCATCGGAGTGGATAGGGCGCGCGCCCGTCTCGACTAATTTCAGCTTCGGGCGGAACGGAAGTTCTCCAACAAATGCCTCACGTAATCACAGGTCGCAACGGGAAGACCGTCCGCGCGAGGCACGCCACACGCAGTCGCTACCCGGCCATTTGTTTTGGACTTGGTTTGACGATAACCAGCGTCCTCGTTCCAACCGGTCATGAGACGAGCAGCCATAACGTTCGTGGCCTTCGCGCTGGCGGTTGAGCGCGAGATATCCGCCGACCCGGGTCCGACGCCCACGCCGGACAAATCGCAATACACGCTTTTTAATCCAACGCCGGTTAATCTGCGGCGTCCATACAATACAGACCGGCCTAGCAAGACTGATAGTCCATTCACCATCGACGCCGGTGTTTTTCAAATCGAAAGCGATGTGTGGAACTGGACACTCGATTATGAAAAAGGCGTTCGCACTCGCACGTGGATCATCAGCAACACCAATTTCAAGCTTGGTCTAACGAATTGGATGGATGTCCAGGTGTTCCCGCAATTTTATGTCAACACTCGCACGAGCGGCCCCAGCTTTGGAAAACCGGTAGAACATGATGGCTTCGGCGACACGACGGTGCGCTTAAAAATTAATTTGCTCGGCAACGATGGCGGAAAGTTGGTTATCGGATTTCTCTCGTCGTTGAAAATACCGACGAACACGGGTGATACCGGTAACCACGTCTGGGAACCGGGCTTTGGTTTACCGGTGAATTACTCGCTGCCCTGGGGTTTCACGCTGTTCGCTCAGACGAGGATCAATATTCTCGACAAACCTCGCAGCAGCAAGATGCGTACGCAGTGGCAAAATCCAATCGGCCTCTCTCGCACAATTGTCGGAAATTTGAGTGGTTACCTTGAATTTTACGATGCGGTCGGATCGGGACCCTGGGTTGGCACATTCGACACGGGTTTGATTTATCAGGTCACGCCAAACTTCTCGGTGGACGTGGACTCGTTTTTTGGACTGACCCAGAGCGCCTCTGATTACAACGTCTTCGTCGGCTTTGGCCACCGCTTCTAACATGCGTCGGGCAGTGAACGCGTTACATTCATTATATGAGCGAGGCCGAACGGCCTGACCCGGATGCGCTGCTAGCGCACATGAAGCGCGAAGAAGCCAAATCTACTCGCGGGAAACTGAAGATTTTCTTCGGGATGTCGCCGGGAGTAGGCAAGACGTACGCCATGCTGCTGGCGGCGCGTGAAAAGCAGGCCGCGGGCTGTGAGGTGGTGGTTGGCATCGTGGAAACGCACGGTCGCAAAGAAACCGAAGCGTTGCTCGAAGGCATGCCGATCATGCCTCGTCTTCAGATTGGATATCGCGGCACCACGCTGACCGAAATGGATTTGGATGCGATTCTTACCTGGCATCCTGGGCTCGCGGTCGTGGATGAGCTGGCGCACAGCAACACTCCGGGCTCGCGTCATCCAAAACGATATCAGGACGTGCTCGAGCTGCTCGACGCCGGGATCGACGTTTATACCACGCTCAACGTGCAGCACGTCGGCAGTCGCAGCGACACGGTTCGTCAAATCACAGGCGCGCCGGTCAGCGAAACTGTTCCCGATTCCGTCCTCGATCTCGCCGACGAAATTGTTCTTGTCGATCTGACTCCAGACCAGCTGCGCACTCGAATGGCGGAGGGAAAAGTTTATCTCGGCGAACGCGCGGATTGGGCGGCAAAGAATTTTTTCCGGGAGAGCAACCTTACAGCATTGCGGGAAATGGCTCTGCGTGTTGTCGCCGAACATGTCGACCGCGACCTGCGCGAGATCATGTCACAGGAACGAATACCGGGCCCGTGGAAGAGCGCCGACCGATTGCTTGTCGCGGTCAGCACCAGTCCGTATTCAGAGAGATTGATTCGTTATACGCGGCGGCTTGCGTCATCAATGGAGGCGTCCTGGATCGTAGCAAACATTGAAGGACCTCGACCGCTTGCGCAGGAAGAACAGGCGCGGCTCACTCGCTATATCGCGCTGGCGCGCCAACTGGGCGCGGAGGTGATTACGACGGCGGGCAGGGATGTTGCTGAAGCGCTGTTGCGTATCGCCCGACAAAACAATGTTACGCAAATTATAATGGGGAAACCACTTGGGACGCCGTGGTTCAGTTTTCTCAAGCCTGATCTATTGCGCTGGCTCATGCGCAATAGCGGCAACATCGATATTCACATGATTCCGTCCGAAGAAGGCGCGCAGCCGAAACGTGAATCGCTCGAAGAACGTCTGGCGCGCACGCCCTGGCAGGAGTTTGGAATTGCGCTCGGCATCGCCGCTGCGGTTACCGCTTTCTCATTGTCAGTCTTTAATTACATCGGCTACTGGGCGATCGCGCTCTTCTACCTATTTGCAGTCGTAATCGCTGGAATGCGATTGCGCCGCGGGCCAACGTTTTTTCTAGCTGCTCTCAGCGCGCTGCTCTGGAATTTCCTGTTCATTCCACCGCGCTTCACCTTTTACATCAGCAAATTTGAGGACTTCATGATGTTCGGCGCGTATTTCGTCATCGCGGTGGTCATCGGGCATCTGACAACCCAATTGCACGAACGCCAGCAAGCCGAACGCCGCCGGGAAGAACGTGCCACCGCATTATACCAGCTGACCCGTGCGCTGGCTGCCAGCCGCGATCTCAGTCAGGCGCTCCCGAACGTTCTGCACTTGATCAGAGATTTCTTTGAGGCGGATGCAGCAGTCTGGTTGCGCGATGAAAATGGGCTGACGCAACATCCCGCCAGCACCTTCGTGCCGTCGAAAAAAGACGAAAGTGTCGCGATGTGGGCCTTTCAAAAGAAGCAAGCTGCCGGAAAATCGACCAACACGCTTCCTAATTCGGAATGCTTGCACGTGCCGCTGGTCACCGGCGACCGAGCGGAGGGCGTGTTGAGCGTGCGGCTGAAGACGTTGCCTACGCTGGAGCAGCGCGAATTGCTTGACGCGTTCGCCGCGCAGCTTGTCCTTTTTTTGAACAAAGAACGGGCGCTGGAAGAAAGTCGCGCTGCTCAGGTTACGCAGCAATCACAGAAGTTGCAGAAAGCGCTTTTCGACTCTGTTTCGCATGAACTAAAAACGCCACTCGCCGCAATGTCAGTGGCGTTACAACAGCCAGGACCGGATCGCGCGGAATTGCAGCAGGCCGTGCAGCGTCTAACACGCACCGTCGATCATTTGCTCGACGCGACGCGTTTGGAATCAGGCCTTCTGCAACCCGTGCGGGAGTGGTGCGAACCTGCCGAGTTGGTGCGCGAAGCGGTCGCGTCATCGGGATTAAATGACAACAATGTTCGAATCAATATTGAGAATGACCTGCCCGCTATTTCTGTGGACGCGCGTCTAATTCAACAAGCGTTGAATGCGTTGCTCTCAAACGCCGCCGCGCACGGCGGAAGTGACAAACCGATTGAAGTAAGCGCTGCACGCGATGGATCCACGCTGATTATTTCCGTGGCAGATCGCGGTCCTGGCCTCGCGCCCGGTGAAGAGGGCAAGGTTTTCGAAAAGTTTTATCGCGGCCCGAGAACGCGCCCGGGCGGTCTCGGTCTTGGATTGTCCATTGCCCGGCAAATGGTGGAAGCACACGGCGGCAAACTCGTGGTGCAAAATCGCGAAGGCGGTGGCGCGCGATTTGCCATTCGGCTTCCCATTGGCGAACCGATGCGATTGCCCAGCGAAGCGAGCGCGTGAAAGAAAGCACTTGCTGCGCGTTGCGCGAGAAGCAGAAACTTATCAGGTGCGCGGAGCTGGAAATAGCCAGCAGGTCTGATCGCCTCCCGTTACGATAGTCAAACTCAACAAACTATGGAGACACTCGACGATTGGGACGCGGGTTTTCGACAAACCAAGTCCAAAACGCCGGTGCCGATTCATTACGGATTGTTGATTTATCTGCGCGTTTTCTTTGGCCAGCGTTTGCAAGGGCGGCGCCTTTCAAACTCCCGTCTATTGTGATGACCAGCGGTTGGCCCTCGGGCAGATCCACGTCAGGTGTTCGAACCAATATGATCACCGTCTTTTGCATGCATAAGCGTCGCCCTGACTTTGCAATAACCGTTAATTAAAATGTTCCCCGGAAACGCTAAAAGATTGTTAACGTTTCGTGAGCGGCGCGCGTGTTGTCAGGGCTCGACCGAAAGCCTGTAACCGATTCCGACTTCCGTTTTGATGAGTGGCGGCAAGTTCTCGTGGGGCTCGAGTTTCTTGCGCAGGTGAGTAACGTAAACACGAAGGTATTGAGCCTGGCTTTCGGCCTTCTCTCCCCAGACTGTGCGAAGTAACTGCCGATGGGTTACAACTTTTCCGGCATTCTGCACGAGCACGCGCAACAATGCGTACTCCGTCGGTGTTAGCCTGATCTCTTCGCCAGCGAGCTTAACCTGGCGCGCTGCGAAATCGACGCAGAGCGATCCAGATTCAAAGATCGGCTCGCCAGTTTCCGTAAGTGAACGGCGTTGCGCTGCGCGGATCCGGGCCAATAGCTCCGCGGTGTCGAACGGTTTCGTCACATAGTCATCCGCACCCGCGTCGAGGGCTGCGACTTTTTCATCCGCATCGTCGCGCACGGAGAGAATCAAAACAGGCACATCTGACCACTCTCGCAACCGTCGCAAGACCTTTAAGCCTTCCATGTCTGGCAGACCAAGGTCGAGTAGAACGACATCAGGTCGACGGTAGGCAATTTCTTCCAGGCCAGCCTGCCCCGTCTCGGCTTCGTAGACTCGATGACCCGCTCCTTCGAGGGCGAGGCGAAGCAGCCGACGGATCTGCTTTTCGTCGTCAATGATCAGCGCGCTGCGAGCCGGTTTCATCAAGTTGCTTCCAGCCCGTTCATATTCGTCACGCGAACCGGGAGCTTGATAACAAAGCGCGCGCCTCCGCCATCCCGATTCGCAGCGGTAAGTTTTCCGCCGTGCGCTTCGATCAGGCCGCGGGCGATTGATAATCCCAGACCAAGACCGCCCGTCTGGTGGTCATTGCCACGGTAGAATTTTTCGAACAACCGCGCAGCTGCCTCCGGTG
>Ga0210120_1000376_pt1 | contig 10567 bp, 8 predicted proteins | sample Goodyear_PhragA__FD_184868 | JGI IMG/M metagenome (GOLD analysis project Ga0210120, IMG submission 184868) | Wetland microbial communities from San Francisco Bay, California, USA, that impact long-term carbon sequestration - Goodyear_PhragA_D2... | ecosystem: Environmental > Aquatic > Marine >... | reverse complement strand
TGCTGCAGCACCTCGCCGTTTTGAGACCGCCAGGCCGCGCTCAGTCTGCCGCCGCCGGTGCCCTCGGTGGCCACGGAGACATGCACGGTATCATTGGGAGTGAATTGAAAGGTCGGCTCGGTGACCCGGTCCTTCGGTCCTATCTGACGTCCGATCATCACATTCGAGACCCGGCGCCCGCCGGCGGCGGATGCCGCCACCGCGGCCGAGTCGGCGGCTCCCGTCTCGGCTCCCGCCTGGTGCGATTCCTCGGACCGGCCACAAGCACTGGAGAGCGCAACGGCCACCATCAATGGCGGGCCGACCCGCGTGAGGTGAGTCATAGACAGCTCCGTTCGATAGCTCCGCTAGCTTCCCTTCCTCACCGCCCCACCCCGTGGCACTTCTTGTACTTCTTCCCCGACCCGCACGGGCACGGGTCGTTCCGGCCCACCTCCGGGACGGCCGCCGTTGCCCGGGCCAGCGGTCCATGCGAGCTGGTCAGCGTCGGCGTGGGCCCGCCCGACGCCGCCGGGGCTACCCGCGGCGGCGTCCCCATGAACAGGTCGTCGGCGCCGCTGGTGGGTGCGGACTGGTGCGCGATCGCGGTCGGTGGCGGCGGCGGCGGGGCCCGCGGCGGCTCCGGACGCTCGGCGCTCACCTGGATCTTGAGGAACCGCTCCGTGAACGTCGACTGGATGTCGTGCATGAGGTCCTCGAACATCTCGAAAGCCTCGCGCTTGTACTCCACCAGCGGGTCCTTCTGACCCCACGCGCGGTACTGGATCGCGTTCCGGAGCTGGTCGAGGTCGTACAGGTGGTCCTTCCAGCGCTCGTCGAGCACGTTGAGCATCACCGACGAGAGCACCTGGCTGTCCACGTCGGGGATCCCGATCGCCCGTCCGAACTCCACCAGATACTCGATCTTCCGCCGGAAGCTCTCCTCGCCTTCGGCCTTCACCGCCTCGACCATCTTGTCGATGTCGGGCATGGCCTCGGTGTCCGTGAGCGCGTCCACCGTCACCAGGTACTGCAGGGTGAGCGCCTCGCGCAGCCCGCCGCGGTCCCATTCCTCCGGATGCTCGGAGGTGGCCAGGAACTGGATGACGGCCCGCTCGAGTGCCGCCTCGATCATCCGCCGCGCCTCGGCCTTGAGCTCCTCGCCCCGCTCGAGCGCGAACAGCCGGAGCGAATAGATGACCTCCCGCTGCTGGTTCATCACGTCGTCGTACTCGAGCAGCCGCTTCCGGCTCTGGAAGTTCTGCAGCTCGACCCGCTTCTGGGCCTGCTCGATGGCGCGCGTCACCAGCCCGCCGGTGATGACCTCACCTTCCTCGGCCCCGCTCTTGTCCATCCAGCGGGCGATGCGGTCCGACCCGAACAGCCGCATCAGGTCGTCCTCGAGCGAGAGGAAGAAGATGCTCTGCCCCGGGTCGCCCTGGCGGCCGGAGCGGCCGCGGAGCTGCCGGTCGATCCGCCGCGACTCGTGCCGCTCGGTACCGATGATCTGGAGACCCGCCTCGGGCTGCTCCAGGTCCAGCGTCTTGTCGAGTTTGATGTCGGTGCCGCGGCCGGCCATGTTGGTGGCGATCACGATCGCCGCCCGCTGCCCCGCCCCGGCCACGATCTCGGCCTCGCGCTCGTGGTACTTCGCGTTCAGCACCTCGTGCCTGAGCCCGCGACGCTTGAGCTGGCGCGACAGCGTCTCCGAGATGTCCACGCTCACCGTGCCGATCAGGATCGGCCAGCCGAGCGCGTGCAGCCGCTCGACTTCGGCGATGATCGCGTCGTGCTTCTCCTTCCGGGTCTTGTAGATCCGGTCGGCCTGGTCGTGCCGGCGCACCGGCCGGTGGGTCGGGATGACGCTCACCTCGAGGCCGTAGATGGAGTAGAACTCCGTCTCTTCGGTCTCGGCGGTACCCGTCATGCCGGCGAGCTTGTCGTACATCCGGAAGTAGTTCTGGATCGTGATCGTCGCGAACGTCTGGGTCTCGCCCTTGACCTGCACCTGCTCCTTGGCCTCGACCGCCTGGTGCAGGCCGTCGGCCCAGCGCCGGCCGGCCATGATGCGCCCGGTGAACTCGTCGACGATCATCACCTGGCCGTCCTGCACCAGATATTCCACGTCCTTCTCGTACAGGACGTGCGCCTGCAGCAGCTTGTGGATGATGTGGAGCTTCTCGCTCTTGAGCGCGTACTCGGACTCGACGATCCGCCGCTGTTCGATCCGGTCGTGCGGGGTGAGCTCGGGATCCTTGTCGATCCGGTGGATGGCCTCCGAGATGTCGGGCACCAGGAACAGCTCGGGATCGTCCGGCGACATCGCCTCGGCGCCCCGATCGGTGAGGTGGACCGAGTGGCCCTTCTCGTCGAGCACGAAGTAGAGCGTGTCCTCGAGGTCCCGCATGCGCTGCTGCTTCATCGGCAGCTTGCGGTCCGCGATCGCGTCCAGCTCCATCCGCTGGACCAGCTGCTTGATCCCGGTCTCGTTGTACATCTTGAGCAGCCGCTTGTTCTTCGGCATGCCGAGCTGGGCCTGGTACAGCTTGAGCGCCGCGTCCTGCCGGGTCTTGTCGTCCACGAGCAGCCGCTCGGCCTCGGCAAGCAGGGTGTTGACCACCCCGGTCTGCTTCCGCACCAGCTCGGCCACCTGGCGGTTGAACGACGCGTACTTGTCGTCCGCCTCGTTCCCCACCGGACCGGAAATGATGAGCGGGGTCCGCGCCTCGTCGATGAGGATCGAGTCCACCTCGTCGATGATGGCGTACGCGTGCTCGCGCTGGACCCGCTGCTCCAGCGAGAACACCATGTTGTCGCGCAGGTAGTCGAAGCCGAACTCGTTGTTGGTCCCGTAGGTGACGTCGGCCAGGTAGGCGGCGCGGCGCTCGGGCGAGGAGGGCTCGGTGTCGTCCAGGCAGGCGACGCTGAGGCCCAGGTACTTGAGGACGTGCCCCATCCACTGGGAGTCACGCCGGGCCAGGTAGTTGTTGACCGTGACCAGGTGCGCCCCCCGCCCGGTGAGCGCGTTGAGGTAAAGCGGGAGCGTGGCGACCAGGGTCTTGCCCTCGCCGGTGGCCATCTCGGCGATCCGCCCCTGATGGAGCACGACGCCGCCGATGAGCTGCACGTCGTACGGCACCATGTCCCAGGTGAGCTCGTGTCCGATCACCTGGACCGGTGTGCCCATCAGCCGACGGCAGGCTTCCCTCACCGTGGCGAACGCTTCCGGCAGGAGCTCCTCCAGGCCGGCAGCCAGCTCCTTCTTGTAGCCGGTCTCGAGCTCCTGGTAGCGCTGCTCCAGCTTCTCGCGCTCGTCGGGGTCGGCGCAGCCGTGCTTGGCCTCGCGGACCTCGTCGAGCTCGGCCTTGATCGCGCCGGTGCGCTCCGCCAGGCGGGCCCGGAAGCGCGCTGTCTGGGCCTTGAGCTCGTCCTCGCTCAGGTCCTTGAGCTGGTCCTCCTCGGCGTGAATGGCGTCGACGGTCGGCTGGATCCGGCGCCGCTCGCGGTCGAACCGGGTCCCGAAGACCGCGGTCATCAGGTTCTTGATCATTCTGCGTCCAAATATAAGCGGTGCCGGACCATATACTCGGCCACGGCGTCGGGGACCCAGTACCGCACTGGCCGGCCTTCCCGGATGCGCCGGCGGATATAGGTGGCCGAGATCTCGACCACGGGGACCTCGACGGTGGCGTCGATGAGGGCGGAGTGAGATATCGGGGTGCCGGGGCGCGCGAAGACCACGACCCGGGCCAGCCCGGGCAGCTCCGCCGCCCTGTGCCAGGACCCCAGCTCCGCGGCAGCGTCGGCGCCCAGGAGCAGCGTCCAGGCAACGCCCGGCTCCCGGGAGCGGAGCTCCCGCAGCGTCTCGACCGTGTAAGAGGGTCCTTCGCGGGCAAGCTCCGCTCGCTCCACCGCGAAGCCGGGCGTCCCGGCCACCGCCAGATCGAGCATGGCCGCCCGATCGGCCGCGGAGGCGGCGTGGCGGCCGAGCTTGAAGGGTTGCTCGCGGGCGGGGACGAACCGGAGCTGGTCGAGGCCGAGGGCCTCGGCGGCGACCTGAGCGACGATCAGATGGCCATGATGGACAGGATCGAACGAGCCGCCAAAGAGACCGATGGAGGCCATTGGGGTTGGCGCAGCGCGCTCCTCCGCGCGAGGCTCCGCCGTCATCCCGAGCGAAGCGAGGGACCTGCTCGACCTATCCGGTCCGCAACCACGGTCCCGGAACAGCCGGTCACGACGCCCCGGCGCTGTCCGGGCACGCCTTCACCACCCCCGGCGCCTTGGCGTGGAACCGGCGGATGTACCCGCAGGTCTCCTGCACGTCTTCCTTGTAGCCGAGCGTCCGGTACGCCTGGACGAGATGGATCAGCGCGTCCGGCGCGACGGAGCTCCGCGGGTACGTCGCGACCAGGTCCTTGAGGTACAGGATCGCGGAGTCGAAGGCCTTGAGGCGCATATAGTACAACGCCGACCTGTACTCCTTCACGGCGAAGCGCTCTTGCAGGTCGTCGATCCGCTCCTGCGCGCGCTTGGCCGCCGTGGTGCCGGGATAGCGGTTGAGCAGCTCCTGGTACGTGGCGAGCGACGTCTGGCCATAGGAGGGGTCCAGCTCGGGCCGGCGCCAGAGATCGGCGTAGACATCGCCCACCCGAAGCAGGGCCTCGGGCGCCAGCGGATCGTTCGGCGTGTCGTCGGACACCTTCCGGAACTCGCGCGCCGCCTGGAGGTGGCTGCCGAGCGCGAACTGCGCCTCGCCCTCGAACATGTGCGCCTGGGTGGCCCGCGGGTCGCCCGGCGGAAACTCGAGGAGCACCCGGTCGAGATCCTTGATGGCGTCGCCCCACTTCCCGCGGCGGACGGCCGCCTGCACCTTGGCCCAGAGCGTGTCGATCTCGCCGCTCGTGGCCGTCTCCGACACCCGCGAGACGGGTGTCGGGGTCGCCCGTGGCTCCGGGGTCGACCCGCCGCAGGCGGCCACACCGAGCACCAGCAGCCAGCAGCTTCTCCGGATCATCGCACTCCAGTGCGGGCGGAATCGCCCGCCAACGGGAACAGTCCCAGCGCCGACAGCCGCTTCGCGGCGGCCTCGCCCATCGAATCAACGGCGCCGCCCGAGGCCACCGTCTGAAATGCCAGCGCTGCGGCCAGCGTGTCGCCCTGCACGAGGCGGGCGGCCCCGTACCGCAGCAAGGCGCGACGGCCCGTCGGGGTGCTCGAGTCCATCCGGGCCGACTCCGCGAACCAGAGGGCCGCGTCGTCCAGCCTCCGGGCCGAATCGGCCCGCGCGCCGAGCGCGTAGGCGCAATCCGCGGCCCCTCGGCGCGCGGGGCCGCGCATGGTGCTGTCCTGGCTCCTCCGGAGCACTGCGCGGTACTGCAGCAGCGCCTGGCCACAGCCCGCCGTGGCCTCGAGCGCCCGGCCGTAGAGCGCGAGCAGCGAATCGACCGTCTCGGGGGCCGTCGCGGCCCCGAGTGCGCCGGGGAGCAACGCCACCAGCTCGGCGGTGTCCGGATCGGGTTGCAGCGCCAGAATGAGCGCGTAGCGCCCCGTGGCGCGCTCGGGGGCTACCGCTTGAAGCCCGGTGACCACTTCGCGGAGCACCGTCCCGTTGCCGGCCCGTTCCGCCGCGCGCGCCACCGCCTCGAGCCCCTCGGCCGCCTCGTCCGCCCGGGTCGGGTCGTCGCCGGCAAGCCGCAGGTAGGCCTCCGTCGCTTCGCGCAGCTCGTTCGCGTGGAGGGCCGCGGCGCCGACCTTGGCCCAGAGGGCGGCCGTGGGCCGCCCGGCCAGGAGCGGGCGGTATTCCGCCAGCGCCTCCGCATAGCGTCCGTCGGCGTAGGCTCGATCGCCCTCGCGCTCACGGTCGCCGCCGCCGCATGCGGCCGCCAGGCCGGCAGCGAGCAGCGACGCTGCGCCGGCGCGCGCGACCCAGCGGAGTCTCACGCGCCGGTGCGTCCCAGCATTGCCAGGTAGGCCTCGACCCGCGCATTCTCGGGCCGGCGCGCGAGGCAGGCACGCCAGACGTCGCGCGCCCCGACGCCGTCGCCGGAGAGGAAATGCGCGAGGCCGAGCGCGGCTTCCGCGTCGACGAAGTTGGGCCGTGCGCGGAGAACGTCCTCCAGGGCCTCGCGGGCATCGAGCGGCCGGCCCGCCTCGAGCATCACCCGCGCCATCCGGTAGCGCAGGTCCTGGAAGCCCGGGCCAAGCTCGAGCGCGCGTTCGTATTGCTCGATCGCCCGGACCAGCGCGCCGGCCTCGGCGTAGGCGTCCGCCAGCTCGGCGTGCTGGTTGGCGAGCCGCGCGGCCACCGGCGCCGAGAGGCCGGCCGCCGACGGCGCCACGCTCTCGGCGGCGCGACGGAACGACTCCTCGGCCTCCGCGGCCCGGCCCAGCTCGCTCAGGACCAGCCCCTGGTGGATGAGTGCTTCGAGGTAGCGCGGGTTGAGCTCGAGCGCGTGGCGGAACTGCGTCAGCGCCTCCTCGGAGCGGCCCAGCAGCGAGAGAGAGACGCCGATGAGATGGTGCACGTCGGCGAAGGCGCGGCCCGAGGCGACGATCTCCTCCAGCAGGTAGATCGCGCCGTAGTAGTCCTGCACCGTGAAGCGGTCGCGCGCCCGGGCCAGCAGGCGCTCAGTCTGACCGGCCATGGGCCTCCCGGAACCAGGCGACGAAGCGTCGGATCCCCTCGGGAAACGGCGTCACGGGCGCGTAGCCCAGGACGGTCCCGGACCGGGTCAGGTCCGCGGCCGTGCGCTGGACGTCGCCCGGCTGCATCGGGCCCCACTGCAGCCTGGGCTCGATGCCGAGCGCCTGGGCGAGCTCGGCCACCATCGCGCCGGTGGGCACGGAGCGGTTGCCGCCCAGGTTGAACGGCTCCACTCCGATCGGCGCGGTGGCGGTCCAGTCGATGGCGGCGGTGACGCCGGCGACGATGTCGTCGCAGTAGGTGTAGTCGCGCGCCTGGGTGCCGTCGCCGAACAGGGTGATTACCTCGCCCGCGACCATGCGGCGCGCGAAGGCGTGAATGGCGAGGTCGGGCCGCTGCCGGGGCCCGTAGACGGTAAAGAACCGCAGCGCCGCGCAGCGGATTCCGTAGATCGGCGCGACCGCGTGGATGAGCAGCTCGCCCGCCCGCTTGGTCGCGGCGTATGGCGAGACCGGATCGACCGCCGCCGCATCCTCGCGGAAGGGCGGTGGCGTGCTGTCGCCGTATATGGAGGAGGACGAGCCGAACGCGATCCGCGACACCCCGGCACGGCGCGCGGCCTCGAGCACCGCGGCCGTGCCGGTGACGTTGGCCCGCGCGTACCCCATCGGATCGGCGATCGACGGCCGGACCCCCGCCCGAGCGGCGAGGTGGACGATGACCGTGTCGGGAGTGAGGAGTGCCTGGAGCGCATGCACGTCCAGCATGTCCTGCTCGTGGAAGCGGAACCCCGGCAGGTGCCCCATCTCCGCCAGGTTCTGTTCCTTCATCGTGCGGGCGTAGAACGGATCGAAATTGTCGATCCCCACGACCTCGTCACCCCGACGAGCCAGCGCCTCGACCAGATGCGAGCCGATGAACCCCGCAGCCCCGGTCACGAGAAGCCGGGTCACCGCGCGTTCCGTCCGATCCCGTGGTACTCGAAGCCGAGTGCGGTCATCCGGGCCGGATCGTAGAGATTGCGGCCGTCGATGAGCAGCGGGCGGCGCAGCAGCTTCCGCACCCGCTCGAAATCCGGATTGCGGTAGACCAGCCACTCGGTCATGACCAGCAGAGCGTCGGCGCCGTGCGCGGCGCTGTAGGGATCGGCCGCATACATCACCCGATCGCCGAAGATGGCGCGGGCCGAGTCGGTAGCCTTGGGGTCGTGGGTCTGCACCCGGGCGCCGGCCGCGAGCAGTCCCTCGATGAGCGGGATCGTCGGGCTCTCGCGCATGTCGTCGGTCTCGGCCTTGAAGGCGAGGCCCCAGAGGCCGACGATCCTGCCGTTCAGGTCCGCGCCGAGTCGGGTGAGGGTCTTCTGCAGCACGACCAGCTTCTGCGCCTCGTTTACCTCCTCCACCGCCTTCAGCACATCGAGCGACAGCCCGAGCGCGTCGGCCGTGTGGATGATCGCCTTCACGTCCTTCGGAAAGCACGAGCCGCCGTAGCCGGGGCCCGGGTAGAGGAACGCGCGGCCGATCCGCTGATCCGAGCCGATGCCGAGCCGGACGTTGTGCACGTCGGCACCGACCAGCTCGCAGAAGCGGGCCATCTGGTTCATGAACGAGATCCGGGTAGCGAGCATCGCATTGGCGGCATACTTCGTCACCTCGGCGGAGGCGATGTCCATGAACAGGATCCGGTCGCCGCCCTGGCGGGTGAACGGCCCGTACAGCTCGCCCATGACCGCCTTCGCCTCCTCGTCGTCGATGCCGATGACGACGCGGTCCGGCTTCATGAAGTCCTCGATGGCGGCGCCTTCCTTGAGGAACTCGGGGTTCGAGCAGACCGCGAACGGGAGCGCGGTCTCCGACCGGACCGCGGCGCGCACCTTCTCCGCCGTGCCTACCGGCACCGTGGACTTGGTCACAATCACCTTGTGACCGTTCATGCTCCGGCCGATCTCCTTGGCCACTCCCAGCACGTGCTGGAGGTCGGCCGAGCCGTCCTCGCCCGGCGGCGTGCCGACGGCGATGAACACGACCCGAGCGTCGCGCACCGCCGAGGCGAGATCGGTGGTAAAGGTGAGGCGGCCCTCCTCCTGATTCCGCTTCACCATCGGCTCGAGCCCGGGCTCGTAGATCGGAATCTCGTTCCGCTGGAGCCGGGAGATCTTCTCCGCGTCCTTGTCGACGCAGGCGACGTCGTTCCCGGTCTCCGCCAGGCAGGCGCCGGCCACCAGGCCGACGTACCCGCTTCCAATCACCGCCACATGCATGTCAATCCTCTTTCGGCATGGCGTTACGGGTGTCGACCACCAACCTGGCGTGGCGCTTGATCATGTGGTAATCCACCGCCGTGTGGTCCGTGACAATCATGACGCAATCCGCTCCGGCGACCGTCGCGGGATCGAGCGCCACCGAGTGAAACTCGTGCCCGTCCTCGGTGAAGGCCGGCACGTGTGGATCGGCGTAACTGACGGTCGCACCCTGGCCTTCGAGCAGGTGGATGATGTCGAGCGCGGGGCTCTCCCGGATATCGTCGATGTCGCGCTTGTAGGCGATTCCCAACACCAGCACGGCCGCACCCCGCACGGCCTTTCCCTGCCCGTTCAGCGCCTCGGCCACCTTGCGGACCCAGAAGAGCGGCATTTCGGTGTTGAGCTCGCCGGCCAGGTCGATGAACCGGGTCTTGTAGTTGAGCCCGCGCATCTTCCAGGCGAGGTAGTGGGGGTCGACCGGAATGCAATGACCGCCGAGCCCGGGGCCGGGCAGGAATTTCATGAAGCCGAACGGCTTCGTGGCCGCGGCCTCGATGACTTCCCAGACGTCCACGCCGAGCTTGTCGCAAACGATGGCCATCTCGTTGACCAGCCCGATGTTCACGCTGCGGAAGGTGTTCTCGAGCAGCTTCACGAGCTCGGCGGCCTCGGTGGTCGACACCGGGACGAGCGTGTCGATGGCCGGCTGGTAGAGGGCCACGGCCACGCGAATGCAGTCCTTGGTGATGCCGCCGACCACCTTGGGCGTGTTGCGGGTGCCGTAGTGGGCATTGCCCGGGTCGACTCGCTCGGGGCTGAAGGCGAGAAAGAAGTCCTGGCCCACCGTGAGCCCCGTGCTTTCCAGGGCCGGCAGCAGGATCTCCCGCGTGGTCCCCGGATAAGTGGTGCTCTCGAGAATGATGGCCTGGCCGCGGCGGAGCGTCTGCTTGACGGCCTCGGTGGCCGCCACGATGTAGCTGACGTCCGGGTCCTTGAACTTGGAGAGCGGCGTCGGCACGCAGATCGACACCGCGTCCGGCTCGGCGAGGCGGCACATGTCGCTGGTAGCGGTGAAGCGCCCGGTCCTCACGGCCGTCTGGAGCTGCGCGTCGGTCACGTCCTTCACGTGGGAGTGGCCGGCGTTGAGGCCGTCGACCACGTTCTGCTGCACGTCGAAGCCGAGCACGCGGAAGCCCGCGTTCGCCAGCTCGATGGCCAGAGGAAGCCCCACGTAGCCGAGGCCCACGATGCCGAAGAGCGCCTGCCGGCGCTCGGCCCGGCCGATCAGGTCCTGGGCGATGGTCATGCGTAGAATCCGAGCACGGCGTCGATGACCGCCTGCTGCTGCGCCTCGGTGAGCTCCGGGAAGACGGGCAGCGAGATCACCTGCGCCGAGGCCGCCTCGGAGACCGGGAGGCTCCCGTGGGCATACCCCAGGTGCGCGAAGCACGGCTGCAGATGGAGCGACAGCGGATAGTAGATCGAGTTGCCGATCTGCCCGGCCTTGAGGTGCGCCTGGAGCTGGTCCCGGCGCGGCGCCCGGAGGGTGTACTGGTTGAAGATGTGCTCGTTCGCCGGATCGGTGCGGGGCGGACACACATCCGAATGGCCGATGAACGCCTCGGTGTAGCGCGCCGCGTGGCGCGCGCGTGCCACGCTCCACTCGGCCAGATGCGCGAGCTTGGCCAGCAGTACCGCGG
>Ga0210120_1000375_pt1 | contig 10569 bp, 12 predicted proteins | sample Goodyear_PhragA__FD_184868 | JGI IMG/M metagenome (GOLD analysis project Ga0210120, IMG submission 184868) | Wetland microbial communities from San Francisco Bay, California, USA, that impact long-term carbon sequestration - Goodyear_PhragA_D2... | ecosystem: Environmental > Aquatic > Marine >... | reverse complement strand
GGCGACGGCGCGCTGGTCGCGGTCCTGGCCGCCGCCGAGGTAGAGCAGGTCGTGGCCTCCCGGGTCGAAGTCCTCGCCCGGCCCGCAGGCCGCGTAGGAGAAGCCGATTCCGCGCCACTCGCAGCGGCGCCGCAGGAAGATGATGTTGCCGCGGTCGGCGTAGATGTTCATCTGCTCCGGGTAGAGAGCGAGGACGCGCAGCTCCATCACGACCCTCCTTCCAGCAGCACGACGGTGGAGCCGACGTGGGCCTCGGTCGGCGGAATCGCCCGGCGGCCGGCTGGGAGCAAACCGGCACCGCGTGCCTCCTCCTCGAGGGTTGCGGCGTCGAGCGTACGAAGGGCCACCTCATGGAGATCCTCGCTCAGCTCGCCGTCCGGCGAGACCCTCTGACGCAGCCGCCGCACGCGGATCGAGCCCTCGTCGACCACGGCATCGACAGGCAGGCTCGAATACACCCATCCGCCGATCTCGCGCGTGTCGGGGAGGGGAGGGGCGGAGTCCGTGGGCGCAGGCATCGACTCCACGATTGCAAACGCGGCAAGCCCACCAGTCGCTAGATGAGAGGCGACACAGCGGAGGCTTTCCAGCCGCTTCTCCGGTCCCGAGAACAGCTGCATCAACTGCATCGGCGCCAGTATGAGCTGAAAGCGTTGGGCGAGCTCAAAGCTCCTGGCATCACCCACCGAAGCGTTGCTTAGGCCCGAAATCAGGCTGGGCTCAAGGTCCAGCCCAGACACCTCGTGACCGCGGCGTGCGAGATGCAGCAGCACACGTCCCGTCCCGCAGCCGAGATCCAGAATCCGCCCACCTTGGCCTATCGCGAGCTCCTCCCACAACGGGAGGTCCGCCGCATACGCTCCGCACTCCACTTCATGCCAAATGACGGCCTCTCGGGCGGGTGGCGCGCTAGGGGGAACCGCCCCCGAGGAAGCTTCAGCTACCGCAGGGGGCGGTGGGTCCCCTGGCGTGACAGGACCCGCCCGCCGACCACCATCCGTCATCGCCAGAACTCCTGCGTCAGCCCGCGTGAGGACAGCAGCTTGTGCAGCTCCAGCAGCGCCGTGTACGTGGGCAGGGCGAAGAGCCGCTCGGGCGCCGCGGCGACTGCGTGGTCGAGCGACCCCTCGATCTCCGGCTCGACCGCGATCGCCTCGACTGGCCAGCCCGCGTACTTGAGCCGCAGCGCGATCTCCGGCGCCCGCGTTCCGGCGCAGGTGACGCGGCGCACGACCCCGGCCAGCAGCTCGAAGTCGGCGTCCCAGATCCAGGAGACGTCGCGCCCGTCGGCGATCCGGTCGTTGAGCGCGATCCAGAGGTCGAGCGGCCGCTCCTCGGCCTCCAGCCGCAGCGTGCGCAGCACCTCGTTGGCGCCGGCCGGGTTCTTGACCAGCAGCACCGAGAGCCGCTTGGCGCCGATCGCGAGCGTCTCGACGCGGCCGAAGGCGCCGCGCATCGAGGCGAGCGCCGGCCCGATCCGCTCCGCCGGCACGCCGAGCTCGAGCGCCGCGGTCACCGCCGCCAGCGCGTTGTAGGCGTTGTAGAGGCCGGGCAGGGGCAACTCGATCTGCAGCTCGCCCGCGGGCGTCCGCAGGCTCAGCGAGGAGCCGCTCATGCCGTGCAGCTCGATCCGCGTCGCGGCGACGTCGGGCGCCGGGCGGGAGGCGCCGCAGCCCGGGCAGGAGTAGTGCCCGAGGTGGCCGACGAAGGCGCGCGCGTAGGCGTAGGGGCTGCCGCAGCGGCGGCAGTGCCTGGCGTCGAAGGCGTGCTGCAGCTCGGGCAGCGCCTGCGCCGCGTCGTCGATGCCGAAGTAGACGACGCCCTCCCGCCGCCCTCCGCCGGCCTCGCGCCCGAGGTCGGCGACCAGCGGGTCGTCGGCGTTCAGCGCGAAGCCCGTGCGCCCGCTGCGCTCGGCGACGCTCTCCGCCCAGCGGTCGGCCAGCGCCTCGGTCTCGCCGTAGCGGTCGAGCTGGTCGCGAAAGAGGTTGCCGAGGACGACGAGCCGCGGCTCCAGTTCGCGGGCCACCCGCGGCAGCCAGGCCTCGTCGACCTCGAACAGCCCCTCGTGGCCGCGCTGGTCGAGCAGCGCCGTGGCGATTCCCCAGGTCATGTTCGAGCCGGCCCGGTTGTGCACCGGCCGGCGCCCGTCGGCGGCCAGCAGTGCCGCCAGCATGCCGGCGGTCGTCGTCTTGCCGTTGGTCGCGCTGACCAGCGTCGCGCCGCGGTCCAGCCGCGCTCCGAGCCGGGCGATCGCCCGCGGCTCCATCCGCAGCAGCATCCTGCCCGGCAGCGTGGTGCCGCCGCCGCGGCCGCTCGCCCGGCTGGCGGCGCCGACCGCGCGCGCGGCGAGTCGCTTGGCGCCGAACAGCGCGCCGCCGCCCTCGCTCAAGCGGTCGCCCGCGGGGGGACGATCACGCTCAGCGCCCGGGGCAGCACGCGCAGCGAGGCGGGCAGATCGGTCAGGTGCTCGCCGTCGGCGAAGACCGGGAGCGGTCGGCTGGCGCTCAGCTCGAGCCGGGAAGCGCGGAAGACGCGCACCTCGTCCTCCTCGACGTGGGTGCCCTTGAACACCTTCGGCAGGATAGTCAGGGAGCGCAGCTTGCCGATTTCACTCACGGTGACCACGTCGAACTCGCCGTCGTCGAGCTCGGCGTCGGGGGCGATGAACATGCCGCCCCCGAAGGCCCTGCTGTTGGCGACCGAGACCGAATGGCCCGTAAAGCGCTCTCGCTCCTCGCCGACGCGAAGCGTGAACCGGACGGGCTTCCAGCCGAGCAGCGTGCGCACGCCGGAGTAGAGGTAGACGAGATTGCCGCGCAGCCACTTCGTTTCGTTGGCGAGTTCGTTGGCGACCGAGTCGAGGCCGACGCTGACGACGCCGAGGAAGCGCTTCCCGTTCACCTCGCCGACGTCGATCCGCCGCGTCTCGCCGCCTGCCAGGGTCGCCGCCGCGGCCTGCGGCTCGGCCGGGATCCCCAGCACGCGTGCGAGGTCGTTGCCGCGACCGCCGGGCACGATCCCCAGCGGCGTGTCGGAGCCCGCCAGGGCGCCGCCGATGGCGCCGACCAGGCCGTCGCCGCTGACGACGACCGGGATCTCGCCCCCCTCCGCCGCACGCAGCGCCCGCGCGACCCCGTCCTCGAGGCCGCGGGTGCGCTCGACGCGGAAGGAGACGCGGCGCGCGTCGAGCTCGCGCTCGAGCTGCGGCAGCAGCTTCAGTGCGCGCCCGTGCGCCGAAGCGGGGTTGACCAGCAGAGCCAGCGGCAGCGAGTCGAGGGCCATAGCGAGCGGCAGCCTAGCCCTCCGCCGGCGCCCCGGCGTGCAGGCGAAAGACCTGAAAGCGCTCGCCCTCGGCCTCGCCCGTCTCGACCGGGTCGAAGCGATGGCCGCCGAGCCGCCAGTCGAGCCGGCGCCGCCCGATCACGATCAGATGGCCGCCGGGACGCAGCACCCGCGCCAGCTCCCGCGGGCGCAGGCGGCCGCGCGACAGCGCCACCAAATCGAAGAACCCGTCCGGGTAGGGGAGCCGGCGCGGCCCGCCGGGCTTGAAGGCGACCCGCCCCTCCGGGTCGAGCCCGACCCGCGCGACCGTGGCCTCTATCGCCTCCTCGGAGGGATCGACGCCGCGCACGCGCGCCGCCGGGAACTCGCGCGCCAGGAAGAGCACGCCGTCGCCCTCGCCGCAGCCGACCTCGAGGATCCGCTCCGGCAGGTCGCGCACGTGCAGCACCGCGGCTGCGAGCGCGGTCAGAGAGGGCGTCGGCATCCGCCGATCATCTAGGATTTCGCCGCCGTGCAGGGGACGTCGGACCGCAACAAGTGGATCGCGCTGGGCGCCTTCGCCCTGATCGCCGCGGGCGTCGTCGCGGCGATCCTGATCGCGCGCAGCGGCGGCGGCGGCTCGGGCGGCGAGGCGAGCGCCGGCGGCTGCCGGAAGGCCGAAGCCCCGCCGCCGAAGAAGGTCAGCTTCAAGGCGCCGAAGCAGACCGTGAAGAAGGGCGAAAAGCTGACCGCCGTCGTGAAGACGAGCTGCGGCAGCTTTGACATCGCGCTCGACAGCAGGCGGGCGCCGAAGACCGTCAACTCCTTCGTCTTCCTCGCCGAAGAAGGCTTCTACGACGACCTGACCTTCCACCGGATCGTGCCGGAATTCGTCATCCAGGGCGGCGACCCGCTCGGCAACGGCACCGGCGGCCCCGGTTACAGCGTCGACGAGAAGCCGCCCGCCAACCTCTCCTACACCAAGGGCATCGTCGCGATGGCGAAAAGCGCCGCCGAGCCGCCGGGCCGCTCCGGCAGTCAGTTCTTCGTCGTGCTCGGCGCCGACGCCGGCCTGCCGCCGGAATACGCCCTCCTCGGCAAGGTCGACAAGGGCTTCGATGTAGTCGAACGGATCGGCAAGCTCGGCACGCCGGAAGAAAAACCCAAGCAGGTCGTGCTGATCGAAAAGATCTCGATCGAACGCGGCTGAGCCCCTCAGGCGTCCGGGTCGAAGAAGGCGCGGGCACGCTCCGCGACCAGCTCGGGCTTCTCGTCGGCGATGAAGTGGCCGGAGTCGGGGACGAACTCGACCTCCATGTCGTCGGCGTGGCGCTCGTAGTCCCCGAGCAGCTCCGGCCGCAGGACGATGTCGCCGGTGCCGAAGAGCATCCGGGTCGGCACGGTGAGTCGCTGCCGGGCGTAGCGCCCGCGGATGATCGGCAGCACCTCCCGTAGCTGGAAGACCCGGTACATCTGCACGGCGGCGCGGGCTCGCGCGGGCTCGGCCAGGTTCGAGGCGAAGGAGTCGATCGCGGACTGTTCCCAGGCGTCCTTCTGGGTCGAGGCGGCGACGAGAACACGCGGGATGAGCCTGCCGCGCCGGTGCAGCATGTAGCCGGCGAACGGCGCCATGTTGACCAGCTGGTAGGTGAAGCGCCAGGCATGGGGGAGGAGGAGCCGCGGGCTGCTGAGCCACGGCGTGAGGATGTTGAGCGCCAGGTAGCGCTGGAAGCGCTGCGGCGCCTTGAGGCAGAGCAGGAAGCCGATCCAGCCCCCCCAGTCGTGGCCGACCAGCTTCACCCGGTCGACCCCCAGCGCGTCCAGCACCGCCAGCACGTCGTCGGCGAGGTTCTCCTTCTCGTAGCCGCCGCGCGGCGCGTCGGACCAGCCGAAGCCGCGCAGGTCCATCGCCAGCACCCGGTGGCGGTCGGCGAGCGCCGGCAGCAGGTGGCGCCACTCGTACCAGTGCTGCGGCCAGCCGTGCAGGCATAGCACGACGTCCTCGCCGCCGCCGGCTTCGGCGACGTGGAAGTCGAGCCCGCGGGCGCGCACCCAGCGGTGGCCGACGCCGTCGACGTGGGGCGGTTCGGACATTGCCGCAATCTAATGGGCGCGGGGCCTCGAGTAGGGTGCAACGCATGGCAAAGGTCGACGTCGGCGATCCCGCTCCGGACTTCGAGCTGCCCGGCACCGGCGGCAAGACGTACAAGCTCTCCGACTTCAGAGGCCAGAACGTCGTCCTCGCGTTCTACCCCGGAGACGCGACCCGGGTCTGCACCGCCCAGTTCTGCTCCTACCGCGATCAAGGCGACCGCCTCGACCAGCTCGACGCCGAGGTGCTGGGGATCTCGCCGCAATCGGTCGACTCGCACGAGCGCTGGGCACAGGAGCAGAGCCTCAACGTGCCGTTGCTGGCCGACGAGGACCTCGCGGTGAGCAAGAGCTACGGCGTGGTCGGTTGGGCGGGCCCGTTCGCGAAGCTCGCGGGGATCGAGGGATCGACCGCCGGCCGATACGTGATGCGCGCGGTCTTCGTCGTCGACGCCTCCGGCGTGGTTCGCTATCGACACGTGTCGCGGACCGGCGCCAGGTTCCAGACGGTCGGCGACATCGAAGAGGCCGTCGCCGCGATCGCCTGATGGCGGCGGAGCCGCGCCGGTTCGTCGCCGGCGAACGACCGAAGATCCGCGGCGAGGTCGCGGGGGAGGGGGCCCCGATCGTCCTCTGCCACGGGATGACGGCGACGCGGCGCTACGTGCTCCACGGCTCGCGGACGCTGGAGCGGGCGGGGCACGCCGTCGTCACCTACGACGCGCGCGGCCACGGCGAGTCCGACCCCGCGCCGCCGCGCCAGGGTTATGGATACCCGGAGCAGGTCGCCGACCTGGAAGAGGTGGTGGCGACCGCGGTGGGCGACGGCCGCTTCGTGCTCGGCGGGCACTCGCTCGGGGCGCACACGACGGTCGCCTACGCCTTGCGCCGTCCGCAGCGGCTCGCCGGGATCGTCGTGATCGGCCCGGTCTACATGGGCGAGCCGGCGTCCGCCGAGACGCTCGCCTACTGGAACGACCTGGCGACGGCGCTGGAAGAGGGCGGCCCCGCGGCCTTCGTCGACTACATCGACCGCAACCAGGCGGTCGAGCCCGGAAAGCGCGACGCGGTGCGGCGCTTCACCCGCGAGCGGATCGAGCGGAACGAGAACCTCGACGCGCTCGCCGACGTGCTGCGCGAGGTGCCGGGCGCGCGCCCGTTCGGCTCGCTCGAGGAGCTCGAGTCGATCGACGTGCCGGCGCTGGTGGTCGCCAGCCACGACGAGGCCGATCCCGGACACCCGCGGCGCGTGGCCGAGGCCTATGCTGCGCGAATGCCGAGAGCAAAGCTGATCATTGAGGGCAACGGGGAGTCGCCGCTCGCCTGGCAGGGAGGCAGGCTCTCGCGCGAGATCGCCGCCTTCTGCGCGGAGCTGGAGACTTAGGTTGGCTGAAGCAGGTTCGACTACCGTTCCGTCGATGAGGCTGCCCTCGGAGGGGACGCTGCGGACCGTCGCGACCGTCGTCGCGGCGATCGGCATCGGCGTGGCCACCTACATCACGATCGCCGACTCGAGCGGCGGCGCGCCCGTCTGCGTCGCCGGGGGCGGCGGCTGCGAGACGGTCGCCGAAAGCACCTACTCGCACGTCTTCGGCGTCAACATCGCGGTCTTCGGCATCTGCGGCTACGTGCTCCTGCTGGCGATGTCGGTGCTGCGCGGGGACCTCGCCCGCATGGCGGGCTTCGGCGTCTCGCTGGTCGGCTTCGGCTACAGCGTCTACCTGACCTACCTGGAGGTGTTCAAGATCGAAGCGATCTGCCAGTGGTGCGTCGCCAGCGCGACGCTGATGACGATCCTCTTCTTCATCAACGCCATCCGCATGGTCGGCTACGTTGGGAGACCGGCATGAGCGGAAAGAGCGCCAGAGAGGAACGCCGCGAAGAACGCCTCCAGGCCGAAAGCCAGGGCGCGCAGCAGGATCGCCGCAAGCGCCTGCTGCAGATCGGCAGCGCGGCGATCTTCATCGCTGTCGTCGTGGTCGCCGTGCTGATCGTCATCAGCGCCGGCAACAGCGGCAGCGGCGGCGACACGAACCTGGAGGACGTAGGCCTGGTCAAGGAAAAGCTCAAAGGCATCCCGCAGTCGGGGCTGCTGCTCGGGGACCCGCGGGCGACCGTGACGCTCTACGAGTTTGGAGACCTCCAGTGCCCGGTTTGCAAGGCCTACTCGGAACAGATCGTGCCCGAAGTGATCGAATCGCAGGTCAGGACCGGCGAAGCGAGGCTCGAATTCCGCAACTTCGTCATCATCGGCCAGGAATCGGTGCCCGCCGGAGCCGCCGCGCTCGCCGCCGGCAAGCAGGGCCGCGGCTGGAACTACCTCGAGCTCTTCTACCGCAACCAGGGCAAGGAGGCCTCGGGCTACGTCACCGACGAATTCCTCAAGGAAATCGCCAGGGGCGCCGGCGTCCCCGACCTCGCCAAGTGGGAAAGGGACCGCGAAAGCAAGCAGGTCATCGAAGAAGTCCAAGACACGACCGCCGAAGCCCAGCGCCTCGGCTTCACCGGCACGCCGTCCTTCGCCGTCGAAGGCCCGGGAACCAAGGGCAAAGAAACCCTCGGAACCCCCGGAGAAGCCAGCCTGATCGAAGAAGCGATCGAAGAAGCCTCCTGAGGCCCGCTTCGAGCTTCCCCGGCTCAGGTTTACATAACCACCATTATCGAGCGTTGGATCAGCCGGAGAGGGTCGCCCGGCCCCAGACCAGCGGCTTGACGATCGGCGGCGACTTGGGCAGCTCGCCGCGCTCGACCTCTTCGACCTTCAGCGGCGAGGCTTCGATGCCGGCGACGGTGTCGCGGTTGCAGCGGCAGCCGTCGGCGAAGAACTTCCAGGGCCGTTCGAGGCGGTCCTGCCAGCGCGCCAGATCGGGCTCCTCGGCGCGCACGTGCTCTACGAAGAGCATCTGGCCGCCCGGTTTGAGGATCCGCGCCGCCTCGGCGAGTGCTGCCGCGGGGTCCGGCACCGTGCAGAGGACGAGCGTGAAGACGACGGTGTCGAAGCTGTCGTCCGGGAACGGCAGCTTCTCGGCGCCCGCTTCGACCAGCTCGACGCCGGAGCCCGTCTCGGCGATCTTCGCCCGCAGGCGCTTGGTCATGTGCGGGTCGGGCTCGGCCATCACGACTTCGCTCAGGCCGTCCGGGAAGAGCCCCAGGTTGGCGCCGGTGCCGGCGCCGACGTCGATCGTGCGCCCCGTGGCCCGTGCCAGGACCTCGCGGCGCTTGTCGCGCATCCCCGCGTCCTCGGTCCCCTTGAGGATCCGGTCGTAGAGCGCCGAGAAGGCGCGTCCCCAGGTGGCGTCGTAGAGCGCTCCCATCGTGCTCAGGCCGCCTTCTGCTCCTGCGTCGCGGACGCGGTCTCGCCGCCGCCCTCGGAGGTGCTCTTGGCCGCCCGCTCCTCGTAGCCGCGGCGCGCCGCGTGGTCGACGTCGATCATCAGCTTGTCGACGCCCATCGCGCGGCCGATCCACTCGCGCGCCGCGCGCGGCAGCAGCGAGATCACCTTGAAGAGGACGCCGTTGGCGCGCGGCACGAAGACGTCGAAGCGCGGCGCTTCCAGCGCGTCGACGATCTCGTTCGCCACGTCGGCGGCCTCGACCGCTTTCACCATCCGGTTCTCGACCCCGTGGGTGAGCTCGGTGTTGACCACGGTCGGCATCACGCAGGCGATCTCGATCCCGGTGTCGCGCAGCTCCGCCCGCACCGCCTCGCTGACGCCGACCACCGCGTGCTTGGTGCCCGAGTAGGTGGCGATCCCGGCGATCCCGGCCTTGCCCGCCTGCGAGGCGAGGTTGACGATCTGGCCCGAGTTGCGTGGCCGCATCCGCTCGATCGCCAGCTGCATCCCGGTGATCACGCCGTAGACGTTGATCTCGAGCTGGCGGCGGATCGACTCGACCGACTCGTCGCTGAACGGCGTCACCGGCATGATCCCGGCGTTGTTGACGAGCACGTCGAGCGGCCCGAGCTGGCGTTCGGCCTCGTCGAGGAAGACGGCGAAGGAGCTGCGGTCGGTGACGTCGAGCGCCAGCGCGAGCGTGCCGCCGCCCAGCTCCGCCGCGGTCTTCTCGGCCAGCTCGAGGTCGAGGTCGCCAATCGCGACGCGGCAGCCCTTGCGGACCAGCGCCGCCGCGGTCGCCTTGCCGATCCCCCGGGCGCCCCCGGTGATCGCCACGACCTTGCCGTTCAGCGAGCGTCTCTCCTTCGCCATTCGTGCCCTCCTCCTGCGGCGGCTCCTAGGCCGCCGGCTTGTAGACGGTGACCACGGCGGCGCCGCCGAGGCCGATGTTGTGCTGCAGGGCGGTCTTCGCGCCCTCGACCTGTCGCTTGTCGGCTTCCCCGCGCAGCTGCCAGGTCAGCTCCGAGCACTGCGCCAGGCCGGTCGCGCCCAGCGGGTGCCCCTTCGAGATCAGCCCGCCCGAGGGGTTGACGACGACCTTGCCGCCGTAGGTGGTCGCCTCTTCCTCGACCAGCTCGTGCGCCCTCCCCTCCTCGGCGAAGCCGAGCGCTTCGTAGGTGATCAGCTCGTTGGCGCTGAAGCAGTCGTGCAGCTCGCAGACGTCTACTTCCTCGGCGCTCACGCCGGCCTCGGCGTAGGCCTTCTCGGCCGCGGTCTTCGACATGTCGGAGCCGACGATCTTCATGCAGTCGGCGTCCTCGTCGAACGTGGACGAGAGGTCGGTGATCATCGACTGGCCGGCGATCTCGATCGCCTGGTCGCCGAGCCCGTGCTCTTCGACGTAGCGCTCGGAGGCGACGATCGCGCAGGCCGAGCCGTCGGAGGTCGGCGAGCACTGAAGCTTGGTCAGCGGGTCGTGGATCATCTTCGCCGCCTTGATCTCCGAGAGGCTATATACGTCCTGGAACTGGGCGTAGGGATTGTTGACCGAGTGCTTGTGGTTCTTCCAGCCGATCCAGGCGTAGTGGTCGGGGTTGGAGCCGTACTTCTGCATGTGGTCGCGGCCGGCGTTGCCGAACATCTGCGGCGCCGGCGGCGAGGACTCGGGGTCGCGGATCTCGAACATCCGCATCGCGTGCTTGTCGAGCGCGTTGGTGCGGTCGGTGTACTTGACGCCGAGCGAGCCCGGCTCCATCTTCTCGAAGCCGACCGCCATCGCGCACTCGACCAGGCCGCCCTTGACCGCCTGGCGGGCGAGGAACAGCGCCGAGGAGCCGGTCGAGCAGTTGTTGTTGACGTTGACCACGGGGATCCCGGTGAGG
>Ga0210120_1000373_pt1 | contig 10608 bp, 12 predicted proteins | sample Goodyear_PhragA__FD_184868 | JGI IMG/M metagenome (GOLD analysis project Ga0210120, IMG submission 184868) | Wetland microbial communities from San Francisco Bay, California, USA, that impact long-term carbon sequestration - Goodyear_PhragA_D2... | ecosystem: Environmental > Aquatic > Marine >... | reverse complement strand
TCTTCAGGATCTCCTCCGCCGAGCGGATCACGATCGGGATCATGAGGACGGTCAGCGCGACCGAGCCGATGATCCCGAGGCGGATACCCGGGCCGAGGAAAGCCGCGAACAGCGCGTAGGCGAACAGTCCCGCCACGATCGACGGGATTCCCGTCATCACGTCGACGAAGAAGGTCAGCGCCTTGCGCAGGCGGCCCGTCCCGTACTCGTTCAGGTAGACGGCGGCCATGATTCCGATCGGAACCGAGATCAGGGCCGCGACGCCCGTGATGACCAGGGTGCCGACGATCGCGTGCTGGGCGCCCCCGCCCGCGCCGATCACCCCGCGGGCGGACTCGGTAAAGAAGGAGCCGTCGAAGCGGGCAGTCCCGCGCTTGATCACCTCGTAGAGCACGGAGAAGAGAGGCAGGACGGCGACGCCGAAGCCGGCGACGATCCCCAGCGTCACCAGCCGGTCCATCGCCTGGCGGCGGCCCTCGGTGATGAGGGACCAGACGTAGGCGGTCGGGAGCGCGATCACCGCGGTGACGGTGAAGAAGAGGACGATGGTGAAGCCGCCCGTGGCAAGCAGGATCGCGAGGGCGATCAGGGCGGACCCTGCGACCACCGCGCGCAGGAACCAGGCGGGGAGCGTGCCGCTGCTGACGCCGGGACCGCCGATCGCCGCGATCCCCTCAGCCGGATCGAACGCGGCCGCGACGTTCTCCTCCCGCCTGTCCCTCGTGTCGGTCATTGGACGTCGGACCGGGAGATGATCAGCCGGGCGATCATGTTGACGACGAGGGTGATGCCGAAGAGGACAAGGCCCGAGGCGATCAGGGCGTTGACGTCGAGGCCGGAGGATTCCGGGAACTTGAGAGCGATGTTCGCCGCGATCGGCGTCGGGTTCTCCTGGCTGACCAGGTTGAACGTGACGATCCCGGACGCTGAGAGGATGATCACCACGGCCATGGTCTCTCCCAGGGCCCGGCCGAGACCCAACATCGAACCGCTGATCACAGCGGACTTGCCGAACGGCAGCACGGACATCCGAATCATCTCCCAGCGAGTGGCGCCCAATGCCAGCGCCCCCTCCTCCAGTCGCCGCGGCGTCTGCGAGAAGACCTCGCGCGCAACGGCGGAGACGATCGGAAGGATCATCAGGGCCAGGACGAGCCCGGCGGTGAGCATGGTCCGGCCCGTCACCGAGGCCGGGCCCGCAAAGAACGGGATCCAGCTCAGGCGGGCGACCAGCCAGTCGAGGATCGGCACCATTGCGGGCCCGAGGACGAAGATCCCCCAGAGCCCGTAGACGATGCTCGGAATCGCCGCGAGCAGATCGACGACGTAGGCCAGCGAAAGGGCGAGCCTGCGTGGGGCGACGTGGCTGATGAACAGGGCCACGGCAACCGCCAGTGGGACCGCGATGACGACGGCGACCACGGCCGCCAGGATCGTGCCGAATGCCAGTGGTGCTATGTAGTCGACCAGGGTCTTGCCGTCGGGGAGGTCAGCGGTCTTCGCTGTCACCGCTGGGATCGAGTCGGCGACCAGGAAGATCGCAACGCCCGCCAGGAGAGCGAGCACGGCGACGCCGGCGATCACGGCGGCGTTGTTGAAGATCCGGTCGCCGGGGCGGCGACGACCACCCGTGGCCGAGGCCAGGATCTGGCCGGCCTGCGTGGTGGTGTCGGTATGGGCTTCCAAGTTCTGTTGTCGGTTGGGAACCGGTCGGGGGCCCCGCGCCTCGCGCGGGACCCCCTCCGGATCAGATCTGGATTAGCCGCCGATCGCGTCGACGGCGGTCTGGTCCTCGTTCTTGATGGTCGGCCCGATCGGCGCCGAGCCCGCGTTCTGCGCGGCTGCCTGCTGGCCGTCCGAGCTGATGATGTAGTTGAAGTACGCCTTCACCAGGTCGGTGTTGTTGGAATCGGAGTACTTCGTGCAGCCCATCAGCCAGGAGACGAGCAGGATCGGGTAATCCTGCGGATCCGTCGAGGTTCGCTCGACCTTGTACGCGAACACGTACTTGCCCGGGCTGAGCGCCGGGTCCTTCTTCGAGATGTCGAAGTCGTGCGAAGCACCCTCGGCGCTGGGCGCCACGTAGGTGCTGCCGACCTTGACCTTGGCGACGCCGAGGTCACCGGCCTGGCTCTCGTCGGCATAGCCGATCGTGCCCTCGCCGGCCTTCACGGCCTGGATCAGACCCGACGTCTGCGCACCGGACTCGCCGGTCTTCAGCGGCCAGTTGCCATCGGCGTCGAAGGTCCAGACGCTCGGAGCGGCCTCGTGGAGATAGTCCGTGAAGTTGAACGTCGTCCCCGACTCGTCCGAACGGTGCACCGGGGTGATCTTCGTGCTGGGCAGGTTCGCGCCCGGGTTGTCCGCCTTGATCGCGGGGTCGTCCCAGGTCGTGATCTCGCCCTTGAAGATCTTCGCGGTCGTCTCCGGGGCCAGCTGGAGGTTGTCGACCCCCGGCAGGTTGTAAACGATCGCCAGCGGCGAGATGTAGTTCGGAATCTCGACCAGCTCGCCGCCCTCACCCGAACAGCGCTGCTGGGCCTTCGGCAGCTCCTCCGAGTCGAAGGGCGCATCACTGCCGGCGAAGGCGGTCTTGCCGCCGGCGATGAACTGGTCGCGGCCACCGCCGGAGCCGATCGCGTCGTACGAGATCGTCGCGCCGGAGTTCTGGCCCTCGAACTTCGCGGTCCAGGCCTCCTGGGCCGCCTGCTGGGCGCTGGAACCAGCGCCCGCGAGGGTGCCCGACACGCCCGACGAGCTGTTGTCGTTGCTCGAGCCGCATGCGGCCGCGGTCAACGCGAGGACGGCGGAGGCCGCTGAAACGAGCCACCACTTCCTATTCATTGAGTCGCTCCTTTTTCGCTTGTCGAAAAGGGACGGCGGCTCAATGGCTCGCCTCCCTCAGATTCTTAGAGGGCTCGGACCCTGTCAATGGGCACGGTGCAGCTTGTTACGTTCGTGTGGCTCACTTGTAAAAAGGATGTAAATCGCCCCCGGCGGCAGGGCCTTGTGTCGAGCCTCACGCCTGGGGTGAGAACCGGTATCCGATGCCGGTGTGGGTGTGGATGAAGCGGCGACCCGGCAGCGCTCGGCTGAGCTTTGCCCGCAGCCGGCCGACGTAGACGTCGACCGAGCGGTCGCTCTTCTTGTACGACCGGCCCCAGACCGTCTCGTAGAGCTCCTCGCGGGTCATCACCCTCTCGGCGTTGTGCGCGAGCTCGGTCAGGAGCTGCAGCTCGCGGACGGTCAGGATCAGCGGGCGGCCGTCGACCAGTGCGGCGTGGTCGGCGGGCCTGATCTCGAGCCGACCCGCGTAGACCGGCGTCTGGTCCCCCGTCGCGAGTGGAATCGTCGATACTGAGCCGGCGCCGCCGTTCTCGCCTTCCATGGCATCGGAGCTTCGCCGCTGGCTACGCGAAAGTAGTTACGGTCGAGTGAACTTGCGGTAAAGGCGATGTGAAATCGGGACCCGAATTACCCCATCCGCTCTCTCTGTCGGCGGCGGTCCTCGGAGGTATTCACGTACGAAGCGCCGGAGTTCGGGCCGTTGCAGCGATTCGGTGCGGACGTCGAGATAGAGAGGGCGCGACAGGGCCGGATAGGTGCCGTCGCGGACCGAGGCGACCGTGGGTGTCACGCAGCCGCGTCCCGCATCCAACGCAAGTGCCCTCACGCCGGCGCCGCGCTTGATCTGGCCGACGGGGAGGTATCCGACCGCATTGGGCGACGCGGCGACCGCTTTGGCGAGCTCCGCCGGGTCGCCTGCCACCTCATAGTCATTCCTCGTCAGTGGATCAACCGGGCCGAAGAGGCCCTCGGCGAGAAGCGTGTATGGGGGGCTGTCCGGCCTCCACCCCACCGGCTCGAGCTCGACGTCCGGGAAGCGGGGATCGATCTCGGCCCAGGAGGTGACCGGGTCGGCCCGCCGCCAGATCGCCCGCGCCTGCTCGATGCTGAGACAGCTCGCGAACCCGTTCTGCTCGCTGACCACGAGCGCGCTCCCCTCCCGGGCCACCTCGACCGGCAGATACCGTGTCCCGGAGGAACGACAGGCCCGGCGCTCCGCCCCGTCGAGCCTGCGGGCGACGGCCGCGATGTCGACCTCGCCGGCGCAGAAGATCGCGATCGCGCTCTCGTCGCCGGAGGCGCCGGCGGTGACTCGCACGGCCGGGCTATGGCGCTCGAAGCGCCGGGCGGCGACGTCGATCATGCCCCGCGACGCGGCGGCCCCGTCGATCGCCACGGTTCCCGACAGCCCGTCCTTCTTGCGCAGGCGTCCCTCGCCGCTGCCGCCGCTTTCGCTCGCGGCGATGCCGACGAGCGTGGCGACCACGATCACCGGCGCGAGGTGGAGGAGGGCTCGAAGCGCGCGAGAGGACGTCCTCGGCATTGCCGGGCGAGCTTAGCTTCGCGCCCTACGCCCGTGTGAAGCCTGAGTGAAGGTCAGGTGAATCGGCGACCGGATCCGGGGCGCGTCAGAGGCCTTCGCGCGCCAGGTCCGCGGTGATTTCCTCGGCGTGCTCCACCGGCTCCTCCGCGGGCATCGGTACATCGACGAAGGTCTCCTCGACGCTGCCGACGGGCTCCGGATCGAATCGGTAGCCGATCCCGAAGTGGGTGTGGATGTAGAGCCAGTTGGCCGAGTGGCGTTGGAGCTTCTGGCGCAGCTTCCGGACGAAGACGTCCACGGAGCGATCGCCGTGAGCCATCGCGTAGCCCCAGACCTTCTGGTAGATCTCCTCACGCTCGATCACCTGGCCGTGGGCCTCGGCGAGGAGCTGGAGGAGCTCGAACTCGCGGCGAGTAAGGCCGATGCTCTGGCCGCTGACGAACGCCTGGTACTGGTCCGGCCGGATCTCCAGCTCACCGGAGACCAGCGGCCCGACGTCCTCGCGCGCGGCGGCGCGCTTGCGCCGGCGGACGACCGCCTCGATCCGCGCCATGACCTCCTCGGGATGGGAGGGCTTGCCGATCCAGTCGTCGGCCCCGAGCCGCAGGCCCCTGACCCTCTGGGCGACGGTCGACTGAGACGTGCAGACGAGCACTCCGAGACCGGGGATCGCGCCGCAGACCTTCTCGAGGAACTCCCACCCCTGCGGGCCGAGCACTGAGAGGTCGACCAGCAGTGCGTTCAGCTTCATCGCGACCAGCTCCTCGACCGGCACGGTGCCGGCGAGCACGCGATGCTCCCATCCCGCTCCATCCAGGCGTTTCGCCAGGACGGTGAGGAACGAGCTGTCGGTGTCGATCACAGCCAGCCTTATGCCTGCTTGGTTGCTCATCGATGCCCTCTCTCGGACTCGCCCTGCCCCCGGGCTCTGGTCCGCTCGTCGATGAGACGGATCATACGGCCAGGGACGGCGTGCAGACCCCGCGTCGGCGGTCGGTTCACGGGTTTTTCACAAGCAAATGCCGCACTTATGCGGCGGCGATGTGTGTGGCCCCGTATATGAGAGGGGCGTATCCATATGTTCACACCGGGGGCGGGGCAGATGGACAGACTCCTGCTCACTTTCGAGATTCCTCTCTCGTCAGCGCGCGCGACCCCCTCCCTGCCCCGGGTCGCGCGCTTCGAACACCAGGCCATTGGCCTGGTGTTCGTCTTTCTTGGGGTCTGACCCCTTGTTCGTGGTCTGACCCCTGGTGTAATCCGCTTATGGCGCACGACCACGCACACGTTCACGCCGGTGAAGCCGACGCCCGACGCCTGGGCGCCGCCTTCGCGCTGATCGTCGCCTTCATGCTGGCCGAGGTCGTCGCCGGCATCGCCGGCTCCTCCCTGGCGCTGCTCTCCGACGCCGCGCACATGCTCACCGACGCCTTCGCGCTGGGGCTGGCGCTGGCGGCCCTCCGGCTCGCGGAGCGGCCGCCGGCCGGCAGCTTCACCTACGGGATGAAGCGCGGGGAGATCCTCTCCGCCCAGATCAACGGGGTCACGCTGCTCCTGCTCGCCGTACTGATCGTCTACGAGGGCGTCCGCCGCCTGATCGAGCCGCCCGACGTCGAGGGGGCGCTCGTCCTGATCGTGGCGCTGGTCGGAATCGGCGTCAACCTGATGGCGGCCCGGCTGCTGGCCGGCGCGGAGCGCCGCAGCCTCAACGTCGAGGGGGCCTTCCGGCACGTGCTAACCGACCTCTTCGCCTTCATCGCGACCGCCATCGCCGGCGCGCTGATCCTCATCTGGGGATTCGAGCGCGCCGATGGGATCGCTTCCCTGCTGATCGCGTCACTGATGCTCTGGGCTTCGTACGGCCTGCTTCGCGACTCGGGCCGGATCTTCATGGAGGCGGCACCGCCCGAGCTCGACCCTCAGCAGATCGGGAAGACCCTCGCCGCGGAGGACGGCGTCGTCGAGGTCCACGACCTGCACGTCTGGGAGGTGACCTCCGGAATGCCCGCGATCTCGGCTCACATGATCGTCGGGCGGGACGTCGACTGCCACGTGGCGCGCTGGCACGCCGCCCGCCTGCTCGCCGAACGCTTCGGGGTCGAGCACTCGACCCTCCAGGTGGAGCACGAGCCGGGCGACGAGCTACTTCAGATCAGCCCGCACTAGGCCCAGCGTCCGGACCCCGCGGCTCTCCCCCGGTCTGGAACCAGGCGAAGACGAAGCAGCCCAGGCCCACGATCGCGGCCGCCAGACCGTGCTTGAAGTGGGTGTGAGTCGAGCCCGCCTCGTGCCCCGGGAAGAACGACGGGAGCGAGCCCGCGTCATTGGTCCAGTAGATCACGGCAACTGCCAGCAAGACGAGCCCAAGGATGATGGCGGGCCAGATCAGTTGCGGGCGTTTGGTCATTGAAACCTCCTCAGCTCAGCGCGAAGGCGACCGACAGCACGGCCCCGACCACACAGCAGTAGACGGCGAACGGCGTCAGCCGGTTGGTCTCGAAGAAGCGCAGCAGGAACTTGACGGACAGATAGGCCGTGATCGCCGCCCCCAGCGCGCCGACCAGGGCCTGGCCGCGGACGTGGTCGCCCTGCGAGCCAAGCAGGTCCGGCAGCTTGAGCACCCCGGCGGCGCCGATGATCGGCGTGGCGAGCAGGAAGGCGAAGCGCGCCGCCTCCTCGTTGGAGAGGCCGGCGAGCAGGCCTCCCCCCATGCTCGCGCCGGATCGAGACAGCCCGGGGATCAGCGCCAGCGCCTGGGCGGCGCCCACTCCCAGCGCCTGGCGGAAGCTGAGGGTGCGGGCGATGACCTGGTCCGAGCGGATGCTCTCCTCCGATCGCACCGGGGCGCGGCGGCGCAGGGCCTCGGCGCCAAACAGCAGCAGGCCGTTGACGAACAGGAAGATGGCGGCCGTCTGGGTCGAGGCGAACAGGGTGCGCAGCGGGTGCTCGAGGATCAGCCCGAGCAGGCCGGCGGGGATCGTGCCCACCACGATCAGCCAGCCCAGCTTCGCGTAGCTGTCCTCCGGATCGATGTAGCGGTCGCGAAGCGACCGGCCCAGGCCCTTGACGATCCGCACCCAGTCCTTGATGAAGAAGATGAGCAGCACGATGGCGGTCGCGCAGTGCGTGGCGACCAGGAAGCTCAGGAAGTAGTCGTCGTCCTGGTGGATGTTCCAGCCGAAGAGGCGCGGCAACACGACGCTGTGCCCGAGGCTGGAGATCGGGAAGAGCTCGGTGACGCCCTGGAGCAAGCCGAGGACGATTGCCTGGAAGTAGGAGATCGGGTCCATGCGAAGGGCTCGACCGGGGCCGAGGACGCGAGCATCGTAGGCGACCTGGCCATGAGCTCGCGTAAGACGACTCTTATTCTCCGTGACTCTCTCTGGAGCGTTCGTTAGATTGCCCGGGATGCGATTCGCCAACCTGTCTCGCCGGCTGCTGCCTCCGCTCATCGCGCTGCTCGGGCTTCTCGTGATCGCGCCGGCCGCGATGGCGGCCGATGGCGTCGGGGTTTACGGGCGCACTGACGACAAGGTGGTCACCTTCTTCGCCTTCGGGCTGATCGCGTTCTTCGCGATCCTGGTGACCGTCCTGTCCCTCATCCAGATTCGCCTCGAAAACCGCAAACAGAGGCGCACCGAAGACCTAGAGCGCCTCGGAAGTCGCTAGCACCACGGGATGGAATCCGTAGGGGACGACCCTGTCGTCGATCCGCAAGCGCACCCGGATACGGCCGAGCGGGAACGAGGCGGCAGGTTCGATCCCGGCATCGACACCGGCTATTTGAGGCGCACCCCGCGCGACTACGCACTCTCGCCGGAGGTCGGAGCGGCGCCCTTCGATCCGGGCCCCGGCACGGGCTACGACGAGCGCCGGGCCGCCAAGGCGGCCAAGCGCAGGCAGCGGGAGGAGCGCCGGACGCTGTCGGAGCGCCGGCGCCGGGATCGAGAGCTCGAGCTCCAGGAGGCCCGCGACGAGATGGAGGGCCCTGCCGCCGGCCGCGCCTCACTGGAGGCCGCCCTGCAATCGCTCTGCGAGCCGCAGCCCCCCGCCGTTGAGCCGGCCCCCGATCGGCCGCCGCGACTGCGCCGCCCGGCTTCCCCCGCTACCCGCACTACCCCCGCCGCACGCCCATCCCGCCTCGCCCGCCCGGAGGCGAAGTCCACTCCAGGGGCGGCGCAAATCCGCCCGGGGGTCGAGGGCCCGGTCCGGAAGAGGGGCCGTGCCGCGGAGAACCGCCGGCGCGTGGCGGCGACCCGGCGAGGGCTCTTCTGGCCGACGGCCAAGGCCGGCCTGGCGGTCACGCTCGCCCTGGCGCTCGGGGCGGGCCTCGGCTCGGCGCTCGGCCTGCCGGTGCCCCGCTTGGACAGCCGCGTCGGCAACGAGTCGCTGGCCAACAGCGCGTCGCTGTTCGGCGTCGACGCCGGCACACCCCAGGGCCTCGCCTCCGGATACGTCTTCCCCCTGCTGGGCCTCCACGACTTCGGCGAGAAGGATGCGCGCTTTGGCGCCGAGCGCTACGGCCACGTGCACGAGGGACAGGACATCTTCGGCAAGACGGGAACGCCCGAGGTGGCCGTCCACGACGGAGTCGTCGTCGATCGCGGCAAGAACACCGATCCCGATGACGGCGGGCGCGGGAACTACCTGGCGATCTACAGCCCCGACGACAACCACAGCTTCGTCTACATGCACATGCTCAAGCCCTCCCCGGTTCTCCTCGGAAAGCAGGTGCACGCGGGACAGGTGGTGGGGCAGCTCGGCTGCACCGGCAGCTGCGACGGCCCGCACCTCCACTTCGAGGTTCGCATCGGCAGGGCGTCTCTGGGCGCCGACACCAAGGCCGTCGACCCGCTGCCCTACCTCCAGCAGTGGCCGCAGCCGACGCCCGGCTAGCGGCCACCAGGCCGCTCCACTTTGGAGCGCAGGGCGAAGCCCGAAGCGACTTATGTGGGGCGGCCGCTCGTGGCCGCGATCTGATGGCGAAGCCGGCGAAAACATAGGATCGAGCCATGCCCGAGATCACCTATGCGCGGCAGGGCGCCGCCGGGGTGCTCACCATCGACCGGCCCGACCGCCGGAACGCCGTCGACCCGAGCACGGCTGACCAGCTCCTCGAGGCTTACCGGGAGTTCGAGGGCGATGACGAGGCGCGAGCCCTGATCCTCACCGGCGCCGGTGATGTGGCCTTCTGCGCGGGCGCCGACCTGAAGTCCGTGGCCGCGGCGATGAACGACCAGGGGATCGCGGAGCAGTGGCTGAAGCCCCGCCCCCACGGGCCGCTCGGCTTCACGCGCATCACCTCGCCAAAGCCGACCATCGCGGCGATCTCCGGGTACGCGCTGGCGGGCGGCCTGGAGCTGGCGCTCTGGTGCGACCTGCGGATCGGCACAGAGACAGCGAAGCTGGGGTTCCCCGAGCGGCGTTGGGGCGTCCCGCTGATCGACGGCGGTACCCAGCGCCTGCCGCGGATCGTCGGGATGGGCCGGGCACTGGACATGATCATCACCGGCCGGATCGTCGAGGCCGAGGAGGCCCTGGCGATGGGACTGCTCACCGAGATCGTGGCGCCGGGCAAGCACCTGGACCGCGCTCTCGAGATGGCGGAGGGCCTCGCCCAGTTCCCCCAGGAGACGATGCTCGCCGACCGGCAGTCGGCGCTCGAGGGCTTCGGGATGTCACTCGAGGAGGGCCTCGCCCGTGAGGCCGAGATCGGCGGCGCGGTCAGCGGGGTCGGGGTCAAGGGAGCAGCGCGCTTCGCCGCCGGCGAGGGCCGCGGCGGCGAGGGCGCCGGCGTTTGATGCGTCCTCGGGACGCGCTGGCCTGGCTCATCGACGACTGGCAGTGGCCCTACGCAGCCGCGTTCGCGGCCTGCTTCCTCCTGGCGCTGGTCCCGATCGTCTGGAGCGAGGCCGGCCTCGCCGCGATGCTGATCTACGTGCAGCTGCCGGTCTACATGGTCCATCAGCTCGAGGAGCACCGGGGGGACCGGTTCCGCATCTACGTCAACGAGCGCCTGGCCGCGGGCCGGACCGCCCTCGGCAGGGGCGCCACCTTCGCGATCAACCTGATCGGCGTCTGGGTGCTCATCCTCGCCTCGATCCTGCTCGCCTACTACGTCGAACCGGGCCTCGGCCTGATCGGGGTCTACCTGACCGGCGTGAACGCCGTGGTCCACCTGGCCGTCGCGGCCACCCGGCGCGAGTACAACCCGGGCC
>Ga0210120_1000371_pt1 | contig 10641 bp, 10 predicted proteins | sample Goodyear_PhragA__FD_184868 | JGI IMG/M metagenome (GOLD analysis project Ga0210120, IMG submission 184868) | Wetland microbial communities from San Francisco Bay, California, USA, that impact long-term carbon sequestration - Goodyear_PhragA_D2... | ecosystem: Environmental > Aquatic > Marine >... | reverse complement strand
GCACCCGTCGCGGCCGAGCGTGTTGTTCATGCAGAAGCACTGGGACGTGATGCGCAGCGACAACGCGGGCGACTCGTGGCACGAGGTGAGCGGCAACCTGCCGACCGACTTCGGCTTCCCGATCGAGGTCCACGCCCACGAACCGGAGACCATCTACGTCGTGCCCATCACGAGCGACTCCCACCACTTCCCGCCCGAGGGCAAGCTTCGAGTGTACCGGAGCCGGACGGGTGGAAACGAGTGGGAGGCGCTCACCAAGGGGCTGCCGCAGCAGGACTGCTACGTGAACGTGCTGCGCGACGCCATGGCCGTCGACCGGCTCGAGCCCTGCGGTATCTACTTCGGGACCAGCGGCGGGCAGGTCTACGGCTCGTCCGACTCGGGGACCACCTGGGCGCCGATCGTCCGGGATCTTCCGGCGGTCCTGTCCGTCGAGGTCCAGACCCTGCCATGATCCGGGTCGTGCTTCCGCAGCATCTGCGGGCGCTGGCGCGGGTCGGCGAGGAGGTCGAGCTGCACGTGGAGGGGCCGCCGACCCAGCGCTCGGTGCTCGACGCCCTCGAGGCCCGCTATCCCATGCTGCGGGGCACCATCCGCGGGCATACGACGCTCCAGCGCCGGCCGTTCGTGCGGTTCTTCGCGTGCGAGCAGGATCTGTCGCACGAGCCGGCCGACGCGCCGCTTCCCGAGCCGGTCGCGAGCGGCGCCGAGCCGTTCATGGTCGTGGGGGCCATGGCCGGCGGCTAGCGGCGACCGAAGGACTCACTGCGGAAACCGGCCGTGCTTGAACAGGTGGTACCAGACCGGCCGCTCCTCAGTGGTGAATACCTCGAGTTCCTCGAAGATCTCCCGCGCGAACTCGGTCGGCCCGAGTCCGCTGGCCGTGATCACCGCACGGTCCCGCACGGCCAGCGCGTCCACGTACCTGTCGCCGCCCGTGTACTCGGGAGCCAGGCCCGTCAGATAAGCCTGCTCGTTGCTGGTGTGCGCGCGGTCGTTCAGCAGGCCGGCACGGGCCAGGGCCAGCGTGGCGCCGCAGATGGCCGCGATGGGCACGCCGCGCCCGTGCAGATCGGCCAGAGCCGGGTCGAGACCCGCCCGTGGATAGGTTCCCTCCCACATGTCACCGCCGGGCAGGATCAGCAACCGCACGGCCGCCGCGTCCAGCCCAGCGATGGCCCGATCGGGCACGACGCGCAATCCACCCATCGAGCGCACGGGCGCGTCCGTGAAGCCGAGCGTCACGACGTCCAGGCCGCCCGACCGGCGGAGCTCGGCGAGCGCGAAGGCGGGCTCCCAGTCGGCGAAGCCTTCGAAGACGAGCACGTGTACGGCAGGATTCATCGGAGGTACCCGCGTCAGTAGCGTAGGGGGCGTTGCATGATCATGACGTGCGCCCAATAGGTGCCCGAGGCCATGACGTACGGATGGATGCCATCCTCCGTGGTCGAGAGACCCATCGATGCCGCCGTCCGATACGGCATGTGGATCGATTGCCAGGCATCGATCCGGTCGCCCACCGTGTTTCGCGCCGGATCGTAGCCGGCCACCGGTCCGTACATGCGGTACCCCGCCGTCGGCTCCTTCGTGATGCGCAGCTTCCCGCTCCGGATCTCCGCGTCGATCGTTCCGTCCAGTGCGGAGTCCGCCACGCCCTGGGCGATGAGCTGCCGGACCCGGTAGATCACCGGCGCGAACTCGGCCTGATAGCAGCGCACGTCGAAGGTGGAGTCGCCCGGCGAGTCGGCGAGGCAGACCATGCCGTTGCCGCTCGCGCGCCAGGCCTGGGGCTGTCCGTGGCCGTCGAGCGCCACGACGCCGGCCGCGCCTCGCAACTCGGCGGGCAGCGGGAGCACAGCCGCGGCGATCTGGTGGTTACGGTCGGGGCCCTGGGCCATCGCGCCTGCCGGCTCGAGGAAGCAGCACAGGCAACCCGTGACCAGCAGCACCCGCATCGATGGCATCCTCTGTTCCTATCCGTGCCGTTTCGCCCCGGGTGGCCGGGAAGCGTCGGCGAGCATCCGTGTGGCCGCCGCGACCAGTGCGGCGTTGTCCGATGCGAGCTCGCCCCCGGGCAGCAGCAGCGTGTCCTCGAGGCCGATCCGGGCCTGGTATCCACACCGCGCCGCTTCCGCCAGCAGGGGCCATGCCGTGACGCCGGTGCCGTGAAGCAGCCGGGGCAGCGCGATCCCTGCCTGGCTCAGAACCTGCTCGATCGAAGCCGTGGTCGCCAGGGCATCAGGGACGGTTTTCTCCTGCGGCTCGAGCAATACGCGCAGACATCGCGGCGCCAGCCCGCTGGCGACGCTGGCGCCTGCAGGTCCAGCGACATGGCGGAGCTTTTCGCACCTCGTCGACCAGCGGCTCGCGGGACATCCCGGCCAGGTCTCCGTCCACCGTGTCCTCCGCGATGAGCTCCCCGGACGGAGCGTTGCCGCCTCGTGCTACTCGGCGCGGACGAACACCCGGTGCCACGCGTTGTTGCCGTACCCTTTCACGTTCCAGGTCTCGCCAAGCGTCCGGGGCTGGGTAGCGCCGCTGCCGTCGGTCGCCCGCACGGCCAGCGTGTGGCCGCCCGGCGCCAGCTCCACCGCGGCCTCCCAGAATGCCCAGGTCCAGGCGGCGCCCTTCACGCCGATTCGAGCCGCGACCCAGTCCTCGCCGCCATTGGAAGAGACCTCGACCGCGGTCGGCGGCCGCCCCTCGGACCCCATCGCCCATCCCCGGACCGGCACGCGGCCGGCCGGAACCACCTGGGCCGCGGTCGGGTCCAGGATCACCGCATTGAGCGGAACGCCGCTCATCGCGACTCCGGCGGAGATGTCGCGCGGATCTGTCGCGTTGATTTCCCGGAGCACGCGATAGGCCCTGCTCTGGAAGTAATTCGTGGACGGCGCCTCCGCCAGCGTGATCCGGCCGAGCCACTTCACGCTCCGGGCACCGATCCAGCCCGGGACGACCACCCGGATCGGGAAGCCGTGCGCCGCCGGGAGCGGCGCACGGTTGAGCTCGCTCGCCAGGAGCACTTCGCCGCTCAGCGCCTTGGCGAGATCGATCGACCCACCGAACCCGAACCGATGGCCATGGCGCTCCACGTCATCGAGCCCGATGAACTCGACGTGCCGGGCCCGCTCGCCCACTCCCACCGCCTGGAGCAGATCGCGAAGGGCGACTCCGGTCCACTCCCCCGTGCTGATCGCCTCGGGCCCCCACGGCAGCTCTCCTCGCAGCGGCCCCAACGACATGAATTCGTCTCGCCGGAGCCCGGCGCACACGAGGGTGGCCGTGACCGACCGCCGGGGAAACGCGCCGCGAAGCTCCTCGAGCGAGAAGCTCCGCGGACGATCGACCAGCCCGTCCACCTCGAGGCGCCATCCGGTGGGATCGATCCGGGGAACGGGAGCGTGGCTGCGGGTGAAGAAGCGATCGACCGGGGTCACGAGGCTGTCGGGCCGAAAAGGCCAGACGCCCGTGTTGAGGCCTTCGGCATCATGGACGAGGCGACGGCAGTCGGTACTGACGACGTCGACCGGCATATCCGTTCGAATCATGCCCCCCTGCAGCACCCGGGCGAACCATCCCCGCCGGCCCGCGAGCGCCCGAAGGAAGGCAGGGCCGCGCTCGATCCCCACGTAGGGTAGCCCGAAGAGAATGGTGCACGGATCGCACACCTTGCTCACCTCGAGCACGACCTCACCGAGGTGCACGCGTACCCCCGGCCGAAGCGCATCCGACCGCAGGCCGGCCACCGTCAGGTTCTCGCCCATGTCACCCGCCTGCACGGGCCATCCTTCGGCCCGCAGGTCGGCCAGAAACTCCTCGCTCTGGAGCAGGACGGCCTGGTCCGGATCGCCGGCGGCCTCTTCGGTTCGCCAGCGATTGAAGTCGCCCTGCACGCCCTCCGGCGTGATGACGAGCTCCTGGACCGGATGCTTGGGGAGCCCGCGGGACCGCCCTTCTTCGGACTTGAGGCTGAGCTGAACGATTCTCCCTCCCACAATGCTCTCCTATGCGAACGGCTGGTCGATGGCCACGCTCTGCGGGGAGAAGAAACGCGGCCCCTGGTCGGTGATGTAGAGACAGTCCTCGAGGCGGATCCCGAACTCACCGTAGATGGCGATCGTCGGCTCGTCGCTGAAGCACATCCCCGGAGCGATCGGCGTGGTGTTGCCCCGGACGAAGTTAGTCCACTCGTGGCCGTCGAGTCCGATGCCGTGGCCGGTGCGATGGGGCAAACCCGGCAGCCGATAGTCGGGACCGAACCCGGCGTCGGTGATCACCTTGCGGGCCGCGGCATCGACCGCCTCGCAGGGGACGCCCACCTGGGCCGCGGCGAACGCGGCGTCCTGGGCCTTTCGCTCCAGATTCCACATCTCGGTCTGCCGCCGGGTGGGCCGGCCGAATACGGTGGTGCGTGTCACATCCGATTGATAACCCTCCACGGCACAACCCGAGTCCAGCAGGACAATGTCTCCCCGCCCGAGTCGTTGCGGCTGCACACTGCCGTGCGGAAACGCGGAATACTTGCCGAAGCCCACCAGCGCCCAGGGATCGCTCCCGCCGAGCCGGGTCAGGGCAGCCGTCATGTTGTTCCCGAGCTCGTACTGGCTCATGCCGGCACGCAGGGTGGCGAACGCAGCCTTGAAGGCGAGGATCGTGATGTCGGTGGCCCGCTGCATCAGCGCCAGCTCGGCGGCTGATTTGATCATGCGGCAGCCGGCGGTCACCGGCGTGGCCGGCACCAGCTCCGCGGAGGGCGCGGCCTGCCGGAGCCCGTCCATGACGAAGAACCGCACCTCCTCCTCCAGGCCGACCTTCCCGTTCTCGGCGCCCCGATCCTTCAGGATGCCGGCGATCCTGGCGAACGGGCTCTCGTCCTCCTGCCAGACGCGGATGTCGTCGCCAAAGCGGATCAGTTCCCCCGCCCGCGCCTCCTCGAAGGCGGGACAGACCCAGGCCGGCGCGCCGGTGGCGGAAATCACCATCGCGAACGTCCGCTCCGACGGGTGCCAGTCCACGGCCGAGTAGTAGTGCATGGTCGACCCCGGCTCGATGACCATGGCGCCGAGGCCTCGCGCCTCCATGAGTCTCTGCGCCTTGACGATGCGGGCGCGGCGTTCCTCGTCCGTGATCGGCGCGACGCCATCGGTCTTCGGCGTGAGGGCCTGAATCGGCGCGGGAAGGTGACAGGGGTCGGTGGCGGGCGAACGGAGGGCGTCGCGGCGCAGGGTGGCGGCACCCCCCACACCCGTCAGGGCCGCGGCAAATTCGCGGCGGGTGATGTCCATGCGCACTTCCAGGTTAGAGGCCGAATTACCGCAGGTGATGGTCCGCGCCCGAGTCCATACCCTGACGGAAACCTCCGTTCATCCCCGGGATCTGGGAAGGGGCGTCCCTCCCTGTGTCACCCCGTGGAGCAGTCCTATCGCGGATCGAGCAGGTTGATGCAATCCGGTCACCTCGTCTGTCTTGCGGTTGGTGGCCAGGCGGATCACGCCCGTGTCGAAGGCCGCAGCAGGCGCCAGGCCCAAAGCGACATCGCCGCGGCCGCGACGGTGACGACGATGAACCAGGGATTCGTGGCCAGGCTCCGGCCCTCAACGAAGACGCGCCAGACGTGCGCCAGGGCGAGCAGGGCGAACACAACGCCGGTGGTCATCACATACGCCTTCATGATATCGTCTCCCGATGCGATCATGGTGTGCCAGTCAGGTTCTCCTGCTCGAAGCGCGGACTGAGATGCACGTCGAGCTGGACCAGCGGGGCGTCACCGATGCAGCGGAAGCTGTGGATCTCGCCGGCCTTGATGACGAGAATGTCGCCTGCACCGGCCTCGAACTCCACTCCATTGACCGTCCAGAGTCCGCGGCCTTCCCTTACGAACTGCACCTCGTCGTACGGATGCCGGTGGGGTCCGGGGCCGCGCCCGGGAAGGGCGCTGAGGAGGAACACGGAGACGTTCACATCGCCGTTGCCGGCCCCGACGAAGTGGTGAGAGCTCCCGTGAAATGGCAGGTCCTGCTGACGAGTGCGGTACATCCCGCGGAGGCCCCCCTGGAAGGGTGTCACGACAATGCAGCGAGCGAACGGCGTCTCAAGATACCACGGACCGTCGGAGGGCAGCTCGGGTGGCTTCCCCGGTAGCGACCCGGCGCAATAGACGTGCTCGGACCACCAGGATTAGCTTAGGCCGAGCCTGGTTCCATCGACGCCCCCGCATGCCGAGACTCCATCATGCCCTCGTACGGCGAATATCTGAAGATCGATGAGCTGCTCGCGCTCCAGCGCCCGCTGTCTGAGGGACCGGAGCACGACGAGATGCTCTTCATCGTGATTCATCAGGTGTACGAGCTCTGGTTCAAGGAGATCCTCCACGAGCTGGACCACCTGGAGCGGATGCTTGCGCGGAACGACGGTGCCCGCGCGCGTCATACCCTGAAGCGCATTCTGACCATCCTCAAGGTGATGGTGGCGCAGCTCGACATCCTGGAGACGATGACCCCGCTCGAGTTCCTCTCGTTCCGCGACCGGTTGGACTCGGGGAGCGGATTTCAGTCCTACCAGTTCCGGGAGCTCGAGTTCGCGCTGGGCTGGAAGGACTCGAAGGCGCTGGACCGCTATCCCCCAGGGAGCGAGATCCGCCGGAAGCTGGAGCGCCGGCTCGGGTCAGGCTCGCTGTGGGACGCCTTCCTCCATCACCTGGCGGCCAACGGCGTCCCGGTGCCCGTGGCCGACCTCGAGCGGGACCTCACGCGGCGGGTGGAGTCCTCCCCCGCCCTGCGCGAGGTCCTGATCGGGGTCTACCGCCGCCAGCCGACGCTGGCCGAGCTGTGCGAGCGGCTGGTGGATCTCGACGAGGGACTCATGGAGTGGCGCTACCGGCACGTGAAGATGGTGCAGCGTACGATCGGAACCCGACGCGGCACCGGCGGGAGCGCGGGCGCGGACTACCTGCTGGCCACCCTGAATCAGCCGCTGTTTCCGGATCTCTGGGCGATCCGGACCGAGTTGTAAAGGAGAGGCAGCCTATTCCCCACCAGCTTCACCCCGGAAGCACAGAGGCGCGGAGGGCTGACCAATCCGTGCAGATCCCGTGTCTTCCGTGCTTCCGTGGTGAACTCATGCATCGAACGTCGGCCGCGAATGGCTAATGCTCTGAACTCCATGGACCCGGCGTCGCTCTACGGCTCCCCTAACGTCCTTGCGGCGCACTATTCTCGCTTCGGGGTATCCGGGCGCCTCCTCCTCACCGGGCACTCCCACCAGGCCTGGCCGGATTGCGGCTTCGAGGGCCACATGGCGGCCTGGCTGGATGCGGCCCGCTACGTGGACGACAAGTGGGAGCATGCCTTCGACCAGGCCGAGCGAGTTCGCGCGGGATTCGCCCGGCTCCTGGGAGACCTGGGCGGCGGGATCGCATTGGCGGCCAACACCCACGACCTGGTAGTCCGGCTGCTATCGGCGCTGCCCCTTCGGACGAGACCGCGGCTGGTCACGACCGACGGCGAATTCCACAGCATCCGGCGGCAACTCGATCGGCTGGAAGAGGAAGGTCTGACCGTCGTCCGGGTTCCCGAGGCGCCCGTCGAGTCATTGGCCGCCAGGCTCAGCGGCGCGGTGGATGATCGCACGGCCATGGTCCTCGTCTCGGCCGTCTTCTTCGACACCGGACGCATCGCCCGCGGGCTCGCCGGCGTGGCGGCGAGCTGCCGACGGCACGGAGCCCGGCTGCTCGTGGATGCGTACCACGCGCTCAACGTGGTGCCGTTCTCGCTCGCCGAGGAGGGCCTCGGCGACGCCTTCGTCGTGGGCGGCGGGTACAAGTACTGTCAGCTGGGGGAGGGAAACTGCTTTCTGAGGATTCCGGCCGACACCGACTTGCGGCCCGTGGTCACGGGGTGGTTCAGCGAGTTCACCGCTCTGGCGGACCGGCAGCGCGGGGAGCGCGTGGTCTACGGACAAGGGGGCGACCGGTTCGCGGGCTCGACCTACGATCCGACGAGCCATTATCGCGCCGGCGCGGTCTTCGACTTCTTCCATGCGCGCGGGCTGACGCCCGTGCTTCTCAGGGAGGTGAGCCAGCATCAGGTCGGGCTGCTCGCTTCCACGTTCGACGCGCTCGATCTCGACCCGGCGGTCGTGAGCCGGGACCGCAGCTGTCCGCTCGGCGAGATCGGCGGATTTCTCGCGCTCCGATCACCGGTTGCGACCGCTCTCACCCGGAGTCTCCGTGCCCGCGGCGTCTGGACGGATGCCCGCGGCGAGGTGCTCCGGCTTGGTCCCGCGCCCTATCTGTCGGACCGGCAGCTGGAGGACGCGGTCGGGGTGCTCGGGGAGGTGGCGCGGGAGCAGGCGCCGCCTGCGGGCCGCCGCTAGTTGGATGCGCTCCGGAACGAGGCCCTCCTGTTTCATATGCCCGGCAACCGGCCCGAATGCGACAGCCACTACCTGGCCGCGTGTCCGCCCCAGCACGTCTGCCCAGGCGGCAGGGGCCTGGCGCTGGTACGACGAGGCCCTGGAGCCCAGCTGACGTGTCTGCCACGAACAGCCCCTCCGTCGCGACACTTCGCCTGCAGACAACCGAGATCAGGTCTGCCCTGATGTCTAGACGCGCACCTTCGACCTACCCATCTTCGGTACACATTCCTCTGCCCTCGCTCGTCGCCGTCACAACGACAGACCATGCCGATTTGCTCACCGACCCATCGAGCAGGGAGCCTTGCGAGCAGACTGTTGCCGGTGCACGTCGCCCTTGGGGCGCTCACGCTCGTCGGCGGCGCGTCGGCGCAGGTACCGGACTCCCTCCTCTCGCCCGGCGCCCTCAAGAATATGAGCCTGGAGCAGCTGATGGCCATCGAGGTCAGCTCCGTCTCCCGTCGCGCCGAGCACTTGTCGGAGACCGCGTCCGCCATCCAGGTCATCACCCGGGACGACATCCGTCGGTCCGGCGCGACCCGCCTGCCCGAGGCGCTGCGCCTGGCCACCAACCTGGAGGTGGACCAGCTCGACGCGAGCCAGTGGGCCATCAGCGCCCGCGGCTTCAACAGCCCGCTCGCGAACAAGCTGCTGGTGCTGATCGATGGGCGCAGCGTCTACTCCCCGCTCTTCGCCGGGGTCTTCTGGGACGAACAGGACGTGCTCCTGGAAGACGTCGAGCAGATCGAGGTCATCAGCGGTCCCGGGGCGACGGCATGGGGGGCCAACGCGGTGAACGGCGTCATCAACATCACCACCAGGTCGGCCAAGGAGACCCAAGGACTTCTGGTGGTGGGTGGAGGAGGCACGGAGCTGCACGGTCTCGGCGCCGTGCGCTACGGCGCCGCGATCGGCTCCCGGGCCCATGTCCGGGTCAATGGCAAGGTCTGGGACCGCGACGGCACCACGCTTCCGTCAGGCCAGGACCTGCCGAACGGGTTGACCCTTGGACAAGGCGGCTTTCGTCTGGACTGGGACGTGTCCGCGAAGGATGTCGTCACGCTGCAGGGAGACCTGTACGAGGACCATTGGGACCAGACCTTGCCGACCGCCGTCATCGCGCGCGGCAGCAACGTGATCGGACGGTGGTCGCGCCGGCTCGCCGAGTCGTCCGACCTCAAGGTGCAGGTGTACGCCGACCGGGTGCACCGCAAGGTTCCGGGAGCGGACGACGACGTGCTGCACACGTACGATCTTGACGTCCAGCATCACATCGTGCCTGGCCCGCGCCACGACGTTGTCTGGGGCGTGGGCTATCGGTTGGTGAAGGATGACTTCGGACCGGGCAATGTGGCGTTCGACCCTCGCCGGAAATCGCTCGAGACGTTCAGCGGGTTCGCCCAGGACGAGGTTGCTGTGGAGGACCGACTGCACCTGACGCTCGGCGCCAAGGTGGAGCACGACCCGTACACCGGTTTCGAGGTTCAACCCAGCGCCCGCCTGGCGTGGAAGGCCACCGCTCAGCAGACGGTCTGGTCCGCCGTGTCGCGGGCCGTGCGGACGCCGTCACGCTTCGATCGCGATCAGGTTGCCCTGCCGGGCCCGGACTTCCATTCCGAGGAGCTGGTGGCTTACGAGCTCGGGTACCGGGCTCAGGCGACGCAGCGCCTCTCGCTGTCCGTGGCGGCCTTCTATCACGACTATGACGATCTTCGGACCGTCGAGCCTGCGACCTCGCCCGGCGGCGCGCACCTGGCGTTGGGCAACGGACAGGAGGGTGAATCCTACGGACTGGAGCTTGTGGCCCGGTACCGGCCGACGGACTGGTGGCAGCTCCAGCTCGGCCACACGGAGCTTCGCGTCGAGATCCGTCCGAAGCCCGGGAGCGCCGACCAGAGTTTCGGCGCGGCCGAAGCGGCCGATTCGAAGCATCATTTCTCCCTGCGATCGTCGTTCGACCTTCCAAGCCGTCTCGAGCTCGACGCCGGCTACCGGTACGTCAGTCGCCTGACCAACCCCATGCTTGATACTCCCGGATACAGCGAGCTGGACCTGCGCCTGGGCTGGACGCCCGTGCCGAGGCTCGAGGTCTCGATCACCGGCCAGAATCTCCTGCACGACCGGCACCTCGAATTCGCCCTGCCGTCCTCGGGGCAATCGATCGAGCGCGCCGTGTTCGCCAAGGCGGTATGGGGGTTCTGAGCCAGGCGCCGACACGACCTTCAC
>Ga0210120_1000370_pt1 | contig 10660 bp, 11 predicted proteins | sample Goodyear_PhragA__FD_184868 | JGI IMG/M metagenome (GOLD analysis project Ga0210120, IMG submission 184868) | Wetland microbial communities from San Francisco Bay, California, USA, that impact long-term carbon sequestration - Goodyear_PhragA_D2... | ecosystem: Environmental > Aquatic > Marine >... | reverse complement strand
GGCGGCGGAAACCCCAGCCAAGCCGTGTCCGAACCTACACGTTTAGCGAACAGAGCGTTGCTATGCTTTCCAGTGTTCTCCGCTGCGCCCGCGCAGTCGAAGCGGCTTGGGAGTCGCGACATGGGCCGGTGAGTCGGGATCACGACTTGGGAGGAGTGTTGCAGCGGTCGAATGCTGCGGGAGCAGCTGAGAGACAAATCGAAAATTCCACTTTGACTCAGCGCACTTCATTATCGAGAGGCGATTTTAATTCGAGAACATGCCGATTGTTCCGTGCCCGAGTCCCGTGGCGTCTGCATATGATTAATGATCTTTGGTACAAGAACGCGATCATCTACTGCCTGTCGGTGGACGCCTATATGGACGCTAACGGCGATGGCGTCGGTGATTTCATGGGATTAATGCGTCGCCTCGACTATCTGCAGGGACTCGGCGTGACCGCGATTTGGCTGATGCCGTTTCAAACCTCCCCGTGCAAGGACGGCGGTTACGACGTCGCCGACTATTACAATGTCAATCCTCGATACGGCACGCTTGGCGATTTCATCGAGTTTACTCATGGCGCAAAACAACGCGGCATCCGTGTCTTAATCGATCTGGTAGTGAACCACACTTCCGATCAACACCCGTGGTTCAAACAGGCGCGCTCCGATCCAAATTCGAAATATCGCGATTGGTACGTCTGGTCGAAGAAAAAACCGCCGCGCGCAAAGCAGGGAATGGTTTTTCCGGGCGTCCAAAAAACAACGTGGAGCTACGATCGCGAAGCGAAAGCGTGGTACTTCCACCGGTTTTACAATTTCCAGCCCGACCTCAACACTTCAAATCCCGAGGTGCAGGCTGAGATACTCAAGATCATGGGATTTTGGATCCAGGCAGGCGTCTCCGGATTTCGCATGGACGCTGTGCCTTTCATCATCGGGACCAAGGGACCGAACGTGCGAAAACCAAAGGAGCAATTCGACATGCTGCGCGCGTTCCGCGAATTCCTCCAGTGGCGGCAGGGCGACTGCATTATCCTGGCGGAAGCCAATGTGCTTCCCGAGACCGACATGGATTACTTCGGCGACGACGGCGACCGCATGCACATGATGTTTAATTTTCAGGTAAACCAAAACCTCTTTTACGCATTCGCCGCCGCCGATACCCGTCCACTGATCAAAGCATTGAAAGCGACCAAGCCGCGGCCGGCCACTGCGCAATGGGGAATGTTCCTGCGAAATCACGACGAACTCGATCTCGGCCGTCTCCAGGAGAAACAACGGCAAACCGTGTTTAAAATGTTTGGGCCGGACAAAAACATGCAGCTTTACGATCGCGGGATCCGACGCCGCCTCGCCCCGATGCTCGGAGGCGATCAGCGCCGGCTCGAGCTGGCTTACAGTTTGATGTTCACGTTACCGGGAACACCGGTCATCCGCTATGGAGACGAGCTCGGCATGGGCGACGATCTCTCGATAAAGGAACGCGGTTGCGCGCGAACGGCGATGCAATGGTCGAACGAACCGCACGGCGGCTTTACCAAAAACGAAAAGCCGCACACTCCGGTGATCGAAAAAGGACCCTATGGTTACGAACACGTTAATGCCGCGATCCAGCGGCGCGATCCGAAGTCGATGTTGAACTGGACCGAGCGCATCATTCGGATGCGCAAAGAAGTACCCGAGATTGGATGGGGCGACTTTGAGGTATTAAATGTCCGGGACCACGCCGTTCTCGCTATCCGGTACGACTGGCGCAATAATTCGGTGCTTTTCTTGCACAACCTGCACGAACAACAGCGAGAAATTGTGTTAGACGCGGGTGTCCCTGGCGAACACGGCAAACTGCTGGTTAACCTCCTTGCTGAGGACCACAGCCGCGCTAACGACTCCGGCAAACACCGGATTATGCTGGAAGGCTACGGTTACAGATGGTACCGGGTCGGCGGCCTCGATTATCTGCTGCGCCGAACCGACATCGACCAGGGCGATAACCACGCAGGTTGACTGAGGTCACTCGAGTCTTCTTCCTCCTTCTGCAGATTCCTGTCTTCCTGGTTTGAAAGACTGGCCGTTGCTTCGCATCCGTTGCAGCCTGATTAAGGCCCTTTTGGCAGCCGCGATTGACAATAACCGCGCCGTAAAACATAGTATTACGCCATGACCAAGACCATCACCAAGGTCGGAAACTCTCAGGGGATCATCTTCGATACCGCTTTGATGGACCTGGCGCGCGTTAAAGTCGGAGACCAGGTCAATGTCACCGTCGTGCCAAACACAGGTGCGATTGTGTTGATGCCGCTACGCTCCGGACCCTCGGCGGAAGAAATTCGTTCCGTCATTAAAAACACGGCCAGGGATTATCGTAAGACGCTGCGCAAATTGGCGTGAGCGCGACGCCCGGAGACTGTTTTCATCTCAGCATCGAGGCGGTTGTTGAGATTCATGCCGAAGCGATCAAGCAATTCGCTGGTCTGGGCGGCGTGCGTGATGAGAATCTTCTCGCATCGGCGGTACTCGCACCGCAATCAACGTTCGGCGGCAAATCCCCCTATCACGATCTGGTTGAAATCGCCGCTGCATATTTGTTTTACATCTGCAACAACCATCCGTTCCTCGACGGGAATAAACGCACCGCGATGATGGCGGCCATCGTGTTCTTGCGTCTCAACGGAATCGAAACGTTACCGGACAGTGCCGAATGGGAAAAACTGATGCTCGACGTGGCATCGAGCAAGATTACTCGCGATGAGACAACTCGCCGGCTTCGCAAACTGCTCCAGAAAAAACGAAAACGCTGAGCTTTGCGAATGTTTGATGTCCGGGGTCTGATGTTTGATGTGAAGCAAGTGTGGCAGCGCAGCAATTGGACCTTGGACGTTGAGCGTTGAGCATTCGGCGCGGGACGTGGGGCATTTGCTTCTTCTACGCCGAAAGGTGGTATCGAGTTGTCCCTAACTCGATGACTTGGCCCCTGCCAACGCGTTCGGAACAACGCGTTCCACCTGGTATAAACAAAAAGAGCCGCATGATGGAACGCATCAAGCGGCTCTCTGTTATTTGCTTCGATTTCGGCCTTCTTACTTCTTCCTTCCTACTTTCGTTAGACTAGCCCCATCGTGGCAAGCGTCGGCTCATCGATTGCCGATGTGATCGCCAATCCGTTGTCAGCCTGGTAGGCTGCAATGGCTTCCCGGGTCATCGGTCCAAGGATTCCATCGATCGGTCCGTAGTAATAACCGGCAGCCGCCAGCGCTTCCTGAACATTGACGGTCACCTGTTCAGGCGACAATCCGTTGTAGCCGTAGATCGGTCCGTCGTACACATAACTCACTGACGGCGCATAACCCCATGCCGGGAACCAGTAGCCGGCGTTCCAGTACCACCAGCCGTTGTTCACGAAGATGATCCGATCATAGTGGCTTCTCCACCAACTGCGGTCGTGCCAGTGCCTGTTATAATTGCGGAACGCTGTATACCGCTCGCCGCGGAACGCGTCACCACGCCAGTTATTAGTGACCCTCACATTGCCACCACGGTAATAGGCAGCATTCTGTGTCCGGTTGACTGCGAGATTTCGATTCCGATTGATCGCTACGTTATTACGATTGCCAAACTTGTTGGTGTTACGAAAACGATTAACGTCAGTGTTCCTTGTCCGGTTCACCGTGAGATTCCTCTCACGAGCTGTAGCTGGTGACGCTGACGCCGGCCGTGATCTCCGGTTGACCTCGGCATTCCTCGTCCGATTAATCGTGACATGCCTATTGCGATTCACCGCAACGTCACGTCGCGCGCGAAACTCCTGCTTCCTCTGGAAATTCCGCTCACGCATCCTTTCGTTCCTCGCGAGGTTTCGTTCGCGAACCGCTCGCAGTCCGGAGCTTCGATTGACCGTCGCGTGTGAACTGGTGCGCGGCTTCGCGTACGACCGTTGCCGAGATTGCACGGCCGAAACATTACGATGCGCGCTCATGCTCCTGGTGCTGTGCGCAGGCCGCGCCGCGTGAACGTTCGCTGATCGCTGCTGCGGCTTTGCCCTCTCAGACCGTTTATCCCTGTCCGTCGCCGCGTGTGCTCCTGCCGCTGCAAGTGCAACTGCAAGTGTTCCAACGCATACTGAATACAGAATTGATTTCATATGTTTTCCCTCTTTTTCCGTTTAGCAGGTTAGACCAGCCTGCGTACTCAATTATTCAACACCGTTAAGTATTCTCGGTTTCAGGCGTTCAAGAGCAGAGCATTCCTCGATCTGCTTCATCGCTTTGTTCTCAAGGCGCACACCAATTTCGTGAAGGGTTCTCAGCGGAAAAATTTGGATTAAATTCCTCTCGTGAGCACGGTGAGCGAATCATCGAAGCGGTTAAGAAGTTGCCTGAGGCAGACAAGTCCGTGTTCGTCGAGCGTCTGGCCGAGGTCGATTTCGACGGTGCCTGGGATCGCCAGATTGATCACAGCCTATCCTCTGGAGAATTCATGACCATCAAGGAACACGATTGTGTTGTGCTGACGGCCGACTTGCCGAAAAGAAGGCCTGGAGGCGGGCGATGTTGGCACCGTAGTTCACATCCACGGGAGCGGTGTCGCATATGAAGTGGAGTTCGTGACGTTCGCCGGCAAAACGATTGCTGTCCCAACCGTGGAAGCCTCCGATGTGCGCCCTGTTGGCGAATGGGACGTGAGCCATGTCCGAGAATTGCAGTCAGCGTGATTGCGTTCGTAATGGCGGAGAAAGTGAAACTGTAGTTCGACCCGGAAGTCGACTTCCTCGAAGTCATCTTCTCTGATGCGCCGGGATACATGCGCGAGACAAAGAATGACGCTGTGATGCAGCGGGTGGACGAGCACAGCCGCGTTATTGGCTTCAGCGTCCTTGGCGTAAGCAAATTCCAGAAGGACCACCCTCTGGAAGCGGAACTGGCTGTCGGAGTCTGAGGCCGGAGCGATTTCACGCATTTCAGTCGCGCCAGTCAGTTGCATTGGATTGCCTGATGCGCTCCTCCCTATATCGACCTGTCGGTTTGCCCGTCTATGTCGCTCGACTCCCCGTCGGCTCCATTCGCGAGCAGGCCGGCGACAGCATCCGCGTGGGCTCGTGCAGCGTTAGCGAAAGAAGATCAAGTAAACGACAACGCTTAACACCGCCACCACGGCCGCAATGGTTCGCTGCAGATGTTTCGCGTCAAAGAGCCGCGGCGGAATTGCCCGCGATGCAGTGGCGCAATGACGGCAATGATGATCGACAATGGAAAGCGCGTAGCCGCAGGTGGGACAAGGTTCCAGTGGCATTTGATAGCAATCGCAGACATTGACGTAATAGCGAGAAATACCCGGGGAGACGAAACCGGGGTCGCATTTCTATTCTTATCGTGCTGGCGTGTGAGTTGACGTGGCTTTAGAGGAGTGAAAAAGTTGTTACATGAGGTTCCTGATTTTGTTCGTCGGCTGGTGCATTCTCCTGGTGCTCTGCTGGCCGATAGCTTTGCTGGCGCTGGTTTTGTTTCCGCTGGTCTGGCTCCTGGCGCTGCCGTTTCGGCTGCTCGGGATGACCCTGGAAGCGTTGCTCGCGCTCTTGCGGGCTGTGCTGTTTTTCCCGGCCAGGTTGTTCAGTGGCCGTCGCCTCGCCTGAGGAGCGCCGGGTCAGCGCCCGCGGCTACAACGCCGCTCCGTTAACGGATTTGATGGTCGATATTTCCGCGTTGTATCTCGGCAGCCTCCCGCTGCACTCGACCGCTACCCCGCGCGGCGTTACCGGGTATATCGCGGATCCGAGGCCGCTCCGTTCGCGTCGGCTTCCATCTTCGCCAAGGCTTCGACGTGACCTGCCTTCGTCCGGATTACGGCATGGCAAGCACGATGGCGTGCCAGGCGATGTTTGATCTGAAGAAAATTGAGTGGAGGGATGCGCTCGCCACTCGCCGCGGCGGGTAAACTCTGAGCAGGCTTTGACCTTTTACGACACGGAGGTTGGACTGATGCATCGTAAGCCGCTTATGATAGATTTTCGGGTTGCAAATGTTGAATCGTTACATCGGCGGCGGAAGGAAGCGCAATCGCGGCGACAGATTTGCGTGGTATACCGTTCGCAAATTGAAAGGCCGCCAAGGGTGCGACCTGCCTGAGACACGGGCTGAATCGTAGCACATCCGCAAAGGCGTTCGCGGGCGATCAATTCGTACCATGGCTACGAAGAAATCCAGCGGGAAACGAACACTCATTAAACCGAAGGGCGACGCGCGTTACATTCGTCGCGACAGCAAGGGCCGTATCAAAGAGAGTGATGACGTCGGTCGATCGCTAAAGAAGGATCGCGAGCGGAAAGCAAAGAAAACGGTGCGCTCGGGTTACGGCGATCGCGGCGACCAGAAACGCTCTTAATCATCCACACGACCAGGCTGGCGGTTTCGAACAAGGGGAAAAAGAGGCTGCTCTGCGCCTGAACTCCGAAAGCATTCGCGAGGAGAGCATTTAGCTTCGCGATCGGGAAGGGTTGAAGCGTTAAAGCGTTGAAGGGATGAAGCGTTGAAGCGTGGGAACACTGCCCCCAATTAGCAAGGCGCGTCGGCGCGGTTTTTTTAAAACTGAAATTGTCGGCTCGTGCGAATTCTGGTGAGATGAGTTCGATGCTGCATTGGCTCTCAAAATGGCCGCTGGTTCGGCAAATTCGTGAAGGCAAGGATGGCACCGGCCTTGAAGCGATGTCGGAAAAGACACGTGCAATGCATGCGCGAACAGATGATGCGACGGTCGCGAAATCGATTTGTCCGTACTGCGGAGTCGGTTGCGGCCAGCTTATCTATCATAAAGAAGGGAAACTAGTCGCGATTGAGGGTGATCCGGAGTCGCCGATTTCGCAGGGGAATCTTTGCCCGAAGGGTGCGGCGTCCTTCCAGCTCCTCACCCATTCGCGACGTGAGACAAAAGTGAAATATCGCGCAGCGCGCTCAAAACAGTGGGAGGAGATCTCGCTCGAACGCGCGATGGATATGGTAGCGGATCGCGTCTGGGAATCGCGTAAGCGGACTTTCATCAAGGGGGCGAAAGGTTCGGTCGTGAACCAGACGCCGGGCATCACCCATCTCGGCGGCGCGACGCTCGATAATGGAGAGAACTACCTGATCAAGAAACTTTTTACCGGAGGCCTGGGGATGGTGTGTGTGTCCAACCAGGCCCGGATATGACATAGCAGCACGGTGCCCGGTCTGGGCACCTCCTTCGGCCGGGGCGGAGCTACGACTGCGCAACAGGATCTCGCGAACGCCGATTGTATTTTAATCGAAGGCTCATCCATGGCCGAGGCGCATCCGGTTGGGTTCCGCTGGGTGATGAAGGCAAAGGAAAACGGCGCCACCATCATCCACGTCGATCCGCGCTTCTCGCGCACCAGCGCGCTCGCTGACATCTGGGTGCCGCTGCGGGTCGGAACGGATATTGCTTTTCTTGGCGGTATTATCAGGCATGTGCTCGAGAACGAGCTGTTCTTTCGCGAATACGTTGCCCATTATACCAACGCCTCCTGCATTCTGCGGGAGGGATTTGGTGACACGGAAGATAATCAGGACGGCTTTTTTTCCGGATGGAACCCGGAGAAGCGCGCCTACGATACCAAGAGTTGGCTGTACGAAGGCGAAGGCCTGAGTTTTCCGCATCGTGACCTGACGCTGCAACATCCGCGCTGCGTCTTTCAAACTCTAAAACGGCATTATGCGCGATATACGCCTGAAATGGTGGAGAAGGTGTGCGGGATTCCGCCTCAGCTTTTCCATAAAGTGGCGGACACATTTGTTAGGGCATCCGGTCCGGAAAAAACCGCTGCGATCTGTTACGCGGTCGGGTGGACTCAGCACTCGAAAGGCGTGCAAATCATCCGCACGGCTTCGGTCCTGCAGTTGTTGTTAGGGAATATTGGACGTCCCGGCGGCGGCATCCTCGCCTTGCGTGGTCACGCTTCCATCCAGGGGTCGACCGATATCCCGACGCTCTACGACATTCTGCCGGGATACATCGCCATGCCGCGAGCAGGCAAGGGTGAAGACACGCTCGAGAATTACTTTAAGACTCACACTAACGCCACCGGGCTCTGGCACGATTTCCCGAAATATTTCGTTAGTCTGCTCAAGGCTTATTACGGGACCCGGGCGACAAAGGAGAACAGTTACGGCTATGAATGGATCCCGAAGCTGACCGGCGACCACTCATTTTTCAATTTTCTCTACGAGACACTGGACGGAAAAGTGGAAGGCATGTTCCTGATGGGCCAAAACCCCGCCGTCGGCGCACCCAACGCCCGTCTCCAGCGCAAAGCACTCGCGAAACTCAAATGGTTTGTGGTGCGCGACATGGTCGAGATTGAGCCTGCGACCTTTTGGTTAGACTCGCCTGAGATCAAGCGCGGCGAATTAAAGACCGAAGATATCGAAACCGAGGTGTTCTTCTTTCCTGCTGCGGGTCACGCGGAAAAAGAAGGCGCGTACACGAACACGCAGCGTCTTTTGCAATATCGTGAAAAAGCGGTCGAGCCGCCGGGCGATTGCCGCAACGAGAGTTGGTTCATTCACCAGCTCGCATTGCGTTTAAAGAAAAAAGCGGAAACGTCGAATGACCCCGATGACGAGCCGATTCGAGCGCTCGACTGGTGGTATCCGGAAACGAAAAACGGCGGACCGGAAATGCACGCCGTGCTGGCCGAAATCAACGGCTGGAAAACCACGCCGGACGAGAACGCCAGCGGCGTCGTCTGGGCGCGCGATCGCAATGGCAAACTTCATCACGGCCCGCAGCTTGATAAATACCAGGAACTGAAGGACGACGGCTCCACCGCCAGCGGCTGCTGGATTTATACCGGGGTTTACGGCAGTGATTGCGTGAATAAGGCACTGCGCCGCGAGCCCCACGGCTATCTCGGTCACGGCTGGGGCTTCGCCTGGCCAAGCGATCGCCGCATCATTTACAACCGCGCCAGTGCCGCGCCAAACGGGAAACCATGGAGCGAACGCAAGAAGCTGGTCTGGTGGGACACAGAAAAATCAAAATGGACGGGCGAAGACGTTCCCGATTTCAAACCGGAGAAAGCGCCCGATTACCAGGGAAGTCGCGACGACCGCGGTCTCGCCGCTTTGCCGGGCGATGCGCCATTCATCATTCACGAGGATGGACTCGGGTGGTTATACGTGCCGAAAGGCTTGCAGGACGGACCGATGCCGACGCACTACGAGCCGATCGAATCACCGGTCGATAACCCCATCTATAAACGCGACACCAACCCGGTCCTGCTCTGGTTCACGCGCGAGGAGAACCGCTTCGCCCCGCCGGGGGATGAGCGTTTCCCTTATGTGCTCACCACCTATCGTCTGACGGAGCATCACACCGGCGGAGGCATGAGCCGCTTCCTGCCGCATCTGGCGGAGCTGCAGCCGGAGATGTTCGCGGAAATCTCAACCGAACTTGCCGATTCGTTAGGCATCCGGAATGGCGACGACATCTGCCTGCTCACAATGCGCGGCGCGATTCAGGTCAACGCGCTCGTCACCCGGCGATTGCAACCGCTCCAGCTTAACGGCAAACGCGTGCACCAGGTTGCAATCCCGTTCCATTTTGGAACCAGCGGTCCGGTAACCGGAGACCCCGCTAACGATCTCATGGCGATATCCGGCGAGCCGAACGTTACGATTATGGAAACCAAGGCCGCGCTCTGCAACATCATCCCAGGCAAACTCCCGCGGGGACCAGACTTCGATCGCTGGTTCGCGAAACAGGTTCCCCAAGGCGGTCCGCCGAATTTACATCCCGAACAACCACCGCCCGGCGCACCGGAGGGCGGAAAACTCACGGCCGGGCACGGTCAACATGGAAAGAGCGGATGAGAAGAACGTTGAAGCGACGAAGACGGGAGCCCCTTCAACCCTGCAACGGTTCAATGCTGCAACCAGAACCATGATCGGCGAAGGCATTCACAGCACGAATCAGCGCCGCCATTCCTACATCGAGCAAGGGGCTACGGTCGGATTCTTTACTGACCCAACCGTCTGCATTGGCTGCAAAGCCTGCGAAGTCGCTTGCAAGGAATGGAACGAAGTACCCGAAGACGGGTATGTCTGGACCGGGAATTCGTACGATAACACCGGCCACCTCGGCGCCTCCACCTGGCGTCACGTCCTTTTTCTCGAACAGAATCTGCCGAAAGGAAACCAGATTGCCGGACCGATGTCGTTAGGCAAAGATGGTGATGGCGAGGATCCGTTTCGATGGATTTTTCTGTCCGACGTCTGCAAACATTGTGAGGAGGCCGGCTGTCTGGAAGCATGTCCCACGGGCTCGATTGTTCGGACGGAAGTCGGGTCGGTACTTGTGCAGGATGATGTGTGCAACGGCTGCGGTTATTGCGTGGTCAATTGTCCCTTTGGGGTGATCGATCGCCGACCCAAGCCATTGCCGAACCACGGTGGGGCGTTCAAATGCACCTTCTGCTACGATCGACAAAAAAGCGGCCTTACACCTGCATGCGCGAAAGTTTGTCCGACCGAATCAATTGTCTTCGGGCGGCTTGATGATTTGCGCGCGCGTGCCAGCGAGCGTGTGCGATACCTGCGCGAGAGCGGCTACAGCGATGCGCAACTGTACGATCCACAGGAAACCTCCGTGCGCGGCATTCACGCCTTTTTCCTTTTGTTAGGCGATCC
>Ga0210120_1000368_pt1 | contig 10675 bp, 11 predicted proteins | sample Goodyear_PhragA__FD_184868 | JGI IMG/M metagenome (GOLD analysis project Ga0210120, IMG submission 184868) | Wetland microbial communities from San Francisco Bay, California, USA, that impact long-term carbon sequestration - Goodyear_PhragA_D2... | ecosystem: Environmental > Aquatic > Marine >... | reverse complement strand
CCAGGAGCCGGCTGCGTGCGCGGCGTCCTCGATCAGCGCCAGCCCGCGGCGCTCGGCCAGCTCGGCCAGCGCGGCGACCTCCCCCGGGTGGCCGCCGTAGGACATCGCGACGATCGCCCTGGTGCTCGGCTCGATCGCCCGTTCGACCGCGGCCGCCGAGAGCCAGGGCCGGTCGGGCGCGGCGATCTCCGCGAAGCGCGGCTCGGCGCCGGTTATGGCGACGGCGTTGACGGTGGCGGCAAAGGCGAGCGAGGGCACGACCGCGGTGTCGCCGGGCCCGAGGCCGGCGGCGAGGCAGGCGAGGTGCAGCGCCGCGCTGCAGCTGGAGACGGCGATCGCGTGGGCGGTGCCGGTGTACTCGCGCATCGAGGCTTCGAGCTCCTCGGTGCGGGGGCCCATGCATAGCCAGCCCGAGCGGTAGGCGTCCATCACCTCCTGCAGCTCCGACTCCAACAGCAGCGGCGATGCCAGCGGAACCTTGCGATCCGCGGGCGCTGCGCCATTGCTCGCAGCCGAGCCGTTGTTTCCCACGAAGACTGCCCCTCCACCAGAATCGGGAACCTGGAGGTAGTCTAATAGGTATCGCAGGGTCTGGGGAAAAGGACGCGAACGCGCAGCGAGAGGAGCTCGCTCGCGCTTACGTCGAGCGCCTGGAGGAGGCGCTGACCGCGGCGACGCACGAGCGCGATGCGGCCGCCGAGCGCGCCCGTCTCGCCGGCGCGGGGGTCGAGCAGCTGGAGCGCCTGGTCGAGGGGCTGCGCTCCGACCTCGAGCGCGAGGTCGCCGAAGCTGAGAAGGCGGGTCGCGAGGCGGCCGCGAGGGTCGAGAAGCAGCTCGAGAACGCCAAGGCGGGGATCGAGTCGCGCGACCGGCGGCTCGAGGTCGCGGCGGCGAAGCTGGAGGCGCGCGAGGAGGAGCTGGAGCGCGCGCGAGCGGACCTCGGCGAGGCCGGCGAGGAGCTGGTGGCGCGCGATCGCGAGCTGGAGGCGGCGAGCACCCTGCTGGAGGCGCAGGGGGCGGAGCTGGCGAAGGCGCGCGAGCGGGCTGACGAGGCCGCTCGCGAGCGCGAGCAGGCCGCGGCCCGGCTCGAGGTCGCCGGCGAGCAGGCGGAGGCGCGCCGCGCCGAGCTGGAGCGGCTGCGCGCCGCCGCACGCGACCGCGAGCGCAGCCTCGCGCTCGCCGAGGCGCGGCTGGAGAAGGCGCGGCAGCGCGCCGAGTACTTCGAGGGCTCGCTGGTCGAGCTGCGCGAGGGGAAGGCGTACCGCCTGATGCGGGTGCTCTGGCGCCTGCGCCGCCCCTTCCGCCGGGCGTCGAAGCGCAGCGCCCCGGGCGAGGACGCGTCCCCGCCCGCCGAGGAGCCCGAGCCCGCCCCGGCCCGGCCGCTGCGCGTCGCCTCGGTCCTCGACGAGATGTCGGAAGCCTGCCTCGGGCCGGAGTGCGAGCTCGTGCCGCTGAGGCTCGAGGGCTGGGCCGAGCAGCTCGACCAGCGTCGCCCCGACCTGCTGCTCGTCGAGTCCGCCTGGAACGGCAACGGCGGCGAGTGGCAGCATCGGATCGCGAAATACCCCCGCAAGGACCTGGCCGGCCTGCCGGCGCTGCGGGCGCTGCTCGACGGCTGCCGCGAGCGCGGCATCCCGACCGCCTTCTGGAACAAGGAGGACCCGGTGCACTTCGAGCGCTTCGCCGAGGCGGCGGCGCTCTTCGACCACGTCTTCACCACCGACGCGCGCTGCGTCGAGCGCTACCGGGCGCTGCCCGGCGGCGCGCGCACGGTGACGCCGCTGCCCTTCGCCGCGCAGCCGCGCATCCACAACCCCGCCGCGGTCGTGCCCGAGCGCAGCTCCTCCCCCTGCTTCGCCGGCGCCTGGTACCGCGACCGCCACGCCGACCGCCGCCGCGCGCTGGCGGCGCTGCTCGACGCCGCCCGCCCGCGCGGCCTGGTGATCTACGACCGCAGCTTCGGCGGCAAGGACGGCGCCTTCGGCTTCCCCGAACGCTTCGCCCCGCACGTGCTCGGCGGCCTGCCCTACGAGCGCATCCTCGACGTCTACCGCAGCCACCGCGTCTTCCTCAACGCCAACTCGGTCGCCGACTCGCCGACGATGTGCTCGCGCCGCGTCTTCGAGCTGGCCGCCTGCGACACGGCGATCCTCAGCACCCCCGGCGAGGCGCTGGGCGCGCTGCTGGGCGATGGGACGATCGACGAGGCGGCCGACGAGGCGAGCGCCGCCGCCGCGCTGGAGCGCCTGCTGGGCGACGAGCCCGAGCGCCGCCGCCGCGCCCGCGCCGCCCGCCGCCGGGTCTTCGCCGAGCACACCTACGCGGCGCGCCTGGCGACGATCGCCGAGACCGCGGGCCTCGACGCTTACTCGCTGCGCCGCGAGCCGTTCGCCCGCCCGGGCGAGGCGATGCAGGGAGCGCCTGCCGGCGACGGCGACGCCCGTCCCTGGCAGCTGCACCTGCAGCCCGGCGCCGCCCTCTCCGAGCCCGCCCTCGCCGACCTCGCCGCCGCCGCGAGCTTCGCCGAGGCCGACGTCATCGGTGCCCATCCCGGCAACGGCGCCGCCCCGCTCGAGCACCGCCAGGTCGACGACCTCGACCCCCGCGCCCTGCTGCTCAGCCGCGACCTGCTCGCCCAGCGCGGCGCTCCCGCCGGCTCCTCCGAGCAGATCCGTGCCCAGCTCCGCCAGTGGAGCGCCGAAGGCGTCCGCCTCTACGCCGCCGACGCGGATCTCTTGGCGGCGTAGCGGTTACTGCCTGTGCGGCTTCCTGTGTTTGTTGAACAGGATCGCGAAGAATTGGCGGGTAGAGGTGAAGGGCGGGACCTTGCTGATTTTCGACAAAGCTCCCGTGCATGTAGAGGGAGAGGTCGTGGCGAGCGTCCTCGACGAGCGCTGGCTCGTCGGCCTCGATATAGGTCTTGATGACCGACCGTGGATCTGTCGTCGACTCCCAGCGCCGGGGCCAAAGCACGCTCAGCGACATCATCGCCACACCGACGAACACGGCCATTGCGAGCCATGCAAACGCACTTGAGCCGTCGCCGAGCGCCTGTGTCCCGAGGAACGAAGTCGTGATGCGGCGATGCCCCTCCAAGTGCGCAGCGGCCGGAACTCTCCCCCCTACGACTCGGAATCTCCAGATATGCTGCTGGGTACGGTGCTGGTTCTCCAACAGGGGGAGAGGAATTGACCCGGCGCATCGCGGTCTACGGGGAGATCGATCCGAACCTGGTCGACGGATCCTCGGTCTGGCTGCAGTCGGTCTGCCAGGTGTTGGGCTCGATCGGCGGGGTGGAGGTGACGCTGCTGCTGCGGCGGCCGCTGCAGCCGGAGCGGCGCTTCCTGCTGGGCGCGCTGGCGGCGCACCCGGCGGTCGAGCTGGTCGACGCCGGCCGGCCGGAGCTGCTGGGGCCGGGGGAGGTGTTGGAGGAGCTGCGGCGGCTGGAGCGCGAGCGGGGTCGCTTCGACCTCGTCCTGCTGCGCGGTCAGGCGGTGCTGAGCGAGGCGGCCGAGCGCGGCGCCTTCGACGGCCGCCTCTGGTCCTACGCGATGCCCGGCCGCGGCATGCCCGACGAGACCCTGCGCACGCTCGCCGCCCGCAGCGCCCGCCTGCTCTGCCAGACCGAGGCCGCCGCCGAGGAGCTGCGGGCGATCGTCCCCGAGGCCAACGGCTCGCTGCTGCGGCTGCCGCCGATGATCCCCGACTTCGGCCCGCCGCCCGCGCGCAACGGCGCCGCCCGCCCGCTGCGCCTCGCCTACTCGGGCAAACTGGCGCCCGAGTACTGCTGGCTGGAGACGGTCGAGGCCTTCGCCGCCCTGCGCGCCGCCGAGCCCGGCGCCGAGCTGCACGTGCTCGGCGACAAGATCCACCGCCCGCCCGACCAGCCCGACTTCCACGAGCGGGCGACCCGCGCCCTGCGCGAGACCGAGGGCCTCCGCTGGCACGGCGCCGTCCCCCGCGAGGCCGTCCACGGCCTGCTCGCCGAGTGCGACCTGGCGCTCTCGGTCCGCGACCCCGGCGTCGAGTCCGCCCGCGAGCTCTCGACCAAGGTGCTCGAGTACGGCGCCGCCGGCCTCCCCGTCGTGCTCAACCGCGCCCCCAGCTACGAGCGCCTGCTGGGCGAGGACTACCCGCTCTTCATCGAGGGGCCACAGAATGCGGCTGCCGCTCTGCTGGGTCCCGCCCTGGACCCCGACCTGCGGGCTGCCGCTGCGACGGCATGCCACGCCGCCGGCCGCGAGTACACCTTTTCCCGTGTCGCGGAGAGCCTGGCGGGCCACCTGCCCGCCCCCGGCGCGCCGGTTGCTGCCTTTTCCCCACCGGAGTGGGGGAAAAGCAGCAAACCCGCCTCCAACGGCGCATCTCCGACCGTCGAGCAGCCCACCCGCGTCCTCCTGGCCGGCCACGACTTCAAATTCATCCGCCCGCTCCGCGCGGCCCTCGCCGCCGCCGGCGCCGAGCTGATCGAGGACGTCTGGGAGAGCCACACCGAGCACGACGAGGCCGCCAGTAGGGCGGCTCTGGAGCAGGCCGACGTCATCCACTGCGAGTGGTGCCTCGGCAACGCCGCCTGGTACAGCCGCAACAAGCGCCCCGACCAGCGCCTCGTCATCCGCCTCTACCGCGTCGAGGTTTACAGCGACTACCCGGCAGCCGTCGACATGGACAACGTCGACCAGGTCGCCTTCGACTCCCAGCACATCCTCGAAGAGGCTGTCGAGCGCTTTGGCTGGGACCCGGCCAAGCTGACCGTCATCCCCAACGGCGTCGACGCCGACCGCCTCGGCCTGCCGAAGCACGCTACCGCCCGCCACACCCTGGCGATGGTCGGCTACGTCCCCAAGCGCAAGCGCCTCGACCGCGCCCTCGACATCCTCGAGCAACTGCGGCGCCAGGAGCCCCGCTTCCGCCTGATGCTGATCGGCCACCCGCCCTCCGAGCTCGGCTGGGTCGCCCGCGACCCCGAGGAGGTCGAGTTCTTCCGCGAGTGCTACGCACGCATCCAGACCACCGACGAGCTGCGCGGCGCCGTCACCTTCCAGCCCTTCACAGAAGACGTCCCGGCGTTCCTCCGGCACGCCGGCTTCATCCTCTCGATGAGCGAGTCCGAGGGACATCAGGTGGCGCTCGCAGAGGGAACGGCTTCGGGGGCCGTGCCGGTGGTCTTCGATCGCCCCGGGGCGGTGGATCAGTATCCGCCGGCGTGGATCCATCGAACCGCACGGGGGGCGGCGGACGCGGTCGCAGCCGTCGCAGCCTCGGATGAGAGCTTCGAGGGCGAGAGCGCGGGTGCCCGGAACCACGCTGACCGTTGGTCCTACGAGGAGATTCTTCCGCAGTGGGCGGCGGCGACCCTGCGGCTCTCGGCGTCGACTGCGCGGGAGGTGCCCGTGTGAACCCGGTTATCGAAGAGCTGCTGGAGGCGGGCGAGTTCTCCCACCGAGACAAGCGCTACCCGATAGCGCACAGCACCTCCGCGGATATCTGCCGCCGCTATGCCGATCTCATCGTGAGAGAGAACCTCAAGCACGGCCTGGAGATCGGGACCCTGTTCGGATTCTCGACGCTCTTCCTGGCGGACGCGTTCGCGCAAACCGGTGGGACCCTCGACACGATCGACATCCGATACGCGAAGCGGACCTGGAGCAATGGCGAGGAGATCGAGGACATCCATGAGGTAGCCGAGCGGCTCGTCGAGCAGGCGGGCCTTGCGGATCGGGGGACCTTTCACGCCGGTCACTCGAGTCAGATCTTGGCGGAGTTGATTCGGGCAAGCCAAAGCTACGACTTTGCCCTCATCGATGGAAGCCACCGGTTCGAGATTGCATTACTCGACTTCATCGGTGTCGATCGTCTTCTGAAGGTCGGTGGTCACGTCGCGCTCGACGACGTCGGACCGACCGTCTCATCGAAGGCCAGCCTCAACGGCGGCCCGAACCGAGTTCTCGAGACCGTCTTCGCAAGTGGCCGCTATCGCATCGATCTCTTCTCCGCGAACGTCGCACTTTGTCAAAAGGCCAGCGATGTCTAGAGGCGAGTAAGGCGCATATCCTCGTCTTCACGGCCATGCGACATGAACCAAGTACCAGAACCTGAGTGCAACACGCCCGCGTTGGTTACGACCCCATTCGGCATTGGCGTCGAGGATCGTGCGTGGCTGCGGCATCGACTCATCCTAATCTCGGCCATCACGGCACCGCCTTTGCTGGGCCTAGACCGATCAGGACTTCAGATGGGTCACTTTGCATGGGAGGCGGCGGCCGCGGTCGCAGCCGTCGCAGCCTCGGATGAGAGCTTCGAGGGCGAGAGTGCGGCCGCCCGGAACCACGCTGAGCGTTGGCTCTACGACGAGATCCTTCCGCAGTGGGCGACGATGCTAAGACTGCCTACAGGCCCCCAGATAGCCAAGGCCATCTCAACTGGGGCGACTGCTATCCCATCAACCTTTGGCTAGAGGCTGGCAATTGAAACACCAGCACTTTGTTCTCACGCGTTTTGCCGTAAAGACGTCGGGTGCCGGCTTTATAGGCTCCTTCCCGCCCAACTGGCTCGAAATGCGTCTTAGGCTGTTTGAACGCTACTGCTTACCTACTATGCAGGGCCAAACCAATGGTGATTTTCAATGGCTGCTCTCTGTGCATGAGGACTTTGAGGACGAGTATGAGCAGCGACTGATTGCCTACGATAAGCGAATCCACGTCGTGCGTCCCGGACGACCTGGTCTCACCAGCCTGATCGATCCAAGCGTAGATGTGGTCATAACGACCCGACTCGATAGTGACGACGGCCTAAATCGCAATGTGATTGACCGCCACGCGTCAATCGCGAAAGACTTCCACGCCGCCGGGCGGGACGTTCTTTTGCACAACTTTCCCCGCGGCTGTAAGCTCGACGAGCCCTCGGGAAAAGCATACCTCACGTGGAAGCCAAATAGTGCCTTCTTGACCATGTTCGAGAAGCCCGTCGCAGGCCGCATACGAAGCGCGATGAGCGGCAATCACTCACATATGTGGAGAGAACTGCCTACGGTGCAAGACGACACCCTATGCGCCTGGCTGATGGTCGTGCATGGAAAGAACGTGCGAAACGCAATTGACCCCAGCGATTTGATGGCGCCCGCAGCGGGTCTGCGTCGGTGGTTTGACATCGCGGACGATCCGACCCAGAGTGGGGACTGGATACGCGCTCCCGAGGCGCCAGATGGAACTTAGACCCCGGGCGACCTGGCGTTAGAGGCACCCCGCGAGCTACTCGTGGTCCGAACTCTTCGCGCCGCGTTTGAAGCAGACGGCGGCCTCGCGACCGACACTCTGCGGATACATGGCGACCGATCCCAAGGCGCCGACCCAGTACCCGACATACTGAATGATGTTCAGGTGGTTCACGTTTGCGACGAAGAGGTGGTATAGGGCGGCGGTATCGTCTCGCATTATGGACACTTTCTTACCGAGTTCTCGATCCGGGCAAGCTGCTCGCGACCTTCGCGGGCCTCGCCCAGCTCGGCCCGCACGGCCTTCGTGGGCGAGCTCGACCACGTGGCGGTCAAGGCACTCGCGCTGGCGACGGATCTCGGTCAGCACGATCGGCTCGTTCTCATGGGTGAAGTGCCCGTAGAGCCCACCTGGGCCTACTGCTCCGATCTGGCGCGGGTCGCCGATCAGCACCCCCTTGCCCTCGGTTGCCTGAGTGAGCCGGTAGCTGTCGGCCCCGTCGGTGACGATTGCGTGAGCGTGGTGGAGCAGGCGGTCGACCGTGGCCGCGGCAAGGGTGCGCGGCATCAGCTCGTCGAAGCCAGACGGGTGCAGGTTGGAGGTGATCGCCAGCGAGCGCTTCTCATGGCGGCGTCGACGACGCGAAAGAGCGCCTCGGCCGCCTCTTCGGAGACCGGGACCATGCGACGTCGTCGATCACGATCAAACCGGTCCTGATCAGCTTGCCGATCGCCTTGGCGACCGAGCCGTCGGCGCGGTGGCCGCGCAGCAGCGCCTCGAGGCTCTCCACCGTGTGCCAGGCGACGGTCTTGCCGTTGTCGATCGCCAGGTGACCGAGCGCCTCGACGAAGTGGCTCTTGCCGGTGCCGGAGGGCCCGCAGACACACAACGCCTCCGAGCGCTCCACCCACTCCAGGGTGCGCAGTGAACTGCCGGGGCGGTTCAGGTCGACTTCGAGGGCCGCGACGAGAAAGGCAAAAGGCCCCCCGGGCCATTGCGCGTTTGGTTCAGGTCCCTCTTCAGCCGGCCTCCCAAGGGCTGGCACGAGCGCTGAGCAGCCGGCCTGCCAGCCCTGCAGACGAGCCTCGGCACCTTCGAATGCAGTGGGACGACGCTGCAGGGCGTGGCGCCGGACCGACGAACGCGCTGCCCCTCACCCAGGGCTACGGCGAATGCGGGATCACGAGCGGCGGCACGCACTGCGTCGCCTCGGTGAAAGCCAACGGCTGCCACTACAACCTCGGCGTGCGCGAAGACGTCGCCTCCCACGACGGCGTCGCCTTCTCGCAGTCCGGCGAAGGGACGGGGCGCGAGCTCGGCCTGCGAGCCGAAGTGCAAGGCGTGGAATACGAATGGCTCGGGGTCTGCGGGAGCGGCGAAATCCGCTCCGACGGGATCTTCAGCGGCAACACGACGCTCGCCGGCGAAGACGAAGCCGGGAGGCCGACCGGGGTCTGGCTGGGTGGCGAACCGTAGACCGGGCGCGGCGCCGGGCTCTGGCCGCGGCCCGGCGTCCCGGAGAAGAGCGCACTTTGCGGGGTTTGCGGGGCGAGAGGGGGGAGAGAATCGGGCGCTGTCGCCTTGGTAGGTCGAGATGCACGCAGGCGACCGACCGACCAGCCGCGGCTCTGCCGCCGCCGAAACCTTTAAGGTGCAACAATGGCTGTGATGATCGAGCCGCGCAAGGAAGAGGAGATGGACCCGGTCGCCGCTGAGGCCCCCACCTTGGACAAACGGATCAGCGTGGTCGAGGTCAAGCTCGACGGGCTGAGCACGAAGGTCGACGAAGGCTTCAAGAGGGTCGACAAGCACTTCGAAAAGATCGACGACCGCTTCGAAAAGATCGACGACCGCTTCGACCGCATGTACGGCTTGATGCTCCATACCGCAATCGCCCTGTTCGGGACCTTCATCACCGGCTTCGGCATCCTGGCGGCCCTGATCATCGCTCAGACCTGAGTGCTCAAGCGATCGAATTTCCCGAAAGACAGCCGCCTGCGGTCCCTCCGCCCGACGTTCCGCTTGATCAGACGGAGGCACCGATCGTCTACCTCGGTGGAGACGCCAGCCTTGGCCTCATCTGGTTGTTCCGCAAGATCCGCACTTGGCTTTTTCCCCGCCGGCTGCGGCCATAGACGACGAAGGCGGCGCGCAGGCGAGCATGCACTACGTCGCCTCCCCCTACGCGGGGACCTGGGGCGTCGCCTGCAAAGAACCCGGCGAAGCGATCGAATTCAAGACCACCAAAAGCGCCTACAACTGCCTGAAGCTGCACCCCCAGGAAGGCCACGACGGGGTCGCCTTCTCCGAATCGGGCGAAGGGACGGGCCGAAAGCTCGGCCTGAACGCCGAAGTGGGGGGCGTCGAATACGAATGGTTGGGGTCTGCGGCACCCAAGGCGAAACGCGCTCAGACGGGGCGATGAGCGGCAACACGACGCTCAGCGGCGAAGACGAGGCCGGCAAGCCGACCGGGGTCTGGCTGGACGGCGAACCGTAGGGGCGCGGAGCCGCGGCCCGGCGTCCCGGAGAAGGGCGCACGTTGCGGGGTTTGCGGGGCGCGAGGGGGGAGAGCATCGCGGGCTGGGGCCTTGGTGGGTCGAGATGCACGCAAGCGACCGACCGACCAACCGCGGCTGCCGCCGCCGAAACCTTTAAGGTGCAACAATGGCTGTGATGCTGGAGCGCTGGAACGACGACAAGATGGACGCCCTCGATGCGAAGGTCGAGGGTCTTGCCACGCAGGTGGAAGAGATCCGAGGGGATCTGCGCGAGGGGCGCAAAGAGGCGAAAGCCGGCTTCGAGAAGATCGACTCTCGCTTCGAGAAGATCGACTCTCGCTTCGAGAAGATCGACTCTCGCTTCGAGAAACTGAACGAACGCCTCGAATGCATGCAGCGGATGATGCTGTGGGCAGCAGTGACGATCATCGTCGCCCTGCTCGGCTCGAGCTCGGTGATCGTCGCGGCCCTCATCGGCTCGTCGCATCCATAGCGACTGGAGATGCGCCGCCGCCGCGGGGTATCTTTGCCTGCGTGGGTGAGGCGATAGGACAGGTCCTCTCATTCGGGGTCGGAGTCGCCCTCAGCCCGGTTCCGATCGTCGGCGTCGTGCTGATGCTGGCAACGCCCTCGGCGCGGGAGAACGGAATCGCCTTCGTGCTTGGCTGGATCGCCGGGCTGGCGGTGGTCGGGATCGTCGTGCTGCTCGTCTCCGGCGGCGCCGAAGCGAGCGAACACGGAGCGCCAGCCGACTGGGTGAGCGTGCTGAGGCTGGTCCTCGGGGCGCTGTTGCTGCGGGTCGCGGTGCGCGAGTGGCGGGGCCGCCCGACCGCGGGCGAAGGGGCCGAGATGCCGAAGTGGATGACGACGATCGACCGCTTCCGCCCGCCAAAGGCTGCCGGGTTCGCCGTCCTCCTCTCCGCGGTCAATCCGAAGAACCTGCTGCTCACCGTGAGCGCCG
>Ga0210120_1000367_pt1 | contig 10677 bp, 8 predicted proteins | sample Goodyear_PhragA__FD_184868 | JGI IMG/M metagenome (GOLD analysis project Ga0210120, IMG submission 184868) | Wetland microbial communities from San Francisco Bay, California, USA, that impact long-term carbon sequestration - Goodyear_PhragA_D2... | ecosystem: Environmental > Aquatic > Marine >... | reverse complement strand
AGACCGTACCGCGCCCGCCGCTGATCGTCTACAGCGGCACGTTCGAGTCGTACCAGGGTATCGACATGCTGATCCAGGCCTTCGCCCGGGTGCACGAGCGCCGGCCCGATGCGTCCCTGCTGCTGGTGGGGGGTACACCGGCGCAGGTCTCGCGGTACCGGGCGGTGGCGGATGCGTGCGACCTGAACGGGAGTTGCCGGTTCACCGGCCGAGTGCCTCAGGCCACGGCACGAAGCCTGTCCCAGCAAGCCACGGTCCTCACCTCTCCCCGCGTGAAGGGAACCAACACGCCGCTCAAGGTGTACGAGCAGCTCGCCAGCGGCATCCCGCTGGTCGCGACCCGGATCCATTCCCACACGCAGGTCCTCAGTGACGACGTCTGCTTTCTCGTCGAGCCGACCGCCGCCGCCATGGCTGACGGTCTCCTCGCGGCGATCACCGATTCCGGCAAGCGAGACGCCGTGACCCGCCAGGCGCTCGAGCTCTACGACCGCCGCTATTCCCGGCATGTATACGAGGGAAAGATGCGGCGCCTGCTTCAGCTTCTCGGCGGAGCGGCAACGCCTTCGCTGAGCGTGGTATCGGACGACATCCCGCTGGCGGAGGACGCGTGGGTCGGCTGATCGAGGCGGCCAGCTGACCGTCGCGGTGAACCCACCGACATCCGGACGATCCGCCGCCTGCACGGGCGCCTGAGCTGATGTGTGGTATTGCCGGCGTCGTGCCCCTCAATGGCGGCGCGGCAGCCGAAGGCGCCCAGCTCGCCGCGATGTGCTCCACCATCGTTCACCGGGGACCGGACGACGAGGGTTGTGATATCCGCGAGGGTATCGCGATCGGCATGCGCCGGCTCTCGATCATCGACGTCGCCGGTGGGCATCAGCCGATCTTCAACGAAGACCGCACGGTCCGGGTGGTCTACAATGGAGAGATCTACAACTTTCGGGAACTTCGCGCCGAGCTCGTAGCCGCGGGCCACCGGTTCACCACGGCGAGCGATACCGAGGTCCTGGTCCACCTGTGGGAGGAGCACGGGACGGGCTTCGCCGCGCGGCTCAACGGCATGTTCGCCATCGCGCTGCACGACAGCGGCCGGGGCCGGTTCGTCCTGGTGCGCGATCACTTCGGCATCAAGCCGCTGTACTACGCCGTGACGCCGCATCATCTGGTCTTCGGTTCCGAGGTAAAGGCGGTCCTCGCCTCGGGTGTGTGCGGACGAACGCTCGATCTCGACGCGCTGGGCCAGTTTCTCGCCTGGGAATACGTCCCCGCCCCCGCCACGCTCCTCCAGGAAGTCCGCAAGCTGCAGCCGGCCGAGATGCTGGAGGTGGATCTCGCCTCCAGTCAGATCGAGCACCATAGGTGGTGGCGGCTCCCGGCCGCGGACAGCCGCCCTGACGGCACCTTGCCGCGCACGCCGGGCGAGTGGGAAGACACCGTGGATGCGAAGGTCCGCGAATCCGTCCGGCGGCAGCTGATCAGCGACGTGCCCCTGGGGGCCTTCCTGTCGGGCGGTGTCGACAGCTCGCTGGTGGTGGCGGCAATGGGCCCGGCCCGAACCTTCAGCATCGGCTTCGAGGATCCCAGCTACAACGAGGTCGCCTGGTCGAAGCGCGTCGCCGAGTGGCTCGGTGTCACCCACTCGGTCGAGGTCATCCGCCCGGACGTGGTCGGCCTGTTCGAGCACCTGATGCCGTTCCTCGACGACCCGATCGGCGACTTCTCGATCTTTCCCACGTATCTGGTCTCGCGGCTCGCGCGCCGCGAAGTCACGGTCGCGCTCTCCGGCGACGGTGGCGACGAGGTCTTTGGCGGATACGATACCTATGCCGCCCAGGAGAAAGCGCGCGCCTGGCGGCGGATCCCGCGCTTTCTCCGACACGGCATGATCGAGCCCCTGATCAGCGCGCTCCGGCCACGACCGGCGAAGAAGGGCCTGGTCAACAAGGCGAGGCGCTTCGTGGAGGGCCTGGAGCACGACGAACGGCTGAGCCATGCCCGCTGGCGGCTGTTCGTCGGCGCGGCGATGCGGAGAGAGCTGTTCACCCCGGAGGCGCACCGGGCCTTGGGCACGCCGGTCGAAGCTCACATCCTGGAGCTCGCCGGCGAGGCCGCCGGCCGCTCCGAGGTCGATCGCGAGCTGTACGTGGACCTGAGGAGCTACTTGAGCGACAACTGTCTGGTGAAGATCGACCGGATGGCAATGGCGTGCTCGCTGGAGGGCCGGGTCCCGCTACTCGACCCCGAGCTGGTCGAGCTCGCCTTCCGCATGCCGGCCGAGCTCAAAGTAGGCCGCGAGGGCACCAAGATCCTGCTCAAGCGCGTCGCCGCGCGGCACGTGCCGAAGGAGTGCGTCTACCGGCCGAAGGAGGGCTTCAGCATCCCGATCAAGAACTGGTTGGGGAACGAGCTGCGCCCCCTGGTCGATGACCTGCTGTCCTCGGAGCGGCTCCGCCGGGAGGGTGTCTTCCGGGTGGAGACGGTGGAGCGGCTCAGGCGGGACCACGACGCCGGACGGGCGAACCACAGCCACGTGCTCTGGTCGCTCATGGTCTTCGAGGACTGGCGAAGCAGGTGGGGCGTGTGATGTTCCACATGGCCCCCGTACGGCCGATCTCGGCCTCGCGGTGTTCCGGGCTCCATCCCAATATCGAGCCCATCAGCTCCGCACAGCGCCGGAGCGCCTCGAGGCCGGGGTGTCCTCCCGCCGCGAGCTCGGTGCGCCGAAACACCACGTCCTCCAAGCGCTGCGCCATCTCCCGCTCGACCCCGAACACGACCTCCGCACCGATCACCGAAGAGCCGGCGACCAGCTCAGTACCCAGTGAGGGATCGGCGCGAACGTAGTCCAGGACCTCACGAGCGGTCGAGCCGTAGTTCTCGCGCAGATGGCGCAGGACGCCCGGGGCCACGCCCGCCGCCGCCCGTGCCTGCGGCGGGGAGCCATCCAAGTCCTCCACATCACCTCCGGGCAGCAGGCGCTCGGCGAGTCTCCGTGAATCGCCGGGACGGAGCCGCCGCTGCACGAGGTCCACGGCCTGCTCGGCCGTCAGCCGAGCCGTGGTCCACTTGACCCCGACAGCGGAGATCAGGCCCGCGGCACCCTCGCTCGAGTGGTCGTAGATCCGCGAGTGCTTTACCAGCTGGACTTCGTGCGGACCGGCCTGGGGGACCTCGGGCAGTAGTCCTCCGAGCACGGTGAGCACGTCCTTCCGGGACAACGCTGCGCTGGGACAGGCCGTGTTGATCTCGCCGAGGAAGACGGCGATCTCGTCCTCGGTGATCCGGAAGTCGTCCGGGTCACCGTCCCCGGCGAAGTGTCGGGTCCCGATGAGGGAGAATTGCTTCCACGGCACCACGAAGAACAGCCGCGTGCCCTTGTTGAGCAGTGCATCGCTGTCGCGGAACTCGGTCGGAACGGTGAAGCCGATGGCGTGGTCACCGAAGAGCCGGCGGGTGACCAGGTTCATGGCCTTCGATGGGTGGAATCGTCGGACGTCCCGAGCCGCCGGCAGCGTCCGGAGGAGCCGGTCCGCCCACGGTCCGGCGGCGTTCAGCACCGCGCGCGCCTGGATGTCAAACGGGTCGCCGGTCAGGCGGTCCTGGGCCCGGAGTCCGTGCACCTGCCCGTCTCGCAGGAGGAGGCCCGTCGCTTCCACATAGTTGACGCAGTGCGCTCCGCTTTCCACGGCCCCACGGAGGTACGCCAGCGCGAGGCGCTCGGTGTTGGCGATCTGGCAGTCGTACCAGAGGGCGCCCCCTGTCAGCCCTCGCGAATCCAGATCCGGCACCATGGCCCGAACTTCCTCCCGCCCGATCACCCGCCCGGGAGGAATGCGCCGTTCCACTCTCACGCCGGCGCTGCGATCGAAGCCGATCACGTCGTTCAACAGGAGCGCGGTCCGCATCACGGCCTGGCTGCGGAGGCCATAGCCGTAGGTCGGGATCACGAACGGAAGCGGACGCACCAGGTGAGGCGCCGTGCGCAGCAGCATGGCGCGCTCGCGGATCGACTCCCGCATCCGGCGGAGGTCGCCGTGCTGGAGATAGCGGAGCCCGCCGTGGACCGTCTTGAGGCTGTTCGAGGACGTGGCCGAAACGAAGTCCGACTGCTCGACCAGGCAGACGGTGAGACCGCGCCGGGCGGCCTCGTAGGCGGCACAGATCCCGTAGATGCCGCCCCCGACCACCGCCAGGTCGTGCACCGAGCGGGCGAGCGCGGCGGGCTCCCGCTTCACGGCCGGGGCCGCCGGCGCTTCCGCCGCTGCATGGCGATCTGATTGCGAACGAAGGGAGCCAGCCGCTCGAGGCGGCCGAAAGGCGTGAGCCGTCGGGCCGGATCGCGGAGCGCCGCCTTGATCCCCTCGCCGGGAGAGCAAAGGTCGACGGTGCCCTCGAGCCGAAAGCCGAAGCTCCCCGCCCGGCCGGTCTGCAGCGGGAAGGGCAGGGGGTCCGTGCCCGGGAGGACCCCTATGCCTCGCCGCTCCGCCTGCCGGAAGTGGCGTGGCGTGCCCCAGAAGAAGGGCCGGCCGCCGCCGTCACCGAGGAAGAACCCGTCGCCCGGGTGGGCCGCCGTCATCAGCTCGCGCAACAGGCGCCCCCGGCCGAACAACCACTTCCCGGCGCCCCACGGGATCACCCGGAGCGCCCCGAGCCTGGCGCCCTGCGCGAGCACGTCGCGGATCGGCTGGCCGTCGGGCACTGCGGATCTCGTTCCCAGCAGCAGCACCTCGAGCCCTTCGCGCGCGACCACCTGTCTTCCGGCCACGAGCAGGAGCCGCCGCCCGTCGCTCGTGGCCACGAGGGCGGCCGGGTCACCGGTGGCCTCGATGGCCCAGCTCGTCGATGGAGCACCGGCAGCCACGGATGATCCGCTCGCCATCCCGGCAAGCCGCCCGAACCAGTCCGCTCCTTCCGATTCGGTCAGCATCAGCACGCCCAGCACCGGTGCCGCCCAGCCGCGCTCCCGCGCCGCCTGCGCGAAGTTGGCGTGAGCCTGTTCGAAGAAGGCGTCGAGCTCGAAGCAGTCGTGGATATGGACGTGGGCGTCGATCAGAAGGGAGGCCTGCTGCACAGGTTCAGTCACGGGAGATGCGCGGCCGCATTCCGGGCGGTGTCGAGCAGGTCCTCCAGCAGCTCGCCTGCCCCGTCCCCGCGGGCGGCGATGGCCAGCGTCACGATGCTGTCGCCGGTCCGTCGCCACCCCGCGTCGAGCCGGACTGGCGCGAACCGGTCGGTCGTGGCCCGCCCGAGGGCGGCGGAGCCTCGCATGACGAGTCTCGCCTCGTGTGCTCCGCCCGCCGTGGGCCATGCCTTGTACACGGCTTCCTTGCAGCTCAGGACGACGAGCAGCGCCTCGTGCCAGTTGGCCTGGAGCGCGCACCATTCACGCTCGTCCTGGCTCAGCCAGCGAGCGGCGCCGCGCCGGAGGGCCGACTCGCCGAGGTGGGAGAATCGTCCGATGTGCTCGATGTCGATACCGACGCCGACCGGCGACTCAGGCACTGCCGTGCAGGTGGGTGGCCACCGCTTCCACGATGCCCTTGAAGGAGGTCAGGTCACGGATCTGCTGATTGGAGAAGAACACCCCGAATTCGCCCTCGACCTGGGAAATCAGCATGAGGTGATTCAGCGAGGTCCACGCCGGTGTGGACGAGGCCGAGAAGTCGGGATCGATGCTGGTCGAGGGCACGCCGAGCGCCTGAACGAGCAACTCACGGACCCGGGGTTCGATCTGGGCGCGGTCCATCACAGCGATGCCTTGGCGGAATCCACCAGGTCGGATTCCGACGACTCGGCCGTGGTGGTTCCAACCCACGCCGGCCACTCGGGCCCTGGCGTGCCGAGGGGCCGGAGCCACCGCCCGCCGCTGCCGGCGACGAAGCCGTGCTGCGAGAGAAAGGCCGAGGCGGCCTGGTTGCGGCCCGAGTCGACGAACTCGGCCGACAGCGTGGTGGCGCCGGAGGCCCGGGCATCCGTGGCGATCCTTGCCAGGAGCGCCGTCTCCACCGATTTCCCGATCACCCGGCAGCTCATCAGGAACGACTCGACGTGCCACGCCTCGGGACCCGGCTCGACGATGGCCACCCCCGTCAGGCCGAAATCGCCGAACCGGTCAATCACGCGCATGGTGTACACGCGCCACGCGCCCGACTCCAGCCGCCTGCGGATGGTCGGCTCGTCATGGCGCCGCGTCGTCAGCGTGAACTGATTGGTCTTCGCGAGCAGTTGCACCACGCGCGCCAGGCTCCCGTCGGTCACCAAGTCGATGCTCACGCGGAGGCCAAGCCCGCGCAGGAAGTCTTCGACCGAGCCCACCGAGACCTGATACGCCTCACGCGTGCGGGACTCCTGATACTGCCGGGTGCGCTGCAGGTCCTCGGCGGTTTGCCGGAGCACGATGAGCGAGGTGAGCGAGCCCACCCAGCTCGCGTACAGCGACGGATCCGGGGGCAGGTCCGGCACCCGAAGCTCGGGAATCTGGTCGCGGACCCAGGCCCGCTCGTGCGGGCTGTCGTCGATCAGCAGCATGTGCTCCAGGCCGATGTTGAGCTCCCGGGCAAGCGCCCGGATGTTGGTGGCCTTGTCCTCCCAATTGATCCGGTAGGCCGCGAGGTGGGCTTCACGGATCAGCATGCTGGGATGAGTGCGAAGCAGCGCCAGCACCTCGTGCTGGTTGTTCTTGCTGCACAGGGCCAGCAGGATGCCTTGCTGCTGGAAGTCGAGGAGCTCGCGCTGGAAGTCCACGAATTCGCTGCCGGGCGACTGAGGACCCAGCGCGATGCCGGCGGCCCCATCCTCGCCGAGCACACCGCCCCAGAGCGTGTTGTCCAGATCCAGCACGACGCACTTCGTCGACTTGCCGAGCGCCGCGAGCGCGAATCCCACGTATCGCTCCGCGACCGCCGGCATCAGGACATCGGACCAGGTCACGTGCCCCCGGTAATGCGTGCGCCAATTGAACGCCCGGGATCGACCAACTTGCGCGACCACGTCCGACAGCGGGAAGAGAAATGCGTTCCCCCGCAGCGCCAGCCGCAGGCGCAGGTGCTTATTCGCCTGGCCCATCGTGTGGGCGAAGGTATCCTTGGCCCTGAAGGCGTTGACGCCCTCCGCGCTTGGGCGAGGCAGCACGAAATCGTTCACCACCATGATGCCGGATCCCAGCCGGTCGAAGGCGTCGAGGCCCGCGAACAGCGGGGTGAGCAATCCGCTGACCACGGGCTCGCTCCGAACCGGCGGCATCTCGGCCCAGCGCTGGTGCCACAGTACGTCGCCGTCGATGGCCAGGAAGGTCACGTGCGGTCGGAACCGGTACAGTCCTGACGCGGGGTCGAGGAGCTCCGTGACGTATTGGCCGTAGGGCGAGAGATAGGTGTCGAGCCACAGGCCCTGCCGCGCCGCCTCAACCCGGAGCACGGAGAGCAACGGATCGAGCGTAAACGAGGCCAGGACTGCCACCCGTGCCCGCAAGTGGTCGGGCACGGCGTCAGGGGGAATCTGATCCAGCGTGCGCGCGGCCGTTTGATAGGCGGACCATGACTGCCCCGCTCCAACGGTGGCGGCGATCTGGTGCAAGGCGGCGCTGTCGATCCTGCGGTCTGAGGTCATGATCCTAGCGTCTGGTGAAAATGACTCTGGCGGGGTTGCCCAGGACGACGCTGTTCGGCGGAATCCGGCCGCTGACGGTCGACCCCGCCGACACGATTACGTTGTCCCCGATCTCGGCCCCATCGAGCACCACGGAGTTCGAGCCCAGCCAGACGCGGTGGCCGATCTTGACTCCCTTGCTCGTGTCGCCCTGCACCTGGAGCGGTATATCCAGGCGGTCGAATATGTAACTGCTCGTGAGGATGGTACAGTTCGGGCTGATCATCACGTAGTCTCCGATCGTCAGCCCCCCTCGTGCCACCGCGATGAAGCAGCCCGACGCGACCTGGGCCCCGGGTCCCATCGCGAACGGGCCGGCGATCTTCATCTTCGTGAAGGCAGAGATGACACATCCCCGCCCCCACTTGGTATCGGACACCAGGTCCACCTCGGCCTTGCCGCTGATGGCCGCGCCATGCTTCAGGAAGTAGTAGATGCGGACCATGAACATCGGCGTAATTGCCCGACGGATCAATTTCCATTTAGGCATGACGACGCTTTCTTGGGGGTGGCACCGGTGCGCAGCTTGCTGAGCGATCCGGGCCACCTCGCGGGCGTGAGGCCGACGCCACCCTGCCTGGGCGATGTAAATCGTTAAGTTCTAATGAGATAGTCGTAGGGCTGCAGTCCGCCTCGCGACCATGGTAATTTGGGGCCCCTGTCAATTCGGCGCCACATGTGTTGCGCCATGTAGTGTTTCCCCGGATACAGGACGACCCATTTGGCCCCCAAGAACGGCTTACGGCTGTCATGTGCCCTGTTTCTGGCGACGGTACTCGCCGCCTGCACGCAAGGTACCGACATCGGGACTGGTGACGAACACCAACCTCCTGCCCGCCTGAGGCTGGTCTCAGGCGGCGGTCAGAATGGTCAGGTGGGGAGCGAATTGCCGCTCCTTCTGCGGTTGAGCGTCACGGACACGGCGGGTTTCCCGGTCTCCGGAGTGATCGTGAAATTCGTGGCAGATACCCAAGGCGGCGTTTTCGCGCCCGATGCGTCCCGGACGGACCACCAGGGTATCGCTGAAGTGCAGTGGACGATCGGCCCGCATCCGGGCACGGCGACAGGCTCCGCCACCGTGGCTGGATTGGAGCCGGTCCTCGTCTCGGCAATAGCCGTTCCGGGCCCCCCAGACCCGGCCCGATCCACGGTGTCCGCCGACTTCCCCATTCTCGTGGGCGACAGCACGGTCATTCGGATCGCCGCCAGGGACGCCTTCGACAACCCCCTGGAAGGCGCCCCGATCCACCTGATCCTGGACGGCTCCGCCGGCACGCTGCTCCAGCCGGCCATGACGGATAGCGCGGGGATGGCGACCGGAATCTTCCGGGGCACGACCCCGGGGGCCGGAACCCTGACGGTGGACGCGGGTGGGGTGCTGCTCGATCAGACGGTCACGGTCACGGTCATGGCCCCGCCGGTCGTCGGCACGGTCACCGTGACGCCGGCCGAGGCCGGTACGCTGGTCGGGCAGTCGATCGGGCTGACCGCGACGGTCCGCGACGACCACGGCGCTGTCATGCAGGACGCGGTTGTGGACTGGGCCAGCAGCGACAGGATGATCGCGACTGTCGACGCACAAGGCATCGTGACCGGGCGATCGCCGGGCGTCTCGACCCTCAGCGCGACGGCCGGCGGGCAGAGCGGCAGCGCCCGCATCTCGGTGAGCTACGGCGAGGGCAGGCTGACCGGGCTGACCTACTGCACCATTGCCGGGATCAACGACCTCATGGACGTGTACGTGCCCAGCGCCACGAAGGCGCGGCCGCTGCCGGTCGCCGTCCATGTGCATGGCGGTGGGTGGGCCAACGGGAGCCGGTCCAGTGGAGGCTGGTTCGGCGACGTCGAGCAGGAGCTCCTTCAGCGTGGATATCTGGTGGTGAGCCTGGATTATCGGCTGGCCCCCAAGTTCAAGTACCCCTCGCAAATCCAGGACGTGAAGTGCGCGATCCGACACCTCAGGGCGAATGCCTCGCGCTACGGCCTGGACCAGGGCCGGATCGGGGCGTGGGGACTGAGCGCCGGCGGGCAGCTGGTCGCGCTGCTCGGCTCCGCAGACGCGAGCAGCGGCTTCGACCAGGTCGGCGGGTATCGAGGCATCTCCAGTCGCGTGCAGGCCGTGGTAGCGATCTCACCGATCACGGACTTCACCCACATCGAGGAGCTGCATGACGACTACAGCCGGGAGTTTGCGACCTGGCCGCAGCCCGATTCGCCCGAACTGATCGAGGCCAGCCCGGTCACGCACGTGACGGCGGACGACCCGCCGTTCTTCTTCGTCGTGGGCGCCGAAGACGCGCTGGTGCTTCCGGCTCAGTCCGAGCGGATGGACTCCTTCCTGCGTGCCGACGGGGTCGAGACGTCCCTGCTCAGCGTGCTTCACGCCGATCACGACATCCGTCCGACGACGGCACCGACCGAGCCCGATGCCGCAACGATCGTCACCCGCATGGCGGACTTCCTCGACCGGCATCTGCGATAGGATGGGCGGATCGGAGCGTCGAACATTCGGCGCGGTTCTCCGCGTATCTTGAGGTGGAGGTCGGAAGCCGACCGAGGTGGTCACCCCCGCGTAGAGCGTGTCTCACGGAGGATCCATGCCGAGTTTCTATACCGATGGCCAGCGCGCCATGCAGGACCACTCTCAGACGACCAGGATGGCGGACTTGCTGCACCAGGTGATCGTCCATGCCGAGCTGGAGGATGCCGAGCGGGCATTCATCGAGAGTCGCGACATGTTCTTTCTCGCGACGGTCGATGGCAAGGGCCAGCCCACCTGCTCCTACAAGGGCGGCGATCCCGGCTTCGTGAAGGTCGTCGATGCCGGGACGATCGCGTTCCCCATTTACGACGGCAACGGGATGTTCCTCTCGCTTGGTAACATCCGAACCACGGCCCAGGTGGGGATGCTATTCATTGACTTCGAGACCCCCCACCGGCTTCGGGTCCAGGGGACCGCGTCCATGGATCCCGCGGACCCGCTGCTGAGCCACTTCCCGGGCGCCGATGTCGTCGTCCGCGTGGCCA
>Ga0210120_1000366_pt1 | contig 10685 bp, 8 predicted proteins | sample Goodyear_PhragA__FD_184868 | JGI IMG/M metagenome (GOLD analysis project Ga0210120, IMG submission 184868) | Wetland microbial communities from San Francisco Bay, California, USA, that impact long-term carbon sequestration - Goodyear_PhragA_D2... | ecosystem: Environmental > Aquatic > Marine >... | reverse complement strand
CGCGGCAGGCGGCGGCTCCGGCGGACACGGCAACAAGCGCTTTGCGACCTCGACCCGCCAGGCGCCCCGCTTCGCCGAGAAGGGGCTCGACGGCGAGTCCGGCGAGATCGAGCTTCAGCTCAAGCTGCTGGCAGACGTCGGGCTGGTCGGTTTGCCGAACGCGGGCAAGTCCTCGCTGCTTTCCCGGCTGACGCGCGCCGATCCCAAGGTGGCCGGCTACCCGTTCACGACGGTCGAGCCGAACCTCGGGACGATCGAGCTCGGGGACCGGCAGCTCGTGATCGCGGACATCCCGGGTCTGATCGAGGGAGCTGCGGAGGGCGCCGGCCTCGGCCACGAGTTCCTCGCCCATCTCGAGCGCTGCCGGGTGCTGGTGCATCTGGTCGAGGTGGCGCCCTCGGAGGGGGATCCCGAATCCAATTACGAGACGGTCCGCGGCGAACTGGCGGGATACGGCGCCGGGCTCGACGGCCTTCCCGAGATCATCGCCCTGTCGAAGGTGGATCTGATTCCCGAGGACGATGCCGAGCGGGCGGTTTCGGAGTGGCGAGAGAGACATGCCTCGCATGCCACGGCCGTGCTCGGGATCTCCTCGGCCACGGGGGCCGGCCTGGAGGCGCTGACGCAGGCGATCTTCGCCACGCTCCCTGAGGAGTCGTCTGCCGTCGCTGCGAGCGACGGGGAGTTCGAGGCCGAGCACCGCGTGTATCGGCCCGGGGAGGACGAGGGCTTCGAGGTCCTCCCGGAGGGCGACGGGCGGTTCCGGATCGCGGGGCGCGGCATCGAGCTGCTGGTGGCGCGTCACGACCTGGAGAACGAGGAGGCGCTCGACTACCTCGAGGGGCGCCTGCGGGAGATCGGGGTGATCGCGGCCCTTCAGCGAGCGGGCTTCGAGCCCGGCGACGAGGTGGTCGTCGGCGACCTCGAGTTCGAGTTGGACCCGGGATGATTGCGCCATGACCGTGGTCGCGAAGCTCGGCTCATCCATCGTCGCCGGAGATCAGGGCGCGCTCCGCAGCGACGTGCTCGACCGCGTCTGCGCGCAGGTCGCCGAGCTCCACGCGGGGGGCGAGAACGTCGTCATGGTTACGTCCGGCGCGATCGCCCGGGGGATGCGGGTGCTCGAGCTGCCGGGGCGACCCTCGGCGATCGACGAGCTCCAGGCGGCCTCGGCGGTCGGCCAGGGGAGTCTCTTCCGGGCCTACGAGGAGCGCCTCGCCGAGGGGGACGTCCGCGCGGCGCAGGTCCTGCTCACGGCCTCCGACCTTCAGCTGCGGACCCACTACCTGAACGCGCGCCAGACCCTCAGCCGGCTGCTCGCCTGGCGCGTGGTCCCGGTGGTGAACGAGAACGACACCACCGCCACCGACGAGATCACCTTCGGCGACAACGACTTCCTGGCGGCGCAGGTGGCGATCATGCTCGAGGCGCGCCTGCTCGTCCTGCTCACCGACCAGACGGGGCTCTACACGAAGGACCCGAGGCGCCATGACGATGCCGAGCTGGTCGCCGAGGTCGCGAGCGAGTCGCAGCTCGCCGGATACGAGATCGGCGAGCACACCTCGACCTTCGGCCTGGGCGGGATGCGCAGCAAGGTCGCGGCAGCCGGAATGGCCGGGGCCTCCGGCATCGGCGCCGTGATCTGCGACGGGACCGCCGAGGGAACCCTGCTGGCTGCCGCCGGCGGCAGCGCCACCGGTACCCGCTTCAGCCCGCACCCCGAGCGCACGCCGAGCTTCAAGCTCTGGCTGCGCTACGCGAAGCCGAGCCACGGCAAGCTGCTCGTCGACGATGGGGCCGCCCGCGTGCTTCGCGAGAGCGGCAGCAGCCTGCTGCCGGTCGGCATCACCGAGGTGGACGGCGAGTTCGACGCGGGCGACGCGGTCGACGTCACCTGGGATGGCAAGACGATCGGCAAGGGCATCGTCAACTACTCCGCCGGCGAGCTGCGCCGGATCAAGGGCCTGCGGACCGAGAAGGTCCGAGAGCTCCTGCCGCACGCCTCGGAGGAGGCGGTACACCGCGACTACTTCGTCCTGACGTAGGTGCCTCGGCTGCTACTGCGCGACCGGCGAGCGCTCCGGCAGGGGGCCGCCGGGCTGGTCGCGCAGCTCACCCAGGCAGCCGCGGGGCTCGGGATCATCCTCGTCGTCCGCGAGGCCGGCGGGTCGCTGTCGCTGGCGGGCGCGGCCGCGGGCGCCTTCCTTGTCGCGACCGGCGCGGCGCGCCCGGTGCAGGGCCGCCTGATCGATCGGCACGGCCCGCCGCCTGTGCTGATTCCCTGCGCGGCGATCCACCTTGCCGGGTTCGGCGGGTTGGTCGCCTGGACGGCGCTCGTCGGCGCGACCTGGCCGGTTCTGCTCTTCGCGATCCCGATCGGCCTGGGGGAGCCGCCGGTCTCGGCCAGCATGCGGATCACCTGGGGACGGATGGCTGCACCGGAGGACAGAACCGCCGCATACAGCGTGGTCACGCTGACGCAGGAGCTCGCCGTTCTGCTCGGTCCGCTCTTGCTGGCGGCGATGGTCGCGGTCGCGTCGGCGGCCGCCGCCGTGCTCGTGGTCGGTGGTCTCGCCAGCGCGGGGACGGTCGTGCTCGCCATGGTGATGCCGCGACATCTGCATGAGGGCCCGGCCCGCACGAGGCGCAGCGCCCTGAGATCGAAGGGGGTTCGCACGGCGCTCTCGGTCAACCTCTTCTTCGCCCTCGCGCTGGGCTGCATCGAGCTCGGGATTCCGGCGCTGGCCGGCAATCGCGGCGTCCCGGCGCTCAGCGGCGTGATGCTGGCTGTGATGTCGGTGGGTGGAGTCCTCGGCGCGATCGCCTACGCCGCACGCCGATCGGGCCTGACCGCCTCCGCTCGGCTGGCGCTCCTGCTGGCCGCGTACACCGTGACGATCGTCCCCCTGATCGGCACCCCGTCATTCGCGCTGATGGTCATCCCGCTGCTGCTCGCCGGCGCGGCGCTCAACCCGATCGTCACGACCGTCGCTCTGCTGGTCGAGGACCACGCGGGCGCAGCGGCGGCCGCGGCGTTCGGGTGGCAGTCGACCTCACTCGCGATCGGAGCCGCCGCGGGCAACGCCCTCTCCGGGCCGCTCGCCCAGCATCACGGCGCGTCCGCCGCCTTCGCCGCGGGAGCGATTGCAGCCACCCTGGCGACGATCCTGGCCATCCTCGCGCGTCGCCGGCTCGCGACTGGCACCTCATGAAACGGGTTGCGCCTAAGGCGCACCCTCGCGCAAATCCAACCTATTAGAGTGCCCTCGATGGGTTCCGGAGAGGAAGCGGGCGCCGTCCTCAGCGATTCGCAGCAGGCGATCCTGACCGCGGTCTGCGACACGGTCGTGCCCTCGCTGCCACGCGACCGTGACCCCGAGGGGCTCTGGGGGCGCAAGGCGAGCGACATCGGAGTCGATCTCGGCGCGGCACAGCTGATCTCCGAGATCCCGGATCCCGAGCTGCGAGGCGGGCTGCTCGAGCTGATCGATGCCCTGGGCGGCCAGGGAATCACCCGCGCGCCCTCGCAGGAGTCCCGGGAGCAGATCCTTCGCAACGTCGCCCTCTCCGACCCGCGGGCAGCCGCCGGGGTGGGAGCGCTGATCAACATGACCCTCTTCCTCCACTACGGCGCGCCCGACCCGAGCACCGGCCAGAACCCGAACTGGAAGACGTTCGGGTTCCCGGGCCCGATCTCGGCGCCGCCGCAGCTCGAGAAGCCACTTCGCATCCACGAGCCCGAGGGCGCCGAGGAGACGCTGGAGGCCGACGTCTGCATCGTCGGGTCGGGCTCGGGCGGCTCCGTGATCGCCGCCGTCCTCGCGCAGAGCGGGCTTGACGTGATCGTGCTCGAGGCCGCGGGCTACTTCAACGAGTCCGACTTCAACCAGCTCGAGCTGCCGGCCTACCAGCAGATGTTCTGGCGCGGGGGGCCGAATCCGACGGCGGACGGCAACGTCAGCCTGGTCGCCGGCACCACGCTGGGCGGCGGGACCACGATCAACTGGACCAACTGCCTGCGCACTCGCCCGTCGGTTCTCGAGCAGTGGGCCGAACACGGACTCGAGGGTGTCGATGGCCCGGGCTACGACCGCCACCAGGACGCCGTCCTGGAGAGGATCGGCGCCAATGACGGGTGCAGCGACCTGAACGGGACCCAGCAGCGCCTCCGGGAGGGCACCGAGGCGCTCGGCTGGAGCTTCGAGACGATCGTCCGCAACACCGATCCGGCGGCGTACACGCCGGAGATGGCCGGCTACCTCGGCTTCGGCGATCAGTCGGGCAGCAAGCGAAGCGCCGATCGCACCTGGCTCGCCGATGCCCAGGAGCACGGAGCGCGGATCCTCACATACACCCGCGCCATCAAGGTCGTGACCGAGGGGGGCCGGGCGACCGGTGTCGAGGCCGTCTGGCAGACGCCCGACGGCCGCGGGGCCCAGGTGACGGTGCGAGCGCCGCGGGTGGTCGTCGCCTGTGGCTCGCTCGAGTCACCCGCCCTGCTGTTGCGATCCGGGATCGGCGGGCCCGCAACCGGCGACAACCTGCGGCTTCATCCCTCGAGCGTCGTCGGCGCCGCGTACGGCACCGACCAGCAGGCCTGGTGGGGGCCGCCGCAGGCCGGGCTCTGCGACGAGTTCGCCGACACCGGCGAGGGCTACGGCTTCCTGATCGAGACCGCCCAGTACGCGCCGGGCCTGATCGGCTCCGCAACGCCCTGGATCTCGGGCGCCGACCACAAGCAGCGCATGGAGGAGTTCCCCTTCACCGGAACCTTCATCTCGCTGACCCGCGATCGGGGGAGCGGCCGCGTGGACGTCGACGCGAACGGCGAGGCGGTGCCGACCTACGCGGTCACCGACGACCTGGACCTGGCGAATCTTCGTCACGGCATCGAGGTGCAGATCCGGCTGCACGAGGCGGCTGGGGCTCACCAGATCGGCCCGCTCGCAGAGGGAGCGCCGACCTGGCGCCGCGGCGACGACATCGAGGCCTTCATCGAGGGCGTCAAGCGGATCCCGTTCCGAGCCGGCGGCTACAAGCTCTTCAGCGCTCACCAGATGGGCACCTGCCGCATGGGTGCGGACCCCAAGACGTCGGTGGCCGGTCCACTGGGCGAGCTGCACGACACCAAGGGCGTCTGGATCGGCGACGGCAGCGCCTTCCCGACCTCGTCGGGGACCAACCCGATGGTGTCGATCATGTCGCTGGCGCATCGAACGGCCGAGGCGATCGCCGAAGAGGCGGGCGCGAAGGCGACGGAGTCGCCGGCCGCCGAGGCAACACCGGCCTAGGCTTAAACAGGACTTCGAGCAACAGGAGGAACGATCTTGGCCACCGAGACCGCAGCACCCATGCAGGTAGGGCACCCGACCGGCGAGATCGTCTGCGACCGCCTCTACATCGGCGGCGAGTGGGTCGCGCCCATGGGAACCGGGACGATCGAAGTGATGGACTCGACCACCGAGCAGGCGATCGGCCGGATTCCCGAAGGGACCGCCGAGGACGTTGATCGAGCCGTCGAGGCGGCTCGCGCCGGCTTCGAGGCCTGGCGCCAGGTTCCGGTCGAGACCCGCGTCGACGCGTGTACCGCGATCAGCGCTGCGCTCGCCGAGCGCGCGGATGAGATCGCCGCGCTGGTGGCTGCCGAGGTCGGGATGCCCCTCGCGCTCGCGCGCACGATCCAGGCGGGACTCCCCGCGATGGACTTCGGGTCGCAGGCCCAGGTCGCCTCGGAGGTGGTCTGGGAGGAGCGGATCGGAAACTCCCTCGTCGTCCGGGAGCCGATCGGCGTGGTCGGGTGCATCACCCCGTGGAACTACCCGCTCCATCAGATCTGCGCGAAGGTGGCGACGGCGCTGACCGCGGGGTGCGCCGTCGTCGTCAAGCCGAGCGAGGTCACTCCGCTGACCTCCTTCATCCTCGCCGAGATCATCGACTCGCTCGACCTGCCCGCCGGGGTCTTCAACCTCGTCACCGGGTTCGGTCCCGTGGTCGGCGAGGCGATCGCCGCGCATGACGGCGTCGACATGGTCTCGTTCACCGGCTCGACTCGCGCTGGGCGCCGGGTCAGCGAGGTCGCCTCCCAGAGCGTGAAGAGGGTTGCGTTGGAGCTGGGTGGCAAGTCGGCGAACGTGATCCTCGACGACGCCGATATGGCGACCGCGGTTGCGACCGGAGTGGGCAATTGCTACCTCAACTCCGGTCAGACCTGCAGCGCCCACACGCGAATGCTGGTCCCGCGCGAGAAGCTGGCGGAGGCGGAGCAGGTCGCGGCGGCCGCCGCCGAGAAGGCCGCGCCGGGCGATCCGTTCGAGGACGGCACGCGCCTGGGGCCGCTCGTCTCCGAGGCCCAGCAGGAGCGGGTCAGGGGCTTCATCGAGAAGGGCCAGGAGGAGGGCGCGAAGCTCGTCGCGGGCGGCGCCGAGCCGCCCGAGGGGCTGGAGACCGGCTACTTCGTCCGGCCGACCGTCTTCTCAGAGGTGAAGCCGGACATGACGATCGCCCAGGAGGAGATCTTCGGCCCGGTGCTGTCGATCCTCCCCTACGACTCCGAGGACGAGGCGGCCGAGATCGCCAACTCGACGATCTACGGGCTGGACGGCGGAGTCTGGTCGGCCGACCCGGAGCGCGCGAAGGCGTTTGCCCGCCGGATGCGCACCGGCCAGGTGCAGATCAACGGGGCGACCTTCAATCCGCTGGCGCCCTTCGGCGGCGTCAAGCAGTCCGGGCACGGGCGTGAGCTGGGGCGCTTCGGGCTCGAGGAGTTCCTCGAGGTCAAGAGCATCCAGCTCTAGGGACTGGGCTGCAGGCGCGCGGGTCCTGTCGCGCCGAGGAAAACGCATCCTGCGGTACAGGCGTGTCCTCGGATGCGTTTTCCTCGCCGCACCACCCGCGCGAGGAGCCCCCGTACCTAACTGCACTGCGTGCGCTGTTTTGTCTGCCCGGAACAGCGGGTACCCGCCCTGGGAGAGTTTCTGCTGACGAAAGGAGTCGATTCCGATGGCGGGTGAATTGCAGGGCAAGCGAATTGCCTTTCTCATGGCAAACGAGGGCGTTGAGCAGGTCGAGTACTTCGAGCCTCGTACTGCTGTCGAGGAGGCCGGTGCCGAGGTCGACGTGATCTCGACTGCGTCAGGTCAGGTGCAGGGGTTCGATCATCTCGACAAGGGCGAGCTGTGGGACGTCGACAGCGCGACCTCCGAGGCGAAGGCCGATGACTATGACGGCGTCGTGCTGCCGGGCGGCGTCGCGAACCCGGACAGGCTCCGCACTGACAAGGATGCGGTCAGGCTCCTTCGCGAGTTCTTCGCGGCGGGGAAGCCGGTCGGCGCGATCTGCCATGCGCCGTGGATGCTGGTCGAGGCCGACCTCGTCGACGGCCGCAAGCTGACCTCGTTCCCGAGCGTGCAGACGGACATCCGAAATGCCGGCGGGAACTGGGTCGACGAGGAGGTGGTGGTCGACTCCGGGCTCGTGACCTCGCGAAAGCCCGACGACATTCCGGCGTTCAACGCGAAGATCGTCGAGGAGTTCGCGGAGGGCATTCACGAGGAGCAGCGCGAGAAGGCGCGGGCGGCCTCCTAGCGGTTGGGCTGCAGGCCTGGGCGGGGGTGGTCCGTCCGGCTCGCAGTTCGGCGAGCTCGGCGGCGAAGGTGGCCTGGTCGAGGAGCCGGGCTCGCTCAGCCGGGTCGGCGGGGTCACCGAAGGGCTCGAACTCGCCGATCCAGGGATCGGCCACGGCCTCGGCGGGAGGGCGGTACCTGATGTGGTCCCAGAGGAAGAACCCGTCCCAGCCGACCTGCTCGGCGCGGGTGAAGCCGAGGAGCGACCCGTTTAAAGTTTGGGCGTGGCCACCGCCGCCAAAACCGTCGAGCAGACCTGCCGCGAGGCGAAGGACGCCTCGCATCTGTTGGCACGCGCGTCGCGCGACGAGAAGGACGCCTGCCTGCGCGATCTCGCCGATCGCATCGACGGCGGCGTCGACGGGCTGCTCGAGGCCAATCGGGCCGACGTCGATGCCGGGCGTGAGGAGGGGCTCAACGAGGCTCTGCTCGACCGGCTGACGCTGACCGAGGCGCGGGTTGCTGAGATGGCCACAGGGGTCCGGGAGATCGCCGAGCTGCCCGATCCGGTCGGAGAGGTGGTCGAGGGGTGGACGCTGGAGAATGGCCTCGAGGTCGCCAAGAAGCGCGTTCCGATCGGCGTTGTGGCGGTCGTCTACGAGGCGCGGCCGAATGTGACCGTCGATGCGGCCGCCCTCTGCCTGAAGAGCGGCAATGCCGCGGTTCTACGCGGTTCCAGCAGCGCGGAGAGCTCCAATGCCTTCCTCGCCGGGCTGATCGCCGATGCGCTCGCCGCGGCCGAGCTGCCGGGTGCCTCGGTCTCATCGCTCTCGGGCGGCGGGCATGAGCAGCTCGCGGAGCTCGCCACGGCGGAGGGGCTGGTCGACTTGATCATTCCGCGGGGCGGGGAGGGGCTGAAGAACGCGCTGAAGGAGGTTGCGAAGGTCCCGGTCATGTACGCGGCTGCCGGCAACTGCCACGTCTACGTCCACCAGGACGCCGATCTCGAGATGGCGGGGCGGGTCGCCTACAACGCGAAGGTGCAGCGGCCCGGCGTCTGCAACGCCGCCGAGACGCTGCTCGTGCACAGGGACGTGGCGGCGGAGCTGTTGCCCGGCCTGCTCGCCGAGCTGAGCGATGCGGGGGTCGAGCTGGTCGGCGATGAGCGGACGCGGGATTCGGCCGGGTCGGCACCGGTCGGCGAGGCCACCGAGGCCGATTGGGACACCGAGTACCACGGCCTGAAGATGGCCGTCGCCGTGGTCGATTCGCTCGGCGAGGCGATCCAGCACATCAATAGGCACGGCACGGGACATTCGGATGCGATCGTGACCCGCTCGCCCCAGGTCGGCGACGAGTTCACCGACGCCGTGGATTCGGCGGCGGTCTACGTCAACGCGTCGACGCGGTTCACGGACGGCTACGAGTTCGGGATGGGCGCGGAGATCGGCAACTCGACGCAGAAGCTGCACGCGCGCGGTCCGATCGGTCTGCGCGAGCTGACGACCACCAAGTACGTCGTCCACGGCAGCGGGCAGATCAGGGAGTAGTGACGTCGCTCGGATCGGGGTCCTGGGCGGGGCCTTCAACCCGCCCCACGTCGGACATCTTCTCCTCGCCCAGGAGGCGCGCTGGCAGCTCGACCTCGAGCGGGTGCTGCTGATGGTGACCGGACGGGCTCCGCACAAGGAGATCGAGGACGATCCCGGCGCGGAGGTCCGTCTCGAGCTGGCGAGGCTGGCCGCGGACGGCGAGGACGGGGTGGAGGCATCCGGGCTCGAGGTGGAGCGGGACGAGACCTCTTACAGCTACCGGACCCTGGAGCTGCTGGCCGATCGGGAGCCCGGCGACGAGATCTTCTTCCTGCTCGGCGCCGACATGGCGGCTGGGCTTGCGAGTTGGAAGGAGCCGGCCCGCGTGCTCGAGCTGGCGAAGCTGGGGGTGGTGCCGCGACCCGGCGTCGGGCTCGGGGCGGTGAGCTCGGCGCTGCAGCGCCTCGGTGCCGCCGATCGAGCAGAGATAATCGACATGCCACTTTGCGGAGCGTCCTCGACCACAGTCAGGCAGCGAGCGCGTCAGGGAAAGCCGCTGCGGCATCTCGTTCCGGATCCGGTGATCGAGCTGATCTCCGAGAGGGAGCTGTACCGGTGACGCGCGGGACGGAGATGAGCTCCGTAGAGCTGGCGCGCCGCCTTGCCGCGATCGCCGACGACAAGAAGGCGACGGACCTGATTGCGCTCGACGTCAGGCAGCTGGTGGGGTACACGGACTATCTGGTGATCTGCACGGCTCGCAACGAGCGGCAGGCGAAGGCGATCCATGACGAGGTCTACCACCAGTTCAAGCGGGAGGGATGGCTGCCCGCGCGTGTCGAAGGAGTGCAGGAGGCGGAATGGGTGCTGATGGACTACCTCGATGCCGTCCTGCACGTCTTCACTCCCGAGCTGCGGGAGCGGTACCGGCTCGAGACGCTCTGGGGCGAGGCGGGACAGCTGGAGCTGGATCTCGCCGGTGCGCGCGGCGCCGCCTAAGTAGGCGTCCGAAGGCGCTTCTAGCCTCCCGTTCGTGTCGAAGGAGCGTTTCCGGCGCGCCCTGCGCGGCTACGACCCAGAGGAGGTCGATGCGGCGATTGAGGCGCGCGACGCGCGGCTCGCCCGCCTGGAGCGGGAGGCGCAGCGCTTGGCCGAACGCGTGGTTGAGCGGGAGAAGAAGCTCCAGGATGCGCTGAAGCGGCCGAGGGCCACCACGGTGGGCAAGGGGATCGAGGAGATCTACGGCCAGGCGCGCCGGCAGGCGACGCGGATCCGGATGAAGGCGCTCGAGGATGCCGTGCAGATGGCGGACAGGGTGACGGAGCTATCCGGGTTCAGGGACGAGCTCGGGGCGCGCGTCTCCGAGCTGGCCGATGTGGCGCGGGTCCGCCTCGGGATCGAGGAGGACCGGCCGCCGGTCGGCACCGAGCCGGCGCAGGGCGGCGTCTACGCCGGGCAGGTCGAGGTCGAGGTCGGGCCCCTGAACGACTTCGCGCAGCTGACCGGGTTCGAGGACGCCGCGTCCGGCATCGACGGCGCGTCCGAGATCAAGGTGAAGCGCTTCTCGGGCGGCCGGGCCTGGGTGTCGATG
>Ga0210120_1000365_pt1 | contig 10708 bp, 20 predicted proteins | sample Goodyear_PhragA__FD_184868 | JGI IMG/M metagenome (GOLD analysis project Ga0210120, IMG submission 184868) | Wetland microbial communities from San Francisco Bay, California, USA, that impact long-term carbon sequestration - Goodyear_PhragA_D2... | ecosystem: Environmental > Aquatic > Marine >... | reverse complement strand
GCAACTGCAGGATGATGCTCGCTGTGATGTACGGCATGATGCCGAGCGCGAACACGGAGAGTTGCAGTAATGCGCCGCCGGAGAACAGGTTCAGCAGGTTGAGGACATCATTCGTGCTGGCCGCAGACACGCACTTCTGGACGTTCGCATACGACACACCGGGGCTGGGCACCGTGGCCCCGAGCCGGTAGATCGCGATCATTCCGAGCGTGAACAGCAGCTTCTTACGCAGGTCAGGCGTTCGGAACGCACTGAGAAACGCCGAGAGCACGTACTTCCTCCTGCGCGGAGCGGCCGTCACGTCGACGGCGGGGGGCGAATACTGCCCGTGGTCGGGCGAAACGGAATGTGTAGTTACTGTGTGGCCGGACTTTAGCAGTCAGGCGACGGCCAGCGTACCCGCGGTCGGGTGTTTTGCCACCCTCCCGACTACCGGGCGCCACGTGCAATCGTGGCGTCCGGACTGGTCAATCGACCTGTGTCCGGACGCCACGAACGTCGTTGCGGTGGTGATCAGCCCCGGTCCGCGAGGACCGTGACGGAGCCGCCGGCGGACTCGATCTTCTCCGCCGCGGTCGCGCTGAAGGCGTTGGCCGAGACGGCGAGCTTGACGCCCCCGAGATCGCCAGTCCCGAGCACCTTGACCGGGTGGCCCTTGCGGACCGCGCCGGCGTCGACGAGCTCGATGATCCCGACGGTGCCGCCGTCCGGGAACAGCTCGGCCAGCCGGTCCAGGTTCACCACCTGGAACGGGACCTTGAACTTGTTGTTGAAGCCCTTGAGCTTCGGCAGGCGCATGTGGATGGGCGTCTGCCCGCCCTCGAACGCCGCCGAGACCTGGTAGCGGGCCTTCGTACCCTTGGTGCCGCGGCCAGCGGTCTTGCCCTTAGAGCCCTCACCGCGACCAACGCGAGTCTTGCTCGTCTTCGCCCCAGGAGCGGGACGCAGGTGGTGGACCTTGATCGCCATTACTCGACCTCCTCGAACTTCACGAGGTGGTTCACCGTAAAGATCATGCCCCGAATTTCGGGGCGGTCCTCCTTGACCACCACGTCATTGATCCGCTTGAGCCCGAGCGTGCGCAGCGTCTCGCGCTGGTTGCGCTTCGCACCGATCTCCGAGCGGGTCTGGGTGACTTTCAGGCGTGCCATGCGTTCCCGGCCCCCTCTACTTCGCCGCTTCGGCGCGGGCGGCCAGCATGGCCGCGGGCGCGACGTCCTCGACCGGCAGGCCACGGCGAGCCGCGACCTTCTCCGGCGATTCCAGCATCTTCAGCGCCGCCACGGAGGCGTGCACGATGTTGATCGGGTTCGACGAACCGAGACTCTTGGAGAGCACGTCATGAATGCCCGCGCACTCCAGCACGGCTCGCACCGGACCGCCGGCGATGACGCCGGTTCCCGGGCTCGCCGGCTTCAACAGGACGACACCGGCGGCCTCCTCACCCTGGACCGGGTGCGGGATGGTCACGCCGTTGCGCGGCACCTTGAAGAAGTGCTTCTTGGCCTCCTCGACACCCTTGGCGATCGCCGCGGGCACCTCCTTGGCCTTGCCGTAGCCGACGCCGACCGTGCCATCGCCGTCACCGACGACGACGAGCGCGGTGAAGCTGAACCGCCGGCCACCCTTGACGACCTTCGCGACCCGGTTGATCGTGACGACACGCTCGATGTGCGGGGTCTTCTCCGCCTGCGAGCCGCCGCGACGGTCACCGTCACGACGGTTGCGGCGATCGCCGCCACCGCCCTGGCCACCCTCGGACGTGTTGCTGCCGGAGCCGGTACCCCTGCGCTGTGGACCTGCCATCAGACGCCCTCCCTTAGAACTCGAGTCCGGCTTCGCGGGCAGCATCGGCTAGCGCGGCGATCCGCCCCGCGTACCGGTTGCCACCGCGATCGAAGACGACCTTGGTGATGCCCGCCGCCTTGGCCCGCTCCGCGAGCAACGCACCGACCTGGCGAGAGAGGTCGCTCTTGGCGCCCTCGGTGCCGCGGATCGATGAGTCGAGCGTGGATGCGGAGGCCACAGTGCGGCCGGCGGTGTCGTCGACGATCTGCGCGACGATGTGGCGCAGCGAGCGCGTGACGACCAGGCGCGGACGCGCCTGGGTGCCGTACACGTTCTTGCGCACGCGGAAGTGACGGCGCGCCTTGCCGACCCGCCGCGACGCGGCGACGCCGCGTTGGCGCTTGAGCAGAGTGGCGCTCACTTCTTTCCTGCCTTTCCAGCCTTGCGACGAATCGCTTCGCCTTGGTAACGCACGCCCTTGCCCTTGTACGGCTCCGGCGGACGAATCTTCCGGATGTTCGCGGCGACCTCACCGACCTGCTGCTTGTCGATGCCCGACACGTGGAACAGCGTCGGCCGCTCGACCGCGAAGGTGATGCCCTTCGGCGCCGCCACGACGACCGGGTGCGAGAACCCGAGCGCGAACTCGAGATCAGAACCCTTCGCCTGTACGCGGTAACCGGTGCCGGCGATCTCCAGCGACTTCCGGTATCCCTCGGTCACGCCGACGATCATGTTGTTGACCAACGTCCGGGACAGGCCGTGGAGTTCCTTGGCCCGGCGCTCGTCGTTCGGCCGGACCACGTGGATCTCGCCGTTGTCGGCGCGCTCTGCGCTGATCGGCTCGGCGAGGGTGTGCTGCAACTCGCCCTTCGGGCCCTTGACCTTGACGGTCTGGCCCGTGATCGTGACATCGACGCCCGAGGGCACCGAGATCGCCTTACGTCCAATTCGCGACATTGCTACCGGCCCTCCGTTACCACACGAAGGCGAGGACTTCCCCGCCCACGCTCCGCTTGCGGGCCTGCCGGTCGGTCAGCAGTCCCTGGGACGTCGAGATGATCGCTACGCCCAGGCCACCGAGCACGCGCGGAAGATCCGACGACTTCGCGTAGACCCGCAGACCGGGCTTGGACACGCGCTTGATGCCGGACAGGCTCCGCTCACGGTTCGGGCCAAACTTCAAATCGATCACCAGGCTCTTGCCGACGGCGCCGTCCGCCGGCTCGGCCACGGACCACGCGGCGATGTAGCCCTCGGCCTTGAGCACCTCGGCGACATTCGCCTTGAGCTTCGAGTAGGGCATCGTCACGCGGTCGTGATACGCCTGGTTCGCATTGCGCAGACGGGTCAGCATGTCTGCGATCGGGTCAGTCATTGTCATGGGTCTCGTTAGCCTTTCTCGCCGGGGTTCCCCGCTCGTGACCCGCTTGCGCGGGTCACGGCACGAGGCCTACGGCGAAGAGGAATCAAGCTCTTTACATGACGCCTCACGGCATCGCTACGCATCGGCGTTGTCTCATGACGCCTCGCGGCATCGCTACGCATCGGCGTTTACCAGGAAGCCTTGGACACGCCGGGCAGCTCACCGCGGTGGGCCATCTCACGGATGCAAATGCGGCACAGGCCGAACTTGCGGTACACCGACTTGGGTCGGCCACACCGCTGACAGCGGGTGTACGCACGAACGGCGAACTTGGGCTTCGCGTTCGACTTGATGATCAGTGCCTTCTTGGCCATGGATCAGTTCTCCTTGAACGGGAAGCCGAGCAGCTTGAGCAGCGTGCGTCCCTCGTCATCGGTGGCGGCGGTGGTCACCAGCGTGATGTCCATGCCGCGGACCCGATCAATGCGGTCCTGGTCGATCTCGTGGAACACCGACTGCTCGGTCAGACCGAACGTGTAGTTGCCGTGCCCGTCGAGCTTTCGCGCGTCGAGGCCGCGGAAGTCGCGGATACGCGGCAGCGCGATCGACAGCAGCCGGTCGAGGAACTCCCACATCCGGTCACCGCGCAGCGTCACCTTCGCACCGATCGGCATGCCCTCGCGCAGCTTGAACTGAGCGATGGACTTGGTCGCCCGCCGGACGAGCGGCTTCTGACCGGTGATCGCGGTGAGATCGCGGACGGCGCCATCGATCAGCTTCGCGTCCCGGGCCGCCTCGCCGACGCCCATGTTGACGACGATCTTGACCAGGCTCGGCACCTGCATCGGGTTGGCGTAGTTGTACTGCTCGCGCAGCTTCGCCACGACCTCGTTGCGGTAGCGCTCCTTGAGCCGCGGGAGCGTCTTGGGGTTCTCGGTCGCCACACTCATGAGATGTCCTTACCGGTCTTGCGGGAGACGCGGACACGGTTGGTCTTCGTACGCCCATCCGCCCGCTCCACCGACTCCGTGCGGTAGCCGACCCGGGTCGGCTTGCCCTCGGAGTCGACGACCATCACGTTCGACACGTGGATCGCCGCTTCCTGGGTGATGATTCCGCCGGTCTTCGCACCACGCTGCGTGCTCTGCACACGGGTGTGCTTCTTCACGCGGTTGACGCCTTCGACGATGACCTTCTGCGTCTCCGGGAAGGCCGCGATGACCTTGCCGCGAGCACCCTTGTCCCGGCCGGCGATGACGACGACCGTGTCGTTCTTATGGACCTTCACGATCTACAACACCTCCGGAGCCAGCGAAATGATCTTCATGAAGCGCTTGTCGCGCAGCTCGCGCCCGACCGGGCCGAAGATGCGCGTGCCGCGCGGGTCGCCGCCATCACGGATGATCACGGCGGCGTTCTCGTCGAAACGGATGTATGAGCCGTCCGGGCGCCGCTTCTCCTTCGCCGTTCGCACGACGACGGCCTTGACGACGTCGCCCTTCTTCACGCCGGCACCGGGGATGGCGTCCTTGACGGTGGCCACGATGACGTCGCCGATGCTCGCGTAGCGCCGACCGGAGCCGCCGAGCACCCGGATGCACAGGATCTCCCTGGCACCCGTGTTGTCGGCGACCCGAAGTCGCGACTCCTGCTGAATCACGTCAGTCTCCTGTTTGTCTGCCAGTCCTCCGGCGTCGCCGGAGCTTGGAAGAACCCATTCGCCTGCCGCACCGGCCGTAACGAGCCGGGTTGGCGGGCGAAACAACTTATCGTTCGGTTGTCCCGCAAGGGATGCCGTCTGGCAAAGCGATGCCGTCCCGCAAGGGGATGCCATCCCGCAAGGTGATTACTTTGCCTTCTCGAGGATCTCGACGACCCGCCAGCGCTTGGTCGCCGACAGCGGTCGCGTCTCCATGACCAGGACGCGGTCGCCGATGCCACACGCGTTGGCCTCGTCGTGCGCCTGGAGCTTGCTGCCCCGGCGCATGACCTTGCCGTAGAGCGCGTGCTTGACGCGATCCTCGACCGAGACGATCACGGTCTTGTCCATCTTGTCGCTGACCACGATGCCTTCGCGTACCTTGCGACGGCTGCGCTCCGCGGTCTGTGGTGTTTCGGTCATGACGCCACCTCAGTCGGCGCGACCGAGAGCCCGAGCTCCCGCTCCCGCATGATCGTGTAAATCCGGGCGATCTCCCGGCGGATGACACGTAGCCGGCCGGTGTTGTCGAGCTGGCCGGTCGCTCCCTGCACCCGCAGGTTGAACAGCTCCGCCTTCGCCTCGCGCAGCCGCGTGACCAGGTCCAACTCGGACAGCTCACGCAGCTCGACGGCCTGTGCGTTGGCCATCAGATGTCACCTACCTCGCGCTTGACGATGCGGCATTTCATCGGGAGCTTGTGGATCGCGCGGCGCATGGCCTCGCGGGCCTGTTGCTCATTCGGGTACGCCATCTCGAAGAGAATGCGACCCGGGTGGATGTTCGCGACCCACCACTCCGGCGAACCCTTACCGGAACCCATGCGGGTTTCGGCCGGCTTCTTCGTGATCGCCTGGTCCGGGAAGACCGTGATCCAGACTTTTCCACCACGACGGATGTGCCGGTTCATCGCAATACGAGCCGCCTCGATCTGGCGGTTGGTGACGTACGCCGGCTCAAGAGCCTGGATGCCGTACTCGCCGAAGACGACTCGGGTGCCACCCTTGGCCGCACCCGTACGCCTCGGGTGGTGCGGCTTGCGGAAGCCCTTCGGAGGCTTACGCGGGATCAGCATGACTCAGCCCTCCTGCGCTTCGTTCGTGGCGTCGGACGCGGTCTCGGCCGCTTCGACCGGTGCGGCGGTCGCCTCGGCTGCCGGCGCGCCGCCACCCGTCCGATCGACGGCGCGGCCGGCCTCCGTACCACCGGCCGTCGTTCCGGACGAGCCCGAACGGATGCGGCGCGGGCGGTCGGGGCGGTCGCCACGGTCACGCCGCGGCCGACCCGGAGCAGCCTCCGGCGGCGGTACGGCGCCCGCGAGCGCATCGCCCTTGTATATCCAGACCTTGACACCGATGCGACCGAACGTCGTACGTGCCTCGAAGAAGCCGTATTCGATGTTCGCCCGCAGCGTGTGCAGCGGAACGCGACCCTCGCGGTAGAACTCCGTACGGCTCATCTCGGCGCCGCCGAGGCGACCCGAGACCTGCACGCGGATGCCCTTGACGGCCGGGTTCTTCATGGCCGACTGGATCGCCTTGCGCATGGCGCGACGGAAGCTGACGCGGCTGGACAGCTGCTCGGCCACGCCCTGCGCGACGAGCTGCGCGTCCGACTCGGGGTTCTTCACCTCAAGGATGTTGAGCTGCACCTGCTTGCCGGTGAGCTTCTCCAGGTTGCCCCGGATCTTCTCCGCCTCGGCGCCCTTGCGGCCGATCACGATGCCCGGTCGCGCCGTGTGGATGTCAATGCGGACCCGGTCCCGGGTGCGCTCGATATCCACCTTCGCGATGCCGGCGCGCTCAAGCCCGCGGGACATCATCTTGCGGATCTTGACATCCTCCGCGATGTAGTCCTTGTAGAGCTTGTCCGCGTACCAGCGGCTCGTCCAGTCGGTCGAAATGCCGAGCCGGAACCCGGTGGGGTGAACCTTCTGACCCATTACTCGGTCCCTTCCTCGGCAGCGTCGTCGGTCGTCGCTGTCGGCTCGGCGCCGTCATCGGCGGACGCCTTGTTGGCGGCCTTCTTCGCGGGCTTCGCTTCCGACGCCGTGTCGCCGGCCTCGGTCGTGTCGACCGGCTCCGCGGCGGCCTTGGCCGCCTTTGTGGTCTTGGTCGCCTCGGTGACCTTCGCCGGCGCAGTCTCCGCCGCGTCGTCGGCCTCCGCCGCGGTGGCCTTCGCCGCCTTGGCCGGCGCTGCCTTGGCCGGTACGGCCCTGGCTGGAGCAGCCTTGGCCGGTACGGCCTTCGCCGCGCGACCGGGGGCCGCGGCGACGACGCTCTCCACCACGATCGTGATGTGGCAGGTGCGCTTGCGGATGCGGTAGGCCCGGCCCTGCGCGCGCGGCCGGAACCGCTTGAGCGTCGGGCCCTCGTCGACGTACGCCTCGGCGACGAGCAGCGAGTCGGGGTCGAGCCGCTCGTTGTTCTCCGCGTTTGCGACCGCGCTGGCCAGCACCTTGTAGACCGGCTCGCTGGCGGCCTGCGGTGCGAACTTCAGCACCGTCAGGGCCTCCTTGGCGGGGAGCCCGCGCACGAGGTTCACCACGCGGCGCGCCTTCATCGGCGAAATGCGCACGTGGCGTGCGATCGCTCGCGCACCAGGCAGCGCCGCCGCGTCGCTCTTCGTTGGCATCATTGATCCTTAATCGTGGAAACCTGCGAGCCCAGCCGGGCCGTCGATCTACGTGAACCGTGACTCGTCGCCTAGCGGCGGCGCGCCTTGCGGTCGTCCTTCTCGTGACCCTTGAACGTGCGGGTCATGGCGAACTCGCCGAGCTTGTGCCCGACCATCGCTTCGGACACAAACACCGGAACGTGCTTGCGACCGTCGTGTACGGCGATCGTGTGCCCGAGCATCTCGGGCACGATCATCGAACGGCGCGACCAGGTCTTGATCACGGTCTTGGAGCCCTTGTCGTTCTGGACTTCCACCTTCTTCATCAGGTGGTCGTCGACGAACGGGCCCTTCTTCAGGCTGCGTGGCATGTTGTGTGCTCCCCTTAGCCGCGCTTGCGGTTCGCATAGCGGCGACGAACGATCAGGCGGTCGCTCTCCTTGCCCTTGGAGCGCGTACGCCCCTCTGGCTTGCCCTTCGGGTTCACCGGGTGGCGACCACCGGACGTCTTGCCCTCGCCACCACCGTGCGGGTGGTCGACGGGGTTCATCGCCACACCACGGACGGTCGGGCGCTTGCCCTTCCACCGCATGCGGCCGGCCTTGCCCCAGTTGATGTTCGACTGGTCGGCATTGCCGATCTCGCCCACCGTCGCGCGGCAACCGACGAGCACTCGCCGGATCTCACCGGACGGCATGCGCAGCGTCGCGTAGTCGCTCTCCCGACCGAGCAGCTGGATGCCGACGCCGGCCGAGCGAGCGAGCTTGGCACCACCGCCCGGACGCAACTCCACCGCGTGCACCGTGGTGCCGACCGGGATGTTGCGCAGCGGCAGGTTATTGCCCGGCCGGATGTCCGCGCCCGGACCCGACTCGACGGCGTCGCCCTGCTGCAGGTCCTTCGGCGCGATGATGTAGCGCTTCTCGCCATCGGCGTAGTGCAGCAGCGCGATCCGAGCCGTACGGTTCGGGTCGTACTCGATGTGGGCGACCTTCGCGGGCACGCCGTCCTTGTCGACCCGCTTGAAGTCGACCAGGCGGTACTGCCGCTTGTGTCCGCCACCCTGGTGACGCGTGGTCACTCGACCGTGGACGTTGCGGCCGCCCTTGCTGTGGATCGGCGCGAGCAGCGACTTCTCCGGCGTCGACCGGGTGATCTCGGCGAAGTCCGAGACACTCGATCCGCGTCGACCCGGCGTCGTCGGCTTGTACTTACGGATAGCCATCGTCTATACCCCTCAGCTGACCGGTCCGCCGAAGGCCTCGATGCGGTCGCCATCGGCCAGCTTGACCATCGCCCGCTTCGTGTCCTTGCGCTTGCCGAAGCCCGTACGGGTCCGCTTGCGCTTGCCCTCACGGTTGAGTGTGTTGACCGACAGAACGCGGACGTTGAAGATCTGCTGGATCGCGATCTTGATCTCCGTCTTGTTCGCGTCCGGGTGCACCAGGAACGTGTACCAGTTGCTGTTCAGCTCGCTGTAGCTCTTCTCGGAGACGACCGGCGCGATGATGATGTCCCGCGGGTCGGCGATCGTACTCATGCGCGTCCTCGCTTCGCTGCGGGCGCGCATGCGGCACAAGCGCGCTGAGTCTGCTGATTCGTTCGCTGACGCTCGCTCATGCGTCGGCCTCCTCATCGTCGTCGTCGGAGACCTCGTCGGCCGCAGTGCCCGCACCGACCGGCACCCCGAGGAACTCCTCGAGCGCGTCGGTCGTGAAGACGACCTCGTCCGCGACCAGCACGTCGTACGTGTTCAGCTGGCCGGCCTCGAGCAGGTGCACGGTCGGCACGTTGCGCAGGCTCAGCCAGTTGATCTCGTCCGCGGAACCGAGCACCACGAGCACCCGCTCGGTCTCGGTCGCCTTCGCGAGCGTCGCCAGCGCGGCCCTCGTCGACGGCGTCTCGCCGGCGACGAATCCGTCGACGACGTGCACGCGACCGTCACGAGCCCGATCCGAGAGCGCACCGCGCAGCGCGGCGGCCTTCATCTTCTTCGGCGTCCGCTGGCTGTAGTCGCGCGGGACCGGCCCGTGCACGACGCCACCGCCGGCGAACTGCGGTGCCCGGTTCGAACCCTGGCGCGCGCGGCCGGTGCCCTTCTGCTTGTACGGCTTGCGACCGCCGCCGGACACCTCGCCCCGGCTCTTCGTCTTGTGCGTGCCCTGGCGGGCCGCGGCGAGCTGAGCGACGACGACCTGGTGCATCAGCGCGATGTTCGCCTGCGTGTCGAACACGTCGGCCGGAAGTTCGACCGACGCCGTCGAGTCGCCCTCGACCGGGATCACGTCAACCGTCGTCACTTCGCGACACCGCCCTTCGCCAAGATGTTCTTGGCCGCCCCGCGGACCAGCACGAGCGCGCCGGCCGGGCCGGGGATCGCGCCGCGCACCAGCAGCAGGTTCTGCTCCGGGTCGACCGCCTGGACGATCAGGTTCTGTACGGTGAACCGCCGCGAGCCCATCCGGCCGGCCATCCGGACGCCCTTGAACACGCGACCGGGGGTCGCGCAGGCGCCGATCGAGCCGGGCGAGCGATGCTTGCGCTCGACACCGTGGCTCGCCTTGAGGCCGTGGAAGCCATGGCGCTTCATGACGCCGGCGAAGCCCTTGCCCTTGGTCTTTCCGGTGACGTCGATGCGGTCGCCGGCGGCGAACGTCTCGACGGTCACTTCCTGACCGAGCGTGTAGTCGTTCGCGTCGGTGGTGCGCAGCTCGACGATGTGCCGGCGCGGCGCCACGTCCGCCTTCGCGTAGTGTCCGGCGACCGGCTTGTTGACCTTGCGCGGGTCGACGGCGCCGAACGCCAGCTGTACGGCCGCGTAGCCGTCGGAGTCAGCACCGCGTACCTGAGTCACCACGCACGGCCCGGCCTTCACCACGGTCACCGGGACGACGCGGTTGTTGTCCCAGACCTGGGTCATGCCGAGCTTGGCGCCCAGGATGCCCTTGACTTGCCTGTCCATTAGTCGGGTCCTTCTTCTAGACGGTCACTTGACCGTGGACTTGCTTCGCCGCGTCCACTGGTGACCGACTACAGCTTGATCTCGATGTCGACGCCCGCCGGAAGGTCGAGCCGCATGAGCGAGTCCACCGTCTTCGGGGTCGGGTCGATGATGTCGATCAGACGCTTGTGCGTACGCATCTCGAAGTGCTCGCGCGAGTCCTTGTACTTGTGCGGCGAGCGGATGACGCAGTAGCGGTTGATCTCCGTCGGCAGCGGCACCGGGCCAGCGACCTGTG
>Ga0210120_1000364_pt1 | contig 10711 bp, 6 predicted proteins | sample Goodyear_PhragA__FD_184868 | JGI IMG/M metagenome (GOLD analysis project Ga0210120, IMG submission 184868) | Wetland microbial communities from San Francisco Bay, California, USA, that impact long-term carbon sequestration - Goodyear_PhragA_D2... | ecosystem: Environmental > Aquatic > Marine >... | reverse complement strand
AACCCTCACCGGATCGCTGGCCGCCGGCCTGCGATATTGTTGAATGTCCGGCTCGATCGTCCGTGCCGTGGTGGGGTCACCACGGCGCACGGCGAGCCGGTTCGGTTTGACCGAAGCACGACCGAAGCACGACCGAACAGCCAGCACGAACCCGATTCCAGCCCAGGAAGAGACATGCCTCCGAAGAAGAAACTCGTCAAGACCTTCACCCTGCAGTTGAAGGCCGGCTCCGCGACACCGGCCCCGCCGGTCGGTCCGGCGCTCGGTCAGCACGGCGTGAACATCATGGAGTTCTGCAAGCAGTACAACGCCGCGACCGAGCAGCAGCGGGGCGACATCGTCCCGGCGCAGATCAGCGTCTACGAGGACCGTTCGTTCACGTTTGTGCTGAAGACGCCGCCGGCGGCGCAGTTGCTGATCAAGGCGTCCGGTGTGGCCAAGGGCTCCGGCACGCCCCACAAGGACAAGGTCGGCCAGGTGACGCGCGCGCAGCTGCGCGAGATTGCCGAGAAGAAGATGACCGACCTCAACGCGAACGACCTGGACATGGCCGAACGCATCATCGCCGGGACCGCCCGCTCCATGGGCATCACGGTCCGGGGCTAACCTCACCCGCGTTCGTGGGAGGGCGATCCGATCGCCCGCCAACTACCACAGGGAGATTCAAGACATGCAGCATGGCAAGGGCTACCGCAAGGCAGCCGAACTCATTGACAAGACGAAGCTCTACGCCCCTGCGGAGGCGGTCAAGCTCGCGAAGGAGACCAGCCCGTCTAAGTTCGACGGCACGGTCGAGGTCGCGATGCGACTTGGCGTCGATCCGCGCAAGGCGGACCAGATGGTTCGTGGCACGGTCAACCTGCCGCACGGCACCGGCAAGACCGCACGCGTGATCGTCTTCGCCGCCGGCGGCAAGGCCGCCGAGGCCGAAGCGGCCGGCGCGGACGTGGTCGGCTCGGACGACCTGGTCGCCCGCATCCAAGAGGGTTGGCTCGACTTCGACGCGGCGATCGCCACGCCGGACCAGATGGCCAAGATCGGTCGGATCGCGCGGATCCTGGGCCCGCGCGGCCTGATGCCGAACCCGAAGACGGGCACGGTCACCATGGACGTGGCCAAGGCAGTGAAGGAAATCAAGGGCGGCAAGATCACCTTCAGGGTGGACAAGCACTCGAATCTGCACCTGATCATCGGCAAGGCGTCGTTCAGCGAGACCCAGCTGATCGAAAACTACGCCGCCGCCCTCGACGAGATCCTGCGAGCGAAGCCGTCCGCGTCGAAGGGCAAGTTCCTGCGCAAGGTCAACCTCTCGACGACGATGGGTCCGGGCATTCCGGTCGACCCGAATGTCACCCGCAACCTGGCCGAGGTGGCCGAGTAACGCTCGGTTCCGTCAACCGCCGCACGGCGCCCGCGATCATGCAGGCGCCGTGTTGCGCGTTTGGCCTGCTTGCGCGCCACGCGAACGGAACGCTGCGCGCCACGCGAACGGAACGCTGCGCGCCACGCGAACGGAACGCGTCGCGCCCGGCCAACCCGACGAGTGCGGCGGATGCGAAGCTGACGGCGTGCGTCTGGATGCGGTGTCCTGTCGATATCACCGGGGTGATCCGTTGGGTCGTCGACGCGGTCGACGCGGCCGTGGCCGCCGTGACGTCGTCCTGGTGGAGGGTGCGAACGGCATGGCAAGTCCACATTGCTCCAGCTCATCGTCGGTGTACTCCAGCCGACGGCCGGCCGGGTGGTCGACCGCCCGACCGTGATCGGGTGAGTGCCCGAGCGCTTTCAAGACGATCAGCCGTTCATTGTGACGCGCTATCTCCAGCGGTCGCCGGGATGTGCGGCCTGCGTGGATCGGCGGCCACCCGTTCGGTTGTCATGTGGACCGGCCCGGCTCGGCATCGGCCAATTCCGGGCCACGCGACTGCCCGACCTGTCCAAAGGCACGGCGCAGAAGGTCGGGCTCGCACAGGCTCTGCTCGTACCCCCGCAATTGCTCGTCTTAGACGAACCGTGGGAGGGCTTCGATGCCGACGCCCGCGACCTGGTCCCCACGCTTGTCGCCGAAGTAGCGGCGGCCGGCGGCATGGTGCTGGTCAGCGACCACCGCGGAGAGGCGGGCTGGTTGCCCGGCGCGGCCCGATGGCGAGTGACCACGGCGGGGCTCGCGACCGAGCCCGCGGTGGCCGCCGAGATGTGCACGATCGAGGTGTCGGTGGCGGCCTCGTCCGCCCCGGCCGCCGTCGCACTGTTGCGCGCTGCCGGCCACGATCGTGTCCGGGTACGGTCGGAAGCCGTACCGTGATCGCCTGCTTGGTGCGGGTGTGCCTGTACGCGTTCGCGCGTAGTGGTCGGGTCGCCGGACCGGTCGTGCTCGCCGTCGTGGCCGGCGGCATCCTCTATCGCGGTGGTGCGGTCCCGGCGGGCGAGGGCTACGCCCTGTCCGCCTACGTGTTGCTGCCCATCCGCGATTTGGCGCGCCGGGGTGCCCTCACGTACAGTTGCCGCGAAGTTCCACCCATAGACCGCTGGTCACCAGGCCGACTCCCGAGTCGGCGGTCGAAGGCTCCGCGAGCGTTGCGGGCGGCCCGCGCAGGGAATCGGATCGAGTGTCCGGCCGGGATTCACGGCCGTGTCCCGCCCCGTGCGCCCTGCGCCGGGGCGTTTCTCATCCCTCGAATGTCGTACGGCCGGTGGCTGGCCTATCCGAGCAACGAGAGGAGGGACATGGCGGAAAAGATTCGGGTCGACAAGGGCGCAGCCGTTGCCGAGCTGACCGACAACTTCCGCAACTCGCCGGCGACACTGCTGACCGAGTATCGCGGGCTGACGGTCGCCCAGCTCACCGAGCTGCGTCGGTCGCTCGGCAAGACGACGTCGTATGCGGTCACCAAGAACACGTTGGCCAGGCGGGCGGCGTCCGATGCGGGCATTGACGGTCTCGACGCTTTGTTCACCGGTCCTACCGCGCTCGCCTTCGTCTCCGGCGACCCGGTTGAGGCAGCCAAGAGCCTGCGCGATTTCGCACGGGCCAACCCGCTGCTCGTCATCAAGGGCGGCGTGTTCGAGGGCAAGGCGATCACGGCGGCGGAAGTCACCAAGATCGCTGATCTGGAGTCCCGTGAGGTGCTGCTGGCGAAGCTCGCCGGCGCGATGAAGGCCAACCTGGGCAAGGCCGCGGCCGTGTTCCAGGCGCCGCTTTCCAAGGCCGCTCGTACGGTGGCTGCCCTGCAGGACAAGCGCGCAACGACCGACAGCGGTGCGGACAGCTCCGCGTGAAGAAGAATCTGACAACTAGAAAATCTGAAGGGAGCGGAGCCAATCATGGCGAAGCTGAGCAGTGCAGAGCTTCTTGACGCGTTCAAGGAGATGACGCTGATCGAGCTGTCCGAGTTCGTGAAGCAGTTCGAGGAGACTTTTGACGTCACCGCCGCGGCACCGGTTGCCGTTGCGGCAGCCGGTGGCGGCGGTGCCGCCGCGGCCGCGCCGGTCGAGGAGGAGAAGGACTCGTTCGACGTCATCCTGGACGCCGACGGTGGCAAGAAGATCCAGGTCATCAAGGTTGTTCGTGAACTCACCGGCCTGGGCCTCAAGGAGGCGAAGGACCTCGTCGAGGCCGCGCCGAAGGCCGTCCTCGAGAACGCGAACAAGGAAGCCGCCGACAAGGCGAAGGCGAAACTCGAGGCGGAGGGCGCCAAGGTCACCCTCAAGTGATCTTGGCCCGCTCCGGGCTCTGGCTTTCCGGTGGCCGTCATCCAGGTGTCTGGGTGACGGCCGCCGTCTGTCGGAGGAGTGAGCGGGCGTCGCCGCCCGGCCGTTCACGGGCGGCATGATCCACTCAGATGGACGATTATCGCGAGATAGCAACGTCTATCGCCCATGGCAGTGGATCATGGACGCGCCGCTGATGGGAGCCACGCCAGCGACTCTGCAACGCGCGGACATTGTCGGTTCCGGCCTCGCCCGGTCGGGTTCCGTGTCACGGTGAACGCACAACTCGCCACACCGGGCGGAAGCTCTTGACGAGGGCGCCATGTCCGGGCACGCTGAACCCCAAGCACCTCCGATGTCGGACGCGAACGGCCACCGCGAGCGACGTGGAACGCCCTTCCGAGAAGCTCCACCGCGGTTTTGCGGTAGGGCTCGACAGCGGTTAGCCTTTCGGCTACACTGCTAGTTTGCGCTGTCTGCCTATTCCGACCCGTCTGAGACGTCCCTTTTGGGTAATTTGAGCCGGGCCGCTTAGGCTGCGCGCGTTACGGCCGTTCTGCAACAAAGGTCCTCGGAAGGACGCATCTTGGCAGCTTCCCGCCCTGCGAAGACCAGTCGCACATCGAGTGCATTCGCTCCCCGCCGAGTTTCATTCGGCAGGATCACCGAACATCTTGAGGTTCCCAACCTCCTTGCCATCCAAACTGAGTCGTTTGACTGGTTGGTGGGCAATGAGGCTTGGGCGAACCGCTCGAGTGACGACAGGCATGCCCGCTCCGGGCTCGCGGAGATCCTTGAAGAAATCAGTCCCATTGAGGACTTCTCCGGCACGATGTCGCTGTCTTTTTCAGCGCCACGCTTCGACGAGGTCAAGGCCTCGATCGAGGAGTGCAAGGAGAAGGACCTCACGTACTGCGCGCCGCTGTTCGTGACGGCGGAGTTCACCAACCACACCACCGGCGAGATCAAGAGCCAGACGGTGTTCATGGGTGACTTCCCGATGATGACGCCGAAGGGCACCTTCATCATCAACGGCACCGAGCGCGTCGTGGTGAGCCAGCTCGTCCGGTCCCCGGGCGTGTATTTCGCGAAGGAGCCAGACAAGACCTCCGACCGCGACCTGTCCAGCGTCAAGGTCATTCCGAGCCGGGGTGCCTGGCTCGAGTTCGACATCGACAAGCGCGAGACGGTCGGCGTACGCATCGACCGCAAGCGCCGCCAGGCGGTCACCGTCCTGCTGAAGGCGATCGGCTGGAGCGACGAGCGGATCCGCGAGCGGTTCGGCTGGTCCGAGCTCATGATGACGACCCTCGAGAAGGATCACATCGCGAGCCAGGACGAGGCGCTGCTCGACATCTACCGCAAGCTCCGTCCGGGCGAGCCGCCGACCCGGGAGAACGCGCAGAACCTGCTCGACAACCTCTTCTTCAACTCGAAGCGGTACGACGTCGCGAAGGTCGGTCGCTACAAGTTCAACAAGAAGCTCGAACTCGACGTCCCGATCAACACCGGTGTGCTCACCGAAGAGGATGTGGTGACGACCGTCGAGTACCTCTGCCGCCTGCACGCGGGCGAGGAGGGGTACGAGCCGGACGACATCGACCACTTCGGCAACCGGCGGCTCCGTACCGTCGGCGAGTTGATCCAGAACCAGGTCCGCGTCGGCCTGTCCCGCATGGAGCGTGTCGTTCGTGAGCGCATGACCACGCAGGACGTCGAGGCGATCACGCCGCAGACTCTGATCAACATCCGTCCGGTGGTGGCCGCGATCAAGGAGTTCTTCGGCACGTCGCAGCTGTCGCAGTTCATGGACCAGACCAACCCGCTCGCGGGTCTGACCCACCGTCGCCGCCTGTCGGCGCTCGGCCCGGGTGGTCTGTCGCGTGAGCGCGCCGGTTTCGAGGTCCGTGATGTGCACCCGTCCCACTACGGCCGGATGTGTCCGATTGAGACGCCGGAGGGCCCGAACATCGGCCTGATCGGCGCCTTGTCGACATTCGCGCGGGTCAACCCGTTCGGGTTCATCGAGACGCCGTACCGCAAGGTCATCAACGGCAAGGTCAGCGACCAGATCGACTACCTCACCGCCGACGAAGAGGACCGGCAGGTCATCGCGCAGGCGAACGCGCCGCTGAAGGCCGACGGCAACTTCGCCGACGACCGCATCCTGGTCCGTCGTAAGGGTGGCGAGGTCGACAACGTCACGCCGGAGAACGTCGACTACATGGACGTTTCGCCGCGCCAGATGGTGTCGGTGGCTACCGCCATGATCCCGTTCCTCGAGCACGACGACGCCAACCGCGCCCTGATGGGCGCGAACATGCAGCGCCAGGCGGTGCCGCTGGTCAAGGCCGAGTCGCCGTTCGTGGGTACGGGCATGGAATACCGTGCCGCGGTCGACGCCGGCGATGTCGTCGTCGCCGAGGTCGGTGGCGTGGTCGAGGACATGTGCGCCGACTACGTGACGGTGATGCAGGACGACGGTCACCGCCGTACCTACCTGCTGCACAAGTTCCGCCGGTCGAACTCGGGCTCCTGCGTCAACCAGAAGCCGGTCGTCTTCGAAGGCGACCGCGTCGAGGCCGGCCAGGTCATCGCGGACGGACCGTGTACGGACGACGGCGAGATGGCGCTCGGGCGCAACCTTCTCGTGGCGTTCATGCCGTGGGAGGGCCACAACTACGAAGACGCGATCATCCTGTCCCAGAAGCTGGTGCAGAACGACGTCCTCACCTCGATCCACATCGAGGAGCACGAGGTCGACGCGCGCGACACCAAGCTGGGTCCGGAGGAGATCACCCGCGATATCCCGAACGTCAGCGACGAGATGCTCGCCGACCTCGACGAGCGCGGGATCATCCGGATCGGCGCCGAGGTCGTTCCGGGTGACATCCTGGTCGGCAAGGTCACGCCCAAGGGCGAGACGGAGCTGACGCCGGAGGAGCGGCTGCTGCGGGCGATCTTCGGTGAGAAGGCTCGCGAGGTCCGCGACACGTCGCTGAAGGTCCCGCACGGCGAGAACGGCACCGTCATCGGTGTCCGCACGTTCTCCCGTGAGGACGGCGACGAGCTGTCGCCGGGCGTCAACGAGCTGGTCCGGGTGTACGTAGCCCAGAAGCGCAAGATCCAGGATGGTGACAAGCTCGCCGGCCGCCACGGCAACAAGGGCGTCATCTCCAAGATCCTGCCAGTCGAGGACATGCCGTTCCTGGAGGACGGCACGCCGGTCGACATCGTGCTCAACCCGCTGGGTGTGCCGGGCCGTATGAACATCGGTCAGGTGCTCGAGACCCACCTCGGGTGGGTGGCGAAGACCGGCTGGAAGATCGAGGGCGACGACCAGCCGTGGAAGAAGGCGCTGAAGGCGATCGACGCCGGCGAATCCGCGCCGGACACGAACGTCGCGACGCCGGTCTTCGACGGTGCGCACGAAGAAGAGATCGCCGGTCTGCTCTCGTCGACCCTGCGGACCCGGGACGGTCAGCAGTTGGTCGGCGCCAACGGCAAGGCGAATCTGTTCGACGGTCGTTCGGGAGAGCCGCTGCCGGATCCGATCGCGGTCGGCTACATCTACATCTTGAAGCTGAACCACCTGGTCGACGACAAGATCCACGCTCGGTCGACCGGACCGTACTCGATGATCACGCAGCAGCCGCTGGGTGGTAAGGCGCAGTTCGGTGGTCAGCGTTTCGGTGAGATGGAGTGCTGGGCCATGCAGGCGTACGGCGCCGCATATGCCCTGCAGGAGCTGCTCACGATCAAGTCCGACGACGTGCTCGGTCGGGTGAAGGTCTACGAGGCAATCGTCAAGGGCGAGAACATCCCCGAGCCGGGCATTCCGGAGTCGTTCAAGGTGCTGCTCAAGGAGCTGCAGTCGCTGTGCCTCAACGTTGAGGTGCTCTCCAGCGACGGCGTGGCCCTGGAGATGCGCGAGACCGACGACGAAGTGTTCCGGGCCGCAGAGGAGTTGGGCATCGATCTTTCTCGACGTCCAAACGAAGGTGTCAGCAGCGTCGACGAGATCTAGAGGTTCTGCGGGCGGCCTGCCCACTGCGACGGCAGAACGTTTTAGGCCTTCGCGGACAAGCCGCCCGCAGAACCAGCGCTGGCCGCTCCAGCGCGAGGGCTAAGGGCTTTCGGGGTCACGTGATGGGCAAAACGGTTACGTGGCGACGGGCCAAGTGACATTGAAGTATTGAATTACGACACGAGGGATACCCAAGTGCTCGATGTGAATTTCTTTGACGAGCTGCGCATCGGCCTCGCGACCGCGGACGACATCCGTCAGTGGTCGCACGGCGAGGTCAAGAAGCCCGAGACCATCAACTACCGCACGCTCAAGCCGGAGAAGGACGGACTCTTCTGCGAGAAGATCTTCGGTCCGACTCGCGACTGGGAGTGCTACTGCGGCAAATACAAGCGCGTCCGCTTCAAGGGCATCATCTGTGAACGCTGCGGCGTCGAGGTAACCCGGGCCAAGGTGCGCCGCGAGCGCATGGGCCACATCGAGCTCGCCGCGTCGGTGACGCACATCTGGTACTTCAAGGGTGTGCCGAGCCGGCTCGGATACCTGCTTGACCTGGCGCCGAAGGACCTTGAGAAGATCATCTACTTCGCGTCGTACGTCGTAACGAGCGTCGACACCGAGGCACGCCACCGGGATATCTCCACGGTGGAGTCCGAGATCGGTGCCGAGAAGCGGCATGCGGAGGGCGCTCGCGACAATGAGATCGAGAAGCGGGCGACCAAGCTCGAGGCCGACCTCGCGGAGCTCGAGGCCGAGGGCGCCAAGGCCGACGTACGCCGGAAGGTCAAAGAGGGCGGCGAGCGCGAGATGCGGCAGATCCGCGATCGCGCGCAGCGTGAGATCGACCGTCTCGACGAGGTCATCGACACGTTCCGCAAGCTGGAGCCGAAGCAGCTCGTCACCGACGAGTTGCTCTACCGCGAGCTGCGTGACCGGTTCGGTGAGTACTTCACCGGCGGCATGGGCGCCGAGGCAATCAAGTCGCTGATCGAGAACATGGATCTCGACGCCGAGGCCGAGGACCTGCGGGAGACGATCCGGTCCGGCAAGGGCCAGCGGAAGATCCGTGCGCTCAAGCGCCTCAAGGTCGTCGCGGCGTTCCTGAACACGAACAACTCGCCGCTCGGCATGGTGCTCGACTGCGTGCCGGTCATCCCGCCGGACCTGCGCCCGATGGTGCAGCTCGACGGTGGCCGGTTCGCCACTTCCGACCTGAACGACCTCTACCGCCGGGTGATCAACCGGAACAACCGTCTCAAGCGGCTGATCGACCTCGGTGCGCCGGAGATCATCGTCAACAACGAGAAGCGGATGCTGCAGGAGGCCGTCGACGCGCTGTTCGACAACGGCCGCCGTGGCCGTCCGGTGACCGGCCCGGGCAACCGGCCGCTCAAGTCGCTGTCCGACATGCTCAAGGGCAAGCAGGGCCGGTTCCGCCAGAACCTGCTCGGCAAGCGCGTCGACTACTCGGGCCGTTCCGTCATCGTCGTCGGCCCGCGGCTCAAGCTGCACCAGTGCGGCCTGCCCAAGCAGATGGCGCTGGAGCTCTTCAAGCCGTTCGTGATGAAGCGCCTGGTCGACCTGAACCACGCGCAGAACATCAAGTCGGCCAAGCGCATGGTCGAGCGTCAGCGCCCGGTCGTGTGGGACGTGCTGGAAGAGGTCATCGGCGAGCACCCGGTGCTGCTCAACCGCGCACCGACCCTGCACCGCCTCGGCATCCAGGCGTTCGAGCCGCAGCTCGTCGAGGGCAAGGCCATCCAGATCCACCCGCTCGTGTGTACGGCGTTCAACGCCGACTTCGACGGTGACCAGATGGCCGTGCACGTGCCGCTGTCCGCGGAGGCGCAGGCCGAGGCACGCATCCTCATGCTGTCGTCGAACAACATCCTGAAGCCGGCCGACGGCAAGCCCGTCACCATGCCGACGCAGGACATGGTGATCGGCCTCTACCACCTGACGCACCGCAAGGACGGCGGTGCCGGCTCCGGCCGCGCGTTCGGCTCCGAGGCCGAGGCGTGGATGGCGTACGACAACCACGAGCTGCACCTGCAGGCACCGGTGCGGATCCGGTTGACCGACGTGTTCGGCGTCGACAACGGCTCCGGCGCTGGCGCCTGGACCCCGCCCGAGGGCTGGGAGCCGGGCTCGCCGGTCATCCTCGACACGACGCTGGGTCGGGTGCTGTTCAACGAGACGCTGCCCAAGGGCTACCGCTTCGTGAACTACGAGATCCGCAAGCCTCAGCTGTCGGCGATCGTCAACGACCTGGCCGAGCGCTTCCCGAAGGTCGCGCTGGCCGCGACGCTGGACGCACTCAAGGAGGCCGGTTTCCACTGGGCCACCTGGTCCGGCGTGACGATCGGTATGGCCGACATCGTCCAGCCGCCGAACAAGGCGGAGATCCTCGAGCGTCATGAGCGCGAGGCCGAGCGGATCGACAAGCAGTTCCAGCGCGGTCTCATGACCGCCGAGGAGCGGCGGGGCGAGCTGATCGAGATCTGGACGAAGGCGACCGGCGAGGTGGCCAAGGACATGGAGACGGCACTGCCGCAGGCCAACCCGCTGTGGCAGATGATCTTCTCCGGTGCCCGCGGCAACATGCTGCAGCTGCGCCAGATCGCGGCGATCCGTGGTCTCGTGGCCAATCCGAAGGGCGAGATCATCCCGCGGCCGATCAAGGCCAGCTACCGGGAGGGTCTGTCCGTACTGGAGTACTTCATCTCCACGCACGGTGCTCGTAAGGGCCTGGCCGACACCGCGTTGCGTACGGCCGACTCGGGTTACCTGACCCGGCGCCTGGTCGACGTGTCGCAGGACGTGATCATCCGCGAGGAGGACTGCGGTACGGACCGTGGCATCTCGATGGCGGTTGGTCAGCATCTCGACGGCAAGCTCGTGGTCCACGAGCACGCCGAGACCGGTGCCCACGCTCGTACGCTTGCCGACGACGTCGTCGACGAGGCGGGCAAC
>Ga0210120_1000363_pt1 | contig 10715 bp, 7 predicted proteins | sample Goodyear_PhragA__FD_184868 | JGI IMG/M metagenome (GOLD analysis project Ga0210120, IMG submission 184868) | Wetland microbial communities from San Francisco Bay, California, USA, that impact long-term carbon sequestration - Goodyear_PhragA_D2... | ecosystem: Environmental > Aquatic > Marine >... | reverse complement strand
GGGTGACGGTTCTCGTCCTCACGACCTCGTACCCGCGCGACCGCGACGACGTCGCGGGCTCGTTCGTCCGCGACGGGGTCGAGGCACTGCGCGCGAGCGGTGTGGACGTGCGCGTGGTGTCGCCCGCGACGTTCCGGCACTTCGGGATCGCCTACGGGGACGGGATCGTGAACAACCTGCGTCGCTCGCCGTGGAAGGTGCTCGCGCTGCCGCTGTTCGCGGTCTCGTTCGCCCGCGCCGCACGCCGGGCGAGCCGCGGCGTGGACGTCGTCCATGCCCATTGGCTCCCCAGCGCCCTGCCGGCGCTCGCGACGGGGAGGCCGCTCGTCCTGCAGCTCTGGGGCTCCGACGTCGAGCTCGCCCGGCGCGTCCGCCCGCTGGCGCGGCGGCTCGTGGGGTCGGCGCGCGTCGTCGTCTGCGCGTCGACCGCGCTCGCCGAGGACGCGCGGGAGCTCGGGGCGCGCGACGTCCGTGTCGTCCCCGCGCCCGTCTCGGTGCCCGAGCTCGTCGGCGAGCCGGACGACCCGCCGCATGCCCTCTACGTCGGGCGGCTCTCCGAGGAGAAGGGGGTGCGCGAGCTCGCCGAGGCCTCCGTCGGGCTGCCGCTGGTCGTCGTGGGCGACGGCCCCCTCCGCGGGCTGTTCCCGCAGGCGGTCGGCTTCGTGCCGCCGTCGGAGCTCGGCCCCTACTACCAGCGCGCCGCGATCGTCGTCGTCCCCTCGCGCAGGGAGGGGTACGGCATGGTCGCGCGCGAAGCGATGGCGTACGGACGTCCGGTCGTCGCGACCGCGGTCGGCGGGCTCGTGGACGCCGTCGAGGACGGCGTCACCGGCCTGCTCGTGCGGCCGCGCGACTCACGCGCGCTTCGTGCCGAGCTCGAGCGGCTGCTCGCCGATCCGAGCCTCCGCTCGCGTCTCGGGGGGGCCGCTCGAGAGCGCGTCCTCGAGAGCTCGGGCGCGGAGGCGTATGTCCGTGCACTCCGGGCTGTCTACCGGGACGCGAGCACCGAGTTCACCCGACACGGCAGCGCACGAGCGTCCTGAGCACACGCAGCCCGTCGAGCGCCGTGAGCTTCTTGCCCTCCTCGCGCGAGCGCGCCTTGTAGGTAATCGGCACCTCGTAGATCCGCTCCCCGGCCAGCAGGACCCTCGCCGTGATCTCCGGCTCGATCGCGAAACCGCGCTCACGCAGTTTCAGCGAGCGGAAGAGCTCTGTGCTCATCGCCTTGTGGCACGTCATCACGTCCGAGATCCAGCAGTTGTAGAGCACGTTCGTCGCGTGGGTGACCGCCTTGTTCCCCATCACGTACCAAAAGCTGTACGCCGAGTGGCTTGCCCAAGAACGGGTCCCGTAGGCGACGCGCGCCTCGCCCGTAAGGAGCGGCTCCAGGAGTGGAGCGAGATCGGCGGCCCGGTACTCGAGATCAGCATCGAGGATCGCGGCGAAGTCCCCGGTCGCATGTGTGAGAGCGGTCTGGATCGCTGCTCCCTTCCCGCGATTTCGATCGTGCTCGACCACGATCACGTTCTCCGGCCATTCGGTGGTACGGAGGATCTCGAGCGTGCCGTCCGTCGAGCCGTCGTCGACGATCACGAGCTGGCGCGCATCGACCGGGAGCTCTGCTCCAAGGGCGTCCTCGACCGCCTGGGCAACCGTGCTGTGCTCGTTGTAGACGGGCATGAGGATCGTGAGCGACGTCGGCATCCGCGGCACCGTACCGCTATCGGCAACGGCGAGCCGGCAGGTAAGCGCCCCGACCGCGGCCCGGTACGATCGGCGCGTGCGCGAGCTGATCATCGAGGGCAAGCGGATCGCCGACGACACGCCGTGCTTCGTGATCGCCGAGGTCGGCCACAACCATCAGGGCAGCGTCGAGCAGGCCCAGGAGCTGTTCGTGCTCGCCAAGCAGTGCGGGGTAGACGCCGTCAAGCTGCAGAAGCGCGACAACCGCCGCCTCTACACGCGCGCGCACTACGACAGCCCGTACGAGAACGAGAACAGCTTCGGCCCGACGTACGGCGCCCATCGCGAGGCGCTCGAGCTCGACCGCGAGGCATACGTCGAGCTCCAGGCGTGCGCGCGAGATCTCGGTCTCGTGTTCTTCGCGACCGCCTTCGACGAGGTGAGCGCCGACCTGCTCGCGGGCCTCGACGTGCCCGCGTTCAAGATCGCCTCGGGCGACCTGACCAACACACCGCTCCTGCGGCATGTCGCCGCGTTCGGAAAGCCGCTCGTCGTATCGACGGGCGGCGCGACGATCGAGGACGTCGACCGCGCGGTGGAAGCGGTCACCGACGCCGGCGGCTTGCTCTGCCTGCTCCAGTGCACGGCGGCGTACCCTGCTGCCGTCGAGGACCTGAACCTCGGCGTGATCACCACGCTGCGGGAGCGGTACCCCGAGCTCGTGGTCGGGCTCTCCGATCACCAGGACGGGATCGCGATGGCGCCGGTGGCGTTCGTGCTCGGCGCGCGCGTGGTCGAGAAGCACTTCACGCTGAGCCACACGGCGAAGGGCACGGACCACGCGTTCTCGCTGATGCCCGAGGGGATGCGCAAGCTCGTCCGCGACCTCAGGCGCGTGCCGATCGCGATCGGCGACGGCGTGAAGCGGCCGCTGCCGAGCGAGGAGACTCCGCTCCGGAAGATGGGGAAGCAACTCGTCGCCGCGCGTGCCCTCGAGGCGGGTCACGTGCTCGCCGACGGCGACCTCGTCGCGAAGTCCCCGGCCGACGGTGGCATGCCGCCATACGTCCTGGACGACCTCCTCGGCCGGTCGCTCCTCCGCCCCCTCGCCGAGGAGCAGGCGGTCCTGGTCGGAGACGTGCTCCGTGCGCCGTCGACTGCGGCGACCGGCTGAGTCAGATCGGCGCCACGGAGGCTCCGCACGCATCCGGCGAGGTGCGGCGGAGCAGCCGCCACCCGTTCACGTTGTCCGCGTAGATCGTCGACCATGCCGTCCGACAGCCTGACGCGACGGACGGCCCCCGGGTCACGAGCCAGGTCGCGTCCGGTGGAACCTGCCCGCCGTCGGGGACGAGGCGCAGTGTCCGCGAGAGGCGCGGTCCCGCGAGGGGCGCGAGGAACGTGTCGAACGGCGTCGCGACGGCGAGGACCACGTCCGGTGGCACCCTTGCTTCCACCGTCCGCAAGAACGACGGCGTGCCGTCGTAGTCGCGGATCACCGTCAGCGTGTCGATCCGGTCGCGATGCCACACGGAGCGCGAGGCCGACGCCTCGAGGATGCCTAGGCCGGACGGCTTCGTGTACCAGTGGACGAGAGAGAGGGCGACGGTGGTGATGCACAACGCGGCGACGCCGACCGAGAGCCAGCGGACGCGAATCGTCCACCCCCAGGCGGCGCACGCCAGCCCGACCGCGAACATCAGGAGCCTGCCGCGCCAGGGGTCGTAGACGATCGTGAGCGCGAACGTGATGATGACGAGGAGTGGTGCAAGCGCGAGCAGGACAGCGGTCCCTCGCAACAGGCCGCGCCTCACCCCGACGCTCGCCGTGGCAACGCCACCGAGAATCACGACGGCGCCCGCTGCGCCGTACCACGACTGGGAGGTATCGGGTAGCCCCTGCACGCGCCAGGCGTCGAGGTAGTCCAGCGAGAGACCCTTCTGGCCGAGCTTGTACCACCCGTGCACCCACGTCCAGCGCACCGGAACCACGCTCGAGCGGAGCAGCAAGGGGACGAGCGCGACGACGAGGCCACCGCAGACGAGAGGCGACCAGTCCCGTCCGCGGCGGCGGAGCAAGCCAAGAGCGATCATCGCGCCGCCCACGCCGACCGCGACGTACAGTTCCGATCGCCATAGGCCCGACGTATCGACGATGTCGAACGACAGCGCGTGAAGGGTCCCGGTGATCGCCCGCACCGAGTGGTCGGCGCTTTGCCCCGTGGCATCGGCCAGCCCCCCGTCGAGCGAGCCCGTCTCGGCGAGGTTCACGACGTACCACGGTGCGCCGAGCAGCAGGCCGGCTCCGACGGCCACGGCACTTGCGAAACGCCTGCCGGCCGGCACCAGGGCGAGCACGACCGCCAGGATGAGCGGAAGTCCGAGCACGGCGTTGAACTTCGTCGAGAGGGCGAGCCCGAGCGCAAGGCTCCCGAGCGCCAGTTCCGCCCGCGAACGACCGGTGAGGAGGACGACAGCGGCCAGGAGGAACGACGCGACCACCAGATCGTTCAGGATCGCGGCGCCGTCGAGCAGGACGATCGGGAGCGTCGCAAACACGAGCCCGCCGTAGGCCGCGGCCGGGCGCGACAGTCCCAGGCGGCGTGCGAGGAGGACGACTGCGAGCAGGCTCGCCCAGAGCGCCGCGTACTGGGGGAGCGCACCGAATCGCTCCGAGCGCGGCAGCATCGTCGCGAGGTAGAGACCGATCTCGGAGACGGGAGGGTTCCCATCGAGACGCGGGTCGTTGCCCGAGGGGACGTAGCCGACTCGACCCTGGTGGTCCCACAAGACCGCGCGCGTCTCGTGGTAGGTCAGGCCGTCCCAGTCGTTGGGCGTCGTGAGGAACGCGACGGCGGCGACATAGACTCCGGCAACCGCCACCGCGATCGCCAGTGTGCGAACGACGGGGTCGGCCAGGCTCTCGCGCCATGCGGGTGCGATGGCGTGGGCCACCGGTCGCGGCCCTCGCACCAGCCTGAACGAGACCGCCGCAGCGGCGAGCAATGCGATCCCGGCGGCGAGCGACCAGCGGCTCAGCCCGCTGGGGGCGGAGACGACCAACGTCACGACGACGAGGCCTGTCCACGCGAGCACGTATGCCGAAAGGCCCCGCACGGCCGCCGACGCAATCCGGATCGCACCGGCAGCGAGCCAGCCGAAAATCGCGAGACAGCCGACAGCCGAGGCGAGGAGGAGCCCACCGCCCATCGCGGGCCGAGCGTACCCCGATCCGCGGCCCGCGGCGCTTTCGATCTCCGCGTCCCCGGCTCGATGCGTCCCCAGCCGGCCGGCTACCGACCGCGGCGACGCGTGCGGGGCGGCAGCTTCGTCTTCGCTACGTCTCCGCCCGGCAGGGCGTATCGGACGTCCGGCGCAGCACGCGCCAGCCCTGGCGCCGCTGAACGACCTGCCACGCGTCTGGGCAGGTGCCGAGCCTTCGTCCCGGGGCGGCGACGAGCCAGTCCGTCTCCGGCGGGAGGACGTCTCCGACGTCGACGATGGCGACGTGGCGCTGCAGCCTGGGCCCGAAGTACGGGAACCCGAAGTCGTTCTCTCGAAGCGCGAGACCGATTCGGGCGTCGGGCGGGACCGAGGTCTCGACGAAGCGGATCGTGTCGATCTCGCCCCGTTCGGGTGCGGACGGACGCAGCACCCCCTGCTGCTCCCAGCGGGGCATGCGCCAGACGGCGGCATCCGAATACCCCCCGAGGAGGTCGATCCCGGTGGGCTTTCCGAGCGAGTTCACGAGACAGAGGGCCGCGGTGACGATCGAGGCCGCGGCGACGCCCACCCGCGTAGCCCCCCAACGGGCGAAGACGCCCCACGCTCCGGCGCTCAGTGCGATCGCGGACGCGAAGTAGCGGCCCTGGTAGCGCTCGTAGACGATCGTGACCGACACACCGACGATCGCGAGCGCGGGAGCGGCTGCGAGCACGCCCGCCGTCGGGCGGAGCTCGCGCCGGCGAACGGCCCACAGCGCGAGCGGAAGCGTTGCGATCGCCAGCGCTGCTGCGACCGGGCCGAACCCCGACTCCGCGCCGTCTGACCAGGCCTGGAGCGTGGTCTGCCGGAACCAGTACTCGAGCTCGAACACATCAGCGATCCGCCAAGCGCGTTCGGAGACGCTCGCCAGGACACGATGCCCGAGTGCGATCACGATCGGCAGCGCGGCGACGAGGAGCCCGGCGCCGATCAGCGCAGCTCCCGAGCGCGCACGGCGGCGGCGCCAGAGTCCTGCGCCCACCAGGACGAGTCCCGTGACCGGATACACGAGCACGCCGGTTCCGCCGGCACTGGTGAGCACGCCGGTTCCGCCGGCGCCCGACAGGTCGAACAGCTCCGTGACGTACCGATCGATCGAACCGAGGATCGGGCGCCAGGTGTGGGGTTGGAACCCCGACCGGTTGACACCACCGGAAGCGTTACCCGCGTGAAGGGCGCTGTTGACGTACCAGATCGACCCGAAGGCGAGGCCGGCGAGACCTGCGAGAGCGAAAGACGTGAGCCGACGAATGGGTTGCGCGACTACGACGAGGATCGCAACCAGCGGCAGAAGGATCGGGCCGAGGAACTTCGTTCCCAGGGCGAGACCCGCGGCCAGGCCGAACGGGATCAGCTCGACTGTCTTCGAGCCGAGTGAGAAGTACGCGGCGGCAACGAGAAACGATGCGAAGACGAGATCCGTGAAGCCTGTCCAGGATTGCAGCAGGACGACTGGGATGAATGGGACGAGTAGTGCGCCGAACGCGGCGTCGCGTCCTCGGAAGCCCACGCGTGCTCCGATGCCCGCGACGCCCGCGGAGAGGGCGAAGACGGACGTGAACTGCCCCAAGGCCACGAACCGGTCGGACCCGGAGAGGATCATGGTCGCCGCCGAGCCCATCTCCGCGTGAGGTGGCGAGACGTCGAGCCGCGAGTCGTACGCCGTCCCTAGCCATCCGACCGCGTGCTGCTGTCGCCAGAGCGCGGCGCGTGTCAGCTCGTAGACGAGCGGGTCTCCGTCGTTCGGCGCGGTGAGGATCGCGAGCGCCAGGGTGTACGCATAGATGACCACGATTGCTACTCCGAGGACGCGCACCATCGGATCCGCGCTCAGTGCAGCCAGCCGAATCCTCCAGGCTGCGAGCGGCGGCACCGGCTTTCCACGCCAGCTCCAGGTCAGGCAGGCGCCGATTCCGAGCACGGTGAGCGCGAGGAGCAGGTTCGGCCGCGTCAGCCATTTCGCGAGCGAGAGCGCGTACATGACGGCCAGGAGCTGGGTCCAGCCGAGGAGGTACGCCGAGAGCACGAACGACGCGAGCGACCGGAACCGAAGGCACGCCGCGAAGAAGATGGCGGCAGCGACGTTGAGGAGGAGCGCGAGGGCGAGCGCGAGGATGCCCACAGCACGCCAACTCTATGCGCGTCCGCTCGTTGCGTTCTCGAGACCGGCATTACGATGCGGGCCGTGAACGACCCGCTGTTCGATCTCGCCGGGCGCGTCGCCGTCGTCACCGGCGGGATGGGGCAGCTCGGGTCGGAGGTCGCGGTCGCGCTCGCGGGCCGCGAGATGCGCGTTGCGATCCTCGACCTCGTGACGGAGCCCCGTCCCTCGGCCGCGGCCCTCCGCACGGGCCTCGAGGAGGGCGCGATCCGCGTCCACCGCTGCGACGTGACCGATCGCGGGCAGGTCGAGGCGGCGCTCGCGCTCGTCGAGGCCGACTGGGGCGTTCCGCACCTGCTCGTCAACGCCGCCGCGATCGACGCGCCGCCCGACGCGCCCGCATCCGAGGTGGGCCCGTTCGAGGACGTGCCGCTCGACGCGCTCGAGCGAGTGGTGCACGTCAACGTCGTCGGCGTCGTGGTGCCCTGCCAGGTGATCGGCGGTGCGATGGCGCGCGAGGGCCGCGGCTCGATCGTCGTCGTCGGCTCCGTGTACGGCCTGCTCTCGCCCGACCAGGGCCTCTACGACTTTCGGCGCTCCGGCGGCGAGTCGTTCTTCAAGCCCGTCGCCTACTCGCTCTCCAAGTCGGCGCTGCTCAACCTCACCCGCTACCTCGCGACGTACTGGGGTCGGAGCGGCGTCCGCGTGAACACGCTGACGCCGCACGGGATCGAGAACGGCCAGCCGGCGCCGTTCGTCGAGGCCTTCGCGGCGCGCTCGCCGCTCGGGCGGCTGATGGACGTCTCGGAGGCGGTCGGCGCGGTGGTGTTCCTCGCCTCCGACGCGTCGTCGTACGTCACCGGCGCGAACCTGGTCGTCGACGGCGGCTGGTCGGCCTGGTGATCCCCGACGCGGTGCCGAACCTCGTCGCCGGCGAGGACCGGCCGGCCGCCGACGGGAGGTGGCTCGAGAAGACGAGGCCGGCGGACGGAGCGGCCATCTGCCGGCTAGCGCGCTCCGGCGCCGCCGACGCACACGCCGCCGTCGCGGCCGCGTGCCGGGCACAGCCCGGCTGGGCGGCGCGGACGCCCGTCGAGCGCGGCGACATGGTGCGGGTGATCACCGAGCTCCTGCGCGAGCGGCGCGAGGAGGCCAGCGAGCTCGTCGCCGCCGAGACCGGCAAGCCGCTGGCGCTCGCCCGCGGGGAGACGGGGGCCGCCATCGAGATGGGCTTCTTCATGGCCGGCGAGGGGCGCCGCTCGTACGGGCGCACCACGACCGCGTCGATGCCGCACCGCACGGTCTTCACGCTCCGCCGGCCCGTTGGCGTCGCCGCGCTCCTGATCTCGTTCAACACGCCGCTCCCGAACGTCGCCTGGAAGGCGTTTCCCTCGATCCTGTGCGGCAACGCCTCGGTGCTGAAGCCGTCCGAGCACGCTCCGCTGTCCGGGTGGTGGCTCGCGCGTCTCTGCCTCGAGGCTGGCCTCCCGCCCGGCGTGCTCAACGTGGTGCAGGGTCTGGGGCCGGAGGCCGGGACGCCGCTCGTCGAGGACCCGCGTGTCGACCTCGTGAGCTTCACGGGCTCGGCCGGCACCGGACGCGTGGTCGCCGAGGCGGCCGCGCGGAGGCTCGCGAAGACGTGTCTCGAGCTCGGGGGGAAGAACGCGCTCGTGGTCTGCGACGACGCGGACCTCGACCGTGCGGTCGAGTGGATCCTGGCCTCCGCATTCTCGAACGCCGGTCAGCGGTGCGCGTCCGCGAGCAGGATCGTCGTGTTCGACGCGGTCTACGACGCGCTGCGGACGCGGCTCCTCGCGGCGGTCGACGCGCTCGAGCCACCAGGCCCCGTGATCAGCGAAGCGAGCATGGAGCGGATCCTCGCCGCCGTCGCGCATGCCCGCGAGGAAGGGGCAGTGGTGCTCCGCGGCGGCGAGCGCACCGGGGAGCGGGGCTGGCACGTCGCGCCCACGCTGATCGAGGAGATCGCGCCTGATGCACAGCTCTCGTGCGAGGAGCTGTTCGGGCCCGTTGCGGCCCTCTATCGCGTGGCCGGTCTCGGCGCGGCCGTCGAGCTCGTGAACGCCTCGCCGTACGGGCTCACGGCGGCGATCCACACGGCGAGCGTCCATCGCGCGATGCGGTTCGCGGAGCAGGTCGCGGCGGGCGTGGTCGTCGTCAACGCGGGGACCCACGGGAGCGAGCCGCACATGGGCTTCGGCGGGGTCAAGCAGTCGGGCACGGGCTGGAAGGAGGCGGGCGTCGAGGCGCTCGACGTCTACTCGCAGACGCAGTACGTGAACCTCGTCGTCGACCCCGCGCTCGCGTGAGCACGACCTGTCGGACGGAGGTCCGACAGAAGTCGGGCATCGGGTTGGTGTCCGACTTCAGTCGGACACCTGCGGCCTCCGAGGGACGATCGTCGTGACCCGCGAGCCGATTGCGGTGCTCGGGCTCGGAGGGATCGGCGGGATGCTGGCAGCGCGGACGGGGGCGCTCTGCGTCGGCACCGAGCGGACGGTGACGGCGATCCGCGAGCATGGGTTGACGCTCGTGGAGGGCGACGTGACCGTCGTCACCGCGCTCGAGGCGGCGACCCGCCTCGAGCGGCGGGTGGCGCTGCTCGTCGTCGCGGTGAAGGCGTACGACCTCGACGCCGCGCTCGACCGGATCGCGCCGGAGGCGCTCGACGGCGCCGTCGTCCTTCCCCTGCTCAACGGCCTCGAGCACGTCGCCGCGCTCAGGGGGCGGTTCGAGGGCGCAAGTTACACGTTGTTGCAAGCGCCCCCGGCCGTCGCCGCGGGGTCGATCGGCAGCATGTCGGCGCACTCCCCGGAGCCGGGGCTCGTCGTCCAGGGAACGCGGCCGCCCGGAACGGTCACCGCCGCCTCGCGCGACCTCGACCGCGGGCGTCTCGCCGCCGCCCTCGCGCCGCTTCGTGTTCCGGGCATCGACCTCGTGGTGCTCGACGACGAGGGCGAGGTGCTGTGGGAGAAGGCGGCACGGCTTGCGGTTCTCGCCGCCGCGACCGTCGCCTCGGGGCGCCCCGTGGGCGCGCTCCGCGACGACGCGGCCTGGCGGGAACGCATGGGGACGGCGCTTGACGAGAGCGTGGCGGTCGCGGCCGCGGACGGCGTACCGCTCACGGCCCGCGACCAGTGGGCGAAGATCGGGCGCATGCCTTCCGAGACCACCACGTCCACCGCCTGGGACGTCGCCGCGGGGAGGCCGACCGAGCTGGACGCGATCACGGGCTCCGTGGTGCGGGCGGGTGAGCGGCTCGGTGTCGCGACTCCGGCGCTGACGGCGCTGCTCGAGGAGGCGTCGTGCCGAGCGCAATAGCCCTGATCGGCGCGCGGTCGGGCTCGGAGCGGGTTAGGGACAAGAATGTGCGCCGCCTGGCGGGCCACCCCCTGCTCGCCTATGCGATCGAGACCGCGCGGCAGTCGGAGGTGTTCGAACGCATCGTCGTGTCGACCGACAGCGAGCAGATCGCGAAGGTCGCGCGATGGTATGGGGCGGACGTTCCCTTCCTCCGCCCGGTGGAGTACGCGAGCTCGACCTCGCCCGACGTCGAGTGGATCGCCTGGACGCTGCCGCGCCTCGAGGAGCGCTACGACCTGTTCGCGATCGTGCGTGCGACGAACCCGTTCCGCGGCCCGGAGGTGATC
>Ga0210120_1000362_pt1 | contig 10727 bp, 11 predicted proteins | sample Goodyear_PhragA__FD_184868 | JGI IMG/M metagenome (GOLD analysis project Ga0210120, IMG submission 184868) | Wetland microbial communities from San Francisco Bay, California, USA, that impact long-term carbon sequestration - Goodyear_PhragA_D2... | ecosystem: Environmental > Aquatic > Marine >... | reverse complement strand
GCGGTGGCGGTGTACTCCACGGCGGATCGCTCGAGCCCGCACGTGCGCGCCGCCGATCACGCCGTGGCGATCGGCCCGGCAACTCCCTCCCAGAGTTACCTCGATATCAATCGCCTGGTAGAAGCCGCGCAGTCATCGGGTGCCGACGCCGTGCACCCGGGCTACGGGTTCCTGGCCGAGCGGGCGCCGTTCGCGGAGGCCGTCGAGCGCGCGGGGCTCGTGTGGATCGGGCCGCCGCCCCAGGCGATCCGCGCGATGGGCGACAAGACCGAGGCGCGCCGCCGCATGCGGGCGGCCGGGGTCCCGATCGTGCCGGGCGCCAGCGCGCCGGTCGACGAGCTCGGGCCCGCCCTCGGCCTGGCCCGCGAGGTGGGCTATCCGGTGATGGTGAAGGCGTCCGCCGGTGGCGGGGGCAAAGGGATGCGGGTGGTACGGACGCCCGAGGAGCTCCCCGGCGCGCTCGAGAGCGCGGCCAGCGAAGCGCTCAAGGCGTTCGGCGACGCCAGCGTCTACCTGGAGAAGTTCATCCAGCGGCCCCGGCACGTGGAGATCCAGGTCCTGGCCGACGACACCCGCACCATTCACCTCGGCGAGCGCGAGTGTTCGATCCAGCGCCGGCACCAGAAGCTGCTTGAGGAGGCGCCCTCGCCGGCGGTCGACTCCGAGCTGCGGGAGTGGATGGGCGCGGCCGCGGTCGCCGCCGCGGAGGCGGTGGCCTATCGCGGCGCGGGGACCTGCGAGTTCCTGCTCGCGCCCGACCGCTCGTTCTACTTCCTCGAGATGAACACCCGCATCCAGGTCGAGCACCCGGTCACCGAGCTGGTGTACGGGGTGGACCTGGTGCGCGAGCAGCTCCGCATCGCCTCGGGCGAGCCCATGCGCGTGCACGCCGGCTGGCTCAGCCCGCGCGGCTGGGCGCTCGAGTGCCGCATCACCAGCGAGGACCCGGCGAACGGCTTCCTGCCGAGCACCGGCCGGATCGAGTACCTGCGGGTGCCCGGCGGCCCCGGGGTCCGCTGGGATGGCGGCGTCGATGTGGGCGACGAGGTCACGCTCCACTACGACTCGCTGCTCGCCAAGCTCATCGTGTGGGCGCCCGACCGGGGGCAGGCCATCACGCGCATGCGGCGCGCGCTCGACGAGCTCACCGTGCTCGGCGTGGCCACCAACCAGGGCTTCCACCGGCGCCTGCTGGCCGACGCCGCCTTCCAGGAGGGCGATCTCGACATTCAGTTCCTGGAACGTCGCGCCGATCTGAGCCGGCCTTCGCCGTCGCCCGACGACATCCTGCGGCTGGCCGTCGCGGCGGCCCTGGTGGAGGATCACGCGCGCCGGACGCGGCGCCCGGCGGTCTCGGCCGACGATGCCGGCGACGGCGCCTGGCTCCAGTGTGCCCGGCTCGAGGGGCTTCGGTGAGCGGCATTCGCATCCTCCGGCTCGCGGCGGGCGGCGACGGGGTGGGGAAGCTCGAGGACGGCCGCACGGTGTTCGTGCCGCGGACCGCGCCGGGCGATCTGGTCGAGCCGGCCGGCCTGCGCGCGCACAAGCGCTTCGCGCGCGCCCGGCTCGGCCGCCTGCTCGAGCCCTCGCCCGACCGGGTCGAGCCGCGCTGTCCGCATTACGTGCGCGACGAGTGCGGCGGCTGCCAGCTTCAGCACGTCGCGGGGCCGGCGCAGCGCGAGGCGCGCCGCGGCTTCGTCGGCGAGGCGCTCCGGCGCCTGGCCCATCTCGACGTGGCCGATCCGCCGCTGGTGCCCGCCGAGCTGGAGTTCGACTACCGCACCAAGATCACGCTGGCGGTGAGTGCGGACGGTCGCCGTGTCGGGCTCCACCGGTTCGATCGCGCCGACGAGGTCTTCGAGCTCGAGTGGTGCCATATCACGGTGCCCCAGCTGATGGAGCTGTGGCAGGCGCTCCGCCGCTTGCGGTCGCTGTTCCCGGCGCGGCTCGAGGGGCTCGTGCTCCGGATGGGGCGTGAGGGCGGCCGCCACGTGCTGTTCCGCACGACCGAAGGGGAGGTCTGGGGAGGCGGCGCCCGGCTCCACGCGGAGCTCCGGCGCCGGAACGCCGGTGCCACGGTCTGGTGGCAGCCTGCGGGCGGGGCTCCGCGGGCCATGGCCGGCGCGGACGAGGCGTACCCGGCGACGGTCTTCGAGCAGGTGCACCCCGCCATGGGCGATCACGTGCGCGCGCATGCCGTCGGCGCGCTTGGCCCAGTCGAGGGCCGGCACGTGTGGGACCTGTACGCCGGCATCGGGGAGACCACCGCCGTCCTGGCCCGGGCCGGCGCGGCGGTTGAGAGCGTCGAATCCGACCGGCGAGCCGTGGCGGAAGCGGAAAGCCGGGGGCCCGCCGCGCGGCGGCACGCGGGCCGGGTGGAGGATGTGCTGCGCGAACTCAAGGCGCCGGACCTGGTCATCACCAACCCGCCACGGACGGGGATGGACGCGCGCGTGCCCGAGGCCCTCGAGCGGCTGGCGCCGGAGCGGGTCGTCTACGTGTCCTGTGATCCGGCCACCCTGGCGCGGGACCTCGGCCGCCTCCCGCGATTCCGGATCGCCGAGGTCAGGGCGTTCGATCTGTTTCCGCAGACCGCCCATGTCGAGACGGTGGTCGTGCTGGACCGGGCCTCGTGAGATACGTCGTCACGATCCTGGGGCAGACCGTCGAGGTCGAGGTCGATGGCGAGCACGTGACGGTCGGCGGCCGGACCCTCACGGCCGGCGTCGGATCGGTTCCGGGGTCGCCAGTGCGCCAGTTGCTGCTCGATGGGCGCGCCGAAGCGCTCGGCGTCGAGGCCGCCGGCGCGGGCCACTGGGCGATCACCCGCCGGGGCGAGCGGACCGAGATCGAGGTGATCGACGAGCGCACTCGCCACATCCGGAGCCTCACGGGGGCCGGCGACCGTCCCCGCGGGCCCGTGGCGCTCAAGGCCCCCATGCCCGGCCTGGTCGTCCGGGTCCAGGTGGAGCCGGGGCAAAGCGTTGCCGCTGGCGCCGGGGTGGTGGTCCTGGAGGCGATGAAAATGGAGAACGAGCTGCGCGCCGCTACTGCGGGGACCGTCCGGACCGTACGGGTGCGGTCCGGCGAGGCGGTGGAGAAGGGCCAGGTGCTGGTGGAGTTCGAACCGGCCTCTTGACCCGTGTCCGAATGGCCGTGTATCTTGTGAGTCTGTTTCGATTTGACCCAATTTCACCAAGGCCACTCACGACCATGAAGACCTTCACCGCCACGCCGGATGACATCAGCCACGACTGGCATGTCGTCGACGCCGCGGGCGTGCCGCTCGGACGGCTGGCCAGCGTCGTGGCTCAGCTCATCCGGGGCAAGCACAAGCCGACCTACACGCCGCACATGGACGGTGGCGACTTCGTGATCGTGCTCAACGCGGAGAAGGTCCGCCTGACCGGCCGGAAGCTCGACAACAAGAAGTACTTCGGGCACACCGGGTACATGGGTCACGAGAGCTTTACCGCCGCCCGGGACCTGCTCGCGAAGCATCCGGACCGGGTCATCGAGAAGGCCGTGTTCGGCATGCTGCCCAAGACCTCGCTCGCCAAGCAGAAGCTGCGCGGCAAGCTCAAGGTCTACGCCGGCGCCGAGCATCCGCACACGGCGCAGCAGCCCAAGCCGTTCTCCGTCACTCCCTCGAAGGTGAGCGCATGACCGCCACGCCCCAATTCCGCTGGCAGGCCGTGGGCCGCCGCAAGACGAGCGTTGCCCGGGTGTACCTGACGCCGGGCACCGGCAAGTGGGACATCAACGGCCGCACCCTCGGCGACTACTTCCCCCGGCCGTCGCTGGTGCAGCACATCCAGCAGAGCTTCACCGCCACCGACACCCTTGGCGCATTCGACGTCAAGGCGCACGTCGCCGGCGGTGGCCAGGCGGGACAGGCCGGCGCGCTCCGGCTGGGCATTGCCCGCGCGCTGGTGGAGGCGGACGGGCAGCACCGGGCCAAGCTCCGGACCGCCGGGCTCATGACCCGCGATCCGCGGGCCGTCGAGCGCAAGAAGCCGGGCCGGCCGGGGGCCCGGAAGCGGTTCCAGTTTAGTAAGCGGTAACACCGGGCGGGCAGGCGGTCGGATATTACGGTGCACGGAGAGTTGCGCCGCACGGAGCTAACTGACCGTCCGCCCGCCTGACCGGCCGCCCGCCCGACCTCGCACACCGCTGGATCCGAGCATGGGTGCCCCTCGGGGTAGATGCCCGGAGATGAACGCGGTGGACGCACAACCCTAAGACAGATGGGATCGACAGACCCGCATGGCACAGCCCCAACTGCAGGACCTGCTCGAGGCCGGCGTCCACTTCGGCCACCAGACTCGCCGGTGGAATCCGAAGATGCGGCGCTTCATCTTCGCCGAGCGCTCGGGCATCTACATCATCGATCTCCAGAAGACCCTCCGTCAGATCGCGAAGGCCCAGGAGCTCCTCAAGAGCGTCGTCCTGAAGGGTGAGGGCGTGCTCTTCGTCTGTACCAAGAAGCAGCTCAAGGCCATCGTACAGGCCGAGGCGGCCGACAGCGGCGCCTTCTACGTGACCGAGCGCTGGCTCGGCGGCATGCTCACCAACTTCCAGACGCTGAAGAAGCAGATCCGGCGCCTGCGCGAGCTGGAGCAGGGCGCGGCCGACGGTGACTTCGAGAACTATACCAAGAAGGAAAAACTGCTGTTCGAGCGCGAGCGGGTGAAGCTGAGCCGCAACCTCGAAGGCATCAAGCTGATGGGCCGGCTGCCGGGCGCCCTGTTCATCGTGGACGCCAAGAAGGAGAAGATCGCGGTGGCCGAGGCCAACAAGCTCGGCATCCCGGTCGTGGCCATCGTCGATACCAACGCCGACCCGGACGTGATCACCGTGCCGGTGCCTGGCAATGACGACGCCATCCGCTCGGTCTCCCTGATCACCGCCGCCCTGTCGGACGTGATCAAGGAAGCCCGCCAGCAGATGCCGATGCGCGAGGTGAGCGAGGACTCGGAGGGCGAAACCTACAGCACCGACGCCGGCAGCGAGGGCGACAGCGAGGCCGATCGCAAGCGCCGCCGGCCGCGCCGGAAGCGCCGGCCGAAGCCGGAGGCCATCGCCGCGCGGCTCAAGACCGACGCCGATGGGGGCGCGGAGCCGGCTGCCACGGGCGCAGCGGGCGAAGGGGCGTAAGGCGGCGGCTCTCCCCCGCGCGTCGAGTCACCCTGAGCAACGCGAAGGGGCCATGCCTCGGGGTATGGCCCCTTTCGCGGAGTTTACCCTGGGCGAAGCCAGGGCTCACGGTGACAGCGCGCGGGCCCCGCGGGCCGGCCGTGCGGCCCGTGAACGGCGGATTTACTATTCACCCCTGACTGCAACCCGAGCTGGAGACTATGGCAAGCGTGGCGATTTCCCCGAAGGACGTGAGCGAGCTCCGTGCGCGCACCGGCGCCGGAATGATGGACTGCAAGCGGGCGCTCGAAGAGGCCGGTGGCGACATGGAAAAGGCCGCGGAGATCCTGCGCAAGAAGGGGATCGCCAAGGCCGACAAGCGCGCGGGCCGGACCGCGTCGCAGGGCACGGTGGTGAGCTACATCCACCACAACGGCCAGGTCGGCGTGCTGCTGGAGCTCAACAGCGAGACCGACTTCGTGGCCCGCACCGACACCTTCCAGCAGCTCGCGCGCGACATCGCCCTGCACGTGGCCTCGGCCGATCCGATCGGGGTCTCGGCGGCCGACGTGCCGGCGGAGCTGATCGAGCGCGAGCGGCGCATCGCCGAGGAGCAGGTGACTGCCGAGGGCAAGCCCGAGGCGGTGCGCGCCAAGATCGTCGAGGGCAAGATCCGGAAGTTCATCGCCGAGCGCACGCTGCTCGAGCAGCCGTACGTCCGGGACGACAAGAAGACCGTGGGCGATCTGGTGAAGGAGGTCTCGGGCACCCTGGGCGAGGCGGTGACCGTCCGGCGGTTCGCCCGGTTCCAGATCGGGGCGGCCTGATGGCCCTCGCCTATACCCGTGCCTTGCTCAAGATTTCGGGCGAGGCATTGGGCGGCGAGAAAGGTGCGGGGCTCAACTTCCCGGTCCTCGAAGGCCTGGCGGAAGAGATCAAGGTCGTCCACGCCCTCGGCGTGGGACTCGCGCTGGTGGTCGGCGGCGGCAACATCATCCGCGGCGCCACCGCCAGCCGGGAAGGGCTCGACCGGGTGTCGGCCGATTACATGGGCATGCTGGCCACCGTCATCAACGCGCTGGCGCTGCAGGACGTCCTCGAGAAGAGCGGGGTCGATACCCGGGTGATGACCGCCATCCGGATGGAGTCGCTGGCCGAGCCCTACATCAGGCGCCGGGCCATCCGGCACCTCGAGAAGGGGCGGCTCATCATCTTCGCCGGCGGCACCGGCAACCCGTTCTTCTCCACCGACACCGCCGGCGTCCTCCGGGCGCTCGAGATCGAGGCCGAGGTGATTCTCAAAGCCACCAACGTGGACGGAGTCTTCACCGGCGATCCGCGCAAGGACCCGTCCGCCACGTTCATTCCCGAGCTCACCTACCAGGAAGCGATCGTCAAGAACTACGCCGTCATGGACGCCAACGCGTTCGGGCTCTGCAAGGCCAACCAGCTTCCCATCGTCGTCTTCAACATCAACCAGCCCGGGGCCATCTCGCGTGTGCTGCAGGGCGACCGGGTAGGGACCCTCGTCCGATGAGCACTATTCCCGAGCTCACGAAGCACGCCCGCGAGCTGATGCACAAGGCGGTCGAGAGCACCAAGCGCGAGTTCAGCGGGATCCGGAGCGGCAAGGCGAGCACCGCGCTGCTCGATACCGTGCGCGTGGATGCGTACGGCAACTCCATGGCGCTCAACCAGGTCGCCATGGTGGCCGCGCCCGAGGCCCGGATGCTCACCGTTCAGCCGTTCGACAAGGGGCTGACCCAGGCCATCGAGAAGGCCATTCGCGACGCCGGCCTGGGCCTCAACCCCGCCAGCCAGGGCAACCTGATCCGGGTGCCGCTGCCGGCGCTGAGCGAGGAGCGCCGCAAGGAGCTGGTGAAGGTGGTCCACAAGCTGGCCGAGGAGGGCCGGGTTGCCGTCCGCCACGCGCGCACCGAGACGATGTCGAAGATCAAGAAGCTCGAGAAGGTGCCCGAGGACGACAAGACGCGGGCCGAGAAGGACGTCCAGAAGATCACCGACGAGCACATCAAGCAGATCGACGTCCTGATCCACGCCAAGGAAGCCGAGATCATGGAAGTCTGACGGATGAGCGACGATCTCCTCCAGCGGCTGAAGGTCCACGGGTCGGTACCCGCCCACATCGCGATCATCATGGACGGCAACGGCCGGTGGGCCAAGGGCCGGGCCCTGCCGCGCCCGCTGGGCCACCACGCCGGCATGAGCGCCGTCCGCGAGGTGATCCAGGGCTGCCTCGACGCCGACGTGGGCGTGCTCAGCCTGTTCGCCTTCAGCCAGGAGAACTGGCAGCGGCCGGCGGTCGAGATCGACGCGCTCATGAGCCTGCTGGAGGAGTACATCGCGCGCGAGGTCGACAACCTGCGGTCCAAGCGGGTCTCGGTGCGCATCCTGGGCGATCTCGAGCGGCTCGCGCCGGGGGCCCGCCAGGCGGTCGACCGGATCATGGCGGAGACCGCCGGCGGCGAGGATCTCGCGCTCAATGTCTGCATCTCGTACAGCTCGCGCGCGGAGATCACCCGCGCGGCGCGCCAGCTCGCCGAAGAGGTGGCCGCCGGCCGGCTCGAGCCGGCCGACATCGACGAGGAGGCGCTGGCCCGGCAGCTGTACACCGCGCCCTGGCCCGACCCCGATCTGCTGATCCGCACGTCCGGCGAAATGCGGATCTCGAATTTCCTCCTGTGGCAGCTGGCCTACGCCGAGCTCTACGTCACGCCCGTCCTCTGGCCCGACTTCACCCGGCGCCACCTGTTCGAGGCCATCCTGGAGTTTCAGCGGCGCGATCGCCGGTTCGGCCGCGTCTCGGTCTGATGGACGCCAGCCGGCAGGCCGCCGAAGGCAATCTGGTGCGGCGCGTCGGGTTCGCCGTCGTCGCGATCCCGCTGGCTCTGCTGCTGGTATGGTACGGCGGCGTGCCGCTGGTGCTGCTGCTCATGGCGGCCGCCGCCCTCGCCGCCCGGGAGCTATTCGATCTGGCCGAGCGGCAGCAGGTCCGTCCCGCCCGGGCGCTGGGCCTCGTGAGCGCCGCGGCCATCTCGCCGATCGCCTACGCGGCGATCGCCTGGCCGGGCGCCCGGGCCATGGTCGACACGGCCTGGCCCTATGCGGCGGCGATCTGGCTGATCGCCATCCTCACGTGGGCGCTGCTGACGCGCGCGCCGACCGACCGGCCGCTCGCCGCGGTCGGCGTGACGCTGCTGGCGGTGGCCTACGCGGGCGCGCTGCCGGCGTTTCTGCTCGACCTGCGCCATCACGGCCATGGGCTCCGGAGTTGGCCCGGGGCGTGGCTGGTGTTCTTTCCGCTGGTGGTGACCTGGGTGTGCGACACGGCGGCGATGTTCGGGGGACGGACCTTCGGCGGCGCCAAGCTCGCGCCGACGGTGAGCCCGGGGAAGACGCGCTCGGGCAGCCTGGCCGGCGTGATGGGGAGTCTCGCCGTGGCACCGGTGTTCTCGGCGGCCGTGTTCCCTCGCGTCGGCGTGAGCGTCCCGCTCTGGCAGCTGCTGGTGGTCGCGGGGGTGCTCGGGGTAATCGGGCAGATCGGCGATCTCGCCGAGTCGCTCCTCAAGCGCGAGGCGGGCGTCAAGGACTCGAGCCACCTCATTCCGGGACACGGGGGCGTGCTCGACCGGCTCGATTCGCTGTATTTCGTGATCCCCGCGGCGGCGGCGATGTATCGGGCATTCGGCATTCTCTGATGGGCGCGACGAAAGGCGTTGCCGTGCTGGGCTCCACCGGCTCGATCGGCCGGAGCACCCTCGCGGTCCTGGCGCGGCAGCGCGACCATTTCCGCGTCGTGGCTCTCACGGGCGGCCGAAACGCCGCCGCGCTCGAGGCGCAGGTGGCCGAGTGGCGGCCCGCGTTCGCGGGCCTGGCCGCGGGCGCCAACGGCGCCGGCCGCCCGAGCGGACCGGACGTGTTGATCGAGGCCGCGACCCATCCCGAGGTGGACGTCGTCGTCAACGCGGTGGTCGGCGCGGCCGGGCTGAATGCCACGCTGGCGGCGCTCCGCGCCGGCAAGCGGGTGGCGCTCGCCAACAAGGAGACGCTGGTCATGGCCGGCGAGCTGGTGGCGCAGGCGGCCTGCGCCGGCGGCGGCGAGCTCATCCCGATCGATTCCGAGCACAGCGCGGTGCTCCAGTGCGTGAGCGGGCGCGACGCCGGGCTCTGTCGCCTGATCCTCACCTGCTCGGGCGGTCCGTTTCGCGAGTGGTCCGCCGAGCGCGTGTGGCAGGCGACGGTCGAGGAGGCGCTCCGGCATCCGACGTGGCGAATGGGCAGCAAGATCACGGTCGACAGCGCCACGCTGGCCAACAAGGCGCTCGAGCTGATCGAGGCGCACCACCTCTTCGGGTTGTCGTACGACGCGCTGGAGGTCGTGGTCCACCCGCAGAGCATCGTGCACGCATTCGTCGAGTTCTGCGACGGGAGCGTCATCGCCCAGGTCGGATTCCCGTCGATGGAGCTGCCCATTCTCTACGCGCTGACGCACCCGGCCCGACTGCCCGACGGGGGAGTGCGCCGCTTCGATCCGGTGGCGGCGGGACCGCTCACCTTCGAGCCGGTGCGGGGCGACGTGTTCCGCGCGCTCGCCGCGGGGGTGGCGGCCGGGCGCGCGGGCGGGATCTCGCCGGCCGTATTCAATGCCGCCAACGAGGTCGCCGTGGCCGCTTTCCTCGAGGGGAAGGTGCCGTTCGGGCGCATCAGCGAGATCATCGAGCGGACGCTCGACGATCACACGCCGGCACCCGCCCCGGCCCTCCCGGCCGTTCGCGAGGCCGATCGATGGGCGCGCGCGCGCGCGCACGACTACGTACGCCGTTCATGAGGTCATCGTGTTGACGACCGTGCTGGCTTTGATCGTGGTATTGGGCGTGCTGGTCTTCGTGCACGAGGCCGGCCACTTCATCGCGGCCAAGTGGGCCGGGATCTACGTGCACCGCTTCTCGCTGGGGCTGGGCTCGCCGGTCAAGTGGCTCACCTTCCGCCGTGGCGAGACCGAGTACTCGATCTCCTGGCTGCCCCTGGGCGGCTACGTGAAGATGGCCAGCCGCGAGGAGGACAGCGCCAGCAGCGCTCTCGAGGGTGGCAGTCCCGAGGCAACCGTGCCGCCGGACCGGGTGTTCGAGGCGAAGCCGGTGTGGAAGCGGATGATCGTCATCCTGGCCGGCGTCACGATGAACGCGCTGTTCGCCTGGCTGGTCTTCAGCTTTCTCGCGGCCAAGAACGGCCGCCAGATCGATCCGGTCACCACCGTGGGCCGCGTGGTGACCGAGCTGGTGCCGCCCGAAGCCGAGGCGTTCAAGACGATCAAGCCCGGGACGCGGATCCTGGCGCTCAACGGGCGGCCGGTGGCATCGTGGGACGAGATCGCTCAGGGCATCGCCAACGCCCCCGAGCCCGAGATCCGGCTCCAGCTGGGCGACGGCTCGACCGTCAGCGCGTCGATCCACCAGGACGCCCTGGAGCAGCGGCTCAAGGCGTCGCAGGCACTGCAGCCATTTCGCGCGCCGGTGGTGGGTCAGGTGGTCCCGGGCCGCCCGGCCGCCCGCGCGGGGATCCTGCCGGGC
>Ga0210120_1000360_pt1 | contig 10781 bp, 9 predicted proteins | sample Goodyear_PhragA__FD_184868 | JGI IMG/M metagenome (GOLD analysis project Ga0210120, IMG submission 184868) | Wetland microbial communities from San Francisco Bay, California, USA, that impact long-term carbon sequestration - Goodyear_PhragA_D2... | ecosystem: Environmental > Aquatic > Marine >... | reverse complement strand
CGAAATCCTCTTCGCCGACTGGCACCGGGCGCTCTGGGCCATCGACTTCTTCAAGACCCGCCGATCGGAGAACGTGATGCGCGCGTTTCGCGAGATCATCTTCCGCGCGGAGCTGGACGGCCGCGAGTCGTCGCTCGTCCGCGCGATGGGCATCGAAGTGGCCCGCTACCTCCAGCGGGTCGGCGCGCCGGTCGCCGGAACGCCGCCGGACGCCGGGGAGAGCCCGGGAGACGACGGGGTATGAGCCGCAATCGCTCCAGCGCGTACTGGGCCGCGAACCGGTACAGCGACGAGGCGGCCGAGCCCGCGCCGACCGCGCCGCTGCACGACCTGACGGCGGCGGCCGCCGCGCGATTCAAGCTGCTCCGGGGCGGCCTGACCGGCCTTGCCGGGGTGGCGGAGGCGGTGCGCTACATGGGCGCGAGCTGGCGCTGGGCCTGGGAGTACGGCGTGGGCAACCGGAAGCTGTGCTGGGTGCACGTCATCGGCGACGCGCTGTCGGCCACGTTCACGATGAGCGACTCGGAGGAGGATCGCCTGCGCCGCGCCGGCCGCGTGCCCGCCGACGTAGCGCGCGCGATCGCGGAAGGACAGCGGACCGGACCCCTCCGGTGGTGCTGGGTGCCGCTCGACGACCGCCGAGCGGTCGACACCTTTCTTCGTCTCGCCGCGCGCAAGGCGGAGTGGCTGGGGGAGCGTCCGGCCCCGCATCGCTCGCCGCAATTGCGGGCTCGCCGCAAGGCTTCCGGCGGGTCCGAGGATTCCGAGTAAAGCAGTCGGAATAGCATTTCGATCGGGTTGTGTACTTGGATGTGCGGACTATACTTCGGCGCGCCCTCGGCCGAGGGCGTTTGTGTGCTCGGCTGGGCCACTCTCTCAGCGTGGGATCGCTAATGCGTACGATGGCTCTCGTGGTTGGCGGCATCGGCGCCACCGCGCTCGTAGCCCTGCTCGTGTTCGGTGGCGCGCCCAGCCAGGCGCAGCAGTCGAAGCCCGTCGCCGACTCCGTCACGGCTCCCGTGATCAGCGACACCGGATCGCTCAAGGGTCCCCGCCAGCCGATCTTCTTCCGCCACGACATCCACGCCGGCCAGTTCAAGATGCAGTGCCAGTACTGCCACTACTCGGTGGCGGTCTCGCCCGAACCCGGCATCCCGTCGATGCAGACCTGCATGGGCTGCCACCTGGTGGTCGGCGGCAGCGACAGCGCCGCCAAGACCGAGATCAAGAAGGTCCGCCAGGCCTGGACCGACAAGAAGCCGGTCGAATGGACCCGCGTGCACTTCATCGCACGCCACGCGCACTTCCCGCACCAGCGGCACATCAAGGCGCTCGGCCCCAACGCCTGCACCACCTGCCACGGCGACGTGACCCGCATGCCGCAGGTGTTCAAGGTGAACAACGTGAACAACATGGGCTTCTGTATCACGTGCCACGTCGAGCGGAAGGTCTCGCGCGACTGCTCAGTGTGCCACTACTGATGAGCGGGCGATGCAGAGTCATCCTGAGTGAAGCGAAGGAGCCATGGCCCAACGCATGACGCCCGACAACAAGCCCGGGTCCACGCCCGAATCCACGATGGATCGCCGGAAATTCCTGACCGTGGTCGGCGCCACGAGCGGCGGCGCCCTCGCGCTCTCCGGCTGTTCCACCAGCCGGGTCGAGAAGCTGGTGCCGTACCTCGTGCAGTCGGAGGATCAGATCCCCGGCGTCGCCACCTGGTACGCCAGCACGTGCACCGAGTGCGAAGCCGGTTGTGGCCTGCACGTACGCACGCGCGAGGGCCGCGCCGTCAAGCTCGAGGGGAATCCCGAGCATCCGGTCAATCAGGGCAAGCTCTGCTCCCGTGGTCAGGCCTCGCTGCAGGGGCTGTACAATCCGGGCCGCATCAAGGCCCCGATGGTGCGCAGCGCCGACGGACGGTTCAGCGAGATCACCTGGGACGATGCGATCGCCCGGCTGTCGGCCAAGCTGACCGAGGCGGGCGGCAAGGTGGCGGTGCTCAGCGGAGCGGGGCGGGGGACTTTCTCGGACCTCCTCGCGGCCTGGACGAGCGCGCTCGGCGGCCGGCTGGTCCGCTGGAGCCCGCTCGACCCCGAGCCGGTGCGCGCGGCGAATCGCCAGGTATTCGGCCTCGACCAGCTGCCGGCGCACGACTTCGGCAGCGCCAAGTACATCCTGTCGTTCGGGGCCGACTTCCTCGACACCTGGCTCTCGCCGACCGAGAACCAGCGCGGCTTCGCCGACGCGCACGGCTTCGCCGATGGCGACGTCGCCAAGTTCGTCTACGCGGCACCGCGCATGGACCTCACCGGTCTCAACGCCGACGAGTGGCTCGCGACGCGTCCCGGCACGGAGACGGCTCTCGCACTCGCCATCGCGAACGTCGTGGCCGGCCTCCGCGGCGCGGCGGCCCCGGTGACCGCGGCGCTCTCCCGGTTCACGCCGGCGATGGCCGCGCAGGAGACCGGCATCCCGGCCGAGCGGATCGAGCGCATCGCGAAGGAGTTCGCGGCGGCGCAGCCGAGCCTGGCGGTGGCGGGCGGCATCGGCGCGCAGCATGCGGGCGCGGCCCAGCTCTGCGCGGCGGTCAACCTGCTGAACTACGTCGCCGGCAACATCGGGCAGACGGTCCGGTTCGGCGCCGAGCTCGACGCCGGCGACGGTTATATCGCGCTCGCCCGCCTGGGCGCCGCGATCGATGGCGGCCAGGTGGCCGTCCTGCTGGTGCACGACGCCAACCCGGTCTACACACTTCCCAAGGCTGCGGGGTTCGTCGAGCGGCTCACCAAGGTGCCGTTCAAGGTGGCCACCGCGCTCTTCCTCGATGAGACGGCCGCGAGATGCGACCTGCTGCTGCCGCAGCACCACGCGCTCGAGCGCTGGGACGATCTCGCGCCGCGGTCCGGGGTGCGGAGCCTCATGCAGCCGGTGATGGAGCCGGTGTTCAACACCCGCCCGGCCGGCGACATCCTGCTGCAGGTGTCCCGCAAGGCGGGGGGCGCGCTGGCCGGGTTCACTGCGCCGACCTGGGAGGCCCACCTTCGCGGTCGCTGGCAGGCCCTCGCCGCCGAGCGCAAGGAAGCCGACGCGGAGGGCTTCTGGCGCGCGTCCCTCCAGCGGGGCGGGGTGTTCGACGAGCCGGCGGCCCCGGCGCCGGTGGCGCTCGCCGGGTCGGCCACCGACGTCGCCTACGCCAAGCCTGCGTTCGAGGGGAAGGGTGATTTCGTCTTTCTCACCTACCCGCACGCGAACCTGCATGACGGCCGGGGCACCAACAAGCCGTGGCTGCTCGAGAACGCCGACCCCGTCACCAAGATCACCTGGCACTCGTGGGTGGAGGTGAGCCCCGACACCGCGAAGACCCTCGACATCCGGAACGGGGAGATCCTCCGGCTCACGAGCGCCGCCGGGGCAGTCGAGGCGCCGGCCTACATCCATCCGGGGCTCCACCCGGACGTAGTGGCGATGCCGCTCGGCTTCGGCCACACCGAGTACGGGGCCTACGCCCAGGGCCGGGGGGTCAACGCGCTCGATCTGCTCGGCGCCCCGATCGGCGACTTCATGACCTATCTCTCCACCCGGGTCACGCTCGAGAAGACCGACGGGTTCCGGAAGCTCGCCACCGTCGAGGGCGTGCCGCGCCAGCTCGGGCGGGGCATCGCCGAGGCGATCCCGCTCGCGGCGGCGAAGCGGGGCCTCACGGTCAAGGAAGCGTACCTCGAGGAGGGGCACGGCGAGCACGAGGTCAACCCCGAGCGCGAGGTCGCTGCGCTCAAGGGGTGGAGTGAGCAGCAGTTCCAGATGACCCGCCACGGCGACTACACCCGCGACCTCCCGCAGTGGGGCATGGCGATCGACCTGGCGCGCTGTACGGGCTGCCAGGCCTGCGTCACCGCCTGCTATGCGGAGAACAACATCCCGACCGTGGGTGAGCAGGAGATCCTCAAGGGTCGGGAGATGACCTGGCTCCGGATCGAGCGCTACTGGGAGGGCGGTGAGGAGCCGGGCGAGCCGGTGTCGGCGCGGTTCGTCCCGATGCTGTGCCAGCACTGTGCCAACGCACCGTGCGAGCCGGTCTGCCCGGTGTATGCGGCGTATCACACGGCCGACGGCCTCAACGGCCAGGTCTACAACCGCTGCGTGGGCACGCGCTACTGCGCCAACAACTGCCCGTACAAGGTGCGGTACTTCAACTGGTACAAGTACAACGAGATGGCCTGGCCGGAGCCGCTCCAGCTCCAGCTCAACCCGGACGTGACCGTGCGGGCCCGCGGCGTGATGGAGAAGTGCACCTTCTGCATTCAGCGGATACGGGGCGCGCAGAATCAGGCGCGGCTCGAGGACCGGCCGATCCGGGACGGCGAGTTCACCACCGCCTGCGCCCAGGCCTGCCCGTCCGACGCAATTGCCTTCGGCAACGTCAGGGATCCCGAGGGCCGGGTGGCCGCCATCAAGCAGGACCCCCGCGGCTACCGCGTGCTCGAGGAGATCAACGTCGGCTCGGCGATCACCTACCTCGCCAAGGTCCTGCATACGGTGGAGGCCTAACCGATGGCTGTCGTCGCACCGCCAAGTCGCGCGATCCGTCCCGAGCTCGTGATCAATCAGACCCACGCGGCCGTCACCCGCGACGTGGTCGCGACGCTGGAGCCGGCAAGCCGCGGGTACCTGCTGCTCCTCGGCCTGGCCGTCGCGATGTTCCTCGGCGGGCTCACGACGTTCCTGATCCTGGTCAAGGACGGGCTGGGCCATGCCGGCTATACCCCGCCGGCGTTCTGGAGCGTTTACATCACGACCTTCGTGTTCTGGATCGGCATCGGGCACGCGGGCACGCTGATCTCGGCGATCCTGTTCCTGTTCCGGAGCCCCTGGCGCACGGCGGTCTACCGCTCGACCGAGGCGATGACGGTGTTCGCGGTCATGACGGCGGCGCTGTTCCCGATCATCCACATCGGGCGGCAGTGGGTCTTTTACTGGCTGCTGCCGTATCCGAACCAGCGCTGGCTCTGGCCCAACTTCAAGTCGCCCCTGATCTGGGACGTCTTCGCGATCTCGACCTACTTCACGGTGAGCTCGACGTTCCTGGTCTTCGGTCTCATCCCGGACGTCGCCGCCGTGCGGGACAAGGTGACCGGCTGGCGCAAGCAGGTCTACACGCTGGCTTCGGCGGGCTGGCAGGGGACCGACAACCAGTGGCGTCACTACTCGCGTGCGTACCTCTACCTGGCCGCGCTGGCCACCCCGCTGGTGCTCTCGGTGCACTCGGTGGTGAGCTGGGACTTCGCGGCGTCGATCGTTCCCGGCTGGCACGGCACGATCTTCGCGCCCTACTTCGTGGCCGGGGCCATTTACTCGGGTCTCGGCATGGTGATCACTCTGCTCGTCCCGCTCCGCCGGACGCTCAGGATCGAGCACATGATCACCGACTACCACTTCGACAACCTGGCCAAGCTCACCTTGCTGACCGGATCAATCCTGTTCTACGCCTACGGGATGGAGTACTTCGTCGGGTGGTACAGCGGCAGCACCTTCGAGCAGACCACGTTCTACCGCCGGGCGTTCGGCTCGATGTGGTGGGCGGGCTGGACCATGATCATCTGCAACGCCTTCGTGTCGCAGCTGCTGTGGTTCCGGAAGATCCGCACCAATCTCACGGCGCTGTTCGTCGTCTCGATCTTCATCAACCTCGGGATGTGGTTCGAGCGTTTCGTGATCATCGTCTCGTCGCTCAGCAACGACTACATCCCCTGGGCGTGGTCCAACGCAAACATCACCTGGGCCGATTGGGGCATCCTGCTCGGTTCGTTCGGCTGGTTCGCGATGTGGTTCCTGCTGTTCGCCAAGAGCTTCCCGATCGTCGCGATCCAGGAGATCAAGGAGATGATCCCCCTGCCGCGGAAGCGGGTGGGAGGGCAGCACTGATGGCCACGGGTAAGCGGGGCCGGCGCGCGCCGGGCGTTCTCGCCTCCTTCGTCCACGTGGATGCCGCGGTCGACGCCATTCGGGCGCTCCGCGCGCGAGGGCACCGGAACCTGGTGGTCTATTCCGCGGCGCCCTTCCACGAGATCGAGGAGGCGCTCGACCAGTCGGTCAGTCCGGTCCGCCTGTTCACGCTGATCGGCGGCCTCACTGGGTGCGCCGCCGGGTTCGGCATGACCATCTGGATGTCGCTCGACTGGCCGCTCCTGGTGGGCGGGAAGACGATTGCCTCGATCCCGCCCTATGTCGTGATCGCGTTCGAGCTCACCATCCTGCTCGGCGCGCTCAGTACGGTCACGGCGGTGGCGCTGCTGAGCGTGCTCATGGGGAAGCGCGGCATCTCGTACGATCCGGCCTACAGCGACGACCAAATCGGCGTGTTCGTGCCGGCGGGATCCGACCAGGCCGGCCCGGTCGAGCAGTTGCTGCGCTCGGCCGGGGCGGTGGAGGTGCGACGTGATGCGGCATAAGTGGGCGGGGCTCGCCGCCCTCACCCTGATCCTCACCGGCTGCGACTTCTGGTACAACCGGGTGCCCTCGCCGGACGATCTCTGGCACGTGATCCCGTGGTTCGACCACATGATCACCGCCAAGTACGTGCGTCCGTATCAGAGCGCGGCCGTGCCGCGGTACACTCCGCCCGGCACCGTTCCCGTGACCGGCGGCGAGGCCGACTGGTCGGGCGAGTGGACCACGGGCAAGACCGCGACGGCAGATGCGCTCAAGAACCCCTACGTCGCCGCCGCCGCCGAGAACCAGGGCGCCGCCGCGCCCGGCCCCGCAGTGTCCGTCATTCCGCACGACGTCGACGCGACGGGCGACACGCTCTTCCAGACCTACTGCGCCGTCTGCCACGGGTCGGCGGGGGACGCGAAGGGCCCGGTCTCCTCCCGGATCGGCGCGCCGTCCCTGCTCACCGGACGCGCGCGCGGGTACTCGGACGGCTACCTCTACAGCATCATCCGCTACGGCCGCGGCGTCATGCCGCGCTACGGTGACAAGGTCTACCTGCCCGGCGACCGCTGGGCGATCGTGAACCACCTTCGGAAGCTCCAGGGCCAGGCGCCGCTCGGACCCGAACCGGCGGGCACCGCCGTCGGGATCCCGCCGGGGCCGAGCGCGACCGGATCGACCGGGGAGAGGCCCCGGTGAACGCCACGCTTCACGAGCGCATCGTCCAGCGGGCGGTCGCCGGCAAGTACGATCTTCTCCTGGGCGTGGGCGGCGGCTGCACTGCGCTCGGCCTGATTCTGTTCATCCTTGCGCTCCGCAGCGGGCAGGCGGACCGGGCCTGGCACCTCTTCCACGTGAACTGGCTGTACTTCACGGGCCTGGCCGGGGGCAGCGTGGCGTTCGTGGCCGTGCAGAAGATCACCAACGCCAAGTGGTCGGGGGTGATCATCCGGTTCGCGTCGGCATCGGCGGCGTTCCTGCCGGTCTCGCTGGTGGCGCTGCTGCTCATCTTCACCGCCGGCTACCCGGCGATCTACGGCCCCATGGTGACCGCCGCGCACGAGCTCCAGCACGGCAAGGCGGTGTGGCTCTCGCACGGGTTCATGTTCGCCCGGCTGGCCATCGGCCTTGGCCTGCTGACCGTGGTCGGCTGGAAGCTCATCCGGGCCGACATGATGCCCGACCTGCTCGCGGTGCGGGGGGCCGCGCCGGCCAACCGGCGCGCGCTCTACGACCGGTGGACCAGGGGCTACGATGGCAACGCGGACAGCGAGTTCGCGGTGCAGGAGCGGATCAGCCGCCTCGCCCCGGCATACGTGGTGATCTACGCGCTGGTGTTCACGCTGGTGGCATTCGACGGCATCATGGCACTGCAGCCGCACTGGTTCTCAAACCTGCTCGGCGGCTTCTACTTCATGGGGTCGTTCCTCGGCGCGCACATGCTGCTGGCGTTGATGATGATGTACGGCAGCTCGCACCTGGGCGTCACCGACCTGGTCTCTCCCAAGCAGCGCCACGACCTGGGCAAACTGTGCTTCGGCTTCACCGTCTTCTGGACCTACCTGATGTGGGCCCAGTTCCTCGTGATCTGGTACGGCAACCTGCCCGAGGAGACCGGGTTCGTGTTCGCCCGGCTGTGGGGTCCGTGGCTGCCGGTGGGCAAGGTGGTGTTGATCGGGATGTTCCTGGTCCCGTTCTTCGGGCTCCTCGGCGTGGCACCCAAGAAGACCCGCGCCACGCTGGGCTTCTTCGCGGTCGTAAGCCTCACCGCGCTCTGGCTGGAGCGGTACCTGCTCGTCATGCCGTCCGTGACAGCGCTTCCCGGGCCGCGGTTCGAGCTGCCCGAAGCGGGTCCGACGCTGCTCTTCCTGGGCCTGTACCTGCTGACCTACGCGCTGTTCGCCCGTACCTTCCCGATGCTCTCGCCGCGCCTGGCCGAGATCACGCTGGAGCGCGAGCGGGGGCACACCAGCGCCCACGTCTCCGCTGAGTTCGACCACGAGGAGAGTCCGAAGGATTACGTGTCGCCGGAGTCGATCGAGCGGCGGGAGCGGCCCCGCGGGTAGTCTGGAATGCGGACCGTTGCTCCGGACGACAGCGCCGAGGGCGGCGCCGTCATTTGCTGCGCATCTCCGCGTTCAGACGCCGGATCATGGCCCGCAGGCTGTCGGAGGGCAGGTCGCCGGTGATGGCGAGCATCCGGTCGCCGACCTGCATCGCCATCGCGCGACCGGCGTCGGGTCGAGGCACGGCGGAATCGCCCGGGAGGAAGACGGTGTCGACGTCGGCCATGGCGCGCCGGGAGAGCATCTGGGAGACGTCGGTGGCCGGCCCCTCGATGGTGCGGATCACCTGGCCGGAGGAGAGCTGCTGAGCCACCACCATTACGGGGCGCGAGCCCCGCTCACCGTTCTGAATCTGAACCTGCACCACGGGAAGGCCGTCGATGTGCGGCACCCGCTCGCCGGCCTCGGCCTTCGCGCCATCCCACGACATCGTCCGCCACATCCCGTTGAGCTCGAGGGCGCGACGATCGGGCTGTTCCAGCTGGGTCAGCTCGAGCGCGGGTTTCGGGTCGAGCACGGACAGCGCCGCCGCGGTTCGCGAGGCGGCAGCGACGGATTCCGCCCGTGCCGCGGCCACCGCGGTCTGGCGGGTCGGCTCGGCGGCACCCGCACGGATGGCCCGTTTGGGAGGGCGGCCGGCAGCCGGCGATGTACCGGCGGCCGGCCGGGGGGCGATGAGCCGTGCGGCGGGCGCCACGGAGGTCGATGCGACGGTCCGCTGCGCGTCGGTAGACTCGCGGGCCGCCACCGGGCTGACGGGCCGGCCCGTGTCGGACGAGCGCAGGAACGAGCTGGCAGTCCACCCCAGGCCGACGGCTGCTACGAGGCTGGCCGCCCAGGCGACGATGCTCAGGCGCCGGCGGCGCTGAGACGCCGCTTCGACCGCCCGCCGGCGCAACACGTCGAACGCCGGAGGCACGTTGCGCGGGGGCGTGAGGCGGGACAGCAGCGCCGTGGTCCGATCCCTGAGCGCGGCGATGCCGTCGCGCATGGCCTGGCAGGACGGGCAGTCGGCGAGATGACTTTCGATCTCGACGCACTGCGTCCGGCTCAGCCCCTGGTCGAGGTAGGCGTGGAGCTCGTCCTCAGGAATGTGCCGCATCGGTCCCCGTTCTGACGTTCTGCCGGTCGTGGGCGTCCACCAGGCGGCGGCGCGCGCGGGCCAGCGTCGTTCCCACCGCGCCGACGGCCAGGCCCGTCTGGGCGGCGATCTCCGGATAGCTCAGGCCCGCGTCCCACAGCAACAGGATCTCCCGATCCCGCGGGGTGAGCGTGTTGAGCGCCTCCTGCACCGACGCCACCTGCTCGTCGTGCTCGACCGTGTCGTCCGCGGCCGGGGTGATCGTCGGCTGCGCAATCGGATCGCCCTTGAGGAGCGTCAGGTGGCGCTTCCGCCGCATCGCGGCGCGCGCCTCGTCCCGCGCCAGGTTCGCCGCGACCGCGAAGACCCATGCTCGCGGCTTCTCCGGCCGATGGGACAGGGCGCGGACGAACACCTCCTGCGCCAGGTCTTCCGCGCGCTCCGCGTCCCACACCTTGCGGTACAGGAAGCGCACGACGGCAGTATAGGTGCTCTTGTAGAGCTGATCGAGGTCGTCGGTCACCGAACCTCCGTGGGTGTTCCCGGGAGGACGGCCAACCTCCCATTCCTTGCACAGTTGCGCAGTCAGGAGCGGACCGCCGCCCGGCGCCGGCGCGGGCCGAAAACACAGCCCGGGTGGAGTCCCCGATCCTTGGGCGGCCACTCGAAGCAGAGATCCGGCTTGGCGGTCCGGCCGTCGGCGCGGTGGCGGCCGTGCAGGCTGCAGGCAACGCCGTCAGGGCCCAGGTACCCGCACGCGGAGATCATCTCCACCTCCAGCGAGTAGTCACCGGCTCGTTCGATCTTGCAGAGATATGGTGATCGGCGTGAGCGCACAAGCGCTTCCAGCCGGCGCTGGGCCTTCGTGCACATGATCTCGACCTGGAGATCCCGGCAACAGGCGGCCTTGCGGGTGTTATCGGCCGTGCGGCAGGGCGCGGTCGCACAGGGATTGACCCCGGCGGTAGCATCGCCCAGCACGGGCAAGGTTCGGGCGGGAGGCGGAAGGTCCCGGATGGCATTCTGGCAGTCCTCCACCAGCACGAACCGGTCGCCGCCGAGCTGCAGCGGCTGGGGCTCGCGCCGAGTCCCGCGTGGTGCCGCGCCCTCGAACCCATGGGCGCGGCAGGTGGCCCGGCCGCCGTCCTCGTGCAAGTACCGGCACCCGACGTGGAGCACGGCTTCGACGTAGAGATCGC
>Ga0210120_1000359_pt1 | contig 10789 bp, 9 predicted proteins | sample Goodyear_PhragA__FD_184868 | JGI IMG/M metagenome (GOLD analysis project Ga0210120, IMG submission 184868) | Wetland microbial communities from San Francisco Bay, California, USA, that impact long-term carbon sequestration - Goodyear_PhragA_D2... | ecosystem: Environmental > Aquatic > Marine >... | reverse complement strand
TTGGCCCGGTTTCGCGGTCCCCGGGTTGCCCTCGTATTGGCCGAAGCGGTCGCTTGACAGGGCCCCGCGCGGGCTTATCATTGCGACCAGTCGTTGGCACTCCCGTGACTTGAGTGCCAACTCGCTGTAAAACAATGATTTACCACCCCAAAACAAGCTGTGGAGGACAGATGGCGACTGCGACCAAGGCCAAGCCCGGCCTCAAGATCCACCCGCTCGAGGACCGTGTGGTCATCGCGCCGGCCGAGGAATCCGAGTCCATGCGCGGCGGCCTGTACATCCCGGATACCGCCAAGGAAAAGCCCACCCAGGGTGAAGTCATCGCCGTGGGCCCGGGCCGGTTCGAGAAGGGTGCCCGCGTGCCGGTCGACGTCAAGGTCGGCGACCTGGTGATCTACGGGAAGTACAGCGGCACGCCCTACACGTTCGACGGCGACGAGTACGTCATCATCAAGGCGTCCGACGTCCTCGCCAAGCTCGGCTAATTCAGCGCGACCCCACCAAGGAGAATTACAGATGGCTGCGAAGGAACTGCTCTTCAATACCGACGCCCGCACCAAGCTCAAGCGGGGTGTCGACGCCTTGGCCGAGGCGGTGAAGGTCACGCTCGGTCCCAAGGGCCGGAATGTCGTCATCGACAAGAAGTTCGGCTCGCCCACGGTCACCAAGGACGGGGTGACGGTGGCCAAGGAAGTCGAGCTCAGCGACCCGATCGAGAACATGGGCGCCCAGATGGTGAAGGAGGTCGCCACCAAGACCTCCGATCTCGCCGGCGACGGCACCACCACCGCCACCGTGCTCGCCCAGGCGATCTTCCGCGAGGGCCTCAAGAACGTCACCGCCGGCGCCAACCCGATGGAGCTCAAGCGGGGCATCGACCGCGCCGTCGAGGCCGTCGTCGAGCACCTGCGGACCATGTCGGTGCCGTCGGCCGGCAAGAAGGAGATCGCCCAGGTCGGCAGCATCTCCGCCAACAACGACAAGGAAATCGGCAACCTGATCGCCGATGCGATGGAGAAGGTCGGCAAGGACGGCGTCATCACGGTCGAGGAGGCCAAGGGCCTCGAGACCACGCTGGAGACCGTGGACGGCATGCAGTTCGACCGCGGCTACCTGTCGCCCTACTTCGTGACCGATCCGGAGAAGATGGAGGCCGTGCTCGACGACGCCTACATCCTCATCCACGACAAGAAGATCTCGGCCATGAAGGAGCTCCTCCCGGTGCTGGAGAAGGTCGCGCAGAGCGGCCGTCCGATGCTGATCATCGCCGAGGACGTCGAGGGCGAGGCGCTGGCCACGCTGGTCGTGAACAAGCTCCGCGGCACGCTCAAGGTCGTGGCCGTCAAGGCCCCGGGCTTCGGTGACCGCCGGAAGGAGATGCTGCGTGACATCGCCGTCCTCACCGGCGGCCAGGTCATCTCCGAGGAAGTCGGCTTCAAGCTCGAGAACGCCACGCTCAACGACCTGGGCCGCGCCAAGCGGACCGTGGTCGACAAGGACAACACCACCGTCGTCGACGGCAAGGGCAAGGAAGGCGACATCTCGGGCCGCATCAACGAGATCAAGGCCGCCATCGACAAGAGCACCAGCGACTACGACCGGGAGAAGCTCCAGGAGCGTCTGGCCAAGCTCTCCGGCGGCGTGGCGGTGATCAACGTCGGCGCCGCGACCGAGACCGAGATGAAGGAGAAGAAGGCTCGGGTCGAGGACGCGCTGCACGCGACCCGCGCGGCCGTCGAAGAGGGGATCGTCCCGGGCGGCGGTGTGGCGCTGCTCCGCGCGCAGGCCGCGCTGGAGAAGATCCGCGGCACCGAGGACGAGAAGATCGGCGTCGAGATCGTGCGGCGCTCGCTCGAGGAGCCCATCCGGATGATCGCCCAGAACGCGGGCGCCGAGGGCTCGATCATCGTGGCCAAGGTCCGCGAGTCGAAGGACAAGAACTTCGGCTACAACGCGGCAACCGACAACTACGAGGACCTGGTCAAGTCAGGCGTCATCGATCCGACCAAGGTCACCCGCACGGCGCTGCAGAACGCGGCGTCGATCGCCGGCCTGCTCCTCACCACGGAGTGCGTGGTGGTGGAGAAGAAGGAAGAGAAGTCGGCGCCGGCCGGCGGGCCTCCGGGCGGCGGCATGGGCGGGATGTACTGAGGTCGGCTGAGCCTCGGGCCCGCCAAACGGCGGGCCCGAAGTTTGTCGCCGATCTTCCCGGCCGGCGCCCCGGAGAAACCGGGGCGCTTCTTCTTGGATGGCCGGTTCCGGCACCCTTTTTCGACTCCAGAGTAGCGGGGCACCGATCCGCCGCGAGCTCCCGCCACCCCACTCCGGAGTCTCCCATGCGCGCCCTTGCCTTCATGGTCCTGGCCTCGGCCGGGCTGGCCCTTGCCGGCTGTGCCGAGGAGTCCCCGAGTTCGCCTGGTCTCCCCGAATCGCTCCCACCGGAGATTGCCGGCCACGGCTGTCTCCTCACCATCGACGTGGCCAGCGAGGTGGTGAAGGTCCAGGCGCCCCGGCTGAAGGCGGCCAGCGCGGTCTCGTTCTCGCTCCTGGGGCGTGATGCAGTGCGGCTTGACGCGTCGGCCTGCACCTTCAGCGCCATCCCCAACAACGCCGCACCCGCCGGAGCTGGTGTTCATCTATACCGACTGACCGGCTCTAGACGCCGTTGCGGGGGCAGGCGGTCCAGCGAATGGGACCGGCTGCCCCCCACTCTTTCTCCCGCGGTGCCGTGCCAGCCATTCGGCGCAGTGGCTCAGGTGACGGTCGAGGCTCCGCGCTCAAGCGGCCCGACCACGGCGGCCGAGGTGGTGTCCGGCTCTCTCCCCGACTTGGGCTGAGCTGCCGAATCCGCTGTCGCGGGATGGTGTTCCTTTGACCGCGCGTCCCCCCTGGGGTAACTTGGCCCCGACGAGCCTCCCGCTCGCGCCCACGACCCTCGCTTCCAGAGCCCATGACCGGTCCTTCGCATCCGACGTTGGCCGACCTGGGGCGCCTCTTGGATCAGGCCCTCGATCTTGACCCAGAGGAGCTGACGCCTTTCCTGGCCCGTGTGCGTCAGAATGAGCCTGCGCTGGCGACTGAGCTGGAAACCCTGCTTGCCACGGAGGCTGAGCTCGACGCCCGGGGGTTCCTGAAGGAAAGAGGGGTGGGCGAGGAGGCATTGGCCACCCCTACGCTCGCCGGTGTGCGGCTCGGGGCGTACACCCTCGAACGGCCTCTGGGTCGTGGTGGCATGGGGACGGTCTGGCTGGGCCACCGGACCGATGGCCGCTACGACGCAACGGCCGCAATCAAGCTGCTCAACCTCGCCCTGCTGGATGGGGTGGGAGCCGAGCGGTTCCGCCGGGAGGGGACGCTGCTCGCCCGGCTCAACCATCCTCATATCGCCCGGTTGCTCGATGCCGGCGTCACCGAGCAGGGCGTCCCCTACCTCATTCTCGAGTACGTCGAGGGCGCCCGGATCGACGAATACTGCGACCGCCTCCGACTCACGCCTGAGGCGCGTGTCGCGCTCTTTCTCAGCGTGCTGGACGCCGTCGGGCACGCGCACGCCAACCTCATCGTGCACCGCGATCTCAAGCCCTCGAATATCCTGGTGACGTCCCAGGGCGAGGTGAAGCTCCTGGACTTCGGGATCGCGAAGCTGCTCGAGGAGGAACAGTCCGCGGCACGGGCCTCCACCCTGACCGACCTCGGCGGCCGGGCGCTGACGCCTGATTATGCCGCGCCGGAACAGGCCGCCGGAGGGGACATCACGACGGCCACCGACGTTTACGCCCTGGGCGTCCTGCTGTACGTCCTGTTGAGCGGCCGTCACCCGACCGGGTCGCCAGGTGCCGGCCCCGACCAGCTGCTGCATCAAGCCCTCACCGCGGAGCCCCCACGTCTGAGTGCCGCCGTCGTGGCCGAGAAGTCAGGCGATCGCGGCAGCGCGCCCGACCGCCTGCGACGCCTCTATGCCGGCGACCTCGGCAATATCGTCGCCGAGGCCCTTCGGAAGCGGCCGGAGGAGCGGTATGCCACAGTCGGGGCTTTTGCCGATGACCTCCGGCGCTACCTTCGCCACGAGCCCGTGCAGGCTCGTCCGGACACGTGGGCGTACCGGGCCCGGAAATTTCTCCGCCGGCATCGCGGTTCGGTGATGGTGGGCGCGGTCGTGGGCGTCGCCCTCATCGCCGCCGTCGTAGTGACGTGGCGCCAGACCCTCGTTGCCCGCACTCAGCGCGACGAGGCCCTGTTTCAGTCGCGCCGGGCCGAGGCGATCGGTGACTTCCAGACCGCCATCGTCTCCCAGATCGGTGTCACCCGGCGATCGCTCGGTGAACTGCTGGACCAGAACGTGGCCCTGCTGGCCCGCCGGCCACCCAGGGATCCGCGACTCCATGCCGCGCTGCTCCTTCAACTGGCGGAACGGTATGGGGAATTGGAACGGCGGGACGAGCAACGGGCGCTGCTCGCGACCGCGGAGGGCGTGGCCCGACGCTCGAGGGACGCCGAGCTCCAGGCGTCGCTGGCCTGCGCGGAGGCCATGTATCACGTCGATCAGCGCCAGACCGACTCGGCCGTCGACCGCATGACCGCGGCGCAACGCCACCTTGCCGGAGTGGCCCGACCGTCGGTGGAAACCCGGGTCGCGTGTCTCCGGTCCGCGGGGGAGCTGGTTTTTCTGCGGGACCGCTACGACAGCGCGGCGATGCTGCTCGAGCGCGCAGCGAAACTTCTCGACTCCACCGGCGCCGGCGGCAGCCTGCGCTACTTCACCATCGAGTCGGCGCGTTCGGATCATCTCCGAGCCATGGGCCGGGTCCGCGAGGCCATCGAGCTCGGCCGCTCCACCAAGCAGGGGCTCGAGGCCCTCGGCCTGACCGGCAGCACGCTGGCCACCATGGCCACCAGCAACCTCGTCACGCTGCTCTCGCAGAGTGGGGAGCGCCGGGAGGCTCTCGCGATCTCCCGAGAAGTGCTCGAACGGATGCGACAGGCGGATCCCGGGGCCGGCATTCATCCAACGATCGGGTTCAACCACGCCACCGAGCTGACTCTGAGCGGAGCCAACGACTCGGCACGCACGTGGTACCAAGCTGTCGCGGCAGCCGCCCGGGACAAATCGCTGGTGGAGATCGAGCGCCGGGCCCTGATGGGTGTGGCACGAACCAACGCGCGCCTCAACGACGTCGTGGCCGCGCGCCGGGCCTTCACCCGGATGCTCGTGCTTGCCCATCAGCAGGGAAGGGCCGTGGAGCGCGAGAGTCTGTTCGTGGCTGCGTCGATCGCGCTGGCGGAGCACGACACCGCGGCGGCGGCCTCCGCGTTCGAGCAGGTGCTGGGGATCGACGGATTCTTCGACGGCAAGCGCACCCGGACCTCGCGGGCGCCGCTTCTCGATCTGACCCGGATAACGCTCGCCGGGGGCCGTTACGCCGAGGCGCTGGATCTCGCGCTCGCCCTTCGGCAGCTCGACCTGGTCGACTCGCTGGCGGCAGTTCGGAGCGCCGATGTCGGCCAAGCCGACCTGCTCGCCGCGCGCGCGTACCTGGGACTGGGTCGCCGGGACAGCGCGCTGGTCCATGCCCGAGTGGCTGTCACGGCCCTCACGGCGGGACTTGGCCTCGCGGGACCCTTCACGCAGGAGTCGGTCGAGTTCCTGAGGTCGTTGGAACGCTAGCTTCGGCCGGTCGCCCTGCTGGGCGCTGCGCCTGGCGCGCCTGGCCGGATCGATCGCCGCGGTGGACTCGCTGGCCCTGACCCGGAATGCGGCCGTCGGAGAGGCCCGGTTCCTCGAGGCGCTCGCCCGAGGCCTCGGTTCCTTGCGCTGAACAGGCTATCGCCTCGACGACGGCGCACAGATCGTGGCGCGGGGAGGCTGCGTACCCAATTCGTGAGGAGGACCGAGGACGGGGAGACCTGTCCGGCATGGGGTGCGAATTGCGACGGGGGAAGGTCATCGACCAGGACGATCACGAGGCGGAGTACTCGGCAACAGGTAACGCCCTCCTGGTGCTCGAGCGGTCCCTCCGAGGGCTGGGCGGCGGTGGCGAGGCGCAGGTCGCGTGACCGGGTCCGTGCAGGCCAACCGGTTTCCGTCCGCCCGGATTTGACGCCGCCCCAAGGCGGCCGTAAGTTCGGCCACCCTCCGTCACATCCCTTACCACGCCGCGAGGACGCTCCATGGGCGACGAGTCGTCCATTGGCGACCTGATCCGCACGGCAGGCGCCGGTGATCAGCAGGCTGCCGCCGAGCTGTTCGCCGCCCTATACAACGAGCTGCACGCCATCGCCGAGCGCCAGCTGAGAGCCGGCGGTTCCCAGCTCACCCTCGGCACTACCACGCTGCTGCACGAGACCTATCTCGACATCGCGGAGCGCGAGGGGGTCCACTTCGCCAGCCGCGGACACTTTCTGGGCTACGCCGCCCGGGTGATGCGGGGCCTCACCATCGACTACGTGCGCCGTCGGCGGGCCAAGAAACGCGGCGGCGAATTCCATATCACCTTGTCGGGGGGCGAAGAGGGCTCGGGCGAAGAACCTGCTGTGCCGCTCGAACAGGTGAGCGCCGCGCTCGATACGCTGGCTGAGAGCGCGCCCGACCTGGCCCAGCTGGTGGACCTGCATTTCTTCTGCGGATTCTCCTTTACCGAGCTAGCCGAGTTGCAGGGGGTGTCCGAGCGCACCATTCGTCGGCACTGGCGGAACGCGCGGCTGCTGCTCCACCGGACCATGCAGGCAAGCTAGGCGCTTGGCCGGTTTGCCGGCCGAATTACGATCTCCTGACGAACCCGAGAGTCACTGTCCCTCTCTCACCTGGGGGTTCCGATGCCGAGATCCCGGCCCACCGCCCGAGGCCTTGCCTGCACTCTGGCTCTGCTTGTCACCGCCTGCTCGGACGATGCACCCACTGCGCCCACCCATGCTGCCGGCGGGGGCCAGTTCGCCAAGGCGCCGGGCTCGTTCAAGGTCACCCCGGCCCAGCTCAACTTCACCGAAATCGGCGCGAAGGGCACCCTCACGGCGGTCACTCCCGCCTCGGGAGCGATCACCGCCTCCGTTTCCGATCCGGCCTGCGTGGAGGCGAGTCCGAGGCGCCTCCTCCGGCGCCCGGCCAAGTTCACTGTCACCGCCACGGCGCCGGGCACCTGCAGCGTGACCCTCACTGATGGGGCAGGCGCCAGTGTTCGAGTGCCCGTCCGGGTCGTGCCGCTGGTCAGGGGAACACTTGCCGTGGGGACCAACCATGCCTGCGGGCTCACCAGCGCGGGCGCGGCGTACTGCTGGGGCGACAACCGCTGGGGTCAGCTCGGCAACGGCGTCAGCGGCACCGATCCCAACCCGGCACCAGTGGCGGTGCAGGGAGGCATCAGCTTCTCGAGAGTGACGGCAGGGGTAAATCACACCTGCGCTCTCACGGCGGCGGGCGTGGCGTACTGCTGGGGGGTGAACGTGGATGGACAGCTCGGGAGCCCCACCAACTCCGGCCAGATCGCTCCGAATCCGGTTCCCCTGTCCGTGATCACGACTCTCGCTTTCGTGGCGCTTGAAGCTGGCGCCTGGCATACCTGCGGCCTGACCCCGGCCGGTGCGGTGTACTGCTGGGGCTCGAATCAGTTTGGCCAGCTCGGCCATTCCGAGAACGCCGGCGTAGTCGCGCCCAATCCCGCGCCGGTGCAGGTGGCCACGAGCGCCCTCTTCACCCGCCTGGCGGCGGGCGAGCACCACAACTGCGCTCTGACCGCGGCCGGAGCGGCGCACTGTTGGGGGAGGAACAACCAGGGACAGCTCGGGATCGAGATCAACATCGGCACCCAAATCCCAACGCTCCCTCAGGCGGTCTCGGGAAACCTGGTCTTTGCGAGCGTTACGCCCGGAGGGACCCACACCTGCGGCCTCACCGCGGCGGGATCCGCGTATTGCTGGGGGAGCAACGAGCGTGGGGAGGGCGGGACATCGGTGAACTTCGAGAATGGTGTGCCGAATCAGGCGCCGACGGCGGTGGAAAGCAACCTCCTCTTCACCGCGCTCGCTGCAGGGCAGCAGCACACTTGCGGACTCGTTGCGGGCGGAGATGCCTATTGCTGGGGGACCAACCGGTCCGGGCAGCTGACCCGCTCATTCAGCGAAGTCACCCGGAGTGAGGTTCCTCTGCTGATCGCCGGCGGCGTGAGCTTCATCCAGCTCGCCGCCGATGCCGAGAACGTCTGTGGCGTCATCGGAGCCGGAGCGGCGTACTGCTGGGGCCTCAACGGCTACGGCCAATTGGGAACCACCGCTGGGCTGGGAACTGCAGTGGCGTTTCCGCAGGCGGTGAGCGGTGGGCTCACGTTCGCCGCGCCGTAGCACCGACGGATGGACATCGACGGCAGATCGATCGTGCACCATCGGCGTTTACCTCCCCACGACCGAGCTGGTCAAGGCGGTCAACGGCGAGTCCTTCAAGCAGGAAGTCGGCCTGTCGGTGCGCGTGCCGCTCCCAGATCGACACGACCGGATAGCCTTCGCGAAACGATTGCTCCAGCAGGGCGATCGCCCGGGTGGAGTCGCCGAGCACCGCCGTGATGCAGGCCAGCCCGTAAGTGTTGCGGCCGAGCGGGAACTGCTGGCTCCAGTGCGCCAGCAGTTCGGCGACCCGCGTCGCTTCCGCCCGGTCACACCGGCGGGCAGCGCATGCGCCGACGCCGATGAGCGATTCGAGGTCCGCCGCATGCCTGGCCAACACCTCCCCGTAGTGGGACGCGCATCGACGCGACCTCGCTCGAGGCGGACAAGCAGACCCAGAACGACGTCCAGCTCTCGTTCGGCTTCGGGATCCCGCTCGGCCATTGATCGGCTCGGTTGGTTGGCACGGAGCCCCCAATTAGACTATACCCGCAGGCGCAATCATGCGGATTCCGTCATCCCGGGGGGACATGTGAGGTTCGGTTGTATCCTGGTGGCGGCGATGCTGCTCGCCCCGCGCATCGCCGGCGCCCAGCAGGCCGCGATCCTGGGGACCTGGAAATTCGACCTCAAGCAGGACCAGAAGAAGCAAGGGCCGCGAATGGTCATCGTGCGGCCGGACAGCAGCGCCAGCTACGGCACCCAGACCGTCCGCTGGCGCATCGTGGGAGACAGCCTGGCGCTCGCCCTGGGCGGCGAGTGGGTGAACTACCGGCTCAAGCTGAAGGGAAAGAATCTGACGCTCTCGGGTGGCGACCTGAACGAGCCGGTCACCTTCCAGCGCGTCGGCCCCGCAACGCCGCGGCCCGACACGGTGCCGGTGCCGCCGGATCCGGAAACGCCGTCGCCGTTGACACCTGGGAAGCCGTCGTAGGCCGTCGCCGAGCGCTTCGTCTTTTCCTCTTTCCGTCCTTCCTTTTTCCGTCCTTCCTTCCCCCTACAGCGCCAACCGCAGCTGCGTCATCCCCCGCATCACCACATCGATCGGCGCCAGCGGCGCGTCCTGCGCGGCCACGTGCAGCTCGCCCCGGAACCCGGCCCGCCGCAGTGCCGGCGCCACCGCGGCGCGGGCGTCGTCGGCCGAGTTGCAGCGCTGGCTCAGGTGGGCCAACACCACGACCGCCAGGCCGGGATGATGGAGCTCGACGAGCAGCTCGGCCGCCGCCCGGTTGCTCAAGTGACCGCCTGACCCCGCGATCCGGCGCTGCACCACCGGCGGGTACCCGCTCGTCCGGAGCAGCACCTCGTCGTGGTTGGCCTCGAGCACGAGCGCCGTGAGGTTTCGCAGGAGGTAGCGCACGGCCGCCGTGGCCCGGCCCAGATCGTACGCCACGCCGACGCCGGTGCCGTCGGCCGTGCGCACCACGAGGGCCACTGGATCGGCGGCGTCATGGCTCGTGGGGCAGGCTTCGATCCGAAACGGGCCGAGCTCGACGGTCGCGCGGAGGCCCACCGGCTGGTGAGCGGCGCCGCCCATTCCCGCCACCAGCCGGTCCCACGTCCCGGCAGCCGTCAGCACCGGCACACCGAGGCGCCGGGCCAGCCGCGGTGCGCCGCACGCGTGGTCGCCGTGCTCATGCGTGAGCGCGATCGCGCGGACGCGGGTGAGGTCGAGGCCGACCGTAGCCGCGCGGCGCTCGATCTCCCGCGCGCTGAAGCCGGTATCGAGCAGGATCGCCGTGCCGTCCGCCTCGACCGCGCAGCAGTTGCCACCCGAGCCCGACCCGAGCATGTAGAGCCGCATCATCGCGACCGCCGCCTCATCGCGCAGTGCCTCGCGCGAATGTCCGCTCGAGCGACCGGCGCCGCTCCGGCGTGAGCTCTACCCCCCGGCGCGGCATCACCCGCTCGGCGACGCGAAGAAAGCCGTCCGCGGTGAGCCGCTCGTCGCCCTGGCCGCCCCAGGCGAACGGCGGCACGTACCTCGGCGGGGTCGGCGGGCCGAACAGGTTGGCCCCTGCCGACACCACGGTGCCGGTGGCGAGCATGGTCCCGATCGCCGTCTTCGCGTGGTCGCCGAATAGCGTGCCCAGATTCTGGCGGCCGGTCTCGATCCGCTGGCCGGCGATATCGAGCCGCACCGGTCCATAGGTGTTCTTGAGGTTGGACGTCGTGGTGAGGGCGCCGAGGTTCACCCAGTGCCCGACCACGCTGTGCCCCACGAACCCGTCGTGGCTCTTGTTGGCGTAGCCCAGAAACACGCTGGCCGAGATTTCGCCGTGTATCCGGCACTCGGGGCCGAATACCGAGCCCCGGAGAAAACCGCCGAGCAGTTTGGTGTGCGGCCCGGCGTAGAGCGGGCCTTCGAGCCGGGTGCCGTGCCGCACTTCCACCCCAGGCTCCAACACAATCGCGCCCT
>Ga0210120_1000358_pt1 | contig 10798 bp, 11 predicted proteins | sample Goodyear_PhragA__FD_184868 | JGI IMG/M metagenome (GOLD analysis project Ga0210120, IMG submission 184868) | Wetland microbial communities from San Francisco Bay, California, USA, that impact long-term carbon sequestration - Goodyear_PhragA_D2... | ecosystem: Environmental > Aquatic > Marine >... | reverse complement strand
AGCGAGAGCCCGATCACCAGCCAGGTGAGAGGGACGAGCTCGGCGAGCAGCTCCTTCGGCGAGGCCCAGTAGCCGGCGGACTGGAGGAGCGGGGGCAGGAAGACGAGGAAGACGACGTCCGGCTGCAGCTCGAGCGTCGGGCCTCCCGGAATGAACCCGATCGCCAGCCCGCCCAGGACGAGGACGATCGGATAGGGAATCGAGATCGCGTCCGCGAGGCGGACGAGGACGATCGCCGCGGCGACCAGCGCAATCAGGATCTCGATGTCGTTCACGCCGCGAGTCTAAGCTCGCGCATCCATGACTCAGCTGACCCCGCCCCTTTCTGCCGAGGACCACGTCGACGGCCTCGACCGCGCCGAGCTCGAGTTGGTCATGTATGGCGACTTCCAGTGCCCGTACTGCACCGCGGCGTACCCGATTGTCCGCCGGATCCGGGACCAGCTCGCCGGCCGGCTCATATTCGGCTTTCGCCACTTCCCGCTGCGGGACATCCACCCCGACGCCCAGCGCGCCGCCGAGGCGGCCGAGGCGGCGGCGGCCCAGGGGGCGTTCTGGGAGATGCACGACCGCATGTACGAGTCTCGCGGGGCTCTCGGGCGGGAGGACCTGATCCACGACGCAGCGGAGCTGGGCCTCGACGTCGAGCGGTTCACGGAGGAGCTTGACTCCTCGGTCCACGCGCCTCGCGTGCAGCGAGACGTCGACAGCGGCCTCGCCAGCGGCGTCACCGGGACGCCCGGGTTCTTCGTCGGCGGCCGGATGCACGGCGGGTCGTTCGACGCCGCCTCGCTGATCGCCGCCCTGGAGACGACAGCCGGCCCCTAGATGGGTCGGCAGCTGCACTCAGAAGCGAACCACGACCAGCCCGATCGCCAGGACCACGACGGCCCAGGAGAGGCCCCGCAGCGACCAGTCGAGCGGCGCAGCGATCTCGGCGGCGGTAAGCGGGATCACCGTGCCGTCCTCGAGGAGCTGCTCGCCGCTCACGGAGACCGTCTTCCGCCTCAGGCGGCGGACGGGCGTCGAGAGGCGCCGCTGCACGCTGACCAGGCCGAAGCACCCCGCGGCGACCAGGATTCCCGCCACCACGGTCCTGGGTGAGTCGAACGAGAGCGTGTTGATCCACCAGGAGGTCAGCGCCGGGAACGCCGCCCAGGCGAACGCCAGCCAGAAGTCGGTGTGGAAGCGGCCGCCGAACAACTCGAGGTTGTAGGCGACCACGAAGAACCCGCCGGCCACCACGAACGGCGCCAGGGTGGCGGAGACGATGATGCAGCCCGCGATCCCGATTCCGATGGCGCCGGCGAGGGCAACGGCGGCGAGGCCGATCAGGGTCCGGTCCGAGAGCTCGGTCTTCAGCGGCCGCCCGTTGAGCTCGTCGAGGGCGTGGGCGCTGATCCCGACGGCGAGGAAGAAGGCGGCGAGCGTCGCGATGAAGCGATCGGTGTGGATCTGCGTGGCGGCCACGGCGCCGAAGCCGACGTTGGCCAGATTCCAGGCGGTGTAGGGCGGATGGAGGACCGTGACGAGGTCCCGCCAGCCCCCAGGCCGCAGCGCGTAGAAGGCGGGCCTGGCCGCCTCGTCAGCCACGAGTCCCCCAGATCACGACGCCGCCGCCGAAGCTCATCACCCTGGCCTGCACATCCCCGACGCCGGCGTCCCTCCACAGCTCGAGCTGCCGCTCGAGCGGCAGCCGGCCGTAGAGCTCCGTGATGCTCGGACCCAGGAAGCGCCCGACCTCGTACCAGTCGCGTGAGATCACTCGACCGATAACCGGCATCACGGCGCGTGTGTGGAGGTACCAGAGCAAGCGGGCCATGGGATTCGTAGGAAGCATGAACTCCAGCGAGGCGATGCGACCGCCGGGCCGCACCACCCGGGCGAGCTCGCCCAGGGTGGCGCCCGGATCGTCCACGTAGCGGAGCAGGTAGGTGAAGGTGAGGTGGTCGAACTCGGCGTCGGGAAAGCCGAGGGATTCGGCCTCGCCCCGGACCAGCTCGACCCGCGCCGCGAGATTCGGATCCGCCTCGAGCTTCGCTCGGGCGCCGGAGAGCATCTCGGAGCTCTGGTCGAGCCCCACCACCGAACAGCCGTAGCGGCGCACGAGAGCGGCGGCCACCATGCCCGTGCCGGTGGCGACGTCCAGGACCTTCTCGCCCGGGCCGGCCTGAATCTTGCTCACCATCGTCCGGCGCCAGCGCGGGTCCTGGCCGAAGCTGAGCACGGCGCCGGCGAGGTCATACCGGCGCGGCAGGCCGGCGAAGAGGTGCAGCGTTTCCTGCTTGCTCAGCCGGTTTGCCGACATTGCCACCGTGAGATACTGGCGTACAGAGGCATCCACAGAGCAAGGAGGTTCGATGGCGACCAAGGAGAAGTCCCAGGCAGAGCCGCAGGCGGACGCATCGCAGGACGGCGCGTCGAGCGGCGACACCCTCAGCGTCACCGACAACCGCACCGGCAAGAGCTACGAGCTCGAGATCAACGACGGGACCGTCAAGACGATGGATCTGCGGCAGATCAAGGTCTCCGAGGACGACTTCGGGCTGATGGGCTATGACCCGGCCTTCACCAACACCGCCTCCTGCCGGTCGGCGATCACCTACATCGACGGCGAGGCCGGCATCCTCCAGCACCGCGGCATCCCGATCGAGCAGCTCTGCGAGCACTCCAGCTACCTCGAGGTCGCCTACCTCCTGGTCTTCGGCGAGCTCCCCACCCCGCCCCAGCTCGAGCGCTGGATCTTCGACGTCACCCACCACACGTTCGCGCACGAGGACATCAAGAAGCTCAACGAGGCGTTCCGCCACGACGCCCACCCGATGGGGATGCTCCTGGCCAACGTCGGCGCTCTCTCGACCTTCTATCCCGACGCCAAGCACATCGACGATCCGGAGGAGCGCTATATGGCGGCGATCAGGCTGATCGCCAAGATCCCGACACTGGCGGCCTGGGCCTATCGCCACAGCATGGGGCTCCCCTATGTCTATCCCGACAACGAGCTCGGCTACTCCGAGAACTTCCTCTCGATGCTGTTCAAGATGGAGGAGAGCTTCCAGCCGGATCCCCGGATCGCGAAGGCGCTGGACGTGCTCTTCATCCTGCACGCCGACCATGAGCAGAACTGCTCCACCAATGCGGTCCGGTCGGTGGGCTCGTCAGGAGTCGATCCGTACTCGGCGGTCGCGGCCGGGGTCGCCGCCCTCTATGGCCCGCTGCACGGCGGCGCCAACGAGGCGGCGCTGCGGATGCTCCGCAGGATCGAGAAGGTCGAGAACATCCCGGACTTCCTCGAGGGGGTGAAGAGGCGCGAGGAGAAGCTGATGGGCTTCGGCCACCGGGTCTACAAGAACTACGACCCGCGCGCGCGGATCATCAAGAAGCACGTCGAGGAGGTGCTCGAGGCGACGGGCGAGAACCCGCTGCTCGAGATCGCCACCGAGCTCGAGAAGCGCGCGCTCGATGACGAGTTCTTCACCTCACGCAAGCTCTACCCGAACGTCGACTTCTACTCGGGCCTGATCTACGAGGCGATCGGCGTGCCGAACGACATGTTCACCGTGATCTTCGCCATCCCGCGGACCTCCGGCTGGATCGCGCAGTGGATGGAGCAGAACGAGGACCCCGATCTCAAGATCGCACGGCCGCGCCAGATCTACACAGGCCGGCGAGACGTCGAGTTCACGCCCCCCGGTGAGCGGGAGGGGCCGGAGAAGATCACCGGGCCGCCGGCCAAGCGGCCCAAGAAGCCTCGGCGCGGCGCCTGAGACGCATCGGGCCGCGGGTCTGTCGTGCCGAGAAATCCGCATCCTGTGGTACAGGCGTGTCCTCGGATGCGGATTTCTCGCCGCGCCACCCGCGGCAGATGCGTTTACGCTGCCCGCCGGTGCGCAAGTGGAAGGTCACTGTCCGGCACGGAAGCTCTGTCGGTAGGGAGAAGTTCGGGACGCTTGACGAGGCGATTGACGCGGCTCGGCGGCAGGTGGATGAGGTTCTGGGTGAGGATCGGCTGCCCGGGATCCGGTCGATACGGGACTTCGGTCCGGAGCAGAGGGTCCAGGCGCGGATCGAGATCTCGGGTCCGGGCCTGATCCGATCGCGCGAGGGTGGCATCGACGTGATGGGGGATGGGTCCGCGGTCGCCTACACGGGGGCGATCCGCAAGGAGACGATCGAGGCGGACTCACTTGGACAGGCGTTCGAGCGCCTGCGGGCAGTCCTGCACCCTTAGCCTCTGTTGACCGGGCGCCGACTCGACTGGGGATAATCTGCTCGCCGATGAGCGAGAGTGTCGAAGCGGGACGGCGGATCCGATTGCCGAACGGAGCTGAGCGGCCCATCCAGGTGTTCGTCAACGGCACCGAGCAGGCCGAGGGCGCCGATTACTCCATCCACGGGCGGGAGATCCTCTTCTCGAGGCCGCTGATGAAGGAGAAGGTGAGCCGCAGCCGCTGGCTCGCGATGAGCCTCGGGCTGTTCGGGTCCTACGGCAAGAACGAGACGGTCGACGTCCACTTCCGCCGTGGCGGGAAGGTCGCCGTGATCTCCAACGCCGAGATCCTGCCCTGATGCGCGTCTGCCTGATGATCGAGGGGCAGGAGTCCGTGACCTGGGAGGAATGGCTCGCGCTGGCCAAGGCTTGCGAGGAGAGTCCCATCGAGGCGCTCTTTCGCTCCGACCACTACCAATCCGTGATGGGGAGGACGGAGCGGAGCTCGCTCGACGCATGGGCGACGATCTGCGGCCTGGCGGCGAATACCTCAACCCTCCGGCTCGGGACCCTCGTCTCGCCGGTCACCTTCAGGCATCCGTCCGTGCTGGCCAAGAGCGTCGTCACCGCCGATCACATCTCGGGCGGCGGCCGGATCGAGCTGGGCATGGGCTCCGGGTGGCTGGAGGCGGAGCACGACGCCTACGGCTTCCCTTTCCCGCCCACGGCGCAGCGGGTGAAGATGTTCGAGGAGCAGATCGAGATCGTCAGGCGACAGTGGGGCGAGGGGACCCTCGACTTCGACGGCGAGCATTACCGGGTCAAGGGAGGGAACGCCCTGCCCAAACCGATCTCACCGCCGAATCTGATCGTCGGCGGCAGCGCCAGGCCGCGCACCCTCGCGGCCGCCGCACGCTGGGCCGACGAGTACAACCTGGTGATGATGAGCGCGGAGCAGGCGCGTGAGGCCGTCCCGGTTGTCAAGAAGGCGTGGGACGAAGCCGGACGGGAAGCGCCGGTGATCTCGCTGATGACTCACGGGATCATCGGCTCCGACCGGGTGGACCTGCTGGAGCGAGCGCATGCCGTCGCGGAGGTCCGGGGCGAGGATGCCTCGGACCCGGGGGCCTATATCAAGGGCCTCCGGGACAACACGCTCGTCGGCACGGTCGCGGAGATCCACGAGCAGCTCACCGAGCTGGAGGAGGCCGGGATCGAGCGGGTGATGTTCCAGCACCTGACCCACGGCGACCTGGACGGCGTCGATTTGATCGCCGAGCTGGCCGCGCCGCGCTAGGCGGCGACCGGGGCCCCGGAGCCCATCCCGGAGAGGTCGGCAACCCGCTCGCGGTGATCGCGGGGTGTGCCGAGCATGCGGCCCGCCACGCGGCCGCGCTTGAGCCAGAACTGCAGGTCGTGCTCCCAGGTGAAGCCGATGCCACCGAACACCTGCAGAGCCGAGGCCGGCACCTGCCAGCCGGCGTCGCCGCCGCGCGCGCCGGCCATCGCGGCCGCCATCGGCAGCGACTCGGGCTCGGCGTCGGCGGTCCAGGCGGCGTAGTACGTCAGCGAGCGCGACTCCTCGGTGGCGAGCAGCATGGCCGCGCAGCGGTGTCCCACGCCCTGGTAGGCGCCGATCGGGCGACCGAACTGCTGGCGCTCGCGCGCGTACTCGACGGCCATCTCCATCGTGCGCTGGGCGATCCCGGTGAGCTCGGCGGCGATCGCGACCGCGAGCCGGTCGCGTCCGGCGCCGACGTCCCCCGCCAGTGGCTCCCCAGAGGGCTCCGAGATCAGCCCGTAGGAGCGAGTGGCATCGATCGCTTCGAAGGCCTCGGAGTCCACGTCGGAGGCGGGCGCGAGGAAGGCGCCGCCGTTGTGGAAGATGACCACGACGTCCGCCGTCGGCAGGTCGCAGAAGAGGGTGCTCTCCGCGTCGCCGTTCGCCCCATGGTCGAAGCCACCGAAGGCGCCGGTCGCCTCGCCGGAGGCGAGCTTGGGCAGCCACTCGGCGCGCTGCTCGTCTGAGCCGGCAGCCGAGATCACCAGCGCCGCGCCGGCTGTGCCGAGCAGGGGGCTGGGCGCGCAGGCATAGCCGGACTCCTCCAGGAGGACAGCCAGCTCGACCATCCCGAGACCCTGGCCCCCGTCGTCCTCGGACACGGCGATCCCCGGCCAGCCGAGCTCGGAGATCTCCCTCCAGAGGGCGTCGTCATAGGAGCGTGCCTCCGCCAGCTCCCGGACCTTCTCGGGCTTGAAGCGGGCGGCGAGAAACTCGTGGGCGGTTCGCTTGATCTCCTGCTGCTCGTCGTTCAGGTCGAAGTTCATGTGCCTACCTCAGCCTCGGCAGGCCGAGCACGCGCTCGGCGATGATGTTCTTCAGGACCTCGGTGGTGCCGCCCTCGATCGAGTTGGCGCGGGAGCGCAGGAAGCGGTAGCTCCACTCCGTGTTGACCCGCATCCCCTCCGGGCCGAGCACCTCGTTGCCGAGCTCGGTGAGCGCCTGGTTGTAGTCGGCCCACTCCCACTTGCTGAGCGAGCCCTCGGGGCCCGGGATCCCGGTCTTCATGGTCTGGGTGAGGGTCCGCAGAGCGCCGAGGCGCATCGCCTCGATCCCGATCTGCAGCTCGGCGATCCGCTGGCGGATCACGGGGTCGTCGTCGAGGCCGCGCTCGCGGATCACAGCGAGCAGGTCCTCCATCGAGCGCTTCAGGCCCATGACCGCGGCGGCGCCCAGGCCGGCGCGCTCGAACATCAGCGTGGTGATCGCCACCCCCCAGCCGCCCCCGACCGCTCCGATGACGTTCTCATCGGGGATCTCGGCCTCCTCGAGGAAGATCTCGTTGAACTCGGCCTCTCCGGTGATCTGGCGAAGCGGCCGCACGTCCACGCCGGGCTGGTCCATGTCGAGGATGAAGTAGGTGATGCCCTTGTGCTTCGGCGCATCCTGGTCGGTGCGGGCGAGGAGCATGCAGTACTTGGCCTCGTGCGCGTAGGTCGTCCAGACCTTCTGGCCGGTGACCTTCCAGTTGCCCCCGTTCGCGTCGGCTTTCACCGCGCGGGTCTTGAGCGAGGCGAGGTCCGAGCCCGATTCCGGCTCGGAGAAGCCCTGGCACCAGATCTCCTCGCCCGAGAGAATCGGCTCGAGGTATCGCTCCTTCTGGTCCTCGTCGCCATGGGCGATCACCACCGGGCCGCCCATCACCAGGCCCAGCACGTTCGCCGGGAGCGGCACGCGCTGGCGGGCGAGCTCCTCGTTGAAGATCGATTGCTCGATCAGGGTGGCGCCCTTGCCGCCGTACTCCTCGGGCCACGACAGACCCGCCCAGCCGGCCTCGTGCATCCTCTTCTGCCAGGCGCGGCGGAACTCGAACTCGGCCTGGTCGTCACCCTCGGGCGAGGAACCGGGATGGTTCTCCTCGAGCCAGCTCCGAACCTCGTCGCGGAAGCCCGCCTCCGAGTCGGTCAGCGTCAGGTCCACGCGCGAGACACTACCTGACTGGCCGACTGGCCAGTCAGCCTCGCCGGGGGCCTCAGTGCTTCTTGACCTTGAGGTTCCCGACCACGCCGATGCGGAAGCCCAGCCAGGGATAGGTCAGCTCGTAGAACTTGTTGTCCTGCGGCTGGAGCCCCACCGCCGAGAGCCAGAGCTGGTACGCGGGGGCGTTCGAGATGCCGCCGTGGAGCCGGCGCCACACCCTCCCCTTCTTCTTCTTGCCCGCCGGAGGCGGCGTGATCGTGTCGGTCCACTCGACCGCGTTACCGCCCTGGTCGAGTGTGCCCCACGGCGAGAGGGTCTTGGCCTGGCCAACCGTGCCGAGGCTGCCGGCGTAGGCCATGGCGTAGGCCGATGCGCTCAGGTGGAGCGGGTTGACGCTCGAGCAGGTGTTGGCGGACACCTGCGGAGGGCACCAGCTGGGCGCCGGGTCGGAGCCGTGGAAGATCGACAGGGGCTGGGTGGTCGCGTTGGTGACGTCGCCGTTCGACGGGTTGAGCGTTGCCTGCGTCGGGGCATCCGACTCCCCGGCGCCGACGGTGCCGGGGTTCGTCGGGTACTTCCAATAGGAGAAGGTGCCGCCGCCGGAGGGGTCGAAGTAGGCCGCCTTGATCCACTCGTTCTGGCTCGGGACCACGAAGCCCGAGCGGCTCTTGCGGGTCGTCTTCGGGTTGCGCATGTCGTACATGCCTCGCTCTGTGTTCCGCGAGAGGCGCACCTTGTAGATCACGTACCTGAAGCCGCCGGAGCTGATGCTGCGCTTCGAGATCAGCCGGCCGTTGAAGAGGGAGTTCGCGAACCGCGCCGAGCGCAGGAAGTTGGCGAAGCCGTAGGGCTTGTCGGCCCATTGGCGGTAGGCGAGCGAGTAATGGCGGCCGCTGCGGGCCCGAGCCCTCAGATTGATCTGGCCGTACTTGGGCCATGCGCTGCCGCTCTCATCGGAGCTGAAGAGGTGGCGCCGGTTGCGTCCCGCCGGGTCGACGGTGTTGAGGAAGGCCACGTACTGCTTGGCGGTGACCTCGAGCCGGCCGATCCCGTACGGGTACGAGACGCCCCCGACGGTCAGACAGGGCGGCGATGTCTGCGGGTCGGTGGCGCAGGACTGGTAGATGCCGTCGAAGAATGGAGTGATGCCCACCGACGGATTGCCCGGTGACCCGACCTTGGCCATGGACAGCGTCAGGACCGCCGGCTTGGCGGCGCTCGAGGCCGCCGGCAGCGACAACGCGCCGAACGCCATGAGTGCAGCGGAGAGCGTCAGGGCCCGGATGGGGCGGAACATACTTAGTCCCTCGGCCCGAACCGGCCTTTGCTTTAGCGAATACTGGACGCGGAGCGGTCTAGTGGTAGATCGCGAGCAGGATGCCGACGCTGGCCACCCAGGTGATCGCCGCGCCGATCATGCCGTAGTCCTCCAGCAGGATCGCGTCGGTGGAGCGGGTGTCCTTGCGGTCGTAGATCAAGTACAGGTAGCGGAAGATCCCGTAGAGCACCGGGGGCAGTGTGCCCAGCATCTTCGAGCCGATCAGCGGCGAGTTGACCGCGTAGATCGCGTAGCTCATCACGGTCGCCGCGGTGACCATCGCCACCATCTGGTCCAGGAACGGGATCGAGTAGTGCTCCAGGACGGGGCGGGTCTTGGTTCCCGAATGGAGCTCGGAGGTCGCCTCCTGGCGCCGCTTGGTGAAGCCGAGGAAGAGGGCGACCATGCCCGTGCAGAGGAGCAGGAAGGCGGAGGCGTCGGCCCCGACGGCGACCGCGCCCGCCAGGACGCGAAGCACGAACAGCCCGGAGATCGTCATCACATCGAGGATCACCTCGTGCTTGAGGACGTACGAGTAGAGCGTCGTGCCGACTCCGTAGGCAAGCACCAGGCCAGCGACCTCGAGGCCCTCGATCAGCGCCGAGCCGGCCAGCGCCGCGACGGCCAGCACGATCGCGATGCCGATCGCGGTTGGGATGGCGAGCTCGCCCGCCGCGATCGGTCGAAAGCGCTTCGTCGGATGCTGGCGGTCCTCGGCGACGTCGTGCGCGTCGTTCACCAGATAGCCGGCCGAGGCGACCATGCAGAAGGCCGCGAAGGTCACGCTGGCGTCGACGACCGCGTCGAACTCCTTGAACTTGGCGGAGAACAGCAGGCCCGCGAAGACGAGCAGGTTCTTGACCCACTCCTGCGGGCGCAGCGCCTTGATCACCGCGCGCAAGGGCCCGCGGCGCGGCTTCGGGGACTCGCCGTCGGGGGCCTGCCGGGCCACCTCCGGCTCGGCCCGCTCCTGCGTAAGGGGCCCTTCCATGACCCGGGAAGGGTAAAGGCCACGATCAGGTCGCGGCCGCAAGCGCCCGCCCATCACAAGTCGCTCCGGGCTTCGCCCTGCGCTCCTGAGTACAGCGGGCTGGCAGCCGCTACGAATCGATCAGCACGCCGGGGTTCAGGACCGATTTGGGGTCGAGCTCGCGCTTCGCCGCCCGCAGGGCGTCGGCGAAGGGATCGGGACGCTGGCGGTCGTAGAAGGGCCGATGGTCGCGACCGACGGCGTGGTGGTGCGTGATCGTGCCGCCCGCATCGATCACCGTCTCCGAGACGGCCGCCTTGATCGCGTCCCACTGCGCGACCTCGTCCCCGCGTCTGGCCGGCGCCAGCACCGTGTAGTAGGGCGCCGGGCCGTCGGGATAGACGTGAGTGAAGCGGCAGCTGATTCGCGGGGAGCCACGGCCCTCGGGGCCGCCGCCGCTCGCCTCGGCGACCGCCCGCTTCGCCGTCTCCATCACCTCGGCGTGGAAGTCGGGGAAGCGATCCCAGGTGATCGCCGTCTCGAAGGTATCCGAGAGGACGCCGCAGGCGACCAGCGAGTCGCGCAGGTAGGGCGCCTGGAGAAACGCATTGCGCCAGGCACCGACCGAGTCGTCTCCGCTCCGCTCTCCACCGCCGCGCTTCAGCTCGCCCGGTTCGCCGCCGTGGTTCCGGCAGATGTCGAGCGCCAGGGTCATCGAGTCCTCCACGGGGACGTGCGCCGACTCGAAGCCGAGGACGAGCAGCGCCTTGCCGGGCGGCCCGGCGGAGGTCACCTCGGACTCGGTCGGATCGAGCAGCC
>Ga0210120_1000357_pt1 | contig 10804 bp, 4 predicted proteins | sample Goodyear_PhragA__FD_184868 | JGI IMG/M metagenome (GOLD analysis project Ga0210120, IMG submission 184868) | Wetland microbial communities from San Francisco Bay, California, USA, that impact long-term carbon sequestration - Goodyear_PhragA_D2... | ecosystem: Environmental > Aquatic > Marine >... | reverse complement strand
CGGCGTCGGGCGAGGCCTTGGTGTTGGCGTAGGTCTCACCGTTGGCGCGGGTGTAGCGGTAGGAGTAGCCGTCGCCGTGGCCGTGGGTGTCGCGCTCGGAGTTCCGGTAGCCGTTGCCGTTGGGGTGGCCGTTGCAGTCGGTGTTGCCGTAGCCGTAGCCGTGGCTGTAGCCGTGGGCGTCGCACTTGGGCTTGCCGTTGGCGTTGGCGTGGGCGTTCCGCAAGACTGCAGGATGTAACTCTGCCCGCCAGTTGCCGCGCCACCTGAGCCATTGCAGAAGTACTGGTCAAAATCAACGCTATCTTTCTGCACACCTGCTGTCGCGCTGCTGTTGCCCAAGGCCACCGTTCCGTAGATAACATCGAACCGGCTCTGCCCCTCATACAACCTCAGTTCGTGGTTGGCTGTCTGGGTTGGGGCGCTGAAATAGACCGTGCGCCACTCGATGTTGAAGACACGATTGGGTGCACTACCCGATACCGAGGTAAAGATGCCGCAGACTCCGCCAGGGAAAGCCGCGCAGCCAGACTGTGAGTCGGTGCGCTGGTCGTCCCAGTACGGATAAGTCGAGTAGGTTGCTCCTGATTGTGGGAGACAGCTGTTGGTGAACACGCTGGAACCACCGGGGAAATGCGCCTTGCCGTTCGAATCCAGTGTCACCTGAGTGAACGACTGATCGTAGAGCGTATAGGAGAATGGCAGCGAGATTGTGGTTGTCTGGTCATCGCCGTGATTACCGATATCGGTCGTCCCAGGCACGATGCTGTCGCCTATCTGCGCTATATCGTAGTGATTTTGCGGCGGACAACCCTCGACCGTGTACATCCCTGTGAAGGCCGCATTACCATTGCACGTGTGAGCAGTGACCGATCCTGCCCCGATGCTTGCCGTCACGCTGCCTCCGAAATTGAAGTGCACCGTGAAGTGGGCAGTCATGTTGCCGTTCTCCATTACGACGTTGGTCACGCTGCCACCAGCGTTGCCGGTCAACATCAGATCGCTCGTGGTAACCGACGCTGGATCAACAGCCAGATTGAAGTTCACAAGATAATCATAGTCGCCAGGTGCTGCTGGTGAGAACGTGCCGCCATCCGGCGGGTTGGTCGAGGTTACCATTAGCTGCGCTGTGTCGTAACAGAACGAGCAGTTGAATTCGAAGTTCGGCTCGTTGTCCGAAGCGCGGTTGAATGCGCCAGCCGGGATGTGCATCGTTTGCGGCCCCGGCATGCTCACAGGCGAACTGTTGAAGTGGAAGGTGATTATGGCGTTGCCGCCGCTCAACATAAACGAATTCGCCGCGATCCCGTTTACCGTGAAGTCGGTCGCCTGAACGGTTGCCGGATCCACCGGATCGCTCAGATTGATAACGAAATCGACGGGCTGTGTGCTGATGAGTGCATTGCAAGCCGGAGTCGTTGTGGTCACAGCAAAACCGACCAGCTCTCGATCAGTGTAGGCATCCTGCTGCTGTGTGCCGCTGATAGCGTTGCGCCCGTCCGCCCATGAAGTGACGTGCTTGGTGAGTACTGCCGAGCCGTAATCGTAGTCGCCCACATACAGGGGTTGGATGCCAGGATCGGGTTGCGCCGGCAATGGACTGACCACATCCGACAGGTTGTCATCAGGCAGCCACGTCGCGCCATTGTCGTTCGATTTGCGTGAGAACATCTGATAACACGGAGTGTTACTACCTGGCGAGCAGGTTCCCCCGTTACGTTCGTCATACCAAGTGGCGAAGAGGGTGCCAGCATCGCTAACCGAAAGGTTCGGTTGCCACTGCGCCTTGGTGACATCGGTGTTGGTGTTGAGCATGAAGGGGGCGCCGAAAGTCACGCCCATATCGGTAGAACGAATGTAATAAACGTTGCCGGGATCGGTGCCGTCCTTTTGCGCATAGACCAGGCTAACCACGCCGTTGTAGGCAGCCGGCTCACCCCAACTCATGTGTCGCCAGTAACCGCCGCTATACATGCCGCAGAAGTACCCCGAAGCGCTACGGCAGGCGCCGACGAAGCTCGGCCCGGTGTAGGTATTGGTCCAAGTGGCACCGCCATCGGTCGAGCGGTAGATCTTGTTGTTTCGGGTCGTGCCGCAGCCGGTAGTGCAGCCGTTGCCGCTGTTTTCGTCCATGCCGGCAAGGTACACGTCACCCGTGACCTTGTCGGCAGTGATCTGGACGTCGCGGATGAAACTACCCACCACGGTCACCGGCGAACTCCAACTAAGGCCGTTGTCAGTGGATCTGGCGACTTGGAGCGCACCCCCGCCCACAGCAAAGTTGTTGAAGGAAATGTACATGTTTCCGAAGTTCGGAGAGGACGGGTTGTTATCGGCGTAGCCAGAATTCCGGTCGTCCGAGCCCCCGTTGTGAACACAGAAATGAGTCCAGCTATTCGGGTCCCATGGCGTGGCGGACTTATAACCGCCGAGGCCCTGACCGCCGCACGCTCCATCTAGCCAGACCGAGAACCAGGTATCGGTTGGCGCGTTGTAGAGCATAACCGGATCGCCAAAGGTGTTGTCGAAGGGACTTTGACCGTTGGCTTTGGTGAGGCGAGTGAACGTGTTCCCGCCGTCCGTGGAAACCGATGCGCCAGAGATGTTGATGGGACTGGCGTTGCGGCCTCGTGAGTCGTTATACGCCACGACGATCTGGTCCGGGTTCTCCGGATTCGCCGTGCTGAATGTTTCCGATTGGGTTATGTTGGGAAACGTCTCGGTACCCGTGATCAGGTTTTTGTCGGTGGCGCCGTAGGCCAGCGGCGTCAACAGCGTTTTGATCAACCGGCCGATCGGTCCAAGCCTTGAAGTTGTCGAACTCGTGACGCCTGGCGTCTCGCCGCAGGCGATCATAATAGCGCCGGCTCGGAAGTTCTCTTGTTTGTCGATGCCCTTCTCGTGAATCGTAGAACAGTCAAATCCTACGGGAACGAGAGGGTCACTCGAACTGGTAATAATCTTACCTTTCGTCATGGCCTGGATGACGCTCTGAGCGGTTGCGGACAACACGCCGGAGCTCACCAGCGCCAAAAAGACGCCGGCCAGGACAATGCACAGGCCGATTAAGACACGGAGATTGAAGAAGGCTGAACGTGAAGCGGATTTCTTTTTCATGAATGGTTATGATGTGGATGGAGTTTCAGTGTGGAGCGCCGTTTGTAGCTAAAATAGCAGAAACGAGTCAACACTTTTTTCAGTGAGTGTTGGCCCGGGGTTTTACCGGATGAATCAAAACCTGGCAAGTCTTTTTTTTATTCTTTTTGCGGATTACCCTGACGAACGGAGAGTTTCCGATTCCAGAAAATGGCTTCTGAAAGGCGAAGTGAGCGGGAACGGCGGCGTTGTTCTTCTTGGTAACAACACTGTTACTTTTTGGGCGAGCAGTCTCGGGAATGCATTGGCCTTTTCCTCTGCGGACTATGGGAAGGCGAGCTACTGGAGGGGCGAGCTCCGCGAGCCCGCCATCTCGTCACCGGTCGTGCCACTCCAGCACGTTCAGTTCGCCTTGGTACGGCCAGTCCGCAGGGCGATGAACGTGACCGTGACGTACCGGATTGTTCGATACATACTGCCATTTCTCTGCGTACGATTCGGATTGGCGCAGCTGCCGATCCCAAAACTCGCGCTGCCAGATTGGAATATCCATCCGATTCGGCCACGCGCGTGTGACGTGATTTCTCCAGAACTCAATCCACTTCGCCGGCGGTCGTGGCGGAAACGTGTTTGGCGCGCAGAATAAATGAATGTGATCCGGCATGATCACATAGCGACCGACACGCCAGAAGGTCGCTGCTTGCCATGCTTCAAGAAGTAGCCCCGCTGCCTGATCCTTGGCCAGTAGTGGCTTTCGGTCGCGGGTGCACACTGTCAGAAAAATAATTATCGACTGAAATCCAATCGTGATGATGGGAAAATGCGCTGGCCTCTTCCTCTGCGGACAAGGCGAGCTGATGGAGCGACGGCGAGCTTCGCGAGCCTTGCTCTGATCGCTCATTGGCGGTCGTTCGTTAGGCGTCGCAGAGCTCCGCCCTCCATGAGAAGAGATTCGTCACTTTACTGCACGAACGGCTTTGAACGTGCCGTGTTTGGATGGCCCATCTCCCACTAATGGGGAAAGGTCCGCTTCGCCCGTGACCAGGTCCGCGGTTTCAAATTTTCCGTTGCACATCAATGTCCCCGCGTCGCGGCCAACGTTGCCGATTGGAAACTCCACCGGTCCTGAGAACGTCACCGATTTTCCTTCGCCCAGGGTCCATTTTGCCTCCGAAGGTTTCGTCTCTCCCCACGCTTTCGCAATCGGGTCCGTCAGCACGAAAGTGCCTTTGCCGTCCGGTTGCGCATCAAAACGCAGCGAATGCTTGCCGCCCGCCGCGAAACTCACTTCGAGGTTCCATTTGCCGGTCATGTTCGGGGATTGTCCATGTGCCGACGCCATGAAGCAGACCTGGGCAATCAGGTACAGTGCAAACAGTCGCGGGCGCATGAAGAAAATAACCACGAACGAACATCAATAAACAACCAATAATTAATGCGGGCTCATCCCTTGGCGATTTTTCATCGTTGCTCGCTTCCAGCGATTTTTGACGTAAATTCGCCAACTCTGTGAAAAGTGGGTGTGTAAGCCGGGAATTAAAAGCGGCGGGAGTTGTAGGCCCGGCGCCGCGTCGCCGTACCGGGGGAACGCCTCGACATAGCGAGGCGGCTACATCTGCGCAGGGACCCGACATCCAGACCAGGTCGGGACTACAACAAGGAACCGGCATCCGCAAATCAAAGACCAGCCGTTGGCGCGCTGCGGCTTTGATCATTCTGAATCTGTTCATGATCGCGCACATCGTGCAGTGGCGAATGATGGGCAAAACGGTTTCGCCCATCGAGCCGTCGGAGACCATGTACACCCTGCAACAGGGATTCGTGAACGCGGGCTTTATCTTTTTTAGCCTGGCAATCCTGGCGACACTGATCTTCGGGCGTTTCGTTTGTGGCTGGGGCTGTCACATTCTCGCGTTACAGGATTTCTGCGGATGGCTGCTAAAAAAAATGCGGCTTCACCCGAAGCCGTTCCGGTCTCGCCTGCTGGTGTACGTCCCGCTCCTTGCCGCGCTGTACATGTTTGTCTGGCCCACGGCTTATAAATTGTTTTCCAACCCGGGACACGAACCGATCATCCCGAAATTCACCAACCATCTGGTGACCACCAATTTTTGGCTAACGTTCCCCACAGTTGCAGTGGCTATTCCGTTTCTGTTTATCTGCGGCTTCGTGACGGTGTATTTCTTGGGACAAAAGGGCTTTTGCACTTATGCCTGTCCTTACGGCGGTTTCTTTGGTCTTGCCGACAAGTTTTCGCCCGGAAAAATTCGTGTCACACCCGCGTGCAATCAGTGCGGCCACTGCACGGCTACCTGTACCTCGAACGTTCTGGTCCACGCCGAAGTGAAGCAGTACGGGATGGTGGTCGACCCGGGCTGCATGAAATGCATGGATTGCGTCAGCGTTTGCCCGAACGACGCACTCTATTTCGGCTTCGGCAAGCCAACGCTTGTCGCTCCGAAATCAAATGCGATCAAAAGGAACTATTCGCTCACCTGGCCCGAAGAAATCGTCGGTGCGCTGGTGTTCCTGGGCAGTTTCCTCGCTGTTCGCGGCGTGTACGCTTTGGTTCCCTTTCTCATGGCACTTGGTTGCGCTGCCGTCACCACGTATCTTACGTTGAAATTGTGGCAATTAATTCGAGGGAGAGAGTTGTCCTTTTACCGTTTCAATTTGAAGTCCTCCGGCAGAATTCATGGGGCAGGCTGGGCATTTGCGATCTTCGCTTGCGCTTGGATTGGCTTAAACGCGCACTCCGGTTGGGTTCGCTATCATGAGTTCCTTGGCAACCGCGCGTTTCAGAAAATTCAGGTAGCGGACGAACTGGCCCTGGCTCAAGCCGATCCCTCTCGCTGGCTTAGTTCCGGTGACCGGGAAAACGTTCTTCGAGGGAAACAACATTATCTGACCGCTGCAAAAACCGGACTGTTTGTGAACGCCGAGGCGCTGCCGAAGCTCGCCTGGTTTGAATATTTGTTAGGCGACCCTGACCAGTCGGTGCAGACGCTCGACAAAGCGGCCAGTTATCAAAAAGACGAGAGCAAAGCTTTGAGCCTCTACTATCGCGGCGCGATCCTGAATCGCCTGGGGCGTTACGATGAGGCGCGAACAAGCCTCGACCAGGCATTAGCGGAGAGAGATGATTTGATTCTCGCGCGGCAAGAAAAAGGTGAATCATTATGGCAACTCGGTCGCAGGGAAGAGGCCGTGTCGGTTTGGAGCGACGCGGTACATCGCAACGCGCAACTGGCATTGACAAACAACGAACTTGCCGGCGCAGCGCGCGCTGCAGGCAAACTCGAGGAAGCCGAACGCTACGAAAAACAAGCCGACCAATTCACTCCAAACAATCCCCTTTTTCATTGGGTGCTTGGTCGCCGACTTCAGGACCTTGGCATGAGTGAATTGGCGGATAAACATTTCCAGCAAGCGAAACAACCGGGCGATGCGACCGGAATGCCTAACGAGCGCTAATGGACGGCTAGCCCTAGGGACGCGGGAAGGGAGTAGGACGCGGCGAAGTTGGCGACGGCAGGGGTGTCAGATGAGGGGGCGGAGTTGGTCGCGGCACCGGAGTGGGACGCGGCGAAGGCGGAGGAGGTGGCGGTGTCAGATGAGGGGGCGGAGTGGGCCGCGGGATTGGAGTCGCACGAGGCCTCGGCGTTGGGATTGCGCGCGGCGCAATCACCTCAAACTGCGCCATCATTCCGTCGTCCTCGTGCTCGACCATGTGACAATGAAGAAGGTATTTGCCGGTGTGATCAGTGAACTTGAGCTTGAGTTCGATTGTGTCGCCCGGATTGAGGTACCAGGTCTCCTTCATGGTTTCGTACGGGTAGCACGGCCCCCCATTTCGACTTATGCACTGCTGATACACGTCATGCATGTGCGCTGTGTGGGGCCGCCCGGTAGGATTTGTGAAAATCCATCTCTCAGTCGTGCCTAGCACGGGCCGCGCATCAATTCGGTTTGGATCAAATCTCAGGCCGTTGATCGTCCAGTGACCAGACACTCGGTCGAAGTTCCAGGTGCGCGTCCGTGTGGGTTCACCGATATCTGGCACGGGCCGCAATACTGACGGGATCGTGCTGGGGTCGACGACGTGGTGAGTGACCCGGAACTGAAGCAGTGGCACACCTGTAAGCGTATCTGTGAGATAAAGGTTCTGCCCCAGCAACCCGGCAAAATCCACCACAACGTCCAGACGTTCCGCCGGACCCATGCGCATCTCCGCCCGGGACACCGGCGCGGGGAGCAGGCCGGCCTCCGTACCGATCTGTATGAACAGATTGCCCGTGGTCAGTACGAGGTTGTAGGTGCTGGAATTGGATGCGTTCAAGATGCGGAACCGATATTTTCGGTCACCGACCTCGAAGTATGGCTGATAAACGCCATTCACAAGGATTTTATCGCCACTCACTCCATTAGGATCAAAGACGTACGGGATTTGGTTATTCTCGTCGAATTGCCTGTCGGCAATTGCCAAAGGCACGTCGAATTCGCCGGAGGGCAGTGTGTTCGGATCAGCCGGGTCATCAATAATATACAAGGCAGCGAGACCCATCCACACGTTACGAGCGGTGACATCCATGCGGTGATCGTGGTAAAAATGCATCGTCCCGCGATCGGGCAAACCTTCTTCAAGGCCGGTGTAGGTATACGTGCGCGACTCCCCCGTTCCGATAAGGAAGTCATACGCCGAACCGTCGTTGACAGGAGATGAATGATTGCCGTGGTTATGCACCGTTAACATACCGGCAGATGGATCGAGGTTATTCGTAAAGGTAACGTTAGTGGTCTGCCCGGTAGGCCTGCGAATCGTCAGACCGGGGTACGTCCCTCCGTAGGTCCACATGGTTGTGCATGGCCCGTCTAGTATCTGCACGCACCCCTCTTCCATGCTGACCGAGATGTTCGCGTCAGTGGCGACAGGTGGGAAGAGCAACGGGTGCGTAAAAGGTGATGGCGTGGGCGTAGGCGTTCCTGTTGGTGTTGACGTTGGCGTAGCCGTGGGAGTTGCGGTAGATGTGGCAGTTGGCGTAAACGTCGCGGAAGCAGTCGGGGTCGATGTTGGAGTCGGTGATGGTTGCACCGTAGGCGTCGGGGTGGAGGTAGGACTAGGTGTTCCTGTTGGCGACGCGGTCGGAGTAGCCGTTGCCGTAGCTGTCGCAGTCGCCGTTGGTGTCGGAGTAAACGTGGCGGTAGGCGTAGGCGTCGGCGTGTGAGTAGCTGTTGGAGTAGGTGTGGGCGTAAACGTAGCCGTAGCGGTAGCGGTCGGTGTCGGCGTGGGGCTTGACGTCGTGTAAATGATAGTCAGCAGGGGACGGTACGTGCTGTTAGTGTTCTCTCGGGTATCAAACCGCTTTGCCGTCGTGTTCATGGACTCGTCTCCTTTCACGAGCCAGCCGAAGTTGGTCGCCGGATTGTTCACCCACGACTGCACATCGGTAGCCATCTGTGCCGAACTCCAAGTGTAAGAACCAGTGCCGGCGACGGACTGGCTCCCGCTCACCGTGGCGGAAAAGTCCCCGCCTTGCGTTGTCCAAAAGATGGTGTTGTAAAAGCGGTGTCGCCACGTCGCATCGTTTGTGGTGGCTGCGGCCCCCTGACCTTCCTGACCGCTTGCGACCGATGTTCCTTCGCCCCAGTCAGCCAGTAGCTTGTGTAACTCGATCGTTCGTATGCCGTTGGAACCTCCCCGTGATAAATGCATGCTCAGGCTCACACTGGTAATTGTTGAGCCCGGCGGAATACTCCCGGCAATATCAAAGGCAAGCACAGCCCGGCGAATATAGCCCTGACCTGTTTTGCCCGCGAAAAGGTGAGCACCCGCGCCATTACTGAGGTCTTCGTTAATGTACTCGTAAAGGGTGTTGTCTTCGCTGGGGATAAGATTGATCGTCGTCGCACTCGCTGAATTCGGACCTATCGCGCTGAGCACGCCCGCGAGTACAAGTGCGAATAAAGTTTTGGAACGAATTGCCGCTGTAGCCACGGCGCGTAGCCTGCCCTGAGTCCACCGAACGGGTCGCCGTGCTGCGGTGCTGTAGCCACGGCACTCTGTCGCCGTGCTGCGCGGCGCAACGGCGGCGCCTCGACCCGCCTTCGCCTCGCTACGGCGCGGCAGGCAGAGCGAGGCGGCTACAACTTTTGTGCGACGGTTTCCAGGAATGTTTATACGCTGGGCGTGCATTGATTTTCCAAAATCATAAGACACTCGCGATGTATCGCCTGCGCGTTTATTGCGTTTCTCTAATCGCGGATTGCTAATGCTATCCTCGCCTGGTGCCGATGATGCGTTCTTAGTCTCGATCTGCGCGTTAAAGCGATAACAGTGGAACGCGTTGTCCTCAACGCGTTGGCAGATAGCCTGCGGTTTGCCACCAGATATTTGCGCCTTTGGGGGATCAATTCGTTATCATCTCGCCGCGGCGAGATGATCGATCTTCGAACCCAGTAACGCCAGCATGTCGGCTTTGCCGCGGGCGTGGGGTAATCAGGGCTCCCTTATTACGGGCGCGGCGCGGGCGTAGGGCGCAGCCTGGCTTGAGGAGTGGGGCGGGGCGGGGCGACTACCTCAAATTGCGCCATCATTCCATCGTCGGCATGCTCAATCATATGGCAGTGGAGCATGTACATGCCGGTGTAATCTGTGAACTTTAATTTTAGTTCAATGCTTTCCCCGGGATCCAGGTACCACGTTTCTTTCATCGTTTCGTACGGATAACAGGCTCCGCCGTTGCGGCTGAGACACTGCTGGTAAACGTCGTGCATATGCACGGTGTGCGGTTGTCCGGTCTGATTTGTGAAGATCCACCGCTCGGTGGTGCCCAACACCGGCCGAGCGTCGACCCGGTTCGGATCGAACCTCAAGCCGTTGATCGTCCAATGGCCCCCTGTGTGATCAAAGCTCCAGTAGCGTGTTACCGTCGGCTCGCCGACATCTGGCACCGGACGCAACGTCGGCGGAATCGAGCTATCATCAGTGAGATGTTGAACGACCCGGAACTTCAGTAGTTGCATGCCGGTCCGAGTATCAACGAGATAAACGTCCTGGCCGAGTCTTCCGGCAAAATCTATAACAACGTCGAGACGTTCGGCCGGACCCATTCGCATGTCTGCTCGCGCCACCAGCCCGGGTAACAGGCCGCTCTCGGTACCGATCTGCATGAAAAGATCGCCGCTGCTCAATACAAGGTTGTAAATGCGAGCATTAGATGCGTTCAGAATGCGAAGCCGATACTTGCGATCGCCCACGTCAAAGTATGGCTGGTAAACGCCATTAATCAGGATCTTGTCTCCAGTGACCCCATTAGGATCGAACACGTACGGGATCTGGTTCGTCGCGTCGAAATGCCGGTCGGCGATTGCCAAAGGCACATCAAATGTTCCAGAGGGCAACATCGGCGGGTCAGCAGGGTCATCGAGGATATATAAACCGGTAAGACCCATCCACACGTTGCGACCATTCACGTCCATACGGTGGTCATGGTAAAAATGCATGGTGCCGCGCTCGGGCATGCCTTGCTCAAGACCAGTGTATGCGTAGGTTTGCGATTCCCCCGTTCCGATCAAAAAATTTCTTGGCTGACCGTCGTTCTCTGGAGAGGAATGGTTACCGTGGTTATGGACGGACAAGGCACCCGCCGCCGGATCGAGATTGTTCGTGAACGTCACGTGAGTCAGCTGTCCAGTCGGCCTGCGGATGGTC
>Ga0210120_1000356_pt1 | contig 10818 bp, 10 predicted proteins | sample Goodyear_PhragA__FD_184868 | JGI IMG/M metagenome (GOLD analysis project Ga0210120, IMG submission 184868) | Wetland microbial communities from San Francisco Bay, California, USA, that impact long-term carbon sequestration - Goodyear_PhragA_D2... | ecosystem: Environmental > Aquatic > Marine >... | reverse complement strand
TGAGATGAAGGAGACGTCCACGGTGATCAAGCCGGGCGGAAAGGGCAGGTACGAGTCTCCCAGTGCGCGAGCGTTCAGGCGCTCCATCACCAGGACACGCGGGTCCTGGCGCAGCCGCCAGTCGAGTTGCCCGTAGCCGACGTCGACGGCGATCACCCTCTCGGCGCCGCGCTGGAGCAGGCAATCGGTGAAGCCGCCCGTCGAGGCGCCGACATCCATGCAGAGCCGCCCCTCCACCTTCACGGGAAGCTCCGCGAGGGCATTCTTCAGCTTGATCCCGCCCCGCGAGACGAACTCCTCGCCCTCCTCGACGAACAGCTCGGCCTTCTCGTCGACGAGCTCACTGGGCTTCTCGACGATCGACCCGTCCTTGACCAGCTTCACCCGCCCGGCGCGCACTGTGGCCGCCGCCGCGGTCCGCGATGGAGCCAAGCCGCGCTCGGCGAGCAGGGTGTCGGCGCGACGGCGGGGCACCCGGCGAACCGTACATATGCGGGGTTCGAATGCGCGGGAGTCGATTGCCACGGCTCACTGTGATCCCGCTCACAGACGAATCGCACATACGTTCGTACCCTGCTTTTTGCGATGACAGCTTTCAGGGCAATCCCGATCCACGTGCACGCCGCTCTCGAAGTGGCGGCCGCCCCCCTCCTGATGGTGGCTCCCTTTGCGCTGGGATTCGGCTATCTGGCCGGCGCCCTGAGCATCGCTCTCGGCATTCTCCTGATCGGGCTCGCCACCTCCGTTTATGGCGAGGGCGACCGAGGCAACCTGCCGCTGAGCGCCCACGCGGGATTCGACTACACGCTGGCAGCCGCCACCATCGGCGCCGGGGTTGTGTCCGGGATCGCCGGGGATTACGTCGCAACCGTCTTTTTGGTCGGGTTCGGCTCCGCGCATATGGCGTTGACCGCTTCAACGCGGTTCAGTCGCCCGCTCGGCACCTGATACCGGCTTACCTCCCACAGACAACACACATATCTCTCCTCCCTGTAGTACCCCTGAAACGGCCCTCTTCGGAGGGCCGTTTCAATTTGCACAGAAGGGCTACCAAGGCTTAACCCACCTCTTGCCTTTCCATTTCCCCCGCCTGGGCATCGTCTGACCCGCGCCGTGGAGAGTGCGGTCAACACAACGACCCAGTCCAAGGAGGGAATTCGATGAGCACATTCACCAAGACGCTGGTCGCGGTTGCGGCCACGATGCTCGTCGGCGGAGCCGCGTACGTGGCGGCCGCGCCGGCGGATCGCAGCGCCACCCCCACGACGCCGACCGCGGCCGATGTCAAGGGCCCGTGCGACGAGGCCGAGCACGCGACTGATCCGCGCTGCGCCGGGCCTCAGGTGCCGGAGGACAATCCGAACCACGTCGAGCATCAGAACCGTGACAACGCCGACGACAACCACGCCGCCGCTGACGACAACCAGGCGGAGGACGTGGGCGACGGCAACCCGGGCGAGGTCGAGCGTCACGACAACCGCGGTCCCGGCTCCCTGAATTCGGGACCCGGAAACGCTCGCGACCGCGGCGATGACACGGCCATGCAGGACAACTCCGGACCGGGATCCGACGATTCCGGCCACTCGGGCTCCGGCCATTCCGGCTCGGATGATTCCGGCTCGGATGACGGCGGTTCGGACGACTCCGGCTCGCACGACTCCGGGTCCGGCGGCTCAGGCCCAGGCTGAGCAATCCAGAAGGACGGAACGGGCCACGGGGGCGCATTTCCCTCGTGGCCCATCCGTTCTCTGACCCCACACGTAGCATCAAAGCGCTGTGAACGTCCCTAATCAGCGGCCCACGGTCCTGCTCGTCGAGGACGAGCGCACGATCACGGAGCCACTCGCCGAGGCCCTCGAGCGTGAGGGCTTCACCCCTGCCGTCGCGGGAACCGCCGCGGAGGCGATGGAAAAGGCGCGCGTCTCGCCACCCGACCTCGTCCTTCTCGACATCGGCCTTCCCGACGGCTCCGGCCTTGACGTCTGCCGGGAGTTGCGCCGCGAGACGGAGATCCCGATCATCATGCTGACGGCGCGAGGCGCGGAGGCCGACCGGGTGGCGGGCCTCGAGCTCGGCGCCGACGACTACATCGTGAAGCCGTTCTCGGCCCGCGAGGTCATGGCGCGCGTTCGTGCGGTGCTGAGACGGACTTCCTCGAGAGCCGGCGCGGATGGGGACGAGCCGATGACGATCGGCGAGCTCAGCCTCGACCCGGCCAAGCATGAGGTCAGGCTGGGAGACGAGCCGATGGAGCTCTCGCGCAAGGAGTTCGAGCTGCTGCGGGTGCTGATGGAGAACGCCGGCTCGGCGATAACCCGGGAGGCGCTGATCGAACAGGTCTGGGACATGAACTGGTTCGGCTCCACCAAGACCCTCGACGTCCACATCAGCGGCCTGCGCAGGAAGCTGGACGATGACCCGAAGCAGCCGCGCTACATCCATACGCTGCGCGGTGTCGGGTTCAGGTTCTCGGGCGCCGACGAGGTCTAGGCCTGGATGAGCCTGCGCGCCCGCCTGCTGGCGGCCTTCGCCTACACGCTGCTGGTGGTGCTCGTCGCCCTCGAGGTGCCGCTCGCCAGCAACGTCAGCGACCGGGTGAACGCGGAGGTCGAGGCCGATTCCGCCGCCCAGGCCCAGGTCGTCGCGGCGTCGGCGGTCGACAAGCTCCGGGACAAGGCAAGGCTGCAGAGGACCGCCCGCGAGGCGGCCGTGAGCCTCGATGGGCTCGTGTTCGTCATCGACGGGGGCGGCAGGGAGATCGCGACTTCCGAGGGCGGGGTCACGACCCCTCCCCGGCCCTCGGATGACCCGGTCGCTCTGCGGGCGCTCGGAGGAGAGATCGTGCAGGGCCGCCACCACGAGGGCCGCGACGTCCTCTCCACCGCCGTGCCGATCGTTCGCAACGGCCGCACGGTGGGCGCGCTCGAGGTCGAGCAGAGCCTCGACACGGTCCACAACGAGGTCCGACAGGACGTGCTGGCGCTGATCGGGATCGGCGGGCTCGCGCTCATCCTCGGGCTCGGCGTCGCCTGGATCCTGGCCGGCTCGATCGCTCGCCCGCTGCGTTCGCTGGGCGAGGCGGCCCGCCGCCGGGCTGCCGGCGAGGCCGGCGCCCGGGCACCCGAGCGCGGATCGCGCGAGCAGGTACAGGTCGCCCGGGAGTTCAATGAGATGGCGGACCGCCTCGAGGCCGTCCTCGAGTCCCAGCGTGCCTTCGTCGCCGACGCCTCCCACCAGCTCCGCACACCGCTGACGGGGCTTCGCCTCCGCCTCGAGGCCGCCGGTGTGAAGACGGATGACCCGGCCGTCGCCAAGGACCTGGACGCGGCCGAGGGAGAGACCGAGCGCCTCGGCCAGCTGGTCGAGGATCTGCTGGAGCTCGCCTCCAGCGAGCAGCCCGCCGAGGACGAGCGGACCGACATCGCGGACGCGGCACGAGCCGCGGCCGAGCGCTGGCGAGGCCCGGCGAGCGAGAGCAGGCATGAGATCTCGCTCGAAGCCGACGGTGAGGTGGTGGTTCGGGCCGGTTCGCGCGAGCTCGCGGCGATCTTCGACAACCTGGTCGAGAACGCGATCAAGTACTCGCCGCGCGGCTCATCCGTGACGATCGAGTGCGGCAGGGAGAACGGCAATGCGCGAGTCGGCGTGATCAGCGACTCCGGGCCGCTCGACGAGGATGTCGCCAGGCACGCCTTCGAGCGCTTCTACCGCGGGCGCGGCGGGCGCGGGGCGGGCACCGGGCTGGGGCTCCCGATCGTCCAGGCCCTTGCGAAGCGGCGGGGTGGCCGGGCGACGCTCGAGAGCGTCGGTGAGACGAAGGTGCGAGCCGAGGTCGTGCTGCCCACGGAGCACTTTGCCAACTCCTAACTCACCCCTTCTACGCTGATCCCATGACCAGCAGAGAGCGATTGCTCACGACCCTGCTCGGCATCGCCGGCATCGTTGCCGCGGGCGCGATTGCCCTGGCGGCAAACGCGATCTCCGGCGATTCGATCGGGCTATCGGCCCAACCGGTCTCCCTCGCTTCCAGCGGCACGGGGCCCAAGCCGGCGCCGGCGAAGCACGAGCACTCGGGCAACAACGATCAGGGGTCAGGCGGGGGTGACACAGCCACCACCTCCGATGGGCCCAGCTCCAATTCGGGACCGGGCTCCGGATCTTCCGATGGCGGCGGCTCCTCGGGCCCGTCCAAGAACGGCTCCGGCGACGACAAGAATCACGGGACCTCCGGCACCAGCGGGACGAGCGGCACCAGCGGGACGAGCGGCAGCGGCAGCGGGTCGGGACCGGCGACGACAACGGCGGCCACCACCACGACCGACGACAAGGGCGGGGACGGCGGCGGCGGCGGCTCCGACGACGGGACCAGCGGCGGCGGTCCCGGCCCGAACTGATCGACTCCTAGGGCCCGTGCCCGCGAGGCGAGTGGCCGGCAAGCAGCAGCCTGCGGAGGTGCGGCGAGTGCATCCTCCCCTGGATCAGGAACGCGGCGATCAGGAAGCCGCCGACCGCGATCGCTGCGTCCATCGCGAACGCCGTCTGGATCCCGTGGATGAAGCCGCTCCCGCTCTGGGCGCGATCGCTGGCGCCGATGAAGACGGTGGTGGTCAGACCCAGGCCGACGGAGCCCCCGGCGATCTGGAACATGTAGATGATCGCCCCGGCGAGGCTGCGCCGTGCTTCGTCCACGGCGGTCACTCCGACGGTCGTGGCCGTCGGATAGAAGAGCCCGATCCCCAGCCCGAGGATCGCCATCCCGGGAATGAGCGCGCCGTAGGTCTCCTTGTCGGCGAGCAGGGCGATGAGCGCGGGTCCCACGGCGATGCATCCCGACCCGAAGATCAGCAGGGGTTTGGCGCCGAAGCGGTTGTAGAGATTCCCCGCCACGAAGGAGACCGCGGCGAAGGTCGCCATCATCGGCAGCATCCCGGCTCCCGCGCCGATCGGCGAGTAGCCGAGCACGTTGATCATCAGCTGGGGTAAGTAGAGCATCGCCGCGAAGAAGACTGCGGACATCATCAGGATCGCTCCGCAGGTGTAGGCGAAGTCACGGTTGCGCATCACGTCGGGCGGGACGAGGGCGTGACCCCCCGCGCGGCGCTCGACCAGGACGAAGCTCGAGATCAGGACTGCGAAGAGGGCGAGCAGGGCGATGATCCGCGGGTCGCCCCAGCCCCAGTCGATCACCTGGTCGAAGGCGAGCAGCAGGGAGACGAGGCCGACGGACACGCAGATGATGCCCCCGTAGTCCATGCGGGTGTCCTCGACCTCGGGCCGCGGCTGGTGGATCTCCCGCCAGGTGACGAGGATCGCGAAGGCCGACACCGGCACGTTCAGGAAGAAGATCCAGCGCCAGCTGAGCAGGTCGGTGAGGGCACCGCCGATCAGGGGCCCGGCGGCGTTGCCGATCCCGGCGGCGCCGAGGATGAAGCCACCGGCCAGTCCGGCTCGCTCCTCCGGCAGCGCCGCGTAGGTCATGCCGAGGATCGCCGGCCACATGAGCGCGCCGCCGATCCCCATCAGGACGCGCATCGCGATCAGCTCCGCCTCCGTCTGGGCCGCGCCGCCGAGCGCGGAGAAGGTCGCGAAGATCGCCGTCCCGACGAAGAAGGCGCGGCGGCGGCCGAAGAGGTCGGCGAGGCGCCCCCCGGTGACGATCAGCACCCCGAAGGTGAGCGCATACGCATTGACCACCCACTGAGCCGTGGTCACATCGGTGTGGAAGTCCTTCTCGATCTGGGGGATCGCGACGTTGATCGCGGAGAAGTCGTTGGCGATCACGAAGACCGCGATCCCCATCGCGATCAACGCCAGCCAGGTGCCCCGGTCGATCGGCTTCATCCGGCGGGAGTCTTGCATTTGACACCGACGCCGCGGAGATGATCCAATCGCACCTGGTCCACGAAGACCGTGCGTCACCCACTTTCATGGGGAGAGGAACCTCAAAGGACCCGCTGTCGGGGCCGCTGCCCTTTGCGGCCATGGTCCTCTGCGTAATCGCGGGCTTCCTCGCCCTCGACCACTTCGCCAACCCGGACGAGCAGCTGCTTCTCGGAGCCGCGACCTGGCTGATCCTGATCGCCTCGTGCGCTCCCCTGAGCCGCGAGGATCGCGCCCGCGCACTTCTGGTCGTTGTGGTCGCGACCTGCGCCGAGGTGCTCGGCTCCATCGTGCTGGGCGCCTACACCTACCGGCTGGAGAACCTGCCCGCATTCGTGCCACCGGGCCACGGCCTGGTCTACCTGGCCGGGCTGCGGATCAGCCAATCGGGCCCGGTGCGGCGGCATGCCCGCGTGTTCGTCGGCGCCGTGATCGCGATCGTGGCCACATGGGGAGCGGCCGGCCTGGTGCTCCTGGGAAGGACCGACGCCCTCGGGGCCTTGACGGGCGCGCTCCTGATCTGCGTCCTCCTCCGCGGCCGCAGCTCGACGCTCTACGCGGGGGTCTTCCTGATGGTCGCCTTCCTGGAGATCTACGGCACCTCGATCGGCGCCTGGCACTGGGCCGCAACGGCCCCGGACACGCCACTGCCGGCGGGCAACCCGCCCAGCGGGATCGCCAGCATCTACGTCCTCTTCGACATCTCCGCGATCGCTCTGGCACAGCGGCTGCCGGGACGGTGGACTCAGGAGCGAAGGGCGAAGCCCGGAGCGACTTATGGAGCGCGGCCACCTGCAGCCGCGACCTGAGCCCTCACGCCGGTCGCGCATCTCGCGGACTATCCCGGCGTTCCTTGCGGTCATCGGGACGCAGTTTCTCTTTCCGGCCGGGCTGCTCGCCGAGCAGCGACGCCGCGGCCGCACCGCTGAGCTTCGAAACGCGCTCGAGCTCGACCGGGGTTCCGCGGCGCCTGGCGCAGCGCGGACAGTGTCGTGGCGACGTGAGTGGGTTCCGGTCGAACAGGGTCAGGCCGCAACCCGGACATCTGAGGTAGGTCATGCGAGTCTCCTCCACAGGGCATCGATTTCGTGGGACGAACCGGCGGTGCCGTTCGTCTGCCCTGTCCCCCTGGGCGGCGCGCTGTGCAAGGGCCCTCGCCGACCAGAACTGTGTACCCGCCCTGGCCGGGGTCGAACCAGCGTTACTGGGTAAATCAGCCCAGGACGGTCTCGCGCGTGCCGAGTGCCGCGAGGACTCGCTCGGCGACGTCCTCGCCGGTGAAGCCGACCTCCTCGCGCAGCAGGGCCGGCTTGCCGTGCGTGACGTAGCGGTCCGGGAGGCCAATCCGCAGCACGCGGGCGCGCTCGGAGCCGGCGGCGAAGGCGTCCTCGACGTGCTCCAGCACGCCGGAGCCGAAGCCGCCGGCCAGGACGTTCTCCTCGATCGTCACCAGCAGGTCGTGCTCGGCGGCCAACTTCTCGATCAGCTCGCCGTCGAGGGGCTTGGCGAAGCGGCCATCGGCGACGGTCGGCTCGAGCCCCCTGCCGCGCAGGATCTCGGCGGCGCGCAATCCGACCTGGACTCCGTATCCGTAGCCGAGCAGCGCGACGCGCTCGCCCGGCAGCAGGTACTCGCCCTTGCCGATCTCGATCTCCTTCGGCGCGTCCGGCATCGGCGCTCCCTCGGCGGCCCCGCGCGGATAGCGGAAGGCGATCGGGCCGTCGTCATATGCCAGGGCGGTGCGAAGCATGTGCACGAGCATCGCCTCGTCGCGCGGCGCCATCACGACCACGTTCGGCAGCGCCCTGAAGTAGGAGACGTCAAAGGCGCCGTGGTGGGTCGGGCCGTCATCGCCGACGAGGCCCGCCCGGTCCATCGCGAAGACGACGTTCAGCTTCTGCAGGCAGACGTCGTGGACGAGCTGGTCGAACGCCCGCTGTAGGAAAGTCGAATAGATGGCGCAGACCGGCTTCGCTCCCTGAATCGCGAGGCCGGAGGCAAAGAGAACGGCGTCCTGCTCCGCGATCCCGACGTCGTAGTACTGCTCCGGCAACGCTTCGGCGAGCTTGTTGAGTCCGGTCCCACCCGCCATGGCGGCGGTGATCCCGATGACCCGCGGATCCCTCTTCGCCTCCTCGACAAGCGCGTCGGCGAATACGGCCGTGTACTGGGGCGGCGCCTTGGGCGGCGGCTTCTCGAGCTTCTCGATCTTCTCCGGGGAATCGGACTCGCTGACCGGGATGACCGCTTTCTTCTTCGGAACCTCCTTGCCGTTGACGATGCTGCCCGGCTTGGCCGCGTGCCACTTCTCCATCCCCTCGAGGCCGCCCTCCTCGGCAGGTTCGAAGCCCTTGCCCTTGACCGTCTGGATGTGGACCACGACCGGCCGGTCGGCCTCGAGCGCCTTGCGGAATGCGGCGCGCAACTCGGTCACGTCGTGACCGTCGATCGGCCCCATATAGGCGAGATCGAGCTCCTCGAAGAGCAGCCCTGGAGCCGCATAGGCCTTGATCGCAGCCTTCACCTCTGGGCCGAGCCGTTCGATTCGCCGGCCGACGCCGAGCGGGAGCTGTGTGAGGCGCTCCTCGGTGGTGGAGCGAGCCTGATAGAGGCGGCGATTCAGGCGCGCGCGCTGGAAGTAGCGGGAGAGCGCACCGACGTTGGGCGAGATCGACATCCCGTTGTCGTTGAGGACGATCACCATCGGCGTCTGCAGGCCCCCGGCGTGATGGAGCGCCTCGTACGCGACACCGCCTGTCAGCGCGCCGTCGCCGATCACCGCGACGACCTTGCCGTCCTCTCCGATCCCCTTGAGCATTGCCTCCTTGAGGCCGACGCCGTAGCCGATCGAGGTCGAGGCGTGGCCCGCGCCCATGATGTCGTGCTCCGACTCGAAGACCGAGCAGAAGGGCGCCAGGCCCTTGTACTGGCGGATCGTGTCGAGCTCGTCCTTACGCCCGGTGAGCACCTTGTGCGGATACGCCTGGTGGCCGACGTCCCAGAGGATCTTGTCCGTGGGCGAGTCGAGCAGGCTGTGCAGCGCGACGGTCAGCTCGCAGGTACCGAGATTGGCGCCGAAATGGCCGCCGATCTCGCCGATCGTGTCGATGATCAGCTCGCGCACCTCCTGCGCGACCTGCTGCAGCTGCTCGTCGGAGAGCTCCGTCAGGTCGGCCGGGGCGTCGATCGAGTCGAGCAGACGTTGATCGGCCTTCGCGTCGTTTGAGTCCTCGGTCATCAGGTGTGTCGGGTGTGGATGAAGTCGGTGATCCGAGCCAGATCGTCGGTCTTCGCGGCCGTCTCGGCAAGTGCCTTCCTGGCCTTGCCGTGCGACTGAGAGGCTAGCTCGCGGGCCTTTTCTAGGCCATACGCGCTCACATAGGTGAGCTTGCCGTGTCTCTCGTCGCTGCCGCTCGGCTTTCCGAGCTCCTCGTCCGATCCGGTCACGTCGAGAATGTCGTCGACGATCTGAAACAGGACGCCGAGCTCATCGGCGAAACGGCGGTACGGGATTGTCTCACCTTCCGGCAGTTCACCGAGAATCAGTACGACCACGATGCTCGAGGCGATCAACCGGCCCGTCTTGAGCCGATGCATCTCTCGCAGCCGGTCGGGGTCCACCCGGTCGCCCTCGCCCAGCCCGCCATCCTCGAACTCGGTGACGTCCACGAACTGGCCGCCCACCATGCCTCCGACCCCCGTGGCGGAGACGAGCTCCCGGAGCCCGGCCAGCACTGCCGTGGGCTCGCCCTCCTGTTTCTGCGCGAAGATCCGCATCGCCTCGGCGAAGAGGCCGTCGCCGGCCAGGATCGCGACGTTCTCGCCGTACTTGACGTGCGAGGTGGGCATGCCGCGGCGGAGCACGTCGTCGTCCATCGCGGGCAGGTCGTCGTGAATCAGCGAGTAGGTGTGGATCAACTCGATCGAGGCCGCCGCGGGCAGCACACGCTCGGGGTCGAGCCCGATCGATCGGGCGGTCGCCAGCGCCAGCACCGGGCGGATCCGCTTGCCGCCGGCCAGCAGCGAATAGCGCATCGCCTCCGCCAGTCCCGCCGTGGCCGGGGTCTCCGAGAAGCTGAGGCGCGTCAGGTAGCGGTCGACGATCTCCCGAAGGTCGTCGGGGTACTCGCTCATCCGGCGGCTCAGTCCCCTGGCGAGCCCGAGGCGCCGCGCAGCGCCCCCTCGACCGCGCTGCCCGCCTGAGAGGCGAGCTCGGAGGCCTCGCGAACGAGCTCGGCTGCGTGCTCTTCGTCGACGTCGCCCTCGAGCTGCGCGGCGAGCTGCTCCAGCCTCGCGGTGATGCGCTCGAGCTCCTCCGCGCCACCGCCGGTCGATTCGGCTCCAACACCCATTGGGGCGCGATGCTAGCTGTCCGTCAGCCCGCTATCGGACGAGCGCTGGCAGGTCGGCGATCGAATCGATGATCGCGGTCGGCTCGATTCCCGACTCCCTGACCAGGTCGTCGCGGTACTTGCCGGTCCGGACCAGAATCCCCGCCAGGCCCGCATCGATCGCTCCCCCGACGTCCGCCTCGACGTCGTCGCCGACCATCGCGGCGCCGTCGGCGCCCACGCCCAGCTCACCCAGCGCCAGCTCGAAGAAGGCGGGTGAGGGCTTGCCGACCACCTCGGCCTCGCGCCCGGTCGCGTACTCGAGCGCCGAGACGAATGGACCCGCGTCGAGGGAGAGCCCTGCGGCGGTCTCCCAATATCGGTTCTTCTGCAGCGCGATCAGGGCGGCGCCGTCCATCAGCCGCCTGAAGGCGCCGTTCAGGATCTCGTAGTCCCAGCCCTCCCCCAGATCGCCGACGATCACCGCGTCGACGGAGCCGCCCCGCTCCTCCAGTCCCTCCAGGTCCTCGCGCAGCTCGTCGAGGACGACGAGCGAGACCGACTCGAAGCCGGCCTCGGCGCAGCGGCGGGCGGCGAGCGAGGCGGG
>Ga0210120_1000355_pt1 | contig 10826 bp, 10 predicted proteins | sample Goodyear_PhragA__FD_184868 | JGI IMG/M metagenome (GOLD analysis project Ga0210120, IMG submission 184868) | Wetland microbial communities from San Francisco Bay, California, USA, that impact long-term carbon sequestration - Goodyear_PhragA_D2... | ecosystem: Environmental > Aquatic > Marine >... | reverse complement strand
CGTCGGACCACGTCCCCACTGATCGCGCCGAGGTCGGCGGCTGCGCCGAGGGCGGCGAGCCGCCCCTCGTCGATCGCGGCGTAGGACCCGCGGACACCCGCCCCGTCTCCCGCCGCCGAGATCCCGTCGACGGTCGTGCGAAGCCATCCGTCCCTGATCACGACGGGGCCGCCGAGATCCTCGTCGTAACCGAACTCGCAGCGTGCGAGCCGCAGTGCCTCGACGGAGGGAACGAAGCCGTAGCCGACACACAAGGTGTCGGCCTCAACCACCTCTTCGGTTCCCTCGAGCGGACGCCAGGCGTCGTCGACGGCGGCGTGAACAACCCGTTCGACACGGTCGGTGCCCTCGGCGCGCACGACGATTCTGCGGTATCGCAGCGGAACGCGATCTCGCAACAGGCGCGCCCGGTACGAGACAGCGTCGCGCAAGAGCCGTACGTTGCCTCTTGCAGCACGGGCAAGGCGAGAAACGTCGCGTAGCCCCGGCGGTGGCCCGGCCTCCAGCACGACGGTCACGTTCGCCCCGTAGCCGCGCAGTTGTGCCGGGAACGCGAGCGCGAGCGGCCCGCTGCCCGCAAACGCGATCGCATGCCCGGGCAGGACGCGTTGCGTCTTGACCAGCGATTGGGCGCCACCCGCTGTGATCACGCCGGGGAGCGTCCAGCCCGGGAAGACGACCGGTCGGTCGTGTGCACCCGGCGCAACGATTACGCGTCTCGCCTTCACGGTGCGCGCCTCGACGTCGTCGGTGACGAGCACGACTTCGGTGCCTCGGATCGCGACCACCGTCGTGCGCGTCATCAGCATGGCTCCCGAGCGCTCGGCGGCCTCGATGAGGGTTCGCCCGCGCACGAAGTCGTGCCCGAGGGCGTTTGCGTCCGTGACCCGGAAGCCGACGCCAGGCTGTTTGAAGATCTGCCCACCCAGTGTTGTCCGCTCGTCGACGACGAGCACGGACAAGCCGTTCGAGGCCGCCTCTGTTCCAGCCGCGAGCCCGGCCGGCCCGCCACCGACCACGAGGATGTCGGAGGTCATGGAGCGCATCTCGGAGCTATGACAGGCGAATGAAACGTCGTGGCCGGCGACAGAATCGTCGCCGGCCACGACAGGGGATCCGAACTACTTGCAGCGCGGCATCGGCGGGAGCGGGGCGCCGATCGTGGACTTGTAGACCTTTGCCAGCCGACCGCTCTTCTGCATCTTGCAGATGAAGGCACTCAGCCCCTTGGCCAGCTTTGCATTGCCTTTCTGGACGCCATACGAGCCGTACTCGACGTGCAACGGCTTCTTGAAGGCGACCTGCTTGAGCTTGTTGCCGTTCGACTTGTTGAACTGCGCCAACAGGTAGTTCTCGACGACGATTGCGTCCGCGCGGCCGGTTGCGACCTCGAGGAAGGCGGCGTTCTGGTCGGGGAACGACCGGGACGTCGCGTTGGGAAACGTCTTCTGCACCAGCTGCTCGGCCGTCGACCCCTGCAACGACGTGATCGTCTTGTCGGACGAGTTCCACGCGGCGATCGTCGCCGGCGTGTTGTCATCTGTTCCCGCGGCGAGGATCTGCGCGTAGGGAACGTACGCACGGCTGAAGTTGATCGACTTCTTGCGTTCCGGCGTCGCCGACAGACCGACCGACACCACGTCGAACTTCTTCGCCACGAGACCCGGAATGAGGCCGTTGAAGTCGAGGTTCTTGATGTCGAGCTTCACACCCCACTGCTTCGCGAGCGCCTTGAGCAGCACGACGTCGTACCCGGCCGGCTTCCCTTTTGCGTTCAAGTACATCTGCGGCTTGAACTGGAGCGTCATCCCGACAGTCAGGGTTCCCGGGTCCTTCAGGTTGTGCGGATTCGCCGCCGTGTTGTCGGCCGAGGCGCTAGCGATCGACCCTATCGCTACCGCGAGGACTCCGATCAGGACCGAGATCCGGCCGAACCACTTCCGTTTGCTCACTACATACCCTCCCTCGTCTCGTGGCCGTGGGGCCATGGGATTCGAACCACCAGCGTGGTTCGGTGAACGATGTGACGTCTTGGTGGCGGGGTTGTCAGGCACCCCCTGTTGCTGCCTGGTAGTCGCGGACGACTCGCTCGACCCGGCGCCGTCGGCGCCCGTGCATCGCATGGGCGATCCGCCCCTTGGGCGGGGTCGTGAGGGACTTCTCGATCGCCCGGAAGATGAAGTCGATCGCAAACGCTGCGATCACATAGAGACCCGCGGCCGCCGTGTAGAGCACGAACGGTTGGAAGGTGACCGAATTGATGTTCTGGGTGACGCGCACGACCTCGAGCAGCCCGATCACCGTGAACACCGACGTGTCCTTGACCATGCCGATGAACATGCTCCCGATGTTCGGAATCGCGATCTTGGTTGCCTGCGGAAGGACGATCTGACCGAAGACCCGGACAGAGCTCATGCCGAGCGCGAGCCCGGCCTCGCGCTGCCCGCGCGGGATCGCCTCGAGCGCAGATCGGTAGATCTCAGCGATGAACGCCCCGTACAGCAAGGTGAGCGCGATCACGCCGGCCTGGAAAACGCTGAAGCTGATGCCGAGCAGCAAGGACCAGCCGAAGTAGACCCAGATGACGCTCACCAGGGCGGGCACGCCGCGGAAGACGTTGATGTAGGCGGCGGCGAGCCAGGAGAGCGGGGGCTTGCTCATCCGCGCAAGCGCAAGCAGGATGCCGGCCGCGATCGACAACACCATGGCGACGAACGAGACCTCGAGCGCGACCTTGAGGCCGTTCAGGAAATCGACACGGTGCTCCCAGATGAGCGACCACTGATACGTCGCGACCATCAGAGCACCGCCGCAAGAAACCGCTTCGTGCGCGGACTCGAGCACGTCTCGAAGAATCCGCGGGGACCGGACTCGATGATCAGGCCCTCATCCATGAACACGTTGAAGTCGCCGACCTCGCGGGCAAAGTTGAGCTCGTGCGTGACGATGACCATCGTCATTCCGGACTCGGCCAGTTGACGCATGACGCCGAGCACCTCGCCCACGAGCTCGGGGTCGAGGGCAGACGTCGGCTCGTCGAAGAGCATCACCTTCGGGTCGAGACTGAGCGCCCGCGCGATCGCGACGCGCTGCGCCTGGCCGCCTGACAACTGCCCCGGATAGTGCGCAGCCCAATCGAGCAGGCCAACCTGCTGCAACGCTGCTGCCGCCGCCTTGTCCGCGTCCGCGCGGCTCAAGCGTTTGGCCGAGCGAAGCGGACGCGCGATGTTGTCCAGCGCGGTCAGGTGCGGGAACAGGTTGAACTGCTGAAAGACCATGCCAACTTGCCGCCGAAGCTGAAGCGGCCCGCCTCGCTTCTCGCTCCCGCCCAGTCCCGGGCCGTACTCGACGCCGAGCACGCGTACCGAGCCCTCGTTCGGCTCCTCGAGCAGATTGATCGTTCGTAGGAGCGTCGACTTGCCGGAGCCTGACGGCCCGAAGATCACGACATGCTCTCCCTGGTGCACCGTCAGATCGACGCCGTGGAGCACCTCCTTCGCGCCGTAGGACTTCCTGATCCCTCTGAGCTCGACGACGGCCGAACCATCCGGCGAGCGTGCGAGCGACTCCTGAGGCGCGCCGTCGATCACGGGACGCGCGAGAACCTGATCCGAATGTGTTCGCATAGCGGCTGCGATGTGCGGATCGTGAACCCGCGACGTGCTGGTGTCAAGCAGCCAGCGAACTTCCCGGTGTATGGCGGTTCACGCAAGCCAGCCGCCGTCGACCACGAGCACGTGACCGGTGATGTACGAGGCCTCGTCCGATGTGAGGAAGGCCACGGCGGCTCCGATCTCGTCAGCTCGACCGAGGCGCCCCAGGGGCACCCGCGACGCGCCGAGCGCGTCGAGCTCGCTCGAGGAGGCGAGACCGAGGGTGAGCGCGGTCTCCACCGTTCCGGGAGCAACCGCATTGATCCGTAGACCCTTCGCTGCAACCTCGCGCGCTGCCGCCTGCGTCAGCAGCCGTACCGCGCCCTTGGATGCGTCGTACACCGTCATCGGCCCCGTCGAGGCGGTGAACCCAGACGTCGAGCAAACGGTGACGATGCTGCCCTGGCGGCGGGGCATCATGGCGCGGGCCGCCGCCTGCACGACGAAAAAGACACCGCGGACGTTGACCGCCATCAACCGGTCGTACGCTGCGGGCTCGACATCCTCGAGGGGGCACTTGAGCGCCACGCCGGCGCTCGCGACGACCGTGGCGAGCGGCGTCTTGCGATCGATCGCGGAGACGACCTCACGTACTTGCGTGACGTCGGTTACGTCGAGCTGCACCGAGCTCGCGTCGTGCCCCCCGTCTCGCAACTCCCGCGCGCACGCCGCGGCGGCCTCGTGATCGACGTCCGCAACGACGACGATCTCACCTCGGTCGGCGAGTGCCCGCGCGATCCCGCGGCCGATGCCTCTCGCCCCGCCGACGACGAGCGCGCCACGCGGCTGCTCAGCGAATGTAGGTGGCACCGTTGACATCGATCGTTGCGCCGCTCAGATGTCTGCAACGGCCGGTCGACAGGAACGCGATCAGCTCGGCGATCTCGCTCGGTGGAACCATCTGCCCCATCGCGAGGGCTGCGTGGACTGCCTCGATGCCGCCGCGCGCGCGCGCGGAGATCTTCGACATCGGCGTCCGGACGATCCCCGGTGCGAGGACGTACGCGAGGATTCCGTCCTTGGCATGGTTGTGCGCGATCGTTTGCGCGACGCTCCGCACGGCTGCCTTCGACGCGGCGTATGCAGAGAGGCTCGCGATGGCGGACCCTCGCTCCGCGGCCCAGCTGGAGAGGACGATGAGCGTCCCACCGCCGACGCCGAGGTAGTGCCGTACGGCCTCGCGCATGAGGTTGACGGGCTCGAGGACGTTGACGCGGAGCGTCCTTTCCCAGTTCTCGTCCCACTCGTCGTCGCTGCCTTCGAGTGGAGTCTCGAGCAGCGTCGCGGCGTTGACGACGACCACGTCGATCCGGCCCCGCCAGCGAAGGGAGTCGGCGAAAAGCGATCGAGCCGCTCCCGGACGGGACAGGTCCGCCTGCACGAGTAGCCGCTGCGCCTCGGGCAGCGACGAGACGGCGTGCATCGCGCCGTCACGGTTGCCACCGTAGTGTGCGACGACTGAGGCTCCCCGTGCGCCGAGCACCTTGGCGGCTTGCGAGCCGATGCCGCCAGATGCCCCGGTCAGTAGCACGACCCGCCCCTGGAGGTCACCGTTGACCATTCCGAGGGGCGTCACGGCAGCAGCGCCTCGCGCAGGGTCGCGTAGACGCCTGCCGGCTCACCGTCCTCGAACGACACGTCGACGATGATCTCGTCGATACCCAGGCTCGCGAGCTCCGGAAGACGCGCAGCGAGCTCACTGCTCCGCCCCGCGGCCTCGACGATCCGGAGCACGACCCGCAGCGATCTCGGGTCGCGCCCGATTTCCCTGGCCGCGGCTCGCATGACGCCGACCGAGCGGGCGAGCTCCTCCGGCGCCAGGGCCGGGAGCGACTGCTGCGCGAGCCACCCGTCACCGATGCGGCCGGCTCTCCGCAGGGCGACGCGCGAGTGTCCTCCGATGAGGAACGGGACATCGTGTAGCGGGGTCGGCAGACAGAGCACGCCAGCCGGCAGGTCGTAGAACTCCGACGTTCGTGCCTCCGGGGCTCCTGTCCAGCACGAGCGAGCGATGGAGACCCACTCCTCCAGCCGCCGACCCCGGCGTTCGAACGGCACCGCGAGAGCGGCGAACTCTTCCTCCAGCCAGCCGGCGCCGACACCCAATTGCAGCCTGCCACCGCTGGCGACGTCGAGGGACGCCGCCTGCTTGGCAAAGACGACGGGGTGTCGCAGGGGAAGGACGAGGACGGCCGTGCCGATCAACGAGCGCTCGGTAGCCGCAGCGATCAGCGCCAGGGCGATCAGCGCGTCGACGTACGGCGTGTCGGTCGACCACGTTGCGCGCCCGTCGTCGGCGAAGGGATACCTCGACCCGATCGCGTCGGGCATCACGATGTGGTCGCTGACCCAGAGCGACTCGAACCCGGCCCGCTCGAGCTCCGCCGCCATGGTGCCGATGCCCAGCCGCTGGGAAAGCGGACCGCTGTTCGGCACTTTGGCGCCGATCCTCATCGTCGTCGACTCTCTCGTTCCCGGTAGGACGTCCAGGTGGCGCGGTGAAAGCACGACAGGGCGCTGCCGAAGTGGCGCGGCCTTACGCGACTCAATCACAGCGCCGTTCTGTGCGTCAAGCGTTCAGCAGTCCGGCATACGTACACCCGCCCGCAGCGGCTCGCGCCTGCGATGCGTCGCGTTGACCGCTCCTCACCGACCCACATATGGTTCGTGCTGAGCACGTCGGTGCGCTATACGAACATCGTGACCGTGGCCCATCCAGCCGTCGAGATCCTCCCGGTCGAGGAGGCGATCGCACGGACCGTGAGGGACGGGGACACTGTCGCGCTCGAGGGATTCACGCATCTGATCCCCTTCGCAGCAGGCCACGAGATAATCCGCAGCGGACGCCGCGACCTGACTCTCGTTCGCTTGACCCCCGACATCGTCTACGACCAGATGATCGGTATGGGGTGCGCGCGCCGCCTCGTCTTCTCGTGGGGCGGCAACCCGGGGGTCGGCAGCCTCCACCGGTTTCGCGATGCAGTCGAGAACGGGTGGCCCCACCCACTCGAGTTGGACGAGCACAGCCACGCCGGCATGGCCAATCGGTACGCCGCGGGAGCGTCCGGACTTCCCTTCGCTGTGCTTCGCGGCTACGTCGGTAGCAGCCTCGTACCCGTCACGCCCTCGATCAGGCCGATCACCTGCCCGTTCACCGGAGAGGCCCTGAGTGCGGTGAGTGCGCTCCGACTGGATGTCGCTGTGATCCATGCGCAGCAGGCCGACACCACCGGCAACGTGCAGTTGTGGGGTATCACCGGCGTGCAGAAGGAGGCTGCCCTGTGCGCGGAACGTGTGGTCGTCACGGTCGAGGAGATTGTCGACGAGCTCACGCCGCGTGCCGGAGCGATCGTGCTGCCGTCCTGGACGATCGACTACGTGTCGTGCGTGCCGGATGGCGCTCACCCGTCGTACACGCTCGGCTACACGAAGCGGGACAACGACTTCTACGTCGCATGGGATGCGATCAGCCGCGACCGCGACACGTTCCAACGCTGGATGGAAGCCAATGTCCTCTCGAGCTGAGCCCCACAGAGCCGGTGGCGACTGGACGGCGGACGAAATGATGACCATCGCCGCATCCCGCGCGCTTCCCGACGGCGTCACGTGTCTCGTCGGAATCGGATTGCCCAGCACGGCCGCGAACCTTGCGCGCCGAGTCCACGCACCCCGCCTCACTCTCGTCTACGAGTCGGGCACGATCGGCGCGAAGCCGGACTACCTCCCGCTGTCGATCGGCGATGGGATCCTTGCCGAGACGGCCGATGCAGTGGTCGGGCTGGTCGAGATGTTCAACTACTGGTTGCAGCCGGGTCGCATCGACGTCGGGTTCCTCGGCGCCGCGCAGATCGATCGATTCGCCAACATCAACACGACAGTCATCGGATCGTCGTACACATCGCCGGACGTGCGACTCCCCGGTGCAGGTGGAGCCCCCGAGATCGCCGCCGGATGTCCGCAGGTCATCATCGTCGTCCGCCAGACACGCGAGCGGTTCGTGAAGCGACTCGATTTCGTGACCTCCCTCGGACACGGCGAGGGTCGTGACGAGCGCCGTCGCCTCGGTCTGCGTGGCGCCGGGCCGACGACGGTGATCACGAATCTCGGCGTGCTGGAACCGGACCCGGTGACGCGCGAACTGACTCTCACGCGCCTGCATCCGGGCGTGACCTTGGCCGAGGTGCAGGCTGCGACGGGTTGGGATCTCCGGATCGCACCGACGCTCGAGACGAGCGAGCTGCCAACCGACGAGGAGCTCGAGGTACTGCGCGAACTCGAGGCGCAGCGACCGGGAGCTTCGCGATGACCGCGGCGGGAGTCGGAGTGGCGGATCGTGAGACCGACTTCGTGCAGTCGTTGCAGCGCGGGTTGGCGGTGATCTGTGCGTTCGATGCGGACAACCCAACGCTGACGCTCAGCGACGTGGCGCGCGCGACCGGGCTTGCGCGCGCCGCAGCACGCCGCTTCCTGCTCACGCTCGTCGATCTCGGCTACATCCGCGTCGACGGACGGCAGTTCCGCCTCAGCCCCCAGGTACTCGAGCTCGGGCGCCCGTATCTGTCGAGCCTCACGCTGCCCGAAATCGCGTTGCCGCACATGCGCGAGGCGACCAACGAGCTGCGCGAGTCGTGCACGCTCGCCATCCTCGACGGCACAGACATCGTCTACGTCGCCCACACACCCGCCAAACGCATCCTCTCCGTCCAGATCACGATCGGAGCCAGGGACGTCGCGTTCGCCACCTCCCTCGGTCGCGTGCTCCTCGCCGGACAAAGCGACGAATGGCTCGACGACTACCTCGCCACGATCGAGCTGCCGCCAATCACCCCACGCACAGTCACCACCCCCGCGAAGCTCCGCGCCGAGCTGATGCGTATCCGACGCCACGGCTACGCCCTCGTCGACCAGGAACTCGAAGAGGGACTCCGCGCCATCGCCGCCCCACTCCACGACGAACAGGGCAACGTCATCGCCGCAGCCAACTTCGCCGTCCACGCCAGCCGCTGGAGCAACGACGACATCCGCAACACCCTCCTCCCCCGCCTCGTCCAAACCACCACCGCAATCGACCGCGACACCAACGCCGCCGCACCGACGTCGAGGTCTCCGCAGCCGGCCGACGGTGCGAGTTCTCGAGGGGAGACGTGGACTCGAGGGGCCCGCACGTGAAATTCGCGATCGACGCGGTGGACGCACACGCAGAGGGCCAGCACGGTCGCGTGGTGGTCGGTGGGCTGGGCAGGCTCAGCGCGCCGGGCGCGACGATGTTCGAGAAGATGAAGCACTTCGAGGAGCACGGTGATTGGTTCCGCCTGCTGATGCTCCGCGAGCCCCGCGGGTACCCGCGTTCGTGTGTGAACGTTCTGCTTCCGACCACCGATCCGCGCGCGGATGCCGGATTCGTGATCATGGAGCAGTCGGCGCACTACGCAACCATGTCGGGCACGAATCTCATGGTCGTGACGACGGTTCTGCTGGAGACCGGGATGCTGACGCCGTCGGAGCCGATCACGACGCTGACCCTCGAGGTACCGGCCGGCCTGATCGAGGTCGAGGCACGGTGCGAGAACGGTCGTGTGACGCTGGTGGAATTCGAGAACGTTGCGTCTTTCGCCACGGCCGTGGACGTTCCGATCGACGTACCGGGATACGGCACGGTTCCCGTCAGCGTCGCCTGGGGCGGCATGGCGTGCGCCGTCGTCGATGCGGACGCACTCGGTGTCGAGCTCGTTCCCGGTCAGGCGAAAGCTGTCGGAGAAGCGATGGCCGCGGTCTGCGAAGCGGCTCGTGAACAGATTGGCTTTCGCCATCCGCTGAACGACGAGCTCAACGAGATCGAGGCAGCCGTCGTGATCGGCCATCCGCACGACGCCGCAAACCACGCCCGGCAAACGGCCGGAATCCCGTCGGGGCAAATGGACACGTCACCGAGCGGCACGGGCACATCTGCCGGCATGGCCGTTCTGCACGCGCGCGGCGCCCTGTCCGTAGGCGACGACTTCCGGACAGAAGGCCTGCTCGGTGGCGTCTTTCGCTGCGGGATCGTCCGGGAGACAGCTATCGGGGACCATCCGGCGATCGTGCCGCGCGTCGGCGGCCGGGCCTGGATCACCGGATACTCCCGGTACGTGCTGCAGGACGACGACCCGTTCCCTCTCGGCTTCGTGATGGGGGACATCTGGCCGTCGGCCAGCACCGGCTCGGGGGCAACGCCACCAGCAACCGTGCGGCGGCGCAGAAACCCGTAGCTACTCGTCAGAGACTTCTGCAGTTGCTGGCGATTCCGCGCCGCCGGCGTCATATCGGGTGATGCTGTCCAGGAGCCGCCTGCGGACGTGGGCGCGCATATCGGTGCCGGCCTGTCTAGCGCTCCTGCTCGCGCTGGTCGGCGCGGCCGGGTCGCCGGGCGCCGGCGGGCCTGGTCGGGTGGTCTCCGGGCCGAGCCCCTTCGACGGCTGCTCGTTCGGCGGGCTGGACGGTCTCTTCGCGAACGCCGAGGTCGAGCCGTCGCTCGCCGTCGATCCTCGCGATCCGCGGCGGCTGATCGTCGCCTACCAGCAGGACCGCTTCTCGACCGGGGCCGCCCGTGGCCTGGTCGCGACCCGCTCGTCCGACGGCGGCAAGACCTGGGCGCGGACGGAGCTGCCGTTCAGCCTCTGCACCGGCGGGCAGACGACCGGCTGGCCGCGCGCGAGCGATCCCTGGGTCTCGATCGGCCCCGACGGCCGCGCCTATGTGGTCGGGCTCGGCTCGGGGGTCGCGGTCTCGACCTCGACCGACGGGGGCAGGCGGTGGAGCGCACCCGTCACGCTCGCCGCGAACGACGGCACGTACCTGGTCGACAAGTGCACCGTCACCGCCGATCCCGCTCAGGCCGGCGTCGCCTACGCCGTCTGGCAGCGCTACCTCCGTCGCCGCAACGGCCCGCCGATCGAGAGCGACACCCTGCTCAGCGTGACCAGGGACGGCGGTCGCCGCTGGAGCGCGCCCCGGCTCGTCCTCGCCCACACCAACGACACGGGCGACGTCGCCAGCGTCGTTCTTCCCGGGGCGGGCCGAGCCCTGATTCACCTCGCCTACCGGCAGGCGGGCGGCGTTCCCGGGCCCGGTGCGAAGCACCTCTCCACCCTCCTGGTCCAGCGCTCGAGCGACGGCGGCCGGACCTGGACTGCG
>Ga0210120_1000354_pt1 | contig 10875 bp, 14 predicted proteins | sample Goodyear_PhragA__FD_184868 | JGI IMG/M metagenome (GOLD analysis project Ga0210120, IMG submission 184868) | Wetland microbial communities from San Francisco Bay, California, USA, that impact long-term carbon sequestration - Goodyear_PhragA_D2... | ecosystem: Environmental > Aquatic > Marine >... | reverse complement strand
GTTCACGACCACGGCCCCGCGCAGCTCGTCGGCGCGCTGAGCGACGAACACGCGCGCGCCCACCAGCCCGAACTCCTCGGCCCCGGTGATCAGGATCCCGGTGGCGGGATCGTCGAGCCCTTCGGCCGCGGCGAGCGCGCCGGCCACGCCGGTGCCGTTGTCTCTCGCCCCCGGCGTGCTGCCGCGGAGCCGGCCCCGGCCCGCGAGGGCGCCCGCGAGCACCGCAGCCGCGGCCGCCAGGCCCGCGAGCGGCACCGGGACGATCCCTCGGAGGCGCGCCAGCGCCAGCGCCACCAGCGCCGCCACCGCCAGGCCGATCACCCACACCGCCACGAGGCGTCCGGCCATCGACTGTCTCTGTGCCTTGGTGTCCAGGTGGGCCACGATCCAGCGGCGCACCGGCCCGCCGCCGCGCGTGGCGATCAGGTTGGCGTCTTCGCGCGTGCCGCCTCCCAGCGGGAGCCAGCCAAGACCGATTCCCATGGCCAGGACCACGAGCAACAGGAGCCCTCCGGCGAGCACCAGGGCCGCGGCCCAGCCGGGCGCCCCGTCCCCGCTGAGCAGGGGCAGCAGCAGGAGCGCCAGGCCACCGAGGCCCGCGCCGAAGACGGGAAAGCCGTTGAGACTCGAGGGGGAGAAGGCGAAGCGCTGACGCTGAACCTGGTATCCCAGCGCCTCGAGGTGGGCGGCGACCAAGTCGCGCGCAGCCGCGGCGCCAGGCGTCCCGGCCTCGCGTGTCAGGCGGAGGACTTGTTCCATCGTCTGGTCGAGCGAAGACATCGCGCGCCGCCTCAGACGGAGGCCGCCGGCTTTCCGCCCTTCCTGGCCGTGGGCGCGGGCCCGCCGCTCATCGAGAGGGCGGCCTTGCCGGTCTCGGCGGTGATCGTTCCCGCCTCGACCAGGTCGGCGACGTGCTGCTCGAACGTCTGGGTGCCGAGCTGCTTGCGGCCGTCGGCCATGAGCTTGCGGAGCTCGCCCATGCGGCTCGCGTCCTTGAGGCATTCCCGCACGGCGGGCGTGGCGATCAGCAGCTCGACGGCGGGTACGCGGCCCTTCTCGTCCTTCTCAGGCAGGAGCTGCTGGCACACCACCGCGCGGAGCGCCTCCGACAGCCGCATCCGGCCGATCTCGCGCTCCTCGCGCGGCAGCGTCGTGAGAATCCGTTCGATCGTGCTGACCACGTTGGGCGTGGGCATCGACGCGATCACCAGGCGGCCGGTCTCGGCGCCCTTGATGGCGGCATCGATGGTATCGGCGTCGCTGATCTCGCCCAGCACCACCACATCCGGGTCCTGTCGCAGGGCGGCCCGGACACCGATCGTCAGGTTCTCGGTGTCCACCCCGACCTCGCGCTGGGTGATGCTGCAACTCAAGTCGCGGTGGAGGAACTCGATCGGGTTCTCGATCGTGACGACGTGCTTGTGCTGGGTGCGGTTGATGTGATGCACCATCGCCGCCACCGTCGAGCTCTTCCCGCTGCCGCTCACGCCGGTGACCACGACCAGCCCGCGCTCCGATTCGGCCACCTGTCCCAGCACCTCGGGCAGGCGGAGCGATTCGAGGGTCGGGACCGTGAACGGGATCACCCGCATGACGATCATGAACGACGAGCGCTGCCGCAGCACGTTGACCCGGAACCGTCCGACGCCCGGCATGCCCCAGGAGCAGTCGAAGTCCCGCAGGCGGTCGATCTTGAGCCGGTCCTCGTCGCTGCTGATGAGCTTGAGCGCGATGGCGCGCGTCTGATCGGGGGTGAGGCGCTGCTTGGTCAGGGGAACGAGCTTGCCGTTGATCCGGGCCCGGAAGACGTCCCCGGCCTTGATGTGGAGGTCCGATGCCCCGCGCTCGACGGCCGCCTTGATGATCTTCTCCATGCTCGCCCCTATCGCTCGTTGGCCGTCGCCCTGGGCGCGGGGAGGAATCCCATCCGCGCCCGCACTTCCCGCATCGTCTCCTCAGCCCTCCGCCGCGCCGCCGCCGCGCCGTCGCCCAGGATCTGGTCCACCAGCTCGGGCTGCGCCTGCAGCTCCAGCGCGCGGGCGCGGATCGGTGCCAGGACCGCGATCATGTTGTCGGCCAGCACCCGCTTGCAGTCGAGGCAGCCCCAATTCGCTCCGCGGCAATTCTCCGCCACCGTCGCCACCGTCTCGGCCGGCGAGAAGTACCGGTGGAGATGGTAGAGGTTGCAGATCTCGGGGGTGCCTGGGTCCTTCTTGGTCACCCGGGCCGGGTCGGTCTTGGCCGGCCGCAGCTTCTGCCAGATTTCCTCGGGCGTGTCGAGCAGCCCGATGGTGTTCCCGAGACTCTTCGACATCTTGGTCTGGCCGTCGAGGCCCATGATCCGCTTGGCCTCGGTCAGGAGCGGCTTGGGCTCGGGGAACCACTCCTGGCCCCCGCCGAACTCGGCGTTCCACTTCCGGGCGATCTCGCGGGTCAGTTCGAGGTGCTGGGTCTGGTCATCGCCTACCGGCACCAGGTCGGCCCGGTAGAGCAGGATGTCGGCAGCCATCAGGACCGGGTAGTTGAGCAGCCCCGCCGGGACACTTTCGAAACGCTGCGCCTTATCTTTGAACTGCGTCATCCGCTCCAGCTCGCCGATCGGCGTGAGCGTGTTGAGCAGCCACTGGAGCTCGCTGTGTTCGGCCACGTGCGACTGCACGAACAGGACCGCCCGATCGGGGTCGATGCCCGAGGCCAGGAGGCCGATCGCCATGTCGCGCGTCCGCTGGGCGAGCGACGCGCTGTCGTACTTGCCGGTGATGGCGTGCAGGTCCACGATGCAATAGATGCAATCGTAGCTCTGCTGCAGGGTGACCCAGTTCTGCACCGCGCCGAGCCAGTTGCCGATGTGCAGCTCGCCGGACGGCTGGATCCCCGAGAATATGCGTGGCATGGCCCCAACTTACCCGGTTCGCCGGAGGGCAGCAAGACAGTGTCGGCCTTGGACTTACTCCACCTGGCCCGGACCGCGGCCGAGGCGGCCGCCGGCTACCTGCGGGCGGTCGAGCGACCCGCCGACCCTGCCGCCTGGACCCACAAGGGCAGCCGCGACTTCGTGACCGAGGTGGATCGGACCGCCGAGCGGATGATCACCGATCTCCTGGTCGCGGCGGAGCCGGGGAGCCGGATCGTGGGCGAGGAGCTGAGCCCCGAGGTGGTGCGCGATGGACTGGTCTGGATCGTCGACCCGCTCGATGGCACGACCAACTTTTTGCATGGATTCCCGGCCTATGCAGTGTCGGTCGCCGCGGCGGTGAACGGGGAGCTCGAGGCGGCGGTGGTGGTGCACGTGCCGCGCCAGGAGGTGTATACGGCGGCCCGCGGCTCCGGCGCCTGGCAAGGCGATCGCCGGCTCGCGGTCTCGGCCATCGCCGATCCCGAGTTCGCGCTGATCGGGACCGGCTTTCCATTCAAGGAGACCTCGCGCCTCGGCGAGTACCTGATTCAGTTCGCCCGCGTGGCGGCGCGCACCAGCGGCATTCGCCGGCCCGGCTCCGCCGCCTTGGACCTGGTGGACGTCGCGGCCGGGCGGTACGACGCCTTCTGGGAGCTGCATCTGTCCGCCTGGGACATCGCGGCCGGCATCCTGCTCGTTCGCGAGGCGGGGGGTGTGGTCACCGACTTCGGCGGCCGGCACGTCGGGGCCGAGCACACCGGGCTCGTAGCGGGCAATCCGGCGATGCACGCGTGGCTGTTGGAGACGGTGAGCGGGTGATTGGCAGATTGACTCGCCGGATTGTTCACCCCGGAGGCACGGAGAGCACGGAGGTACGGTGTCACGAACCGCCCCGGTTACATCATCGTATTACATCGTGCCGTTCTCTCTTCGTGCCCTTCGTGCCTTCGTGGTGAATACAGACACGATCTCACCAGGAACCCGGAAGCGAGCTCACCACGCTACGAGACCCCATGGATAATCCACTCGAAGAAGCGACCGTCACCGACTGGCTCACCGCCCTCGCCGCTCCGACCGCAGCGCCGGCCGGCGGAGCCGCCGCGGCGTTCGCGGGCGCACTCGGCGCCGCGCTGGTGGAGATGGTCGCCAGCCTCACCGCCGCCCGGGAGCGATATGCGTCCGTGCACGACCTGGCGGTGCGGGCAGGCGAGAAGGCCCAGCGACTCCGGGGCGACATGCTTGCGCTCGCCGCGCGTGATGCAGCAGCCTTTGAGGGGTTCCGCCTCGCGCTCGCCCTCCCGAGGGGAACGCCGGAGGAGCGCGAGCGGCGCGGCCGGGCCAAGGCGGACGCCTTCCGTGAGGGCGCCGTTGTGCAGCTGGACTTGCTCTCTCGCCTCGGCGAGGCCGCGGAGGCCGGGCTGGAGGTCGCCGAGCGGGGGCTCTCGGGCGCGCTGGGAGACGCCGCGACGGCCGTCTTCCTCGCGGGGGGCGCGGCGCGGAGTGCGTCATGGGCGGTACGGAGCAACCTGCGCGAGGCCGGCGAGCACGCCAAGAACACGGAGCGTCTCGCGACGGCGGCGGTCCTGCTGGAGCGGGTGGAGGATCACGAGCGGCGGGCGCGGCGACTGCTGGAGGAACGGGTGGGCTGAGGCTCAGGCGGCGGTGAGGATCCTCGGCCCGTTGGCGGTGATGGCCACGGTGTGCTCGAAGTGGGCCGACAGGCTTCCGTCGGCGGTGACGACCGTCCACTTGTCGCCGAGTGTCTTGGTCGTCGGGCTGCCGATCGTGATCATCGGCTCGATCGCGAGGGTCATGCCCTCGAGCAGCCGCGGACCGCGCTTGGGGCTGCCGTAGTTGGGGACCTGCGGCTCCTCGTGGAACCGGGTCCCGATACCGTGCCCAACCAGCTCGCGCACCACGCCGTAGCCCGCCCCCTCGGCCACTTGCTGTACCGCATGCCCGATGTCGCCCACGTGATTCCCCACCCGGGCCTGCGCGATGCCCGCGGAGAGGCATTCCTGGGTCACCGCCAGCAGCCGCTCGGCCGCGGGCGTGATGGTCCCCACGGGGATGGTGGTGGCCGAGTCCGCGTGGAGTCCCTCGAGCTGGACGCCCACGTCGACGCTCACGATGCTGCCCTCGCTCAGCACCCGCTTGCTCGACGGGATGCCGTGCACGATCTCGACATCGATCGAGGTGCACAGCGTCTTGGGGAAGCCGTACAGCCCCTTGAACGACGGCGTGGCGCCGTCGTGGCTCCGGATGAACGTCTCGGCAGCCGCGTCGAGGTCCTCGGTCGAGAGCCCGGGCCGGACCATCTCGCGCATGAGCGCGAGCGTGCCGGCCACGATCCGCCCCGCCCTGCCCATGGCATCGATCTCGCGCGGGGATTTGAGGGTGATCATGCTACCGGCCGAGCGCCTGCCGCACGCGCTCGGCGATCTCCTCGATCGTCCCGACCGCCGGGATGCGCCGGACCGCCTTCCGTTTCTCGTACCAGGCGAGGACCGGCGCGGTCTGCTCGCGGTAGGCCCTGAGCCGGGTGGCCACGGCCGAGGGATCGTCGTCGGCGCGGTGCTCCATGGCGCGCCGGCGCTCGAGCCGGGCCAGGATTTCCTCGTCGGTCACATCGAAGAACAGCACCGCGTCCATCGTCCGCCTCTTGTCCGACAGAATCCGGTCCATGCCCTCGGCCTGCGGGATCGTCCGCACCACGCCGTCGAAGATCACGCCCTTGGCGGCCTCGGGCTTGGCGAGCTCGTCCCGCACCACGCCGAGGATGATCTCGTCGCCGACCAGATGGCCGGCCTCCATCACCGCCTTGGCCCGGAGACCGAGCGGCGTGCCGCGCTTCACGGCATCCCGGAGGAGGTCGCCGGTGGCGAACTTCGGCAGCCCGAGCGATTCGGCGAGCAGCGACCCCTGCGTCCCCTTGCCGGCGCCGGGCGGGCCCATCAGAAGGATATCCATGCCTGTCCGAGAAGGAGAGAGGTTGAGGGTTCGGCGGTCAGAGTCGCTGATAGCGAACGGAGTCATCCTGAGCGCAGCGAAGGAGCCATAGCCCAGGGGCATGCCCCCTTCGCTTCGCTCAGAATGACTCCGCGAGATATCCGCCCTGCTCGCGCCCTACATATACCGCTGCTGCCGCCCCCGGAACTTCACCCGGCCGGTCTTCATGAAGCCGTCGTACTTGCGGAGCGTCCGGTGCTGCTCGATCTGGGCGATGGTGTCCAGGAGCACCCCCACGACGATCAGCACCGACGTGCCGCCGAACCCCCGGTTCGGGATATTCAGCCCCTTCGAGACCAGAATCGGCAGGAGCGCGATGCCGGCGAGGAACAGGCCGCCCGGCAGCGTGATCCGGGCCAGTACCCCGTCGATGTAGTCGGCCGTGCTCGCACCCGGCTTCACGCCCGGAATGAACCCGCCCTGCTTCTTCAGGTTCTCCGCCAGGTCGACCGAGTTGAAGATGATCGACGTGTAGAAGTAGCTGAACAGCAGGATCAGCACCGCGAACGTGAGATCGTACGGCAGGTCGCCCGGCTGGAAGAAGCTGGCGATCTCGGTCAGCACCGGGTTCTTGGTGAAGCTGGCGATGGTCCCGGGCACGATGATGATCGTCTGGGCGAAGATGATCGGCATCACGCCGGCGGTGATCAGCCGGATCGGGATGAACGTCTTCTGGCCCTCGCGGATCCGGCCCCGGCCCATGACCTTGCGCGGGATCTGGATGGGGATCCGGCGGGCGGCGATCGTCATGCCCACCACGGCGGCGATGACCGCCACCAGGATCACCAGGAAGAACAGGACCCCCGGCCCGCTCACCACGCCGCTCCGGATGAACTGGAGCAACTGGATGGCGCCGGGCCAGAGCCGCTCGAGAATCGAGAAGGTGATGAGCAGGCTCATCCCGTTCCCGATGCCGCGCTCGGTGATCTGCTCGCCGAGCCACATGACGAAGATGGCGCCGGTCGTGAGCGTCACCACCATGATGAGGCGGGCAGCGAGGCCCGGAGTGGCGATCGCGCCCGGGATCGACTCGGTGAACAGGGCGAAGGTATAGGCCTGCGACAGCGCGATGAACACGGTGAGGTACCGGGTCCACTGCGTGATCTTCTTCTTGCCCTCCTCGTCCTTCTGCATCTTGCCGATCGACGGCGCGACGCCGCCGGCCAGCTGGAAGATGATGGACGCGGAGATGTAGGGCATGATTCCGAGCGCGAATACCGTGGCCCGGGAGAGGCCGCCGCCCAGAGCGTCGTACAGCCCGAAGAACCCGGCGGCGGCGGAGTTCTTGATGAAGTCGGCCAGCGCGGTGACGTTCACCCCGGGCGCGGCGATGTGGGCACCGACCCGGTAGATGACGAGCGCAAGGAGGGTGAAGAGAAGCTTCCGCTTCAGTTCCTCGTCGATGGCCAGCGTGGGGACGCGTGGTGCGGTCACTTACTCCTCGATCTTGCCGCCGGCCGCCTCGATCTTCGTGCGCGCCGACGCGGACAGGGACACGCCACGAACGGAATAGGCCCGGTCGGCGTCACCGGTGCCCAGGAGCTTCACGGGCGCGTCGGGCTTCCCGATGAGCCCCGCGGAGTACAGCGTCTCGGGGCTCACGTCGGTCGCGCTCACCTGCTTGAGCTGCGACAGGTTGACCACCTGGTTCTCGACCCGGAACGGATTGGTGAACCCGCGCTTGGGCAGCCGCCGGTACATCGGCATCTGGCCGCCCTCGAAGCCGGGGTTGGTGCCGCCGCCGGTGCGCGCCTTGTGACCCTTGTGGCCCTTGCCCGACGTCTTGCCGAGGCCCGAGCCCGGGCCGCGGCCCAGGCGCTTGCGGTTCTGGTGCGAGCCCCGGGCGGGCTTGAGGTTGGACAGGGTGATCGTCTTCTCGGCCATGCCTACTTCTCCTCAGCCGGCGACACCTCGATGAGGTGCCGCACCTTGTACAGCATACCGCGGGCGGATGCCGTGTTCTTGACCTGCACCGTCTGCTGGTGGTGCCGGAGACCGAGCGCGCGGAGTGTCCGGCGCATGGTCTCCGAATGCCCGATCTCGGAGCGGATCTGCTTCACCGCCAGGGTCGCGGCGTCCTGCTCGCTGGGAACCGTGGCGGCGTGATACGCGGGGCCCTGCCGGCCCACGACGGGATTGCGGCCCATGTCAGCCTTCCTGCCGGGGCTTGTAGGCGATCTGATCGAGCTCGATGCCGCGCTCACGCGCGACCTGGCGCACGCTCACCAGCTGGCTCAGCCCGTCCATCGTGGCGCGGACCATGTTGTGCGCGTTCGACGAGCCCAGGCTCTTGGTCAGGATGTCGGTGATGCCGGCGCACTCGAGCACCGCGCGCACCGGACCGCCGGCGATGACGCCAGTCCCGGTCGCGGCCGGCTTGAGCAGCACCCGCCCCGCCCCGTGCTGTCCGATGACCTCGTGCGGAATGGTCGAGCCGGTCTTGGGCAGCTCCACCATCGACCGCTTGGCGGCGTCGACGGCCTTCCGCACCGCCTCGCTCACCTCGTTGGCCTTGCCGGTCGCGATGCCGACCTTGGTCTTGCCGTCGCCCACCGCCACGAGGGCGTTGAACGAGAACCGCCGGCCGCCCTTGACCACCTTGGCCACGCGGTTGATGGCGATGACGTTCTCGACGTGATCGCTCTGGTGATCGCGGTCGCCCCGGTCCCGGCGCGGGCCGCCCCGGCCGCCGCGCTCTCCGCCACCGCTCCGTCCGCCCCGTCCGCGCGGGCGGTCGCTGCCGGCCGGGCGCTCGGGCGCGGCCGTGGCCGCCGCCGTCGGGGTGTCGGCCGCCGGCGGCGTGGTGCCTTCGGTGCCTGTCGTCTCGTCAGCCATTTAGAACTCCAATCCGCCTTCGCGGGCGCCGTCGGCGACGGCCTGCACGCGACCATGGTAACGGTAGCCGGCGCGGTCGAAGACCACCCGGGTCACTCCGGCGGCCTTGGCCTTCTCGGCCAGCAGCTTGCCCACCGCCTTGCCGCGGGCCACCTTGCCGCCGCCCTCGACCGTGATCTCCTTGCTCGAATCGCCCACGGCGAGGAGGGTCACACCAAGATCGTCGTTGACGAGCTGGGCGTAGATGTGCTTGAGCGAGCGGAACACCACCAGCCGCGGACGCTCGCCCGTTCCGGCCACCTTCTGGCGGACGCGGAGATGGCGGCGGTAGCGCAGCTGGCTGCGGCCCTTGGGCGCGTGAATGGTGCGCATGGCTTACTTGGCTCCTGTCTTGCCGGCCTTGCGGCGAACCTGCTCGCCCTGGTAGCGCACGCCCTTGCCCTTGTAGGGCTCGGGCGGCCGCACCGCGCGGAGCTCGGCCGCGACCTGGCCGACCTTCTCCTTGTCGGCGCCTTCGATCTTCACCGTGGTGTTGTTCTCGACCGAGATCTTGATCCCCTTGGGCGCCTCGTACTTCACCGGGTGCGAGAACCCGACGATCAGGTTCACGCCATAGGGCTTGGCCTCGGCCTTGTAGCCGACGCCCTGGATCTCGAGGGTCTTGGTGAACCCCTTCGACACGCCGTCGATCATGTTCTGCACCAGCGTGCGCGTCAGCCCGTGCAGCGCCTTGTGCTTCTGCTCTTCGCTGGGGCGCGAGACCGTGAAGATCCCGTCGGCCAGCGCGAGCTGCATCTCGGGATGGAGCTGGCGGCGCAGCTCGCCCTTGGGGCCTTTCACGGCGACCTCGCTGCCCTTGAGGTCGAGCGTGACGCCCTGCGGGACGGTCACCGGCCTCTTGCCGATACGCGACATCGCGCCCTCCTACCAGACGACGGCGAGGAGCTCGCCGCCCAGGTTCGCGCTGCGCGCCTCGCGGTCGGTCATCAGCCCCTTCGGGGTCGAGACGATTGCCATGCCGAGGCCGTTCTTGACCCGCGGCAGCTCGCGGCACTTGACGTAGTGCCGGAGGCCGGGCGTCGAGACGCGCCGGAGCTCGCGGATGACCGGGAGCTCATTGTGATACTTCAGGTACAACCGCAGCACGCCATGCGCGCCGTCATCGAGGATCTTGTAGTCCGCGATGTAGTGGTTGTCCCTCAGCAGCCGGGCCACCTCGGTCTTCAGCTTGCTCACCGGCATGTCGACGCGCCGATGGCCCGCCGAGCAGGCGTTCCGGATGCGGGTGAGCATATCCGCGACGGGATCTGTCAGGCTCATTCCCTATGTCCCCTTACCAGCTGGCCTTGCGCACGCCCGGGATTTCCCCCTTCAAGGCGAGCTCACGAAAACAGATTCGGCAGAGGCCGAATTTCCGCAGCACGGCGCGACTGCGGCCGCAGCGCTGGCAGCGGCGGACGCCGCGCACCTTGAACTTCGGTGTGCGCTTGGCTCTCTCGATCCACGAAGTCTTCGCCATGTTACGCAACCCTCTGAGGTGTCTCGCCGCGGAACGGCCAACCGAGCTCGCGCATCAGCGCCAGCGCCAGATCGTCCCGCGACGTCGACGTCACGATCGTGATGTCCATCCCGTGGATCTTCTCGACCTTGTCGTAGTCGATCTCGGGGAAGATCATCTGCTCCTTGATGCCGAACGTGTAGTTCCCGCGCCCGTCGAAGCTCTTGTTCGGGAGCCCGCGGAAGTCGCGGATCCGGGGGATCGCCAGCGTGATGAAGCGATCCAGGAACTCGTACATCCGCGCCTTCCGGAGGGTCACCGTGCACCCGACCGGCATGCCTTCGCGGAGCCCGAAGTTGGCGATGGCCTTCTTGGCGCGGGTGATGACCGCGTGCTGCCCGGTGATCAGCCCCAGCTCCTCGACGGCGGCCTCGAGCTGCTTCGGATTCTTGCCCGCGTCGCCCATGCCGATGTTGAGGACCACCTTCGTGACCCGCGGCACCTGGTGCTTGTTGGGGAGCGCGAAGTCCTTCTGGATCTTGGCCCGCACCGTCTGCTGGTAGTACTCCTGCAGCCGCGGCGTGCCCTCGGCCGCCTTGGGTGCGTGGTCGACCGCGCCGGCGGGCGCCTTGTCCTT
>Ga0210120_1000353_pt1 | contig 10880 bp, 15 predicted proteins | sample Goodyear_PhragA__FD_184868 | JGI IMG/M metagenome (GOLD analysis project Ga0210120, IMG submission 184868) | Wetland microbial communities from San Francisco Bay, California, USA, that impact long-term carbon sequestration - Goodyear_PhragA_D2... | ecosystem: Environmental > Aquatic > Marine >... | reverse complement strand
ACCGCCGATCTACATAGTAAGCTTCGGTTTCAGCGCTCACAGAGCGCCGCTACAGTACAAGATGGACCGGATTCTGGTGATCCGCGGCGGCGCGATCGGCGATTTCATTCTCACTTTGCCGGCGCTCAAGGCACTGCGGATCGCAAGGCCGCATACACATATCGAGATTCTCGGATACAAACACATTGCGGTGCTTGCGGAAAATCGCTTCTACGCACAGGCAGTGCGATCAATCGAATACGGACCGCTGGGCAGATTTTTTGCGAGGAACTCGGAACTGTCGCCGGAACTGGCCGATTATTTCGCGAGCTTTGATTTGATCATCAGTTATCTGTACGATCCGGATCGGGTCTTTGAAAATAATTTGCGTCGATGCGGCGTTGAAAATCTGATCTCTGGTCCCGCTAGAATTCTCGAAGACACTGATCCCGCGGCGCGCCAGCTGGCACGACCCATTGAAGAACTGGGAATCGAAGTTGTCGATCTGAGTGAGAGAATTTTTCCCTCAACGCCGGACCGGGAATTTGCGCGCGAATTCCTCGGCAAGATCGCTTCCCAACCAATCGTCGCCATTCACCCGGGAAGCGGCAGTCCGCAAAAGAACTGGCCACTGGAAAATTGGATTGCCTTGTTTTCACAAGCGGATCATTCCGCAGATTTCCAACGCCTGGTGGTAATTTCGGGTGAAGCGGATGAGGCCCGGACGAAACGGTTGGAACGGGAGTGGGGAGACAGAAATGTTTGCTTCGCAAAAAGCCTGCCGCTGCCTCGACTGTCCGCTGTGCTCGAACAGTCGATCTTCGTTGGACACGACAGCGGAATTTCGCATCTCGCCGCGGCGGCTGGCGCAAATTGCGTTCTGCTATTCGGCCCGACCGATCCCAGGATCTGGGCGCCTTGCAACGACAATGTGCGAGTTCTCACGGCACCAAACGGGCTGCTAACCGATTTGAAAGTCGAAGCCGTCGAAGCTGCTCTGGTTGCTAACCCACGCCACAGCTGAGATGAACTCGGCAAAAGGCGCATCGTAGCATTGCCGTTGAGCCAGCGGATTCTACAGGATTCAGTCTAAGTTTCGTAACCGTGCGGAAACTTCAGATGCCATTTCCAAGCGCTTTCGATGATGGCTTCGGATGACTGAAATTGCGGGCGCCAGCCAAGTTCTTTTTTAATTCTTTCCGACGACGCGATGAGCCGCGGCGGGTCGCCGGGCCTGCGCGGTTTCTCGATGGTCTCGATTTTTCGTCCGGTTATTTTGCGACAAGCATTGATGATTTCTCGAACGCTGGAACCGCCGCCGGTACCGAGATTGTAACATCCGCTTGCGGTTTCGCCGAGGGCAAGAATGTGCGCCTGAGCAAGATCAAGAATGTGAATGTAGTCCCGGATACAGGTTCCATCCGGAGTCTCGTAGTCGGTTCCATAAATTTCAACATTCGGTGCTTCGCCAAGGGCCGCCCGGAGCACGGTGGGAATGAGATGCGTTTCAGGGCGATGATCCTCACCAAATTTCTCCGATGCGCCGGCGGCGTTAAAATACCGGAGGCAAACAAATTTCACGCCGTGAATCTCATTGTACCATCGCAAAATCCTCTCGAATGCGAGTTTGGATTCTCCGTACGGACTGATGGGGCGCGGCACTGCAGTTTCGTCGATTGGCAGTCTGTCCGGTGGACCAAAGATTGCGCAAGTTGAGGAAAAGACGATCTGCCTGACGCCTGCCGCGACCATCGCGTCGAGCAGGTTCAGCCCATTGCAAATATTGTTACGAAAATATTTGGAAGGATTGCGCATTGATTCGCCGACCAACGCATTGGCTGCGAAATGCATCACTGCGTCCGGACGCGCCTTGGAAAGAGCGGCCTCTATTTGTGTCCGGTCGTCAAGCTCACCCTGAAGGAAATTAGCACGGGAATCAACCGCGCCGCGGTGGCCTTCACTCAGATTATCAAAAATGGAAACTTGATGCCCTTCATTGAGCAGCAGCTCCGTGCAGACGCTCCCGATGTAACCCGCCCCACCAACGACAAAGATTTTCATTGGCGCAAAGAATGCCGCGTGGTTGGCATTAAATCAAAAGCAACTCGCGAATCGCCCCTGATCCTCGCCACTCCTCATCGCATGTTGACGGAGTCGTTTCCCATTCGGGATTTGTTACCGTGAGCGTGATCCCCCCACCCCCAAATTTGACCCCCAGGTTATCCGCAGATTTCGAGCACCCTAAATCCCCACAGATTTTCGAGCCCGTCTTCCGGCGACCGAACGAGCTCTCAATCCAGCGGATGCCGCCACTTCAGGCCGGGGAATCGCGCGAACCCGCGATCGAGTGTTAACCATTCGCAACCAAGCTCGATCGCCAGCGCGGCGTGGAACGCGTACGGCACAAGATTGCCTCGCGCATCGCTTCGCCGGCAGAGATCGATGAAAATTTTCCAGTGACCCGCGCCCGGCCCGAGAAGATGCACCTCTTCACGAGAACGAAAGTCTTCCACAAAATCGAGCGCCTGAGTCAAGGGCGTCGGTTTCTTGAAAATCTTCGGATGCGTGATCACGCGCAGGCAACCACTCAAAGCCAGTTCCGATACAGCAACTCCCGCCGGATCGCGCAGGGCGCTTTCCAGACACGACTTGATTTCACGGTGTTGATCGGCGTCCTCGCGATGCGCGGCGACCAAAATATTAACGTCCAGCAGAATCATCGCGATTCCATCGCCTCCAGCAGCGCCGCCGAGGAGCTGAGATCGACCCCCGGTTGCACTCCTGTGCCCTTGAACGTTTTTAACGGCCGCGGCCCGTCCGAGCGCGACCTCTTGTGCTCTTTAGCGAAAGCCGCCCGTAACGCATCTTCGATAACTGTCCGCAGCGAGCACCGCCGCTCATGCGAAATTTTCTTCGCCTTTTGCAAAAGCGAATCCTCAATGGAAATCGTCGTCCTCACGCATCAAAGCATATTTGTATTGCATCATGATGCAAAACCCCTTTAGCAGCGGCCGTGTCAGTTGTGATCTGATCCAGGGAGCGGTCGCCGCAGCGATCTGGTTTTCGCAGCTTGCGAAAACGAACTTTTCCATCGCTGTCGATTCAATCTACCAGACAGATTATTGACCACCATGCGCTGTGCCTGATTATCACTCGCCAAGCAGTTCCAGAAACTGCCGCGGTGACAGAACCCGGATGTCGCGAAACTTTTTCAACACGACATATCTCAGAGCGTGCGTTTTAGCCTTATCCGGTCGCCGGATCAAGCTCGAGCAGAATCAGGTTGTTGGGCAGCACAGGGTGCTAGCCTGTTGGTTTCCGCTGCCAGCCGAAACACATCTTTTTGTCCAATTCGCGCCCGCTAAGCACAATGATTTTCCCGATGTAACGATGCAACGCTTCAACGAATCACCTGATGACAGCCATCTGTCTTTATTTGTCATGTGTGAGATTGAGCGTAAGAACGAACCAGGTTCCGGATCATGCGCTGATAGCTGGTATTTCGTTTTCGGGCTTCGCGCTTGAAGAATTCCAGGGCTGAATTGTCGAGCTCCAGTGTGACCTTGGTTTTTTCCGGTAGCTTGTCCAGCAATGCATCGAGATCGGGCATCTCGCCGCGCCGTACAATGCGCAATTGGCCTTTGATCTCGCCTTTGTCGTCTGTGTACTTAACTTTCGATCGGGTTTTCTTTTTCATAAGTTTTCCTCCCTTTCCGCCAATAACCGGCGCCGATGATTCGAATGGTTTCGCCGCGATAGGTGAAACGAACCATCAGAATCCCGCGCGCTGTTCGACCGATGCAAAACAATCGTGTTTCCTCAGCACTATGTCCTTCATCGGCTGAGATCAAGGGCTTCGGGTCGTAGAACACGGCTGTCGCTTCGGTGAAATCGACGCCGTGCCTCATGACGTTCGTTTTTTCCTTCTCCGTATCCCATTCAAATCTCAACCGCTACATGTTGGCGCGATATGGGACACCGTCAATATAGAATTGCCATATCACTTTGGGGGCACTCGCCCACTCGCGAACGGCACTCGTCACTTGTTACTGCCGCAACAGCGCTTGGAACGACGCCGTAGCGCAAACCTATCGAAGAATTAGGTGCAATCCCTTGCATCTGCAAAATAGGAGCGAATAATGGTGAAGGGGTTATGGCCAAGGTTAAGCAATCCCTGGTGAGAAGCGGCTTCGACGTCGAGGCGTTGCTCGGCGAACGCTACTTGCAGATGATCCTGGCAACCGCCTTGGACGCGGGCGAAATTCCTTCGGTACTCGAGTTTGCCACTGATTCCGGCACGCCGAAGGGGGTCGCGATCGGCATGATTACGCAGGATTTCCGACTCTACGAACCGACTCTATCCGAGGACAACGACATCAGGCCATCGCATGCCGACGCCTTTCAGACAGAAATCCTGTTCGGTCATCCACTCGGAGCAAATCTCAGGGTGCGAGCCATGATTGGACCGAAGGGCGGCCCAACAATCATTGATTTCGACTTGCTGGTGAAAGCCGATCTCATCAAGACCTTTGATGAAGACATGGCCCTCTCAGAGGTCGCCATGGATATGCACGTGGTCGAGGTCGAATCGACGCAGTTGAATTTCATTTTGAGCGAAGCGGAGCTGACGAAGCCAGAACTGGTGGCCAAAGTCCAGGAACATGTCGATCGCAAGATCGACATGGGTGGAGCGAGCAAGTTCAAAAAGGTCGAGGACCTCGACATCAAGTGGCACGAAGGCGACGCCGACCATCCTGCCTGCCTGGGCATTTACATCAACGTTCGCATGCGCAATGGCGATCCAGACGAGGATTTCCTGCCCAGACGCGGTGACGTTATCCAGGCCCGAAACTTTCTTCCCAAGGGAGAAGAGATCGCCATGGCTTCGCGCCCCGGCATGTACGCAGACATGGCCAAACACATTTTTTCCGTCACGGCAGTCGAGATTTCTCCCGGCCATTTCGAGCACGCCTGGCGCAAATCGTTGCTAAACCCCGACAGCGAACGCATTGGCGACTTGAACAAGGTGAAGGTGTTGAAGATCCCGCCCATCGGATCGGGGCCACCTCAGAACGGTTTGCGCATCCAGATCGACGGCGAATATATCGACCCGATCGATCTCACCAACACTGACATCACGATGACCATCGACCTGCGTCCGAAGCGTGCGGACGATGGAAGCCTGGCATGGGACACGAAATTTGACGTCGATGTCGATGCGCTGTTCGAGTTCACCACGATATGGGCGGCCACGCTGTTGGGAATACTCTTTGGTCCGGCCGGAGCCCTTTACTTTTTGGGCGCGGTGTTCCTTGTCGAACTGGGAGTGGGAATCGGAATCAGTCTTTATAAAGAAGGCAGCGTTCAGAAAAAAGCGGACGCGACGCTTTCCGACGTTATTCCCGACCGTCTGACGATCTCCACTCGGCGTTGGGATCCCTTCTATGCAACCCTGCACCAGGTCGTCACCAAGCCGAGCCAGGCCGAATTCAATAGCAAAGGGTTCCTGATGTGTGGCAAGGCGTTTGTCGGACGAGAACTCGTGCCGCCCGACAATACGTTTATCCGCGACGAAACCCGTGACGCGAACGGTGTGCTAACCGGTATGCGGTATCAAATTAACGACTTCGAAAAGGTCAAAACGGAATCAGTGATGTCCGCTCCAGGCGTTAGCCGGCGCAGTTTCACACCGGCCAGCGACGCGGAACCTGAACTGTGGGCGCTGAGCCTGGACGAGTTCAAGCAGCGAATGGAAGACTCCGAAGGGCCACTGATTCTGACCAGGATTCCGTACTTCCAGGCTTATGTGTACATTCGCGGGCACCAGATCAACCAGCTGCTTTGTATTTCTGGTTCCGAAATCCAGACGCTCCAAAATCAGATTCGAGACGAAGCGAAACAGCGCGGCCACGATCGGATCATGGCCTTGGAAGGCGATCAGATCACTCAGGACGTTATCGCCGATCTCGGGCCGGGGGCTACCCAGGAGGAGATCGACGCGGAGGTCGAAAAACGAATTCAGAAAAAGCTGAAGAAGGTGATGGATAAATATCACTCACCCTCCCCGCTCCGGTTAGCGCGCGACGGAAGCATGGAACCGCTTTTACGCTTCGATCTCGCGCCGGAAGAGCTCGTCCTGCTTCGGGACAAGAAGGTTCTCGTCGTGGACGACGGTCAACTCAAAACGATCCACGGCAGAAAGGTTCTCCCGTACATTCGAGATATCCGGCATCACGGAGAAGAAGAGGAAGACGACAACCTCCTCAGCCGCCCCCGCTATCGCCCGACTGCCGAAGGCCCGGTGTTTCGTTAGGTAACGCGCAACTGGCACCGACGACGAATGGAGCGAGGGGGGATGAGCGACATGGCCGGTAACGCCGCGAGGGTAGCGGTCGAGCGCTGCGGGGAAGCAGCCGAGATACAACTGATCGTTCGTGCATCTCAATTGCAGATTACATGGGTTTCCGCTAACCTTCCTGCGTGAGCGGTCCCGTTAAGTACATCACGGATGATCGTGGCGAGCGTACAGCCGTGGTTCTTCCAATGGCTGAGTACAAGAAATTGCTCGAGGATTTTGAAGATTTGGCTGTCGTAGCTGAGCGCCGAGAGGAACCGAACATCCCGCATGAGCAATTCGTTTCCGAGCTCAAGCGCGATGGCCTCCTATAATCTGCGATGGCGAAAATCGACGCGAAAGGATCTGCGGCGCATTCCTCGCGAGATGATATCTCGCATTGTAACCGACGTGGAGAAGCTCGCCGATGAACCGTTGCCTCACGGTTCCGAGAAGCTAACCGGCTCTGAACACACGTTCCGAATTCGTGGGTGATTATCGTGTAATTTACGAACTCCGTCGCGACGCGAAAATCGTAGAAGTTCAGCGGGTACGCCATCGCAAAGATGTTTGCAGAAAATGAAAACACTGATGCAACCAGATCCCCGCGATTACGAAATCCGCATCCTCTGGCGAGCACGCGCCCCTCGCGTGTTGGCGACTCCGAAAGCTTTCGCGAGTCGCGAACTTTTGAATCTTCGCTGCAACGATTCAATTCGCCCGCCGTACGGTGGGACGAGTCCGCCGTGGCGGACGCTTCAACGAATCACCCGCCGAAGGGCAATGGCCCGGGATCATGGCGTACGGAGAAACGCGCGAGGAAGCTGCGCGCCAAATCCAGCTCGCACTCCAAGGCGCGTTGGAAGTTGCAGCCGAACAAGGCATCAAACCGCCGGCGCCGGCCTGCCGCGCCGTAGGCTTGCCGTAGGAGGGCACTCGCACACGCCTCATAACCAGCTTAGATCTACTTCAACGACCCGCCCAGTTTACCCGCCGGGGCGGGCGAATACTTTCGGAATCCAATTCGCCGCTGGTCGAATGGAGCCGAAGGGATGCCAGCGACATCGATGGGTTAAGCCGAGAGGCCGCAATGGAGCGGGAGCGAATAAGTCAATCCGCCGTGGCGCACGAACTACGTGGCGATAGCCAGCAGTCGAGCACCGCGGATAGCAGCCGAGATACAATGGACCGGAAATTGAATCTGGAGGGACGCCCTCGTAGCGTACCGGTCGGCCTGGAAATTCTTGAGCACACGCATAGCGACTGGTATGCTTGCACGAAATGAGCCTCCTTGAATTGAAAGAAGAAGTTTCCCGACTGAGTAAGGCGGAACAGCTTCAGGCAATGGAATTGCTGTGGGCGTCGCTGTCGAAGAAACCTCAAGAGATTCAGTCGCCGGAATGGCACGGTGAAGTGTTCGCTGCGCGCAAGGCTAGAGTGGATTCCCGTGAAGCGCAGTTCCTCGCTGTCCACCAACTCAAAGAACACTTGCGCCGTTGAAAACAAATGAGCACGCTTCAGGAAATCAAATCTGCGATCGAAAATTTGAGTCCGCACGATAAGGCCCTGCTCACTGCCGAGTTGTGTGCCATTAACTCTGAACCGGACAGTGCTGCGCTGGAAGCCGCTTTGGATCGCGGCTTGGAAGATGTCCAAGCTGGGCGCGTGCGTTCAGTTAAGGAAGTGAAAGCGATGATCCCGCGATGGACTTCAAAGTCCTGATCGCGGACAGCGCCATTGCTGATCTCAAAGAGATTGTCGAGTTTGTCGCCACAGACAATCCCGAGGCATCCAGTCGCCTGGGTCAAAAACTTCTCGGACAGGCGTTAAGTCTCGCCACATTTCCCGAACGCTTTCCTTTCCACGATAGGCGACGCCGAATCCGCAAAATGCCGGTATCGCCTTTTCTGATCTATTACCAATTCGACGACGCAGCTTCCGTGATAAACATTTTGCACTTCTGGCATGGAGCACGCCGTCCACCGGAATTTCGCGCATAGCAAGAATTGACTCTGGAACGCGCTGTTACTCGATTCTTAAACTCTCGCCTGCCGTGCCGGCTCGTCACGCCGAAGCCGAACGTAGGCGGAAGCCTCGCGCGAAGGCTGGTCACTGCGCGATAGCGCTTACAACGACGGATCCAAGCCGCGGGAGTGATCAATGGGGAAAATCGTCGGGATTCGATCCGGAGGTGTTTTCCCAAGCACGGATCTGTTGCTCGTGAGCAACCGCCCGTCGCAAATCGGTGCGCGTCTTTTTGTCCGCCCATCCCCGTTGCTGCGGTTTGCATAACCCGCAGGCTGATCGTTTTGGCGCACGATAACGACGTTGAGTGAACTTCGATTTCAATGAATTACTCGGCTAATTCCGGCACGTGCTCGTCTTCATATTTTTCGATCAGCACGCCGAGCACGTCCATCAGAGAGGCGAGCGGATGATTTTCGTCTTCGCCGACTTTGTCCGTGAGCCGGTCCAGCAATTCGACCAATTCCTGGTAATCCGCCTCTGTGTGTGGCACGCGAACGGCACGCGAAACCGGTGGCCACGCTTTGGTTACTTGTTCGAGTTCAGCAAAGGACATTTTACTCCTTCCATTTGCCGGTGTCGTACTCCTGATGAGTCAACACATGGTCCCGCGGCTGCGGGATAAATCTTGTTCCTATTATAGTGCACCGCGGCGATCAGTCGAACTTTGTTGCCGCCTATGTTAAAGACTGTGAATTTTCCGACCTGATCGGCCTGCGGGAAATCCTCGCGCAACTGGACGAAGTTGGAAAATCGCCTTTTGCGCATGAGCGCATACCAACGCGCGAGAGCAGATTTCGTGTCCGGATGTTTCTCCGCGAATTCGTTCAAGCGCTTCCGTGTGATGACATGCACGAGGGCGAATCGTAACCAGCAGTTTGGCGAATGAGAAGCAACGAACGAGTTTCAAATGAGCGGGATGCGAATGAGTCAAAACCTTCGGAGTTCAACGATTCACGTGGCGACAACCCCAACGGCGGATCAAGCGCGAGGCACAGTTGGCGGTGTGAAACGCCGATTTTTTAATGCCTAGCACCACCGGACCGAATTCCGGCGAGCTCAATCAGTGATAATTCGCCTAACAAGTTTACTCACTGAATCCACATTCAGGAATTCTCCGGGCGTAGCGACGCGAACAAATTGATATTGCTTTTGGTCGAAATGTCCGGAAGCCGTGTTGACGGTGATGATGTAGTCGGCGTCAGCCGCAAAGGCGCACTCGAGGAATCGATTATCTGGTTCGTGCCGGATGATGCGCAGTTCAGTGAGGGGGATAGCAGACACGGCAACTTTCGACGATTTCGGCAACGAAATCTGGATCGTCGCCGAGCACGTCTCCGTATTCTTCAAGAATCGCAGGACTTGCCCAAGCCTCGATTAACCCGGATCGGACAAGCTCAAAAACAAGCGCGGAGACGTTGTCCCGCGCAGGGAAAGTAGCCAGCTTCAGGATGCAGGTATCAAGGACGATTCTCAAGATAAGGCTTGGCGCGACGCAACATGCGCGCGCGTCGCTTTGATTCCACGAATGCGATCGCCTCGTTCGCGTTCATCGATCTTTTGCTGTTTGCTCGGTGGGCTCGAACAAGCGCCGGCGAGAGCTTAAATCGAACGACTTTTCCCTTTACCACGGCGGTCGCATGCATGATGCAAGCTAACCGAAAGCCGTAAGCAGACAACCGATCACCTTTTGTCACGCCACAGCTTCTCGACTCGCCGGCTCGTCACGCCGAAGTCGAACGTAGGCGGAAGCCATCGTGCGAAGGCTGGTTGGCGACGGCGGCACGTGACGAAGCCCAAGACCTTTGATCGCATGAAGTGACAGCGAATCGCTGCCATCAATTCTTGTAGCGGCGGTCTGTGACCGTCGAAATCCTTGCAGTTCGTCATCGCTCTGTCTTTGATGGCACGTGTGAAACCGGTTCGAGTTTCGAATCACGCCTTGCGCTACATGACCAAGCGCGGATTCACGATTGCCGAAGTCGAGGAAGCCATTCGCACCACACCCTGGCAACCGGCGGAGCTTGGCCGACTCGATTGCAGAAAGGATTTCCCATATGGCAAAGAGTGGAACGGAAAAGTCTATGCGACGAAACAAGTCCGCCCGGTTTTTGAGGAAGCCACGGTGTCGCAAGCGGAGTTTACGGAGCGCTCGCGCCGTTAATGGACTTGCTTGCTTTGGCAAGGCTACTAATGGCGCAAATTGTTGTCGTAACCGTGTACAGCTATTACTTTTGAGCCGACCATGAAAATCAGCTACGACCCGGAGGTAGACGCATTGAGCATCACGTTCCGCGAAACCACGGTCACGACCAAACATTTGGCCGATGGGATTGCTGCTGACTACGATAGCGAAGGGCGGCTCGCCGGTCTGGAGATTTTGGATGCGCAAAAACGTTTCGGGGGATCCGACACCATGCGTCGCGTCGAATTAGAAGGCGTCGGCACTTGAAACGGTCTCCCCCGATTTAACGTTGTAACTTTTTTAACGAATCACGTCGCGGAAGCCAACGAGTCACGTGGCGACAGCCTGAACTGTTGC
>Ga0210120_1000352_pt1 | contig 10884 bp, 10 predicted proteins | sample Goodyear_PhragA__FD_184868 | JGI IMG/M metagenome (GOLD analysis project Ga0210120, IMG submission 184868) | Wetland microbial communities from San Francisco Bay, California, USA, that impact long-term carbon sequestration - Goodyear_PhragA_D2... | ecosystem: Environmental > Aquatic > Marine >... | reverse complement strand
CGCGGAGCGCTGAGGCCTCCGCGGGAAGGCGGCGACGTTTGATGTGGCGCCGGTGCGGTGGGCCGTCTCAAGCCGGCCAGCGGTGCTCGCAGTCGCGGCAGTGCCAGGCAGGCGCGCCAACGGCTCTCACCGCGCTTCCCAGGACCACCCGTCCGGCGGCGAGGTCGTCGCGCCGGTTCATTCGGTCGCTCCCGTAGAGAATGGATGAGACCCGCGAGGAGGCGCACAGCGGGCAGGCGGGGAGGGTCCGTCGGGCCCGGATGGCGCGGGCGGCCGCAAGCAGGTCCGCCGATTCTGCCCGGAGGCGCCTGGTCTCCGTGAGTATGTGCGGAAGGGTCTCGCAGGCCCGGACGAGCTTTCGTGTGAGCTCGGCGGCCCGCTCCATCGAGGCGCGCAGCTCGGCGACCAGCAGCTCCGGATTTCGAGGGTAGATCCCCGCCAGGTCTTCCGGCATCAGCAGCACCGGCAGCTCCGGCCGGTACTGCGCGAGCACTGCTGAGATTTCGCGCCCGCCGATACCCGGCATCGTGGCCTGCGCCAGTGCGACGTCGATGCCAGAGCGGTCCTGTTCGATGATCCGCAATCCATCTTCGCCGTCGGCGGCTTCGATGACGCCGAAGCCGGCACCCGTGAGCGATTCCGTAAGGAACTCCGAAGCCGACAGGTCGTGCTCGATGAGAATCGCGATCGGATGCGTGGTGCTCATGGGTCCAGCGCCCGCGAGGAAGCTGTCATGGGGGACCGGAAGCTACGGCTCGAGCGCCCCGGGCGCAACGCTCGAGAGCAGATTGGAAGAAGCCTTCACGCAGGGTTCAACCTGCCTTGTCGTCCCCCGGGCCATGTTGGATCATGACGGACACCAGGGCAGTCGACCTCGTTGTCATTGCCGCCTGGGCCGGCGGCGTTCGGGCGCTGCAGACGCTTCTCGCGAGTCTGCCGCCCGACTTTCCTGTGCCGATCTGCGTCGTCCAGCACCGGACGTCGAAGCCCCCCGATCTGCTGCCCCGCGTCCTGGGCCGCCACACCCGCCTTGCGGTGAAGCGAGCGCAACCCGGCGAGCCGATGCGAGGCGGCGTCGTGTACCTCGCCCCCGCCGACCTGCACCTGATCGTCAACCCCGATCACACGCTCGACTTCATGGACGGCCACAGAATCCGCTTCGTGCGGTCGTCGGCCAATCCGCTGTTCGTCTCCGCGGCCAGGGCGACGGGCAGGCGAACCATCGGGGTGGTGCTGACCGGAACCGACTCCGACGGGACGGACGGGGTCCACGCGATCAAGGACGAAGGCGGGATCGTGATCGCACAGGATCGGGCAACCTCCGAGCATTTCGAGATGCCAAGGTCGGCGATCGGCAAGGGAGCGGTGGACTATGTCCTCCCGCTCGGTCGTATCGGGCCGGCCCTGCTGGATCTCGTGTACGGCCGGGATCTCTCCCGGATGCCGCTTCGGGAGGGATCCCGGTGAGGCGATCGTCTACCGCCCGCCCACCCGAAGCCCGAGGAGCATCGGGACGTACTGCAGATCGCTTCCGTCCGTAAAGACGTTGTGGAACCGGCTCTCGGCGAAGATCCCGACGCGGCCCACGTTGAGGTTCAGGCCGAGACCCCCGCTCACGCCGAAGTCGGTCTGGCTGGCCTCGGCGCTGGACGCGACGTCGTCGCCACGCAGCTCGTGATTGTAGACGCCCACACCGGCGAGCAGATACGGCCGAATCTTTCCGGTGCTGCCGACCGGCAACTCGAGCACCCCGCTGAGATTCGCGTTCAGCACCTGATGCTTGATGTCCAGAGCGCCTCCCGCCTGATCGCAGAACGTGGTACAGAATTGACTGAAGTCTCCGTCCACGCGGATGCCGATGTTGCGGCCGGCCGGTATCCACTCGGCACCCAGGAGCGCGGTGCCGCCCCGGGACTTCGCTCCGCCGCCGTTCTCGTCGGCGAAGTCACCGACCGGAACCGACACTCCCGCACCGACAATGCCCCGAACCTGCGCATGCATCGGCGTCGCAGACACGACGCCGAGAGCGAGCACGAGTCCCACTCCTGACCAAACTTTCATGGGTCCGACTCCTCAGGTGATTCGAAGTAGATCGTTCGATGGTCGAGCCACGCGGAGGGAGAGTACCGAGGGTGCCGTGAAGAGCGGTTGAAGGCGCGTTGAAGCTCCCTTCCTCGGGGTGGGCGATCTCTCGAACTTTCAAGGGATCTTCATGAAATCTTCCGGCTCGCCCCCGTAGACTGCGCCCAATGCGGATACTCGTCGTGGAGGACGACCACAAGGTCGGCGGCTTCCTGGAGCAGGGACTGCGGGAGGAGGCGTTCGAGGTCGAGCGCGCCTGGGACGGGGATGAAGCTTTGGCCAAGGCCGAAGCCAGGCCGTTCGACCTGATCCTGCTCGACTACATGCTCCCGATGAAGAGCGGACTCGAAGTGGCGGTGATCCTGCGGGCCAGAGGCTCGCGGACGCCGATTCTGATGCTCACGGCTCGCGATGCGCCGGAAGACATCCGGAATGGCCGCGCGGCCGGCGTCGATGATTACCTGGGCAAGCCGTTCCGGTTCGACGATCTCCTCCGCCGGATCCACGCGCTGGTCGGCGATGGACGGCTGCCCTCGTGATGAGCCTCCCCGGATGAGGAGCCTGCAGCGCACGCTGTCGGTGCGGTTCTCGGGTACGATGCTGGTCGCGCTGGCCGGCATCGCCGCGTGGACGCAGTGCGGCATCCGGCGGACCATGTATCGGCAGCTGGACGATTCGCTCCAGCGTTCGGCCACACTCCAGGCGGATCTCGTCAACTCGGTCGGCTCCCTCGTTCCCCACGCGGGAGTGGACGCCCCGGAGCAGTTCATCCGGAGCGCCAACCGGGTCGTCGCGTTGCTCGACTCGAGCGGGCGCGTCCTGGTGCAGAACGCGAATCTCTCTCGCCCGCTTGCGCTGGATACACCCGCGTTCGAGGCGGCGCGACGGGGGGAGGCCGCCTATGCCGACGAGGCCTGGGGTGACGATCGCATGCGCAGCCTGTATTCGCCGGCCCCGACCCGCGGCCGGGCCGCGGTGCTCGAGATCACCGCGTCGACCGCTCCCCTGGAGCGCGACCTGCGGCTGTTCGCGCTCACGATGCTCGGGACGGTGCTGGTGGCGTCCCTGGCCACCTTCGTCGGCGCCGAATGGCTGGCCGCCCGGTCGCTCGAGCCGCTGCAGGAGGTGCTGCGTCAGGCGGGCGCGGTCACGGGGCGCGGTGGGGAGCGAATCACGGCGGGCCAGCATGTTCGCGAGTGCCAGCGCCTGGTCACGGTGCTCAACGACATGCTGGAGCGCCTCGAGCGGGCGCACACGTGGCACCGGCGGATCATGCGCGACCTCGGCCACGACCTCCGGACGCCGATCACCGCCTTGCGCGCGAGCGTGGAGGTTGCGCTCTGGTCCGATCGCAAGCCCGATGAGTACCGCCGGTTCCTGGCGGGTAATCTCGAAGAGGTCGAGCGGCTCACCCTGATCAGCGACGCACTGGTCCTGCTCGGCCGGTTCGAGTTCGGCGACCTGGCGGCGGACCGCTCAGCGGTCGACCTGCGGTCCATCGCGGCCGACGCGGTGGCCCGCGCCCGGCAGCGACCGGGCGAACACTGCTTCGTGCTGGCCCGGCCTCACGTGGCGGTGCCCGTCTTCGCCGACCGTCGCCTGGTGGGCTCCGCCCTCGACCAGCTGCTGGACAACGCCATCCAGCACACGCCGCCCGGCACCACGATCCAGGTATCCATGGATGTCGTGGATGGGACGGGTGAGCTGCTCGTCGAGGACAACGGGCCGGGCGTGCCGGACAGCGTGCTGGATCACATCTTCGAGCGCTTCTACCGTGGGGATGCGGCTCGCGGCCGGAACGCCGGTCCCGGTCTCGGCATGACGCTCGTTGCCGCGATCGTGAGCCAGCACCAGGGGACCATCCGCGCCGAGCGCGGCGAGAGCGGCGGGCTTCGGATCCGCATCCGGCTCCCGCTCGATGCGTCCCGGGCCCCGGGGAAGTCCGCGGCCGTCGAGAGCGGCGCCGCCTGAGCGCCGCCACCGACACGGACGCGCCCCGATCCTCCCGCCAGCGAACCCAGCAGACAGTTTCATATCGCCTTCAGACATCGTTCAGAGCACTCATGCTATGGTGTTGTGGTCATCTGAACGACGCGCCGGACAGGCGCGATATCATCGAGGCATTTCGAAGGAGGACATTATGCGAACCGATAGCGAGATCCGAACCGATGTCGTCGCGGAGCTGACTTGGGATTCGAGCATCCGCAATGAGGACATCGCCACGGCGGTCAAGGACGGCGTGGTGACGCTCGCCGGCTTGATCGACACCTACGCCCAGCGGTATGCGGCCGAACGTGCCGTGGAGCGGGTAAAGGGCATCCGCGCGATCGTGAACGACCTCACCGTGAAGCTGCCCGGCGCCATGGAGCGCTCCGATGCCGAGCTCGCGCACGCGGCCGTCAACGCGCTCCGTTGGCACACCGAAGTGCCGGGCGAGCGGATCCAGGTCAAGGTCTCGAACGGGTGGCTCACGCTCGAAGGCGAAGTCGACCTGTACTACCAGCGGCATGCGGCCGAGACCGCCGTCAGGTACCTGCTGGGAGTCAAGGGCGTCAACAACCGCATCACCCTGCGGGCGATAGCGGCCCCGGCCGACATCAAGCAGCGTATTCATGCCAGCCTCAAGCGGCAGGCCGAGATGGATGCGGATCACATCACGGTCGAGACCAGGGGATCCCGGGTGATCCTGCGGGGCACCGTGCGCTCGCTCGCCGAGCGCCGGGAGGCCGAGCGCGCCGCCTGGAACGCAGCGGGCGTGAACGGCGTCGAGAACGACATCAACGTGGCGCCGCTCATTCCGGCGATCATGTAGACACGCCGCCGCGGCGATCGACGGGCTGGCGGGCATCCTCCGATTTCGCTGAGCCCCGCCGTCGCCGTCAGGCGAGAGACCGCTCCTCGCGCCTGAGGTACCGGGCGAACCACTGGGTCGCGAGCTCTGCCACCTGCTCCAGGGTACCCGGCTCCTCGAAGAGGTGCCCGGCCCCCGGCACGATGACCAGCTCCTTCTTTGTTGAGGCGAGCTGGGCGAGCGCCATCTGGTTCAGGCGAGCCACCGTCGGGTCGGCGCCGCCGACGATCAGCAGAGTGGGCGCCGCCACGGCCCTCAGGTGCGGTCCGGCGAGGTCGGGCCGGCCGCCGCGCGAGACGACCGCGCGTACGCCGCTCGGCCGCCGGGCCGCGGCCACGAGCGCGGCCGCCGCACCGGTGCTCGCGCCGAAATAGCCCACGGGCAGCGGGCGCGTGTCGGGCCGAGACCGGATCCACTCCGTTGCCGCCGCCAGCCTGGCGGCCAGGAAGTCGATGTCGAAGCGCAGCCGCCGAGTGACCGCGTCCACGGCTTCCTCCCGCGGCGTGAGCAGGTCGAAGAGCAGCGTGGCGAACCCGCCGTCCTGCAGTCGCCGCGCCACCATGCGGTTGCGCGGGCTGAGACGACTGCTGCCGCTGCCATGAACGAAGAGGACCAGGCCCCGCGCGCCCTGCGACAGCGTCAGATCGCCCTGGAGTGCCAGTCCGTCCGCCGGAATCGCGACGGGCTGGGTCTCGTGTTCCAGATCGGTGTCGTAAGTCATCGTTCCTCCTCGTCGGGCTACAAGGCCGTCGGGTAGGTCTCCGGCACTTCCGCCTCGCCGTACTCCCATGCCGGAGTGCGCTCGAGTGGCTCGACCGCGCGAGTCCTGTCGAAATGCAGGACCGCGTCGAACTGGCGGCTGAGGCTGGCCTCGAAATAGTGGCTCTGGCGCTCGGTGTCCGGACGGTAGATCACGCCGATCGCGCGTTCCAGCCGTGGGGCCTCCAGCACCTTGGCGGCCTCGCCCCCGAGATCGAGATAGAAATTGCCCAGCCCCGTCTCGTGGAAGAGCGCCTCGTAGCTTCCGCGGAGGGCAGGGCGTACCCGCTTGCGCTCCGCGGGCGAGTCCCAGTTGGAGGCGGCCGTGACGGTGCCTTCGTACGTCGTGAAGCCGACGAGAACGGCCTCGTGCCGGCCGCGCTCCCGCACGAGCTGTCCGAGGTTGAGCTCACCCCGGTGCCCCATCTCGGTGACTCTGGCATCGCCCAGGTGCGAGTTGTGGGCCCAGACGACCACTTTGGCCGGGGCCCGCTGCCCGTCGAGGAAGTTCAACAACGCGTCGAGCGTTTCCGCCATGTGCGTGTCTCGCAGGTTCCAGGAGCTCACGCGCCCGCGGAACATCTCGCGGTAGTACCGCTCCGCACTGGCCACGACCTTGGCGTTCTGGGCAGCGAAGAAGAGCGCGTCGGGCGCAAGCCGACTGTCCCGCCTGGCGTATTCCGACGCGCTGGCCAGCAGCTCCATGAGCTGCCTGAGGACCTCGGTCTCGCAGCTCGGCGCCAGGCCGGCGGCGGTGCTGTACCCGTAGGTCTGCGGGTCCTCGCCGAACTGGTCGAAGCAGGCATAGCGCTGCTCCGCGCGGCGGGCCGCGACGGGATCGACCAGCCGGAGATAGGAGAGCACGGCTGCCATCGAGGCGCGCAGGCTGTAGAGGTCGAGCCCGTAGAAGCCGGCCTTGGCGCTGTCCGTCGCCCGGCTGTCGTTGTGCTCCCGAAGCCAGCCGGCGAAGTCCAGGACGTCCGCGTTGCGCCACATCCATTGCGGGAATCGCTGGAACCCGGCGAAGGCATCGCTGGCCTCGGCCGCGCCGGACCGGCCTCGCACGTACCGGTTGATCCTGTAGGCGTCCGGCCAGTCGGCCTCGACGGCCACCGCGCTGAATCCCTGCTCCACGACCAGGCGCTTTGTGATCTCCGCCCGGATACGGTAGAACTCATGGGTGCCATGCGAGGCCTCCCCGAGCAGGACGAGGCGCGCGTTTCGGGTGCGGGCGAGCAACGGCGCGAAATCGTCCGGCCCGCCGTCGAGGCGGTGGGCGGCGGCTCGTACGACGGCAGCGTGCCGGTCAGGGACGGGCGGCATCGAGCGCCCTCCCGTCGGACGCCGGCGCGGCGGAGGCGCGGGCCAGGATCGCCCGGACCTCCTCGTCGGACGTCTGGGTGAAGTCGTCGTAATACGTGCCGACGCCGTAGAACGGCTCGGGCACGGCGACGCACAGGCAGGCGTCGGCGGCGCGCGCGAGCGTGTGCTGCGCCTCGCGCGCCATCACCGGTGCCGCGGCCACGATCATGGCGGGACCGAGTTGGCGCAGCGCGTGGACCCCGGCCAGCATCGTGGAGCCGGTGGCGACGCCATCGTCCACCAGGACGACCGTGGCCTTCCGGAGGTCGGGGAACGGGCGATTGGCCCGGTAGGCGCGCTCGCGCCGCCGCACCTCCTGCAGCTCCCTCTCCGTGGCCGCGTCGAAGGCAGTCCGGGTGATCCCGGCCGCGCGGACCGCGTCCTGGTTCACCACCCGGACCCCTCCAGAGGCGACCGCGCCCATGGCCACCTCCTCGTGGCCCGGCAGACCCAGCTTGCGCACCACGAATACGTCGAGCGGAGCGCCCAGCGCGGCGGCCACCTCGCCGGCAACCGGGACGCCGCCGCGGGGAAGGCCGAGCACGATCAGTTTGGGTTGTTCGGCGAGGCCGAGAAGGCGCGTCGCCAGCCGCCGCCCGGCATCATGGCGATCTGTGAAGAGCGTGGACATGCGATCCTCGTTCCGGCGCAGGCACCGGTGCCCGGTTCATCACGAGCCTGTAACAAGCTGGGGGTCCGGGCATGAAGCGAGCATGAGGGCCACAGGAATCTGCAATCAGGGAAGGAGTCTTCATGTAACCTTCAGGCTCCGTTCGGCTGCTGCGGTCGACCTTCATCGCATGCACGGAGGCAGGGAACCCATCAGCCAGACACAGCCCGCCCGCCGAGGATCGGTCGGAGATCCCTCCACGCCGGTGATCGTGCCGTGGCACAGCCTGGCCCGGGAGGAGACCCTGGCCAGGGTCGGGTCGCGCGACACCGGCCTGTCCGAGGCCGAGGCCGGCGGGCGTCTGGCGCGTGATGGGCCGAACATCTTCCGGGCGGCGGCGCCCGTGTCGGCGTGGACCGTGCTCTTCGCGCAGCTTCGAAGCGTGCTGATGTTACTCCTTGTGGCGGCCGCCGGGGTGGCCGCTGCCACCGGCGAGGCCGCGGACGCCACTGCGATCGCCGCCGTCCTGGTGCTCAACGTCGCGATCGGCTTCGTGACCGAGCTGCGCGCGCATCGGGCGATGGAAGCCCTGCTGGGACTGGAGGTCCTGCGGGCCCGGGTGGTCCGCGAGGGGCGGTGCCGCGAGATGGACGCGCGCGAGCTCGTGGCCGGGGACGTGATCCTGCTCGAGACGGGCCAGACCGTGCCTGCCGACGCGCGCCTGCTGCACGCGGTCGAGCTCCGGACAGTCGAGGCGTCGCTCTCGGGCGAGCCCGGATCGGTACCCAAGAGCCCGGACGCGGTCACGCCGGCGGAAGCGCAGATCGCCGACCGCCCCACGATGGTCTACAAGACCACGAGCGTCGTCGCGGGGACCGCGCGGGCCGTCGTGGTGGCGACCGGGATGTCGACCGAGGTCGGGCGCATCGGCGAGCTGGTGGAAGGCGTGGTGAAGGAGTCCACCCCGCTGGAGCGGCGGCTCGATGCGCTGGGACGGCGGCTGGCCGTGGGGGTCATCGTGGTGGCGGCGGCCATGGCCGCACTCGGCGTCTGGCAAGGAGCGCCGCTCGGCCACCTGCTGCAGACGGCCATCGCACTCGCGGTGGCGGCGGTGCCGGAGGGCCTGCCGGTCGTGGGCACGATCGCGATGGCGGTGGGCGTGCGGCGCATGGCCCGGCGCCGCGCCCTCATCCGCCACCTGCCGGTCGTCGAGTCGCTGGGATCCGCTTCCGTCATCTGCACCGACAAGACCGGAACGCTCACGTCCGGTCAGATGACGGCGACGGTGCTGCGACTATACGACCGGGAGGTCGAGGTCACGGGCGCCGGTTTCACACCGGAGGGCCGCTTCCGGGTGAATGGCCACGCGATCGTCCCTGGCGCGGACCCGGCGCTCACCCTCGCCCTCCGGATCGGGGCGCTCGCCAACGCGGCCGAGCTCCATCATCGGGATGGCCTGTGGCAGCCCGTGGGGGACCCGACCGACGCCGCCTTCCTCGTCCTCGCCCGCAAGGCCGGGATCGAGCGCGAGACGCTGCTGGCAGAATGGCCCGAGGCCCGGCGGCTTCCGTTCTCGAGCGAGCGCATGCTGATGGCGTCGTTCCACCGGCACGACGGCGCGATCGTCGCGTTCGTGAAGGGGGCATCCCGCGCGGTGATCGACCGCTGCAACGGCATCCTCACGCCCGAGGGCGTGCGCCCCCTCCGCCCCGAGGAACGCGACACGCTGGCCGGCTGGAGCCGGGAGCTCGCGGCCCGAGGCCTCCGGGTGCTGGCGCTGGCGAGCGGGGAGGTGCGGGGCGTCGAGAGCGACGACCTCTCGGGACTCACGTGGGTGGGCCTCGCCGGGCTGAGCGACCCGCCGGCCGATGGCGTGCTCGAGACCATTCGCGCGTTCCGCCAGGCCGGCGTGCGCACGGTGATGATCACGGGCGACCACCGGCTCACCGCGGCAAGCATCGCCCGCGAGCTCGGCCTGCTGGGCGCGACGGACGAGGTACTCGACGGCGCCGATGTCGAGCGCCTCACGGACGCGGAGCTCGACCAGGTGGTGGCCCACGCGGGCGCCTTCGGCCGGGCCAGCCCTGCATCGAAGCTCCGCATCATCTCGGCGTTTCAGCGCCGTGGAGAGATTGTGGCCATGCTGGGCGACGGCGTCAACGACGCGGCGGCGCTCCGGAAGGCGGACATCGGCGTGGCCATGGGAGGGCGGGGCACCGATCTCGCCAAGGAGGCGGCCGACGTCATCCTGGAGGACGATCGCTTTCCGACCATCGGCGTCGCGATCGAGGAAGGCCGGGTGATCCTGGACAACGTCCGGAAGTTCGTGGTCTACCTCTTCGGCTGTAATCTGGCGGAGATCCTGGTCGTGCTCGGCGCCGGACTTGCCGGGTATCCCGCCGCGCTGGCGCCGCTGCAGATCCTCTGGCTCAATCTCCTGACCGACACCTTTCCCGCGCTGGCGCTCGCGGTGGAGCCGGGCGAGCCCGGCATCATGCGGAGGCCGCCACCGAACCCCCGGGCGGCCATTCTGCCGGCCGCCGCGCTCCGGCAGGGTGTGGCGTACGCGGTGCTGATCGCGGTCGTGACGCTCCTGGCCTTCGCCTGGGGCCTCAGCCGGGGCGAGGGCGCGCGTGCGGCCACGCTCGCGTTCATGACCCTGGCGATCGCTCAGATCTTCCATCTGGGCAATGCCCGCGGCGTGGGACCGGTGCTGTCGCCCCGGCGCGCCTTCGGCAACCGGTACGCCGTCGGGGCCGTGGTGTTGGCGGTCGTGCTCCAGCTGCTCGCCGCGTTTCTTCCCGCCCTGAGCCGGGCGCTCCACGTGATGCCGCTCTCGCCGGTGGATTGGCTCGTCGTGGCCGCGCTGGGACTGGTGCCCGCCGTCGCAGGTCAGACCATCAAGCTCGCCCGCGCGGCCGGTTCCGCGTGAGAAGCGCCTTCGCGCTCCTGGTCCTCGCGCTTTCCTGGCCTCGCTCTGTGGCCGCGCAGGACACCGTCGGCTTCCAGATCCGCAGCCTGATCGCCGTGGCCCGCACCCGTGGGCCCGGCGGCCGGACTTCCCCCGGCTCGTCGACGTGGTGGCGCGGCTCTACGCCTCGCGCGGCGACGGCCCGGTCTGGCTCGCGGGGCGGGGTCTCTCGCCTGCCGGCCGCTCACGGCATACTCCCGGCGCGGGTCACACCGTCAAGATGACTGCCGCGCATGAAGGAGAGGTGAA
>Ga0210120_1000351_pt1 | contig 10885 bp, 10 predicted proteins | sample Goodyear_PhragA__FD_184868 | JGI IMG/M metagenome (GOLD analysis project Ga0210120, IMG submission 184868) | Wetland microbial communities from San Francisco Bay, California, USA, that impact long-term carbon sequestration - Goodyear_PhragA_D2... | ecosystem: Environmental > Aquatic > Marine >... | reverse complement strand
CTGCGCGGTCGCGCTGGAAATTCCGCCGACCACCAGCGCCCCGGCCAGACCCGCCGCAACGCGCAGACGCTGACACGACGAGATCGACATGAGCCCACCTCGCTTCTAGGCCGGCAGCCGGCCGGATCGATTGGGTCCGCGTCCGCGCGCCGCTGTCAGCGGCCGCGCAGCGCGCGGGCGTACGCGACCAGATCGCGCGTCGCCTGCCGGGGCTCGGTCACGCGCGCCTGCCGGTCGAGCGTCGCGTGCTCGATCGCGTGCCCGACGGCTTGATGCAACGCCTGCTGCGTGAAGGGCTTGGCCAGGAAGGGGAAGGCGGTGTCGTGGGGACCGACCGGCGGACACCCGGCGGCGCTGCCCGACATGCACAGCACGGCCTGGCCTGGTCGGCACTGGCCGAGCGTCTCCGCCACTGCCCGGCCGTCGAGGTCCGGCATCTGCAGATCGGTGATCACCAGCACGTATGGCGCGGGACGCTGCTGGATCAACCGGAGGCCCGCCTTGTCGTCGATAGCCTGCTCCACGCTCCACCCGGCCACCTGCAACACCTGCCGTATCGACCGGCGCACGTTGGCGTCGTCGTCGATCACCAGAATCACACGGGCGACCGCGACGTCTGCCATCGCACCCCTGGGCGGCGGGAAACCGGCTGAGCGCCGATTATACCCAGGCGTTGCCGCCCGGGCTACCGCACGCGCCTAGCGGTACCCCGCCGCCTGCAGGTGAAACAGCTCCGCATACAGTCCGGCATGCGCCACCAGCGCCTCGTGCGTCCCATGCTCTACGAGCTCTCCGCCCCGCAGTACCAGGATCCGGTCGGCCATTCGCACCGTGCTGAACCGGTGCGAGATGAGCACCGCCATCCGCCCCGCCGTCAGCTCCGAGAACCGGAGGAACACCTCGTACTCGGCCCGCGCGTCGAGCGCCGCGGTGGGCTCGTCCAGGATGAGCAGCTGCGCGTCCCGCATGTAGGCCCGCGCCAGCGCCACCTTCTGCCACTCGCCTCCGGAGAGCTCGACGCCGTGCTCGAACCGCCGGCCGAGCATCTGGTCGTACCGGCCCGCCAGCCGGGCGGCCACCGAGTCGGCCAGACTCCGCTGCGCGGCCAGCTCGATGCGCGGCTCGTCCTCGCGGGCGCCGATGTTGCCGACGGCGATGTTGTCCCGGAGCACGAAATCGTACCGCACGAAGTCCTGGAAGATGACGCCGACGTTCCGCCGGACGCTCTCGACGTCGTATTCGCGCAGGTCCACGCCGTCGAGCAGGATCCGGCCCTCCGTGGGATCGTAGAGCCGGGCGAGCAGCTTGACCAGCGTCGTCTTGCCCGCGCCGTTCTCGCCCACCAGGGCCAGGCGCTCGCCCGGCGCCAGCGAGAAGTCGAGTCCGCGCACCGCCCAGCGGTCCGATCCCGGATACCGGAAGCCCACACGCTCGAAGACGAAGCCGGTCCCGATCGGCACCGCGACCTGCCGCCCACCGGGCTCCCGGCGGATGCCCGGCTCGAGCGCCAGGAACGAGAACAGGTCGTCCAGGTACAGGCTCTGTTCGTACACCTGCGAGAGCGAGAGCAGCACCCGCTGGATCAGGTCCCGGCTCTGGCGGAACGAGCCGGCCAGAAAGGTGAGCACGCCGATCGTGAACAGCCCGGCCGGTGACCGGTACCCGGTGACGGTCAAGTAGATGATGACCGCATACGCCCCGTAGTAGCCCAGCGTGCCGAGCCCCGCGAGGAGCGTGGACACCAGGCTCCGCCGCACGGCCAGCCGCTTGTTGGCCTCGTAGAACTCGCGGCTCAGTCGGTCGTAGCGCTCGACCAGGAAGTCCGACAGCCCGAATAGTTTGAGCTCCTTGGCCGAGACGTCGCTGGCCCCGATGTAGCGCAGGTAGTCGAGCTGGCGGCGCTCGGGGGTCCAGGAGTAGAGCAGCGAGTACCCCAGCGAGGCGAAGTGGGTCTCGCCCAGCAGCGAGGGAAGCACTGCCACGACCAGCAACAGCAGCAGCCACGGGACGTACACTGCCAGCGCCGCCGCGAGAGTGGCGAGCGTGATCGCGTCCTGCACCGACGCGAGCAGGAGGGTGAAGAGGCCGATCCGGCCCACCGTCTGCCGCCGCGCCCGCTCGAGCTTGTCGTAGACCTCGGCGTCCTCGAACTGCTCCAGGTCGAGCGTGGCCGCGTGGCGCATGAGCTCCACACTCGTCTGGTTGGCGAAGAGATCGCCGAGCAGGCTCTCGAGCAGCGCGGAGACGCGGGCCAGCCCCTCGCCCACCATGGCGATGACGAGCTCGAGCGCGAGCAGCTCACCCAGCCGGGTCCAGTCGACGGCCCCGGCGCCGCCCCCCGCCGCCACGCCGACCGCGCGCACGACTTCGTCGACGATGAGCTTCCCGATCCAGAGCACCGCCAGCGGCACCAACGACCGCCCGACCCGCAGTACCAGAATGCCCGCGACGTAGCGGCGCTCGGTACGCCACACGAGCCCCAGCAGCCGCGGCACGTGGCGCAGTGCCTGCAGCCGGGCCCGCCAGCCCGGCCTGGGCTCTTCGGGCTTCCGGCTCCCGCGGTTGGACCGTACAATCGGATGCTCGAGCGGCAGTGTCATGCTGTGTAAGCTAATCCGCGGAGACCTCCCGATGCCCCACTTCGACTGGCCGGCGCTCTGGGCCAACCTCACGCACCTCGGCATGTTCGGCGACCCGACGCATCCGGTTTCGGTCGCGGAGAAGATCGTTCGCCCGGTGCTGGTCTACCTGCTGCTGGTGTTCGCGCTCAAGAAGACGGGCAAGCGGATGCTGGCGCAGCTCAATCCGTTCGACTTCGTGGTCCTGCTCACGCTGTCGAACACGGTGCAGAACGCCATCATCGGCAACGACACCTCGCTCCTGGGCGGCGCCATCGGCGCCGCGGCGCTGCTGGCGGCCAACGCGGTGCTGGTGCGGTTCTACTATCGCGGCCCGGAGATGACGCAGGTCGCCAGCGGAGAGCTTGATATCCGCCTGATCGCCGACGGCCGGCTCCAGGAGGACGCCATGCGGCGGCTCCACATCAACGCCGGCGAGCTCATCGCCAAGGCGCACGAGCGAGGCTTCGACTCGCTCGACGAGGTCGAGAGCGCGGTCCTCTACCCCACCGGCACGATCTACCTCCGCGGTCGGGAGAGCGCGAGCGACGCGGTCCGCCACCGCGAGGTGCTCAGCCGGCTCGATGCCCTCGGCGCCCAGCTCGCCGCGCTCCGCCGATAGCCCGTTACATTCCCGCCATGCCGACCCGGACCACCGCATTCGTCACCGGCGCCACGCAGGGCATCGGGCGCGCCACGGCCTTCGCCCTAGGCCGCGCCGGCTATCGCGTCGGCGTCTGCGCCCGTACCGGCTCGAAGGTCGAGGCGCTCGTCGCCGAGCTCCGCGCGGAGGGCATCGAGGCGGCGGGCGCCGCCGCCGATGTCGCCGACCCCGAGCAGGTGCGGCGCGCCGTCGCTCACGTCGTCGAGCGGCTGGGTGAGATCGCACTGCTCGTCAACAACGCCGGCGTGCTCATCGCCCGTCCGTTCGAGGAAATCACGCTCGAGGACTGGGACCTCACGATGGCCACCAACCTCCGCAGCCTGTATCTCGTCACCCGCGAGGTGCTGCCCGGCATGCGGCGGCGGCGCGAGGGCACCATCGTAAACATCGCCAGCCTTGCCGGCCGGAACGGCTTCGCGGGCGGCACGGCGTACACCGCCTCCAAGCACGCCGTGCTCGGATTTGCCCGCTCGCTGATGCTGGAGGTGCGGAAGGACGGGATCCGGGTCGTGACGGTCTGCCCCGGCTCGGTGGACACCGGCATGCTGGTCGATCAGCCGATGCTGACACCCAACCGCGAGCGCATCCTCCAGCCCGAAGACGTCGCCGACGCCATCCTGCATGCCGTGCGGCTTCCCGGCCGCGCCCTCATGAGCGAGCTCGACATACGTCCGACCAACCCGTAGGCATGTCGCCTGTCCTGGTGGCGATGTGCGTCTGCCGGCGCGTGCCGTTCGCCAGCCTGCTCCCGCTCGCACGCGCCGAGGGCTGGGGCCTCGATGAGCTGGCCGCGGCCACGGGCTGCGGCGCCGGCTGCGGGCTCTGCCGACCCTATCTCCGGCGCATGCTCGCCACGGGTGAAACCGAGTTCCGCGAGCTGCTCCGGGAGGACGCCGCGGAGTGAGGTGGTCGCCCGGGCCCGGCGGGCTGTCCGCCCTCGCGGTACTGGTGGGCTGGATCGGTGTCTTGTTCGCCTTTCGGGGCCACTGGCTCGGCGCGGCGCTCCCGCTGGTCACGACCGCGCTCGCGTGGCTGGCGCTTCGCCGCGGTGAGGCAATGGGCCGGCAGCGGAGCGCCGAGCTGCGGCGCGCACTGGAAGCCGCCGCGGTGCGCACGCGGGAGCTCGAGCGGCTCCGTCACCTGGCGGCCACCCTCCTCGCCGGCACCGACACGCCCCGCCTGCTCCAGGAGGTCGCGATCGCCGCCGCCGATCTGCTTGAGGCCGAGAGCGCTGCCGTAACACTGCTCGCCGAGGAGGGACGCTTCGTACGCATCGCCGCGGCGACGGGGCCGCTCGCCGTCACCGTCGGCTCGCTCCTGCCGGTGGACGAGTCCCTGATCGGCTGGGCCGTGTCCAACGACAGCCCGCTCGTCACCGACAACATGGGCATCGACCCCCGGAGCTACCAGGTGCCGACACTCACGGCGGCGCTCACCACCGCCGCCATCGTTCCGCTCCGCTCGAGCGGCGTGGTGATCGGCACCATCAGTGTGTACAACCGGCGGAATGGCGGGCCGTTCGGCGACTACGACCTGCAGCTGCTCCAGACCCTCGGCGACCAGGTGGTCGTCGGGCTCGACCGGGCCGCGGTGCTGGAGCAAAGCCGGCGGAACGAGCGGGCCCTGGTGGCCAAGAACGTCGAGCTCATGCGTGCCACCCGGCTCAAGAGCGAGTTCCTGGCGAACATGTCCCACGAGCTCCGCACGCCGCTCAACGCGATCATCGGCTTCTCCGACCTCATCCTCGACGGCGGCGTCGGCCCGATCTCCGACCAGCAGCGCGAGTTTCTGGAGTCGGTGCTGCGGAACGGGCGCCATCTTCTGGGGCTGATCAACAGCGTACTCGACCTGGCCAAGATCGAGGCCGGCCGGATGGCGCTCGAGCTGGCTCACACCGACCTGCGCGAGGCGGTGACCGACGCGGTCAGGGACACCGCCAGCCTCCGGACCGCCAAGCACCAGCAGTCTACGCTCCACCTCGACGATGCATCGCTCGCGGTCGTGGCCGATGGCGTGCGCGTGCGCCAGATTCTCTTCAATCTCCTCTCCAACGCGTCCAAGTTCACCGCCGAGGGTGGAGAGATCACGCTGAGCGCCGTCCGCACCCGCGCGCCCCTGCGGGTGCCCGCCGACCGCCCCGGCGACGAGCGGCGCGCGGTGGCCCGGGAGGTCGTCTGGGTGGCGGTGGCCGACTCCGGCATCGGCATCGCGCCGGGCGACATGGACAAGCTGTTTCAGGAGTTCAGCCAGGTCGAAAGCTCGGCCAGCCGCCAGGCGCAGGGCACCGGGCTCGGACTCGCCCTCTGCAAGAAGTTCGTGGAGATGCATGGCGGCACCATCGGCGCCGAATCGATTCCCGGCCGCGGCTCGAGCTTCTGGTTCATGCTGCCGACCGGGGGGCCGGTCCGGCAGCCGGCGGCGGCAGAGCCCGGATGAGCTGGCGGGGGCCTTGAACGGGCGGGCCCTCCCGCCCACCTTTCGACCCATGCGTTCCCGGCGCCTGCTTCGGCTGCTGCTGCTGACCCTGCCCGTCCTGCTCGGGCTGGCCGCAGGCACGGACCACCGTCCTGCCGCTGTCGCCGACACCGTCGCCACGATCGGGACACCGCGCCAATCGCTTCCGACCCCGGTGCACGACGAAGCCACCTGCGCCTTCTGCCAGGCGGCGATCTTCCCGCCCTGCGCCCCCCACCCGGCGGATGTGTCGATCACTGCTTCCACCGTCGTGCGGGAGGAGCGGGTCGCGGCAAGCGACCGCCTTCCGCACTTCACCTCCCATCGCCCGGCCAGCTCCCGCGCTCCACCGGCTTTCCGAATCGCCTGATCGATCACGCGCCCGCCCCGGACGCGCGCTCCTCACACATTCGGAGTCTTCATGCACGTGCGTGTTCGCACGGTTTGTCTCGTCGCCATCTGGTGGCTTGGCGCCGCGACCGGCGCCCTGGCCCAGGTGCCGGGACAGGCCGCCGCCGACTCGGTCGGCCGAGGGCTCGGCTCACTCCGCGCCCGGCTGGACTCGATTGAAGCGGGCGCCTGCCCCGCCGGGCCGCCCATCGTGGCGCCCGCCCGCTCCGGTGAGCCCCGCACCGACAGCCTCGCCGCCACGCTCGAGGCGCTGAGCCGCCGGCTCGAAACGCTGCGGGCGGCCCGATGCGCTCCGGGAGCCGCGCCCGTGCAGGCGCCGGCGGCCGCCGATTCCTCCGACGATCTTGCCGCGATTCGGGCCGCGGCCGCGGCTGCGGCAGGCGGCGGGGCGCCGGCCGCACCACCGTCTCCCGCGCCCCAGGCCGGCGATACCACGCCTCCGCCACCCCCCAATACCGAGTTCATCGGCCGCCAGCGCAACGCGTCGGCGCTCAACCCCGAGATCAGCGCCACCGGCGACGTCCGCCTCGTCGCCCGTGAGGGCCGCCAGCGGGACAACGGCGTGGCACGCGAGTTCGAGGTGGGGATCCAGTCGGCCCTCGACCCGTACTCCAGCACCAAGATCTTCCTCAGCTTCGAGGACGAGGAGGTGGGGGTCGAGGAGGGATACATCTACTGGACGGGACTGCCTGGCCGCCTGCGGGTGGACGTGGGCAAGTTCCGCCAGCAGCTCGGTGATCTCAATCGCTGGCATCTGCACGCCCTGCCCGAGACCGAGTATCCGCTGGTGTACCAGCGTTTTCTCGCGCCCGAAGGTTTGACGGGGGTAGGCCTCTCGCTCTACACGGCATTACCGATGTCGCTGGCCGGCGGCACCCACGAGATCTGGGCCCAGGCCACCACAGCCGAGAGCGAGCCGCTCTACGCCAGCGGCCATCAGCCAACGCTGCTTCTCCGGCTGCAGAACTTCTGGCAGCTCAACCGCTCGACCTACGCGCAGCTCGGCATCACCGGCACCGGGGGCAACAACGACGACGAGGGCCTCAGGAGCCGCCTCGCGGGGCTCGATGTCCGCCTGACGTACCGCCCGCCGGAGGCGGGCACCCGGCGCGAGATCACGCTCCGGGCCGAAGGCTACCGGCTCCACGCCACCGAGCTCGGCACCACGACCAACCGCTACGGCACCTTCGTGGACCTCAACGCGAAGCTGACCCGCCGGTGGGTGCTCGGCACCCGTTACGACTGGGTGGAGGCGCCGCGGGGGCTGGCGGACACCGAATGGCGCGTGACCCCGTCCGTCACCTGGTGGCAGAGCGAATTCGTGTTTCTCCGCCTCGAAGGCGAGCACGGGCATACCGACCTCGACGGCTCCCACAACCTGCTGTCGCTCCAGGTGGTCTGGGCGATGGGCCCTCACAAGCACGAGACCTACTGACATGCCCACACCTCGGATGCTCACTATCCTGCTGGGACTCGCGGCACTGCTCACGCGGCCGGCGGCCGTCGCCGCACGCCCCGAGCCCGTCGCCCCGCCCGTCAAGGTCGTCACCAGCCTCACCACCTACGGCGCCATCGCCCGCGAGATTGTGGGCGACAAAGGCACGGTCACCTCCATCGCCCAGGGCGACGAAGATCCGCACTTCGTGCAGCCCAAGCCCAGCTTCGTCGCCGTGCTAAGGAACGCGGATGTCTTCGTCACCACCGGGCTGGATCTCGAGCTCTGGGTGCCGCCGCTCCTCGACCGCGCGGGCAACCGCAAGGTCTCGGAAGGCGGGCCGGGGTACGTGACGGCGTATACCGGCATCCACCTGCTGGAAGTGCCGACCTCCCTCAGCCGCTCCGAGGGCGACATCCACGCCGACGGCAACCCGCACATCCACACCGATCCGGTCAACGGCATCATCATCGCCCGGAACATTCTCATCGGGCTCCGGCGGGTTTCGCCGGACAACGTGGCCTACTTCACCGGGCGCGAGCAGGACTTCGAGCGCCGGGTGCTCGAGGCCACCATCGGCGCCGATCTGGTGAACGTGCTCACCGCGCCCGTCGCGTACGACCTGCTCAAGAGCGACAAGCTGTACGACTTCCTGGGCACGAAGCAGTACCAGGGCAAGCCGCTGCTCGACCGGCTGGGCGGCTGGATGAAGGAGGCGCAGGTGTTCCGCGGCAAGGAGATCGCCTGCTACCACAAGGAGTGGGCATACTTCAGCAGCCGCTACCAGGTGACCTGCGCCGAGTACATCGAGGCCAAACCCGGCATCCCGCCGACGCCGGGACACGTGCAGGAGGTGATCGCTCTCATGAAACAGCGCAAGATCCGCGTGCTCTTCGCATCCAACTATTTCGACCGGAACCAGATCCGGCAGGTGGCGCAGCGCACCAACGCCCAGGCGGTCATCGTGCCGGAGAACACCAACGGGGCGCCGGGCATCAGCACGTATTTCGACCTGATGAACGCGTGGGTGAACGGCCTCGCATCAGCCTTCAAGGGAGGCGCCTCCTGATGGATCTCAGCCTCTTCCTGCCGCCGCTGGCGGCGTGTCTCGTGATCGTGGCCATTCACTCGTACCTGGGCCTCCATGTCATCGCGCGGGAGGTCATCTTCGTGGACCTGTCGCTGGCCCAGATGGCGGCCCTGGGCTCGGCCGTGGCCGCCCTCGCGGGCAGCCAGCCGGACTCGACGGCCTCGTTCGTCTACGCGCTGGGGTTCACCACCATCGGTGCCGTGCTCTTCGCGCTCACGCGCACGCAGGAGAAGGGCCGCGTGCCGCAGGAGGCATTCATCGGCATCGTGTTCGTGGTCGCCTCCGCGGCGGCGATCCTGGTGGCCGACCGGACGCCGCGCGGCGGCGAGGCGATCAAGGACATTCTGGTGGGCAGCCTGTTATGGGTGAGCTGGCCGGCCATCATCCGGCTGGCCGCGGTGTATGCCGTCATCGGCGTGTTTCACTGGGTGCTCCGCCGCCGGTTTCTCACGATCTCCTTCCAGCCGGAGACGGCGCTGGCCAACGGCTGGAGCATCCGGTGGTGGGATTTCCTGTTCTACCTCACCTTCGGCATCGTCATCACCTTCTCGGTGCCGATCGCCGGCGTGCTGCTGGTGTTCTCGTTCCTCGTGGTTCCCGCGGCCATCGCGTTTCAGTTCACCCGGCGGTACGGCATGCTGGCCATCGTGTCCTGGGTGGCCGGCGCCGTGGCTTCGGCGACGGGCCTGCTGGTCTCCTTCCGCTACGATCTGCCGACCGGGCCCGTGGTGGTGTGCATGTTCGGCCTGGTGCTCATCCTGGCGGGCGCCGTGCGGCGCCTGACCGGCGTCAGCGTGCCGGCGGTGGACGAGCAGCCGGTACGCGAGGCCGCCGCCTAGCCATGGGCTTTCGGCCGTCCGGGACATCGAATGCTGCGACTAGTGTGGCGTATTGATCCTGTGCTGCTGAGGAGGCCAGCCGGCTACCGAGCTAGGTCGTGGTCGGGACCGTGGCTTCGCGGTCGGGCTCATCGGCGTGTGGTTGTTCGAGGCTGCCTGTCGCCGATCGCCACCACGCGCACCTGCGCCCCCCGGTAGGTGACAACGGAGTCTTGAGATCGTCATCCCGAGGGAGCGTAGCGACGGAGGGACCTACTCGACGGTCATCGACGTCCGGTGGAGAAGATCCCTCGCTCCGCTCGGGATGATGAGGCCGCTCGGGATGACGAGGCCCCTCGGGATGACGAAACCTCTCCAGCCAGGCGCCGCGGGCGGCTCACCGCACCTTCTTCCACCCCGGCAGGTACGGCGGCGGCAGCAACGCCGTCCGGCGCAGCAGCTCCAGGTGGCTGGCGATCACGTCGGCCAGCTGCTGGGCCGGCGCGAGGTGCACCTCGCGGAGAATCGCGGGGTGCTTCGCCGTCAGCACCAGCGCGCCGTGAATGCGACCCGCCACGCGGAGCGGTACCACCAGCCGTGCCTCGCCCTGCACCAGCGCGAACGAGCTCGGTAACTCGCCCTGGAGCACCGCGGCCAGTGCGGTGCCCGCCACCGGAATGAGGGGGAGATCGGGCAGCGACCGCCGCTCTCCGGGCTCGAGCAGCACCACGCGGTCGCCTTCGCTGAGCCGGATGGCAAACCGCATTTCATCGAACGGAATGAGCCGAGCGGCCAGGTCGGCCACGCGCCGCGTCGTCTCGGCGAACTCGGTGCCCGTGGCGAGCAGCTCGACGGCATCGAACAGCGAAGGTGGTGGCTCCGGCGCGGCCTCCGGAACGGGGGCAGGTGCCGCGACTGGCGCCGCGGACGCCGATGTCGAGAACGCGTCCACCACCACCCACACCTGTGAGGCGATGAGCCCGGCGACACGGGTCAGCAGCGCCGCATCGGCCTCGTCGTAGAGGTCGGCGCTCACGCTGCCGGCGAGCAGATACGCCGCCATCCCGTGCGGCCCCCGCACACGGACCCCCACCACCGACCGCACCTCCGCCCCGGTCGGCTCCTCGACCGTGAAGTAGCCGCGCGGCCAGCGCGTATCCTGGTAGGTGTCCGGCAGGACGATGGCGTCCCGGTTGGTGAACAAGGCGTCGAGGTCCAGGTGCTCCCGGCTGACGGTGAGCGACGGATCGGCCCAGAGCGGGCCGCCGGCGTGCTCCCCCAGGCGATAGGCGCGCACATGATCGGTGTCGGCCACGAGCAGCTCGAGATGATCATGCGGCAGCTGCGGCTCGAGCGCCCGTCCCAGCTCGGCGACGTAGAGCGGCGGCGAGCCGG
>Ga0210120_1000350_pt1 | contig 10895 bp, 5 predicted proteins | sample Goodyear_PhragA__FD_184868 | JGI IMG/M metagenome (GOLD analysis project Ga0210120, IMG submission 184868) | Wetland microbial communities from San Francisco Bay, California, USA, that impact long-term carbon sequestration - Goodyear_PhragA_D2... | ecosystem: Environmental > Aquatic > Marine >... | reverse complement strand
CGAAGGCGACGCAGAACCGCCGGATGACCTGGAGCCACGTCACGGCCGTCGCCACGGCGAGCGGCAGGAAGGCGAGCCGCGCCAACGGTGGCGCGCCGATGGCGATGAGCGCGCCCGCGGCGACGATGGCGAGCGCCGTCGCCCAGGTCGCGGAACGGCGACGCCGGGCGAGCTCGGCTGGGCCGATGTTGCAGGCAGCGGGTCGTGTTGCAGCGGTCATGTCGACGTCGATGATCCCTCGATTGGGGCGGGCGTGGAAGCCGCCGTCGGCGCCCTGCGCCCTCGGCGGTCGGGGCCGTACACTCGCCCCGATGCCTCGCCCCAACGACCGTACGCCGCGGCGCCGGTCGCGGATCAGGACGGCCGCCGCGTTCGTCATCGTGCTCGTGGGATTCGCCCTGCCTCCGACCGTGCTTGCGCATGCTGAGCTCGTGGCGTCGTCGCCGGCCGAGGGCGAGGTCGTCACGGGCCCGCTGGACGAGGTCGTCCTGTCATTCGACGAAGGACTCGTGGACGGCTCCACGTTCAGCGTCCTCGACACGTCCGGCACCACCATCGCGACCGGCCTGCCGGACCCGGCCGACGACACGCGGATGCGAGCGGCAATGCCGGCCGTCGGGGGCGGTAGATTCACGGTCCAGTGGACGTCCGTGGCCGCGGATGGCGATGTCGAGCGAGGCACGTTCGCGTTTGATGTCGCGGTCGCGGCGCCACCAAGAGAGACGCCCAGCGCGAGCCCGACCATCGCACCGTCGGCGCCGCCCGGCCCGACGGAGCCCGCATCCCCGGCGCCGACCCCGGCCCCTGCCCTCGTTCCCATCGACGATCCCGGCGGTGGGGCTGGGATCGCGACGCTCCTGCCGATCGTGATTGTCGGCATCCTCATCGGCGGCCTCGCCTTGCTGCTCAGGCGCCGAGGGCCGGCCTGATGCAGCGGTCGGGGCCGACCCGCGCGGCCGGTGCCGGGTTGGGGCTGGCCATCGCCCTGATCGTCCTGCCCGCCGGCGTCGCAGCGCACCAGCTGTCGCGCTCCTTCGAGAGCCGGCTGCCGCTCGCCGTCTACCTCGCCGGCGCGGCCGGCGCGGTGGCCCTCTCATTCCTGTTCGTGCTGGTCCGCGACATCCGGGCCGAGCCAGCGTCCGCGACGGGCAGAGTGGCCCGCGTCCCCGGTGCGTTCCGAGTCGGCCTCCGAGCGATCGGCCTCGTCGGCTTCCTGTGGATCGCGATCCAGGGGATTCTCGGCGGCGAGTCGGATGCCGAGGTCTCGCGGCTGTTTGCCTGGAACTACGGCTGGGTCGGGGTCGCGCTCGTGTCCGCCTTGGTCTTCCCGATCTGGACCTGGCTCAGCCCGTTCGCGACGCTCCATGATCTCGGCGCCCGGGCCATGCGGACGGCCGGCATCGGTGGAATCGAACCGGCGCCCTACCCCGAGCGCCTGGGCCGCTGGCCGGCCGTTGCCGGTTTCGCCGCGGTCGTCTGGCTCGAGCTCGTTGCGGCCGGTGCCGGCTCCCGGACCCTGGCCCTGGTGATCGTCGGCTACACCGTCTTCACCCTCGCGATGATGGCCCAGTACGGCCGGCGGACGTGGCTGGAGCAGGGCGAGGTCTTCAGCGTCTGGTTCGGGCTCATCGGCCGGCTCGCCCCACTGGCCCGCGTGCCCGGCGACGACGCGGCGGTTCGCCGGCGGGCGTATTTCGCGGGCCTCCAGGAGCCAGGTGCGTCGCTCAGCGATGTCGTGCTCGTCGGGCTCGGAACCGCGTCGATCCTGTTCGACGGGCTGTCCCAGACCCAGCCGTGGGTGTCCCTGTTCGGGCTGCCCGCGGCGTTGCCCCAGACCCTGCTCCTGGCCGGGTTCGCCGGGCTCATCATCGTGGCCGCGCTCGCCGTCGCCCGCCTCGTCGGCGTCGAGGCCACCGTGGCCGGACTGGTGCCGATCGCCGTCGGCTACCTGCTGGCCCACTACTTCACCTATCTCGTGATCGACGGCCAGCGAATCGTCATCGCCGTTTCGGACCCGCTGCAGCGGGGCAGCAACCTCTTCGGGACGGCGTTCTTCGAGCCGAGCGGCACCTGGCTCCCGCCGGGCCTGGTGTGGACGGTCCAGCTGGCCGCGGTCGTCGGCGGCCACATGATCGGGGCCTGGGCCGGCCACGTCGTCGCGGCCGGCCACGCTGGCCGCCTCGGCACGTTCGCGGCCCGCGACATCCGGCTCCGCCAGGTGCCGCTGGCAGCAGTCATGGTCGGGCTGACGACACTGACCCTGTGGTCGCTCGGTCAGGCCCTCTTCATCCCGAGCTCCTGACCAGCGGCCGCTCCGGCAGCCGGCCCGGAACCTCCGGGACCCAGTCGGTGAGCGACCGGACGTCCGACAGGCGGTCGGCAACCGCGGGATCGAGCGCCTCGGCCGCGGCAATCGCGGTCTCGATCGCGGTCAGGCACAGGATCCCCTCGGCGACCGCGGCGTGGCGGATCTCGGCCGCGTCCCGGACGGCCCCGGACCGAGGCGTCGGCGTGTTCACGACGAACCGGACGCCGCCGTCGGCGATCACGTCGAGGATCCCGGGTCGTCCGGTCACGTCGGTCGCGCCGAGCTTGGCCACGACCTCGGCCTGGAAGCCCCCCGCCTCGAGGGCCGATGCCGTTCCGGGTGTCGCGATCATCCGGTAGCCGGCGGTGAGGAGGGCCGAGGCCAGCCGCGGCAGGCTGGCCTTGTCGCGGTCGGCGATCGACAGGAGTGCCAGCGGCGCGACCGTGCCTTCCCCCACCCCCGCCACCGGCGGCACGAGCGACGCGCCCCGGAGCGCCTTGGCCATCGCCACCCGTGGGTCGGCGTGGATCCCGATGACCTCGCCGGTCGACTGCATGAACGGACCGACCGACGGGTCGACGCCGCGGAGCTTGGCGGTCGAGAAGGCGGGGGCCTTGACCGCGACGAGCGGCGGCTCGGGCAGCAGCCCGCCCGGCCAGCCAAGCTCATCGAGGCTCGACCCCAGCGCGATCCGGACGGCGAGCTCGACCATCGGCACGCCGGTGACCTTGGACAGGAACGGGACCGTCCGCGACGCCCGCGGGTTGACCTCGATGAGGTAGACGCCGTCGTCGCGGACGATGAACTGGGCGTTGACGAGGCCCCGGGCGCCGAGGGCCAGGACGATCCGTTCCATCGTCGCCACGATCAGGCCCTGGTCGCCCTCCGACACGGTCCGGGGCGGGAAGACGCCGACCGAATCGCCGGAGTGGACGCCGGCTCGCTCGACGTGCTCGAGGAGGCCCGGGATGAGGACCCGCTCGCCGTCGGACACGGCGTCGACGTCGACCTCGATGCCCTCGAGGTAGCGGTCGATCCGGACCGGTCGATCGGGATCGACGACGGTCGCGATGGCGAGCTGCCGCTCGAGGTCCTCGGGCGAATAGCAGAAGTCGATCGCCAGGCCGCCGATGACGAAGCTGGGGCGGACGATCACCGGGTAGCCGATCCGCTCGGCCAGCGTCAACGCCTCCTCGACCGAGTGGGCCATCCCACCCTCGGGCTGGGGGATCCCGAGCCGATCGAGGAGGGCCGAGAAGCGGGTCCGCTCCTCGGCCTGGTCGATCGCCTCGAGGTCGGAGCCCAGCAGCTCCACCCCGCCGCCGGCGAGCGGCGCCGCCAGGTTGAGAGGCGTCTGGCCGCCATACGCGACGAGCGCCGGGAGCAGCGCCTCGCCGGCCCGCGTCTCGGCGTCGATGACGCTCCGGACGCTCTCCGGGTCGAGCGGCTCGAAGTACAGCCGGGTCGACGCGTCGAAATCGGTCGAGACCGTTTCGGGGTTGGAGTTGATCATCACCGCCGACCAGCCCGCCCGGCGGAGGGTGTCGGCGGCCTGGACGGCGCAGTAGTCGAACTCGATCCCCTGCCCGATCCGGACCGGGCCGCTGCCGATGACGAGCGCCGCCGGCCGGGCGACTCCCGGTGCCTCCGGCGTCGATCCCGCCGCGGCATAGGTCGCGTAGAAGTAGGGCGTCTCGGCCGCGAACTCCGCCGCGCAGGTGTCGACCATCGCGTAGCCGGGAACGAGGCCCAGGGCCAGGCGGGCGTCGCGGACGTCCCCGGGCTCGACCCCGGCCAGCGTCGCCAGCTCGCGGTCGCCGAAGCCGGCTCGCTTGACCGTGGCGAGGAGCGTCGCTGCCCCGGCGTCCGCTTCATCGGTCAGGGCCGCCCCGAAGGACTTGACCTCGGCCTCGAGCTCGACGTTCCGGCCGATCTCGGCCACGAACCAGGGGTGGATCCCGGTCGCGGTCACGACCTCTACCTGCGGGACACCCCGCCGGAGGAGGGCCAGGATCCGCCACAGCCGATCGTCCGACGGCGCGAGGAACCGGCGCAGGACGATCGGCGCAGCCGAGCGCTGGGCGAAGCGGGTCGACTCGCAGGCGTCGCCCCGCTCGTCGGTCCAGCGGATCGGCTCGTCGGCCTCGGGGTCGCCGCCGAGGACGGCGGCCAGGTAGTCGACCGTCGTGGCCCAGGCCGGATCTTCGGCCAGCGGCCCCGCGCCGGCCTGCTCGAGGCCTCGGAGGGCCTTGTTCAGGGCACTGCCGAAGGTCCGGTCGATCGCCATCACCTCGCCGGTCGCCTTCATCTGGCTACCCAGCGAGCGGTCGGCGGTCGGGAACTTGTCGAACGGGAAGCGGGGCAGCTTGGCCACGACGTAGTCGAGGGCCGGCTCGAACGCCGCGACGGTCGTGCCGGTGACGACGTTCGGGATCTCGGCGAGGCGCCGACCGATCGCGATCTGAGCCGCGACCCGGGCGATCGGGTAGCCGGTTGCCTTCGACGCCAGGGCCGAGGACCGCGACACCCGAGGGTTCACCTCGATCACGGCGTACTCGGTCGAGTCCGGCGAGAGGGCGAACTGGACGTTGCAGCCACCCTCGACGCCGAGGGCCCGGATGATCTCGAGGGCCGCGCTCCGGAGCCGCTGATGCACCTGATCGGACAGCGTCTGGACCGGGGCGACGACGATCGAGTCGCCGGTGTGGACCCCGAGCGGGTCGACGTTCTCCATCGAGCAGACCGCGATGCAGGTGTCGTCGGCATCGCGCATGACCTCGTATTCGACCTCCTGCCAGCCGACGAGGCACTTCTCGACCATGACCTGGCCGATCGGGCTCGCCCGGAGGCCACTCCGGACACGCTCGTGGTAGGCGGCCGAGGTCTCGACGATCCCGCCGCCGGTGCCGCCGAGGGTGAAGGCCGGCCGGATGATGGCGGGCAGACCGATCTCCGCGAGCGCGGTCTCGGTCGAGGCGTCCCGCTCCGGCTCCGTTGCGCCCGCGACGATCGCCGACGGGGCGTACGGCTGGCCGATCCGGCCGAGGAGGTCCCGGAAGGCCTCGCGATCCTCGGCCATCTCGATCGCCTCGAGCGGCGTCCCGAGCAGCCTCACGTCGAAGCGTGCCAATACGCCGGCGCGAGCGAGGTCCATCGCCAGGTTCAGGCCCGTCTGGCCGCCGAGGCCGGCGAGCAGGCCGTCGGGGCGCTCGCGGGCGATGACCGCCTCGATCGACTCGACGGTGAGCGGCTCGAGGTAGACGGCGTCGGCGACCTGAGGGTCGGTCATGATCGTCGCCGGGTTCGAGTTCACCAGGACCGTGCGGACCCCCTCCGCCCGGAGGGCTCGGCAGGCCTGCGTCCCGGCGTAGTCGAACTCGGCGGCCTGGCCGATGACCACCGGACCGGACCCGATGATCAGGACCGAGGCGGGCCTGGAGCCGCGGCTCTCAGTCACCGCGCGAGCGCTCGCTCATCTCGCGCGGTCGCTCTCGATCCACGCGCGGGGCGGCTCATGCGCTGGTGACTCATCGAGGCGCCGACCGATTGGAACACGACGCCGGGCCCGCGGGAATCGTCGACCGGCCGAGCGCGCTCAACCACTCGGTGAGTCGCTGGGGCATCAGCCCCTGCGGCACCACCGGAGCTCGATGTCGCCTCGCTCCACAGCTGGCCGGCGCGCGGGACACGGTCAACCCAGCCCTGCTCGCCCGGTCGCCGCGGCGGCGACGAATCGGTCGAACACGGCGAGGGCGTCGAGTGGGCCCGGGGCCCCCTCGGGGTGGTACTGGACCGTCTCGATCGGCAGCTCGCGGTGGCGGAGCCCCTCCACGGAGCCGTCGTTGAGGTTCACCTGGCTGACGTGGAAGCCGCTGCCCGCCGGCAGCGAGTCGCCGACGACCTGGACCTCGTGGTTCTGGGCGGTGACCTGGACGAGGCCCGAGTCGACGTCCCGGACCGGGTGGTTGGCCCCGTGATGCCCGAACCGGAGGCGCGTCGTGTCGGCACCGGCCGCCCGGGCCACGATCTGGTGACCGAGGCAGATTCCGAGGAGCGGCCGCCCGTCCGCGATGGCCGCCCTCGCGAGTCCCACCGGTCCGTCGAGCCGGGCCGGGTCGCCGGGGCCGGGCGAAAGGATCAGCCCATCGACCTCGGGCGCCAGGGCAATCGAGCTCGGGATGGTGTGCGGCAGGATCCGGACGCGGGCGCCGCGCCGGCGCATCGCCTGGACGATGTTCGACTTCAGGCCGTAATCGACGATGGCGATGAGGGGACCGCCGTCCTCGGGCCGACCGACGTCCACGATCGACGACGGGGAGACCTGGCCGACGAAGTCCTGGTCTTCCCAGCGGCGGACCGCCTGCGCCGAGGTGACCGCGACATCCCGATCGAGGGCGCCGGGCTCGAGGATCACGCCGCGCAGACTGCCGGTCGCCCGGAGGTGACGGGCGAGCGAGCGGGTGTCGACCCCGGCGATCGCCGGGATCCCGCTGGCGCGCAGCAGCGCCGCGAGCTGGCGCGCGTCGTCCAGGACGGCGGCCGTGGCATTCGCCACGACGAGGCCCCGCAGCCACGGCCGAAGCGACTGGTCGTCGGCGACGAGACGGCCGTAGTTGCCGATCAGCGGATAGGTCATGACCACGACCTGGCCGGCGTACGAGGGGTCGGTGCAGACCTCCTGGTAGCCGGTCTGGCTGGTGTTCACCACGAGGTCGCCGCCGGCCGCGACCGGCGCCCCGAACGCCACGCCCGGAAAGATCGTGCCGTCCTCGAGCGCCAGGAGCGACGGGCCCAGGTCGCCGATCCGGGGATCGACGAGGGAGCTCGGTCGGGGCGCCGGTGGCACGATCACGCGGCCATGGGAGGACCCGGGGTGGGACTGGGAGGAATGGCGGTGGCCCCCGGTCGCGGGGCGCGGCGAAGTCCGCCGCCGATGGAGCCGAGCGCAGCCATCGAGCCTCCTTCCCGGCCTCACGGAACCGGTTCGCCGGCCTCACAGGACCGGCCTTCAAGGATGCCGAAAGGGTAGCACGCGAGGCCGGATGGCACGGGACCTCCAACCCCACCTGGCCATACAGTTTGGCCCGACGCCCTCACCGTCCAAACGCCCTGGATCCAGAGGGTCGAGCAACGAGGTTCAAACCGTGCGCCGTCTCATCACTGTCCTGCTCACGTTCGCCTTCCCTCTCGCCGGAATGCTGGCTGCCTGCGGCGGCTCGACCGCGGGCGATCCCTACGAGCTGCTCCAGACCGCGACGAAGACAACCTGGAGTCCCGTCCAGGTGAACGTCGGGCTCGAGGCCAAGGACGCTGGCACCACGATCTCGATCGATCCGGCGTCGATCGGCGTCGTCGTCGACAAGGATGCCGGGACCGGGGCCCTGCACGTCTCGCTCTCGGCCGCGGCTCTCGGGCTCGACGCGACAGGCCTGGCCGCGCTTGGGATCAGTGGCGGCAGCATCGACGTCGATGCCGTCTACGACGGCGCGGCCATCTACGCCCGGAGCCCGATCCTGGGCTCGGTTCTCGCGATGCTCCTGGCCCAGTCCGGCGAGCTGCCATCCGGCGACCTGTCGGGGTGGCTTCGTCTCGCGACGGCAGCCGATCTCGCCGGGCTCAAGGACACCCTCGGCAGCGGGGCCGAGATCCCGACCGTCTCGATGCCACCGATCGCCGACGCCAAGGCCCTCAAGGACGTCCTCGAGGGCGCCGGCATCACCCTGAAGCTCGAGGGGACCGAGCAGCACGACGGCGCCGAGGCCTACCACCTGTCCGTCGCGATCGACAACGACAAGCTCTTCTCGAGCGACTACCTCTCGGGCGTCAGCCCGACCGAGGTCACGTCGGCGAGGGCGGCCCTCGAGGCCCTGAAGCTCGACATCGACGTGTGGATCGACAAGGCCTCGAACCACCTCGTCGAGGTCGTCGCCGCCGGGTCGTCGACGGCGGATGCCTCGCAGTCGGCGACGCTGACGGTCAAGCTCGGCGATCCGGACGGCTCGATCTCGACCACGGCGCCGGACTCCTTCACCGAGCTGCCGCTGGACGCGATCCTGCAGAACGTCATGCAGCTGATCGGTCAGGGCCTCGCCGGCGCCTGACGTGGTTTCGATGCGATTGCTGGTGGCGCCGCCGAACTAACCCGGCGACCCCGGTGGGCTTGGCGCGTCCCCGGCCAGGCCAAGGCGATGGGCCATCGCCGCGGCGGCGGTCCGGTCGCCGACCCCGAGCTTGCCGAGGATGTTCGAGACATGGACGCTCGCCGTCTTGCGGGTGATGAACAGCACGTCGGCGATCTGCTGGTTGGTCCAGCCGCCGGCGACGAGCCGCAGCACCTCCGCCTCGCGCTCGGTCAGGTGCAGGGCAGCGGCTGTCCCGAGGCTGGCCGGGTCCGGCGCGCCTGACCCGGACGCGGCCGCGTCCGGCCGCTCCAGCTTGAGCCTCGCCTGACGTGCCAGCGTCTCGATGAGATCCAGCAGCGGCCTTGCACCGAGATGGACGGCGGCAGCAGCAGCTGCCGAGAGCGCCGTCATCGCGGCCGTTCGCTCGCCTCGAGCCGCCAGGATCGCTTCGCCCTCGCGGTACCGCGCGTACGCCCCCGGGTAGGGCCGGCCGGCCGCCCGCCAGGCGTCCGCGACGGCGTTCCAGCGAGCGCTGTCATTGTCGCCGCGAAGCCGGCCGCGCTCCGCGCCGAGCAGCCCGAGAAGCGCGCGACCGCGGGCCGATCCCGAGAGCAGCTCGCGGGTCGAGCCCGCCGCCTCGGCCGCAGCGTCGATCCTCGCGACCATCTCCGCGTCCGGCCGTCGATCAGACGCCGAGGCCGGACGGTTGGCGCGCTGCGCCAGGGCGTCGGCCTCGGCTCGCAGGACCGAGGCCGCCAGCCAGGCGAGGGACGGATCAGGCGGGCCGGGCTTGGCGGCGAGGGCGACCCCCTCCGCGGCCACTGCCCGGAGCGAATCCAGCTGGCCGTTCCAGGCCGCGAGCTCGCCCTCGGCTGCGAGCAGCGGGCTCAGGAACTCCGTGCCGCCGAGCCGCTCCTCGACGACCCGAGCCCGCTCCAGGAGTGCCCGTGCCTCCACGAGCTCGCCGCGGCCGGTCAGGAGCCGGGCCCGATTGATCGACAGCCACAGCTCGGCGCGGTCGGACGCGCCGCGGCGCAGCCCGAGGCTCGTCGAGGTGTCGGCCTCGTTCCATCGTCCCAGCAGGAACTCCGCCTTGGCCCGGTAGCCGAGGAGCAGGCCGCCATAGGTCCGGGCGACGCCCAGGCGCTCGGTCATCTCGTAGCCGGCCGCCGCGGCCTCGAGGGACGCCTCGGTCTGGCCCACCCGATCGAGCAGTGAGGCCTCATTGAAGGCCGCCATCGCCATGCCCTCGACCGAGCCGAGGCGCTCGGCGATCGCGCGGCCCTCCCGGAACCGCGCCGACCCCGCCGTCGGGTCTCCGAGGACGGCAAGCGACCAGCCCTGGACCCCGAGCGCCAGCGCCTCCTCGCCCGGCGCGTCGGCTCGTCGCGCGACCTCGATGGCCGCCATCGCCTCATCGACGGAGCGCTCGTAGTCGCCGGCGTACAGCAGGATCCCGGCGTGCTGAGCCAGGGCCCGGGCGCGGGCCGCTGTCGGCGGTTCGGTCGGCAGGGTCCGGAGCGCGTTCTCGACGGCGGCCGCCGCGGCACGGCGATCGCCCCCTTCCCAGAGATACCAGCGGAGGCGGTCGTGGAGATGGTCGCTGCGCGCCTGGGTCCCGGCGCCGCCGGACCTCCCCGCGGCCTCGATCGCGGCCTCGCCCAAGGCGATCGCCGCCCGGTACTCGCCGGCGAGGACGGCCGCGTCCGCAGCATGCTCGAGCAGCTCATCGGTCGCCAGCCCAGCGGCTGCGGCGGTCTCCGCAGCGGTTGCGGCGAGGGCCGCGGCGCGCTCCCACAGCCGATGTGCCTCGGCGAAGGCAAAGGCCAGCTCTGCGGCGCGGGCAGCCTCGATCATCGGGCCCAATGCCCGATCCGGTCGTCGCGCGAGGTCCCAGTGGCGGGCGATCTCGGCCGCCGGCGGGGCGGGACCGGCGGGGCCGGCTCGGCCGCGACCCTCGGCCCCGGCCGCCGCCCGGGCCTCGAGGGCCGTCGCGAACGCGGCGTGCAGCGAGGCGCGCTCGCCCGGAAAGAGCTCGGCGCTGACGACCTCCTGGAGCAGGGCGTGACGGAACGCGACGACGGCTTCGCCCTGGCCCTCCAGGCGGACCAGGATGCCGCTCGCCAACGCCTCCCGGAGGGCGTCGCCGAGTGTCGTGACGGGCATCGCGAGGACCGCCGCGAGGAGCTCGTCATCGATCCGGCGGCCCGCCGTTGCGGCCGCCCGGAGGACCCCCCGAGCCGCGGGCGTGACGGACGAGATCCGAGCGACCAGCACGTCGCGCAGGACGGCCGGCAGACTCGTGCCACCGTCGCCGCCGGCAAGGACGAGCTCCTCGACGTAGAACGGATTGCCGTCCGAGCGCATGAGGACGCTCTCGACGGTCGCCGCGTCCGGAGGTCCGTCCACGAGCTGGGCGATCTGGGCTTCGACCTCGTCACGCCCGAACGGTGCGAGGTCCAGCC
>Ga0210120_1000349_pt1 | contig 10906 bp, 11 predicted proteins | sample Goodyear_PhragA__FD_184868 | JGI IMG/M metagenome (GOLD analysis project Ga0210120, IMG submission 184868) | Wetland microbial communities from San Francisco Bay, California, USA, that impact long-term carbon sequestration - Goodyear_PhragA_D2... | ecosystem: Environmental > Aquatic > Marine >... | reverse complement strand
GCCCCAACGCGAGCTCGATGCGCAGCGCGCTGGAAGCGGCGATCAACGCCGACAACGGCGCCACCGACTACAACGCCGCCTTCGCCAAGGCCGACGCCGACAACCCGAACAGCGACGCACGGGTCTTCCTCACCGACGGCGGCCACGACGTCGGCGAATACAACGAAGCGCACCTCGCGCACAGGGTGCCGACCTACGTGGTCGGCTTCGGCTCCGGCGTCTCGTCGGGCCCCGACGTGGCGCGCCTGCAGAAGATCGCCAAGGACACCGGCGGCCAGTACTTCGCCGTCGGCGACGCCAGCGAGCTGCAGGCGGCGATGAACAGCATCGGCGCCGCGCTGACCTGCCAGACGCCGCCGCGCTCCTTCGTCGACAAGCTGAGCCAGGGCCAGAGCAAGCCGCACGCGCTGGCGATCGGGGCAAGGACGAAGTCGATCCAGATCACCCTCACCTGGGCCAGCCCGCTCGACCGATTCAAGCTCGTCGGCCTGCGGCTGGTGGGCAAACGGGGCCTGCTGGCGACCGCTTCGCGCAAGCGCCGCCATCGCAAGCCGAGCAAGCTCAAGGTGAAGACGACGACCAGCTCGACCTTCACCATCCTCAGGGTGTCGAGGCTGAAGAGGGGCAAGCTGCGCTTCAAGGTGAAGGCGCTGAAGGTCGGCTCGGGCGCGGCGAAGCCGACGCTGACCACGCAGGTCGGGAAGCTCAAGCACAGGTGAGGCGCGCGGCAGCCGCCTGCCTCGCGCTCCTCTGCCTCGCCGGCCTCGCGTCCGCCCCCCCGGCGGGAGCGGACGGCCCGGCGGCGGCGAGCGTCGAGATCGGCCGCGTGCGGATGACCGCGCCGGCCGGCGGGCGCGCGGCGCTGCTCGTGCCGGTGCGCTACCCGGTGGCGCTGCTGGGGCAGCCGCTCGAGCTGCGGCTGACCCTGCGCCGGCCCGGGCGCGGCGGCGCGATCGGGGGCTGGCGGCTGCGCGCCCGGGCGAACGGCGGCGCGCTGCGGGCTCCCGAGCGACGCGCCCGCTTCACCTTCGTCCACCGCATCGAGCTCGGCCCGGCGCTGACCCGCCGGCTCGAGCTCGGCGTCGGCACCGGCCGCCACCGCGGCCGCGCCCGACCGCTCGTCCAGGTCGACGCGGGCGCGGTGCTCGACATCAACCGCGACGGCGTGCCGGAGCTGAACGCACCCGTGCAGGACCTGCAGACGCTCCCCCGCGGCGCCGCCGGCAGGCGCCTCTGCAGCAGCGTGCCGCTGCTGCACGCCCGGCCCGGCAGGCGCGTGGTCGTGCCGCTGCCCCGCTGCGGCACGGCGGTGCGCTGGCGGATCGCCGGCCGGCCGGCCCACGGCTCCGCGCGGATCCGCGCCGGGCGGCTGATCTACCGCTCCGCGCAGCGGTTCCGCGGCGCCGAGTCGATCAGGCTGCGGCAGCGACGCGGGCGCGGCGCCGGCGCCTCGGCGCGGCCGCGCTCGGCGCCGGTCGAGATCCGGGTGCTGAGCCACACCGGCCCCGCGGTCCGCGCGATCGGCGACTCGGTCACCGCCGGCTTCGGCTACTACGACGACGGCTCGCCGATGCCGTTCGGCAGCCTGCTCGACTGCAAGCCGGCGGAAAAGTTCTTCGACGACGCCTGCTCGTCGAACTCGACCAGCCGCAGCAACGCGGAAGACGAAGTCCACTACGCCCCCGACTACGGCCTCTCCAACAACGTCTCCTGGGCGGCCCAGTGGGCCAACGAGCATGGCGCGACCAACTACGAGAACCTCGCCGTGACCGGGTCGGAACCGTCCAACTGGCTGCCCGGCGGACAGCTCTACTCGACCCTGAAGCGGATGGAGGCCGAAGAACCGGACTACGTGCTGATGACGATGGGCGCCAACCCGCTGCTCTCGGACATGCTCTTCGGCGTCGACAACATGGGCTGCGCGATCTGGTCGGACCTCTCCGGTCACTACCGCGAATGCATCGAGGAAGCGTTCGAAGGAGTCCACCTGCGCTCGCGGCTGAAGCAGCTCTACGAAGAGCTCGTCGCCAACACCGAAGCGACGATCTACCTGATGCAGTACCACCTCTCGATCCCCTCCTCCGCGCTCGCCTACAGCGTCGACCAGATCGCCGAGATGGGGGCGCTGCTGAACGGGGAAATCGCCTCGGTCGCGGCCGAGGTCGGCTCGCCGCAGCTGCGGGTGGTGACGCCGCCGCACTTCAACGTCGGCGTCGACGTCTCGCCGCTCTACCCGTCGAGCTACTCGTGCTCGCGCCTCGGCTACGAGGTCGACGGCCCGAGCGTGCAGTCGACGCCGACCCAGGACGAGCTGCTCGCGCTTCACCCGCTGTCCTTCTGCTCGGGACCGGTCGACGGCCCGCCCTGGGTGATCAGCGGCGACACCGGCATCCACCCGAGCGCCGCCGGCTACGCCCAGATGGCCTCGCAGGTCCCGGCGCCCTGAGCCCGATTCAATCAAGTAATCTTTAGCGCCGATGGCGCGGACCACCTTCGTCACCCTCGGGCCGACCGGCACCTGCCACGAGCGGGCGGTCGAACGCTACGCCGAGTTCCAGGGCATCGAGGACTACGGGATCGAGCTGATCGTCGACTTCTTCGACGGCCTCGAGATGCTGCGCGAGACGCCCGGCGCCTTCCTCGTCCAGTGCAGCGCACACCCGAAGGTGCACGAGATCACCGAGAAATACTGGACCGAGGTCTGGGTCGTCGACACCTTCATCTACCCGACCAAGCACCTGGTGCTGCTCAGCCGCAGGGAGGTCGAGCGGCCGCGCTCGCTGGGAATCGTCCCGGCGACCAAGGGCTACGTCGACCTCTCCGGCTGGGAGGAGGTGATCGACGTCGCCTCCAAGCCGCTCGTCGCCGAGGGGCTGATCCGCGGCGACTACGACTCGGGCCTGACCCACATGGAGCACGTCACCGAGCATGCCGACGAGCTGCGGCTCGACCTCGACATCGGCGAAATCGACACCACCTGGGTCGTCTACGGGCGCGAGAAGCGCTTCGCCGGCGAGCTGATCGGCATCCCCTCGGCCGAGCTGTTCGGCCAGCGTCAACTGGCATAGGCTTGGCTCGATGAAGGTCGGGGTCGCCGGTGGCACCGGAACGCTCGGCGCGCCGCTCGTGGCGGCGCTGGCGGGGAGCGGCAACGAGGTGGTTGCGCTGAGCCGCAACGCGCCGGCCGAGCTGCCCACGGGCGCGACGCACCGGGAAATCGACCTGGCCGGCGGCGAGGGGCCGGCCGAGGCGCTGAACGGCGTCGAGGTCCTGGTCGATGCCGCCAACACCTCGCCGAGCAAGGGCAACGAGCTGGTCGCGATCACCCGGCGGCTGCTCGACGCGGCGGCCGAGGCCGGGGTGCGTCACTTCGTCGGCGTCTCGATCGTCGGCTGCGACCGGGTGCCGACGCCCTATTACAAGGCCAAGGTCGCGCAGGAGGAGGCGATCGCCGCGAGCCCGGTGCCGTGGAGCCTGCTGCGGGCCAGCCAGTTCCACGACCTGCTCGACCGGGCGTTCGGCGCCGCGGCGCGCCGGCGGCTGCTGCCGACCGGCGCCTCCCGCCTGCAGCCGGTCGACGTGCGGGTCGTCGCCGCGCGGCTCGCCGAGGCCGCGCAGGCCGAGCCCTCCGGGCGGCTGCCCGACGTCGCCGGGCCGGAGATCCGCACGCTGGGTGAGCTGGCCCGCGCCTGGCGCGCCGCCGACGGCCGCCGCCTGCTGCCGTTGCGCATCCCCACGGTCGGCCGGATCGGCCGCCCCGTGGGCGAAGCGGCGCTCTGCGACCCGGCCGCGGCGGCGGGCGGGCCGACCTTCGAGCAATGGCTCGCCGAGCGTCGCCGGGGCGCGGCTTGAGGGCGCCGCTCGCCGCGCGCGGCGCGCTGGCGATCCTGCTCGTCTCCGCCCTGGCGGTCGGGCTGCCGGCGACGCTGGCGCCGCACGCCTTCTACGACGGCTTCCCCTTCCTCCGCCATTGGGTCGACCTGCTGCCCCCCTACAACGAGCACCTCGTCAGCGACGTCGGCGGCCTCTACCTCGGCTTCGCCGTGCTCTTCGGCTGGGCGGCGTGGACGCTGGAGACGACCTTCGTGCGCGCCCTCTGCACGGCCTGGCTGCTGACCGCGGCGATCCACCTCGCCTTCCACGCCGCCCACCTCGGCAACTTCTCGACCGGCGACGCGATCGCCGAGCTCGCCTCGCTCGCCTTGCTGCTGATCCCGCCGCCCGTGGCGATCTGGGCAGCGGGCACGGCGCGACGATAAGCGAGCTCTCACCGAGCGCACTTGACACGTCCGGCAATCGGTATAGCTTTTTTCTCGCTACAGAGGGCACAAAGCGGCGATGAACCTGCTCACTCCCCCATTCGGCGCGGTCTTCGACCTCAGTCACGAGGCCGAATACCTGCACTGGCATTTCTTCCAGATGTCGGTCGCGAACGTGGTCGTGATCCTACTGATGATCGCCGTCTTCGTGGCCGCGATCGTGATCCCCTTCCCGAAGCGGGAGCGCACCCCGTGAGCGCTGCCGGCGGCGGGCCGGACGTGCCGCGCGAGGAGCGGCAGATGTGGACGACCTGGGTGCGGGAGCGCGCCGTGCGGGCGCTGCCGCCGGAGAAGCTGCTCCCCGACCGCCAGCCCTCCTACGTCTCCTCCTGGATCTACGTCTTCGGCGTCGCCGCGATCGCCTCGCTGATCGTCGTCGTCGCCTCCGGGATGATCCTCGGGCTCAAGGGGCCGTCCTGGTGGCACATCACCGGGCTCGGGCGCTTCTTCAACGGCATCCACCTCTGGGCAGTCGAGCTCTTCTTCTTCACCATGGTCGTCCACCTCTGGGGCAAGTTCTTCATCGGCGCCTGGCGCGGCGGCCGCGGCCCGACCTGGGTGAGCGGCGCGGTCACCTTCCTGGTCGCGATCGGCGCCGCCTTCACCGGCTACCTCTCGCAGCAGAACTTCGACTCGCAGTGGATCGCGAGCGAGGGCAAGGACGGGCTCAACTCGGTCGGCATCGGCTCCTTCTTCAACGTCGCCGACTTCGGCCAGATGTACACGTTCCACGTGATCCTGCTGCCGCTGGCGGTTGTCGCGCTGATCGTCTGGCACATCCTGCTGGTCAGGCGCAACGGGGTTGTCCCGCCCTATCCGGCGCGGGTCGCCGCGGCGGCGAAGTCGCCCGCCGGGGAGGCCTGAGATGAGCGCGACCCCGCCCGCCGCGCCGGACCCCGCCGCGCCCTGGCCGGGGCCGTTCGTCCGCTACGACCTGGTCAAGGAGCTGGCGGTGGCGCTCGCCGTGATCGCCGGCATCGCGGTGGCGCTGACGATCCTCTTCTCCTCCCCCGACGACCCGCCGGTGACGATCCAGAGCTGGTCGCGCGCCGCGCCGGCCGACTTCGTCGCCACCTCGCTGACCGAGCTGAACGGGACCAGCGAGATCGCCGAATACGGCCCGCCCTACAACCACACGCCGGAAGCGACGCAGAAGATCGGCCCGCTCGACCTGCAGAGCGCCGGCGGGGTGAAGGTCCCGATCGACACCGCGCGGGACTTCGTGCTCGAACCGCTGCGCTCGATCCCCGGAAGCCCCCGCCTGCAGCTCGCCGTCAGCGCCTACGAAGCGGCGCCCGCGGCGCTGCAGGAAGCGTGGACGAGCCGCTACGAGGCAGCGCTCGAACGCGCCCACTACCCCGGCGGCGCGGCGATCGTCCTGCCTGCCGGGCGCTACGGCCCGGTGGCGCCGATGATGTCGGCGCTGCTCGGCCTCGCCAAGAGCGGCGGGCTGGACGGCGTCCTGCTGACCGGCGAACACCGCTTCTACCAGACCGACTACACCAAGCCGCTGCTCTTCCTCTCCGGCGGCGAATACTTCGAGGAAAAGGCCGAAGGCCAGCACCTGCTCGGCACCCAGTGGGGAATGATGAACGAGACCGGCAGCTACCCGGGGCAGGTCTGGCTCTGGCTCTTCACCTTCTGGTACCAGGTCGAACCGTTCCTCGAATCGCCCAATGCCGACGCGCTGGTCTTCGCCGTGATGGCGGTGCTCAGCCTCGCCTTCGTCTGCATCCCCTTCATCCCCGGCCTGCGCGACCTGCCGCGCCACCTGCGGGTCTACCGCGGGATCTGGCGCGACCACTACCGCGAAGTCGAGAGTTGAGCGCCCGGTTAGAGCGCTCTCAACGGTCGCTTAGGGGAGCTTTACCCGCTGCCCGGATGCTCCCCGGGTGAGTGAGCGACGGCGCCGGCCGCCCGAGAGCAGAGCGCGGCGGACGAGGCGCCGGGGCAGGCTGCGGCTGGCGGGGGTTCTGGCGAGCGCCGTGGTGCTGGTCGTCGCGATCTTCGCCCTGGCGCGGTCCGGATCGCACGGGTCGGGCGGCGGCGCTGCGGATCCCCACCAGGCGGCGACGCGAACGAGGCTGGTGGCGCGGCTGGAGCGCTACCGGCTGCCCGCCCCGGTCTCGGCCGAGTCGGTCGTCGCGCTGCCCGGCGGTCCGCTGATCCTCGGTGGGCTGGACTCGGGCGAAGCCTCGGCGAGCGGCGTCTTCCAGCTCGATCCGGCCAGCGGCAGGCTGAGTCCCGCCGGGTCGCTGCGCGGGCCGCTGCACGACGCGGCGGCGGCCGTGCTCGGCAAGCGGGTGCTGGTCTTCGGCGGCGGCGCGGAAGCGAGCAGCGACGAAGTGCAGGCGCTGCCGCTGAGCGGCGGGACGGTCGCGGCGAGCGCGACGGCCGAAAGCGCCGGCCGGCTGCCGACGGTGCGCTCCGACCTCAGCGCGGTGACGATCGGCGGGCGCGCCTACGTGCTCGGCGGCTACGACGGCAGCGCGCCGCTCGACTCGGTGCTCGCGACCAGCGACGGCAGCGGCTTCGAAGAAGTGGCGAAGCTGCCCCGGCCGGCCCGCTACATGGCGGTGGCGGCGCTCGGCGGCAGGATCTACGCCTTCGGCGGCGAGCTCGGCAACGGCGAAGCGAGCGACGCGATCCGCGTCGTCGACCCCCGGGCCGGGACGGCGCGCCTGGCCGGCCGGCTGCCGCAGGCGCTTTCGCACGCCGGCGCGGTGGCGCTCGGCGGCCGCGTCTACATCCTCGGCGGCGAAGCCGGCGGCGCGGCGAGCGACCGCATCTGGCGCTTCGACCCGGGCTCGGGCAAGGCCGTCGCGGCGGGACGCCTGCCGCTGGCGGTGGCCGGTGGCGGCGCGGCGGTCATCGGCAAGGGCGCCTACCTGATCGGCGGCAAGGGGAGCGGCGGCGAAGCCCTGGACAGCGTCGTGCGGATCGAGCTGCGGCGCGAGAAGGCGCCCGCCGCGCAGGGCGGCGAAAGGACCGCGAGCGCCGCCTCCCACCACGCGCCGCCGCCCTTCCGCGGCAGCCTGATGATCGCCGACCGCGGCAACGACCGGCTGCTGGTCGTCAACGCGCAGAAGAAGGTCCTCTGGCACTACCCGTCGCACGCCCACCCCGGGCCGCCGCAGGGCTTCTACTTCCCCGACGACGCCTTCTTCACCAACCACGGCACCCAGATCGTCGCCAACGAGGAGCAGAACGAGCGCATCGTCCGCCTCGCCTACCCGTCCGGCAAGGTGCTGTGGTCGTACGGCCACCCGGGCTCGCCGGGCTCCGAACCCGGCTACCTGCACGAGCCCGACGACGCCTACCTGTGGAAGGACGGGACGATCTCGGTCGCCGACGCGCAGAACTGCCGCGTGCTGATCATCTCCCGCGCGAAGAAGGTGCTGCACGAATTCGGCAGCCCGAGCGCCTGCGCGCACGAACCTCCGAAGCTGCTGGGCTCGCCCAACGGCGACACGCCGCTGCGCGACGGCAACCTGCTGGTCTCCGAGGTCAACGGCTCCTACATCGACGAAATCACCCGCGGCGGCAAGCTCGTCTGGAGCGTGCAGCTGCCGATCGAATACCCCTCCGACCCGCAGCAGCTGGGGCCGGATCTCTACCTCGTCGCCGACTACACGACGCCGGGCGGGATCTACAAATTCAACCGCGCCGGCAAGATCCTCTGGTCGTACCACCCCTCATCCGGCCCCGGGATGCTCGACCACCCGAGCCTCGCCGAGCGCCTGCCCGGCGGCCTGATCGCGGTCAACGACGACTACCGCCACCGGCTGGCGATCATCGACCCGAAGACGCGCAAGGTCGTCTGGCAGTACGGCCACACCGACGAACCGGGCCGCGGCCACGACTACCTCAACACCCCAGACGGCTTCGACCTGCTCGCCCCGAACGGCGTCACCCCCACCCACCCGTTCACGGGCTGAGCTCAGGCGACGACGTCGTAGACGTCCCACTCGTCGGGGACGCCCTTGAGCGCGTGGCGCCCGGCGGGCTCGAAGCCGACGGCGGAGCCGACCGCGAGGTCGCGGACGGTGCGCGAGGCGAGCACCTGGTGCGGACCGGCCAGCGCCGCGATTCGGGCCGCGACGTGGACGGCGATGCCGCCGACGTCCTCGCCGATCAGCTCGACCTCGCCGGCGTGCAGGCCGGCGCGCACGTCGATCCCCAGCGCGGGCATCGCGTCGGCGATCGCCAGGCCGCACTCCGCGCCCCGGGTAGGCCCGTCGAAGGTCGCGAGGAAGCCGTCGCCGGTGCTCTTGATCTCGCGGCCTTCGAAGCGGCGCAGCTGCTCGCGGGTCAGCGCCTGCTGCTGCTCGAGCAGGCCCCGCCAGCGCCGGTCGCCGAGCTCGGTGGCGACCTTGGTCGAGTCGACGATGTCGGTGAACAGCACGGTCGCCAGCACCCGCTCGGGCGCCGGGCCGGGGCGCACCCCGGTGAGGAACTCCTCGATCGCCGCCAGCGGAGCCTCGCTGTCGCCGACCCAGGGGAAGTGGTCTTCGCCCTCGAACTCGAGATAGCGGCTGCCCTCGATCTGCTCGGCCAGCCAGCGCGCGGCGCGGTGGTTGACCGCGCGGTCGCCACGCCGGTGCATGATCAGGGTCGGCGCCTGGATCAGCGGCAGCGCGTCGCGCACGTCGGTGTCGAGGAACATCTCGAACAGCTGCTGCAGGCGCATCGGGCTCGCCGCCTGGCGCTCGTAGCGCGCCTGGAACTCGCGCGCTTGAGGGTCGCCGGCGAGGCTCGGCGAGAAGACGTCCAGCGTCGCCCCCTGTCCCCAGAAGGGAGCCATCAGCTGCTCCTCGGCTTCCAGCAGCGCCTCTCTGCGCGACGCCCAGGGATAGTCCTCGGCCCAGGTCGAGCGCGCCATCGCCCCCCACAGCACCAGGGCCGAGACCCGGTCCGGATAGGTGGCGGCGAACAGCATGCACATCGTCGCGCCCTCCGACATCCCGATCAGGGCAGCCCGCTCGGAGCCGGCGGCGTCCATCACCGCACGCAGGTCGTCCATCCGCTCCTCCAGCGTCGGCGCGCCGGCGACCGGATCCGAGAGCCCGACGCCGCGGCGGTCGAAGAGGATCACGCGGGCGAAGGAGCCGAGCTGCTCGAGGAAGTGCGAGACCAGCGGGCTCTCCCACATCAGATCGAGGTGCGAGAGGAAGGGAAAGGCGACGACGAGGTCCATCTCCCCCTCGCCGACCACCTGGTAGGCGATTCCGACATCGCCGCTGCGCGCGTATCGGGTCTCAGGAGCCGACATCCCACCGTCCACAGTACGCCGCGATCCGACCAGCCTCAAGCCTGGCGGTACGATCTGCCCCAGCGTGAAGCGAAGCGAGAACACCGCGACCGAGGCCGCCGAGGCGGTGCGCATAAGGCGACTGCGAGAAGACGCCCGCCGGCCGATCAGCGTGAACCTCGCCGAGACGATTGCCCTGAGCCATGCGCTGCTGAAGATGGCGGACGCGGCACAACGGCGATGACGCCTGCCGCATTCGACGAGATCCTGAGAAGGCTGGTAGCCGCGGGGGCAAGGTTCGTCGTCATCGGCGGTCTCGCTCTCGGCGCTCGGGGCGTCGTGCGAGCGACCAAGGACATCGACATCGTCGTCGCCCCCGACCCCGAGAACCTCAAGCTCGTGGCCGAGGTTGCGGTGGCGGCCGGCGGCCACGTTCAGCGAGGCGAGGCGCTGCTCGGGAGTCCCTTCTCGATAGCGGCCGAGCTGGCGACCGGAGAGCAGATGGCAATCGAGACCGACCTCGGCCGTCTGGACATCGTGCAAGGGCTTGAGGGCGTTCCGAGCTTCGACGAGCTGAACGCGCGAGCCAGCCAGGCAGAGGTGCTCGGAGTCAACGTGGCGGTCTGCTCCGTCGAGGACCTGCGGGCGATGAAGCAGGCCGCCGGGCGCGGACAGGACCTCGTGGACTTGGAGAACCTCGATGTCGCCGAAGCCTGAGGGAGCGACTACCACCCCGCGAGGTCGACGCGCCCTGGTGCGATAAACCTCTTGTCTACAAGGTCAGCTACGGCTGACAAGCCATGAACAGCCAACACCTCGCACAAATGCTGGCCGAAAGAGTCCGGTCCGATCTGCGCGCCGCAAGGCAACTTGAGCCCCATTCGGACATCAGCGACCACGTGATCGGCTTCTACGCCCAGCAGGTTGTCGAGAAGTCCCTCAAGGCCGTCCTCGCCCTCGACGGCAAAACGACATAGAGCTCCCGCCCGAACTGGCCGAGACGGGCTGGCTGACACCTTGGGCCACCACCTACGAAAACGCCGAACCGGAACCTGGCACGCTGGACCGGCGACAGGCGATCGAGATCGCCGAGACAGCCGCAGTGTGGTGCACGAGCACGGACGTAACGGCGTCAGGGCAACCGGACTCCGTGACCAGCGGCGAAGTTCCTCCGCCGCCTCCGCCTCCCACCCAAAACCTCGGTCGGCCTGAGAGAGGATCGGGATTGTCCTTCAGCTCTACGACGCCCCATGCGCGAACAACCGTCACCCGGCAGATTCGCTTCGATTACGCACGATCCGATCCGGTTTGGGCAGCGAGAACGCTCCGCTGCCCA
>Ga0210120_1000348_pt1 | contig 10926 bp, 11 predicted proteins | sample Goodyear_PhragA__FD_184868 | JGI IMG/M metagenome (GOLD analysis project Ga0210120, IMG submission 184868) | Wetland microbial communities from San Francisco Bay, California, USA, that impact long-term carbon sequestration - Goodyear_PhragA_D2... | ecosystem: Environmental > Aquatic > Marine >... | reverse complement strand
AGGTCGCGTGAGAAGCTCAGACTCTAACTCACATCCCCCGCAGACAGGCGAAGCCCGGCACGACCGAGGTCGTTGCCGGGCTTCATTGCCCCTCCTGGGCTCGAACCAGGACTCTCCTGATCCAGAGTCAGGCGTGTTGCCAGTTACACCAAGGGGCACTGCTGCCTTCAATTGTCATGGAGCTGAGGGGGATCGAACCCCTGACCTCTGCAGTGCGATTGCAGCGCTCTCCCAGCTGAGCTACAGCCCCAGGGATCCTTCCCGCGAGGCCGTAAAGCTAGTCCCGAGGGTGGGTTCCGTCAACGTTCCTTAAATGCGCGTCAGGACGAGGCTTGGGGCCTCCGACCCAATATCCATCCGCACACCCCATACCTGGCGACCCGCGTCGCTACTGTGCGGCCAGGGGCTCGAAAAAGATCCCGGGCCGACCCGGCGTTTCCACCACGTGATACCGCACCCAGTCGATCCGCGGGCGTGGGATCTGACGTGCCACGCATCTCACCCTGGCGGAAAACTCCGGCGCAAGCAGGAAGAGTCTGGGCTCCTGGGAGAAGTTGATCGCCTGCCCTCGAAACATGCGTCGAACGTTCAGCAGGTTCCGAACCACCCAGTCGAAGTGACCCAGTCCTCGAATCAGGAGCTCGTCGCTCGATGTCGTCTCGAAGTCGATGATCGTGAGCTGGCTTGCTCGATCGATCGCCAGGAGGTCGATCTCGCCACAGGGCCCACAGGAAATCTCGGCGTCGATTCCCCGCAGCCCTTCCTCCAGCGCTCCTCCGAATTCCTTCAGGGCCGCCGCGATCTGCTCCCGGGTGACCTGAGCCGCCGGCCGAAGCAGGAGGGCGCTCGGTGCCGACTCCTGGCGAGGGGACGGCCGCTCCGCCCGCCAGCCACCGTTGGGGTCGGTGCCGCCTTCGTCGGCCTTCTGCGACAGGAAGACGTGCGAGACATCCTCGAGTCCCCGGCCCAGTGGCCGCTCCGATCGGCCGACACCCGCCACGCCGCCGCCGGGCTCAGACTGACCCATCGTCTTCGATCCGAGGAACCAGCCCTTCCTCGATGTCCGGTTGGTCCAGGACCAGTACGGAGTCCTCCCCGCCGAACGGGCTCGGCTCGGCCACCGCATTGTGCGGATCGCTGTGCCACGCTCCGTCGATCACGTAGCGATACCGATAGCGACCCGGGGCCAGCTTCAGCGTTTTCTTCCAGACCGGACCCACCGCGACCATCTCGCTGCCGTCGAGCGTCCAGTCGTTGAAATCGCCCGCGAGCAGGACGCGCGCCGCGGCGGGCGCCTGGATGGTGAAGGTGACGCCGTCCGGTGTCACCTCGGGCGCGGTCGCGATCCCGGCCCCCTCGGCCGTTGCCGTCGTGGTTTCCTGTTGCAGGATCTCGTTGGCCAGGGCCTGATAGTCCTCGAAACCCGCCGAGCGCGTCGCGTACTGGCTGATGGGCACGCCGTGGCTGGCGGCCTCGGCGAGCTTGACGCTCTGACGAATGCGGGTCGCGTAGTGTTGGCCGGCGAGGTGCTGATGTACTTCTTCGACGACGGCCCTCACGAAAGCGGCGCGGCCGGAATACAGCGTGACCAGCACTCGAGCCGAGACCCGGTGTCCCGTCTCTTTCTCCAGCACCTCGAAGGTCTCGAACAGCTTGCCGATGCCGTGCAGCGAGAAGAAGCTCGGATCCATCGGGATGAGCGCCTCGGTGCAGGCCTTGAGTGCGTTAAAGGTGAGGAGGCCGACGTTCGGCGGGCAGTCGACGATGACGTAGTCGTAGCGGCCGGCGAGGTCGGCGAAGGCCCGGGTCAGGAGGTTCTCCCGGCCGACGATGCCGGCAAGAGTCTCGGGGATGGCGCTCAGGAGGATGTCGGCTGGCGCCAGATCGAAGTTCTCCCCTACTGGGCGCGTGATATCGAGGATTGTGATCGGAGGTCTGCGCGTCTCACCCAGGAGGACGTCGTACATCGTTCGGAGGGGCTCGACCCCGCCGCCCGACAACCCCAAGGTGGAGTGACCTTGCGGGTCCATGTCCACCAGCAGCACCCGCCGTCCGGCCAGCGCGAGAAAGGCCGACAGGTTGATCGAGGTGATGGTTTTTCCGCACCCGCCCTTTTGGTTGACGACCGCGATGGTACGCATGGCGCGCTCCTTCTTCGGTCTGCTCTGTGCGGGTTGGCTTGCGCGCGCGTTGCGCGCCGGGATATGAGAGTCACCTCCGGTTGGCGAGCATGATTCAGGCGTCTCGCCGAGTGATGTACTAGATAGGGGAGTGACGCCCTCGTCGAGGCGCGTCCGCAGCTGCCGTTGGTCAGCCGGACCCGGGGTACCCGAAGCAGTGCGTCGGAAGCACCCGGGGGTCGAGGCGGTAGGGTTTGAAGCTCAATATTAGCGCGCAAGCGTCGGCCCGTCAACGGAATACACGCCCCACGCCGGAGCAAGGAGGTGTCCTCGCCGGCCTGGTCGCCCGATGGACGCCGGATCGCGTACGTCTCCGGCAACGCCTTGTTCCTCTACGGCCGGCGCTCGCAGCTGGGGAACTTCGCGCCCAGCAAGATCCTGGTGGTCTCGGCCGAGGGCGGCACGCCCGTTGAGGTCGCGGGCGGCAACGCGCTCAACCTGAGCCCCATCTGGCCGCCCGACAGCCGCCGGCTGCTCTTAGGGGTCGACGATCTACTTCGCGCTGCTGCGGTCGGAGAGCGCCGTGTGGGTGGCGGACCTGACGGAGCGCTGACAGCCGCGCCTGTTAGAGTTATTCACCGCTCGTCCCCCTGAGCGCAGCGAAGGGGGACGAGCTGGAGGAATCGGTGAAGCGGCCCCTACCCCGCCACCTTCTTCCCCAGCCGTTGCAGCCGCTTCCCCGCCGCTTTTCTGGCCGGGCCCACCAACGCCTTCTCCACCCGCTTCCCCGCCGCCTTCGCCATCGCGGCGGCACTCTTGCCGGCCGACTTGCCGGCGATGCGCGCCTTCTTCGCGGCCGCTTTCCCGGCGGCCAGGGCCCGATCACGCACCGCGGTCTTTACCTCGTCCGCCTTCCGCCGCATCCGTGGATCCGACGCTGCCTTCCGCACCGCCTGCTGCACCACGCCGCCCGCCGCCAGGGCGCTCACGGCTTTCGCCACCCGCTTCTTCACGTCAGCCATCGGAGGACCTCCGGAAAAGGGTCAACCCCCAATTTCACGCGTTGCGGGCCCGATCGCGGTAAGGCCCGTCACCATGCGTCCCCGCTGCGGCCTCGCCGATCCGATGTCCCGGATGATACTTTGTCCTCGGCCCATGACCGGTTTCCGGGCCGAGAGACGATTCAGGGGTGGCAGGCCTTGTTCCAGGTCGCTGGGTGGCGGACGGCAACGGGATGCAGACATCAAGGAGGCGGACGATGCGAGGCATACGGCTGGTAATGATCGGCATCATGACCGCGGCGGGGAGATTGGCGGCGCAGGACCACGACCCTCAGGGGCGGACCCCGCTCTACGACAACCTCGGCACCTACCACATGGCGATCACGACCAAGTCGCCTGCAGCGCAGCAATACTTCGATCAGGGACTGCGGCTCACCTACGGCTTCAACCACGACGAGGCGATCAAATCCTATCGAGAGGGCATCCGCGAGGACTCGACCTGCGCCATGTGCTGGTGGGGCGTGGCATACGCTCTCGGACCCAACATCAATGCGCCGATGGATACCTCAGCGGTGCGGCCGGCCTGGGAGGCCGTGCAGCAGGCCGTGAAGCTTGCGCCTCTGGCGGGCGCCAGGGAGCGGGCCTACATCCGTGCCATCCAGGCCAGGTACGCCGCCGATCCACCGGCCGACCGGGCGCCGCTCGACTCCGCGTGGGCGCTCGCGATCGGACGGGTCTCGCACGAGTACCCCAAGGACGACGACGCGGCCACGCTCCACGCCGAGGCACTGATGGACCTCCGGCCGTGGAACTACTGGAACAACGCCGGGAAGCCGCGCGCCCCATCTACGCTCGAGACCGTCGCCATCCTCGAGCGGATCGTCAAGCGGACGCTGGACAACCCGGGCGCCTGCCACTTCTACATCCACGCGATCGAGGCGTCCACCCTCGCGGCCCGCGCGCTGCCCTGCGCCGAGCGGCTCGGGAGCCTCGCGCCCGGCGCCGGGCACCTGGTCCACATGCCGACGCACATCTACATGCGCGTCGGCCGGTGGGAGGACGCGGTGGATCACAACGTGCACGCCGTGCACGCCGACCAGGAGTACGTCGAGGCCCGCCATCCGACGGGCGTCTATCCGGTGGGCTACGTCCCTCACAACTATCACGTCATGTGGGAAGCGCTCGACATGCTCGGCCGGAGCGAGGAGGCGCTGGCCGCGGCCCGCACGATCACCGGCAAGGTGCCCGCGGACGTCGTGCGGATGATCCCGCCGTTCGAGTACTACTCGCCGGTGGTGCTGTTCACGCTCGCGCGGTTCTCGCGGTGGGATGATGTGCTCGCCGAGCCGGCACCCGATTCGGGCCTGCGCTACACCACCGGCGTCTGGCACTTCACGCGCGGGCTGGCGTTGGCCGCCAAGGGGAAGCTCGATTCGGCCGCGGTCGAGCGCGACAGCCTGGCCGCCATCGCCACGGCGATGCCGCCGGAGGCCATGGCCAACCTCAACTCGATGCGCACGCTCCTCCAGATCGGCGAGCGCCAGCTCGCCGGCGCGCTCGCGGCCCGCCAGGAGCGGACGGACGAGGCGGTCCGCGCACTCCGCGCCGGCATCGCGCTCGAGGACGAGCTCACCTACGACGAGCCCTCGGCATGGGCACTCCCCCTCCGTCAGCAGCTCGGCGCACTCCTTCTCGCGGCTGGTCGGCCGAAGGAGGCAGAGACGGCGTATCGCGAGGACCTGATCCGCTACCCCAACAACGGCTGGTCGTTGCACGGGCTGGCGGTGAGCCTGAAGGCGCAGGGCCGCGCGAAGGAAGCGGCGGCGGCGGACGCGAAATTCCAGAAGGCCTGGGCGCGTGCGGACGTGAAGCTGGCGGGGACGTTTTAGGGGAGGAGGGAAAGACGGAGAGAAGGAACGGGGGAGCACCGAGCCTATCCTGGCTCGCCCACCCCGCCCTACTGATACTGGATGTACACCGGCGACGGCCACAGCTCCAGCACCCGCTCCGGCGACATCATCGGCTTGTCGTTCTTGTAGAACAGCTTGAATCCCGTGAACTGCACCGGCTCGGGCGCGATGAAGAACTTGTACGCGTCCTCCTTGAGCCAGGGGGCGCCGAACCCGTCCATGTCGATCACCACCTGCACCCGCGGGTCGAGCTTGATCTGATCGTGGTTGGTCAGCATCCGCTGGGTGAAGCGATGCACCACGAGGACCTTCGGCGGCACCTTCTTCTTCTCGACGATGTCGGCCAGCAGCTGGACCGCGAGGTTGATGTCGGTCGCGTCGAGCGTGCCGATCCGCTGGCCGGGTACGCCGCCGAGCTTCATGGCGAATTCGGGATCGAGCGCCAGGTGCACGTACGGCCGTTCCAGATACTTCACCAGATGGGGCAGCTCGTCGGCCACGGTGCTGTGGCCGATCTGCACGTCCAGGAACACGAGCCAGCCCCGCTCCTCGGCCCAGCCGAGTACCTGCTCGATGACCTGGTCCGAGTGGCGCAATCGGTACTTGCCACCGGTCCCCGGCTTGCCCTGCGCCACGGTGGCGATGAGGTGCAGTGCCGGCACCACCTTTCTCCCGGGCTCCGCCTTGGCCCACTCGCGCGCGGTGCGCTCGAGCTTGGGCAGCATCTCGTTCGGCGGAAGCTGGCCGAGGATCCCCATCCGCGTCGACTTGGGATTGCCGTAGTAGGCGATGATCAGATGCTCGGGCAGGAGCGCTCCGGGCGCCGGCTCGGGGCTCTTGACCGGCCAGCGCGCCGAATCGGCTGGGGTGAGCGCGTAGCGCCGCCGTTCGCCTTTCGCCAGCGTCAGCGGAGGCCGCCTGGCGTGGGCGGACTTGGCCGAGTCGTGGGCAGTCGGCGCGGGGCGGGGCGGGGCGGCACGAGCAGAGTCGGCGCCTGTCAAGTCGCCACGCACCACGCCTCCGGTAGACGGGTCGGCATTGGCCGAGTCCGCTCCGCGCTCGCTGGTCGCGGCCGAGTCGCCCGTCGCGCCGGCCATGGCCGAGTCGCTCGCCGCTCCGGCGGCCTGCCGCGTGCCTGCCGGGTCCGGGGCTACCACGATCGGCTTCATGACCCAGGACACTGGCGCCGGCGTGGTGTCCACGGTGGCGGCGGCAGGCGCACCGGCGAGGCTGTCCGCGCGGCGGGCGGTCGTGCTGGTATCCTGGCACCCCGCCAGGCTCACGACCAGCAAGAGGGCGGCGGCGGCCAGGCACGCGGCACGTACACGAAGGGCGGCAGTCATGGGAGCGGAATCTACCACGGGACGCGAGGCCTCGGGGGGAGTGACAGTGTCATCCTGAGCGGAGCGAAGGAGCCATGCCTCGGGTGACGGCTCCTTCGCTCCGCTCAGGATGACGCGTGGCCTGACGAGACCCCGAGCGACGCCGCCAGCTGCCGGTCCTGCACTCCCGACAACAGCACCAGCGACACGATCGACCCGATCAGCGCCAGCTGCATGTCCCACTGCGTATCCCACACGTCGCCCTGAGTTCCCAGGAAATCCGTCGCCGCGCCGCCGGCGGCGAGCGCAGTCCAGAACTCGATCAGCTCGTAGAGCGCGCTGAACGCCAGGCAGAAGCAGACGACCATGAACGGCAGCCACCGGCTCCCGCGCAGCGGCGAGCGCCGGATGAAGATCTCGCGCGCCAGCATCGCCGGAATGAACCCCTGCGCGAGGTGTCCGATCCGGTCGTAATGATTCCGGGTGAACCCGAACGCGTCCTGGATCCAGAAGCCGAGTGGCACCTGGGCGTAGGTGTAGTGCCCGCCGACCATCAGGATGAGGCAGTGCAGCCAGACGAGGGTGTAGGTGAGCGGCGTAAGGCGGAGCGTCGGGTAGAGCCAGATCAGCACCGGCACCCCGATGAAGATGGGCGCGACCTCGAGCCACCAGGTGAACCGGTCGTGCGGCCCGACGCCCGACCAGGCCAGCAGGATCACCATGCTCGCGAGCAGGGCGAGCTCGTACCGGGACGGGCGGACGGGCATCGGGGGCTCCTTCACTCGGCGAACGGGACCTCGATGGTCATCCCGTCCCGCGCGATGGCTGTCTCCGGGAACACCGCCCGCGCCTCCGCCAGCAGCTCGGGCGCGTCGCGGGTGTAGCGCGGGCTGATGTGCGTGAGCACCAATCGCCGTACGCCGGCCTCGAGCGCCACGCGAGCCGCCTCCGCGGCCGTCGAGTGCCCGGTCTCGGCCGCCCGCTCGGCCTCCTCGCCGCCGAACGTCGCCTCGTGGATCAGCAGGTCGGCGCCCCGCGCGGCCTCGAGCAGCGCCAGGTGCGGCCGCGTGTCGCCCGAATACACCAGGGTCCGTCCGCGGCGTGGCGCGCCGACCAGGTCCGGCGGGCTCACCGTCCGGCCATCATCGAGCGTGACCGTCTCACCCTTGTGGAGCCGGCCCCAGAGCGGCCCCTCGGGTACCCCGAGCTCGCGCGCCCGGTCCGGGTGAAAGCGCCCGAGCCGGGTGTGCTCGGCCAGCGCGTAGCCTACCGTGTCCGCCCGGTGCTGCGTCTCGAACACCACGATGTCGTATTCGTCGCGGCGGAGGCGGTCGCCGGCCTTGACCTCCACGACCTCGACCGGAAACTTGTTGCGCTCGACCCCCAGGCTCATCGCGGCGCCGAGGATCTTCGGCGCGCCGCGGGGCCCGTACAGGGTGACCGGCGCCGTCCGGTCCTGCAGCCCCATCGTGCGGAGCAGACCGGTGATGCCGAGCATGTGGTCGGCGTGGAAGTGGGTGAAGAACACTTCGGCGAAGGAGAACCCGACGCCGTAGCGCATCATCTGGCGCTGGGTGCCCTCGCCGCAGTCGAAGAGGATCGTCTCCCCTTCGCGCTGCACCGCCAGCGCGGCGACGTTACGGTCGACGGTGGGACAGGCGGCGCCGGTGCCGAGGAAGGTGACGCTGAGCACTCAGAACAGCTTCACCGTCACCGGGACCTTGCCCGGATGCTTCTGGAGCTCGTCCAGCAGCCGCTTCATGCTCTGGCTCAGCTGCCGGATGTCGGTGTAGAAGCCGGTGTCGGTCGCGAACTTGCCGATCGTCCCCCGGCCGCTGTTCACGCCCGAGAGCACGCTGTCGAGCCGGGCACTCGTGGTCGTGAGCTGCGCCGTCATCACGGCCAGATTCCCCGTAAGCGTATCCGCGCGGCCCAGCGTGCGCGCCAGCGCCGGATTGGCGAGCGTACTGTCGAGCCGCGCCCCGAGCGCGCGGAAGGTGACCATGGTCTTCGACAGCTCCGCCGTGGGTCCGGTGCGGGTGTCGCTCAGCACCTGCATGGTGCGCTGCGTGGCCCGGAGCGTCGCCTGCAGCTCGTTCATGGTCTCGTACAGCTCGTCGGCCGTCTTCTGGTTCACGATCGTCTGCGCGCCCAGCAGTACGCTGTCCGCCCGGTCGCTCAGCGAGGCGGCGCGGTCGGTGAAGCCCGCCTTCTGGGAGCCGATGACCACCCGGCCGCGCGGCAGCGGCTCGGGGGCATTGCCGGGATCGAATTCGATCGCCGCGTCGCCCACGAAGCCGACCGATACCACACTTGCGGTGGCGTCGATCCGCGGCTTGATCTTCTCCGGCAGGCTCACGAACACGAGCACCTTGCCCACATCGACCAGCTGGATCCGCTCGACCTTGCCCACCCCCACGCCGGAAATGCGAACCGGCGAGCTGGCCTTCAGGTTGGACGCGTCGTGAAACTGGATCCGGTAGAACTTGTCGCTGTCCCTGCCGACCGAGCGGCCGCTCAGCCAGGTCGTGCCCGCGAAGAACAGGACGAAGGCCAGGATGACGAGGGTGCCGACGGTGGCTTCCTGCTTGTACGCAAGGTCCATGAATGGCTCAGGCTGCGATGATGGCGTTGTGGAAGTCGCGCTCGAGAAACTCCTGCACGCGCGGATCCTTGGACGCCAGGAACTCCTTCGGCGTGCCCTGCTGAACGATCTTGCCCCCCGTCAGGAGCGCCAGCCGGTTCGCCGTCCGGAAGGCGCCCCGCACGTCGTGCGTGACCATCACGCCGGTCACGCCGAGCGTCTGGGCCAGGCTCTTCACCAGCTCGTCGATCACGTCGGCGTTGACCGGATCGAGCCCCGAGGTGGGCTCGTCGTACAGCAGGTACTTGGGGCTGCCCGCGATGGCCCGGGCGATTCCGACTCGCTTCCGCATGCCGCCCGACAGCTCCGCCGGGAACTTGTCGACCGTCTCGGGCGGCAGGTTCACCTGCTTGATGCACTCCGCTACGCGCGCCCGGCTGTACTCGAGGTCGCGGTACTTGCTCTCGTCGGTGATCCCGAGACGCACGTTCTCGAATACGTCGTCCGAGTCGAACAGCGCGCCGTTCTGAAAGACGTAGCCGATGTGCGAGCGCAGCTCGGCGAGCTCCTTGCGCTTCAGGCGGCCGACGTTCTTGCCGTCGACGATGATCGTGCCCCGGTCCGGGTGAATGAGGCCGATGATGTGCTTGAGGAGCACGCTCTTGCCCGTACCGGACGGCCCCAGCAGGGCCACGGTCTCGCCCTCGCGCACATCGAAGTCGACGCCGTTGAGGACCACCTGCTTGCCGAAACTCTTGTGCACGTCCCTGAGCTCGATCATGGCTCGATCACTGGTTGAGCAGCAGCTTGGTGAGCACCACGTCCAGCAGCAGGATCATGACCGAGCTGCTCACGACGGCACCGGTGGTGGACCGCCCCACGCCTTCCGCGCCCTGCTGGGTATTGAACCCCATGTAGCACGAGATGATCGTGATGCAGCCGGCGAAGAAAAAGGCCTTGACGACGGAATAGGTCGCGTCGAACGAGCGCCAGAAGGTCCGCGCGCCGTAGGCGAAGTCGGCGTCGGTGATCGGCAGCACCAGCTTCATGCTGAACCAGCCGGCCCCGATGCCCATGACGTCGGCGAACACGGTGAGCACCGGGATCATGATCAGTCCGGCGAGCACCCGCGGGATGATCAGGTGGGATGACGGCGAGCGGCCCAGGCTCTCCAGCGCGTCGATCTGCTCCGTGACCCGCATCGTGCCCAGCTCGGCGGCGTATCGGGCCCCGATGCGGCCGGCGAGGATCAGCCCGGTGAGCACCGGGCCGAGCTCGAGGACGATCGATTCGACGATCACCCCGGCCAGGTAGTAGATCGGGATCGTGCCGGTGAACTGGTACCGCGCCTGCAGCGCCGTCACGCCGCCCGCGAAGCCGGAGATGAGCAGCACGATGAACAGGCTGCCGACGCCGATGTTCCAGGCCTCGGTCAATGTCCGCGGCAGCCAGATCCGTACCTCGTTCAGGCTCCGCGCCAGGTCCGCCACCAGCATCGCCACCCGGCCGACGTGCGAGGTGGCGTTCAGGAACCAGCGGCCGACCAGGCGGGGGAGCGCGAGCACTTCGGTGGCCATGATCCGGACTGACCTCGTGGCTGGTCTGGGGGGGCAGTCGGCACCCGCGCCTCGGCTGCGAGGCGTCTCGCGCATGGCCGGGAACCGCTTCGACCTCTATCTTCACCCCCCATGGCCCCTAAGTCCACCCCTGTCCGCACCGTTCCAACTCCCGCCACCGCCGCCGAATTCCGCCGCCGACTGCTCCGCTGGTTCCGCCGGAACGGACGCGATCTCCCCTGGCGCCGCACCCGGAACCCGTACCACGTCCTGGTCTCCGAGTTCATGCTGCAGCAGACCCAGGTCGTCCGGGTGGAGGCGTATTACCAGCGCTTTCTCGCGCGCTATCCGACCGTCGAGTCCCTGGCCGGCTCCGAGCCCGCGATGGTCCGGGAGAGCTGGGCCGGGCTCGGTTACTACCGCCGCGCCGTCA
>Ga0210120_1000347_pt1 | contig 10985 bp, 10 predicted proteins | sample Goodyear_PhragA__FD_184868 | JGI IMG/M metagenome (GOLD analysis project Ga0210120, IMG submission 184868) | Wetland microbial communities from San Francisco Bay, California, USA, that impact long-term carbon sequestration - Goodyear_PhragA_D2... | ecosystem: Environmental > Aquatic > Marine >... | reverse complement strand
GCCGTTCGCGCCGAGCGCCTCCTCGGCGGCGCTGCGCCACTCGCACTCGCTCAACGTCGCCACCTTCCACCGCCCGCAGGAGCGGGTGCTCTCGACCCAGGTGGCGCGGCCGCTGGTCGAGATCTTCTTCGGCCGGCTCGACGCGCGCACGGTGGCGACGCCGGCGACCGGCGAGCTGCTGGAGCGCTACTTCCCCGGCGCCTACGAGCTGGTCGAGCCGGCCGGCGCGGGGCGCGACTGGGCCGCCGTCGCCGACCAGCTGGAAACGATCTATCGCCGCCTGCTGGCGCGAAGGCACGACCCCGAGGGCGACCGGAAGGTGCGGGAGCGGATCGCCGCCCGGCCGCTGATCGAGGTCGACCTGCACATGCACACCGACCACTCGCCCGACTGCGCGACGCCGGTCGAGGTGCTGCTGGAGACGGCGCGCGACCGCGGCCTCGGGGCGATCGCGATCACCGACCACAACGAGGTCTCCGGCGCCCTGGAGGCGCGGCGGATCGCCGAGGGGATGGACGGGCTGAAGGTGATCGTCGCCGAGGAGGTGAAGACGGCCGAGCAGGGCGAGGTGATCGGGCTCTTCCTCGAGCAGAAGATCCCCAAGGGGATGACGATGGCGGAGACGATCGCGGCGATCCGCGAGCAGGGCGGGCTGGTCTACGTGCCGCATCCCTTCGACCGCTTCCACTCGGTGCCCGACTACGAGCACCTGCTCGAGATGGTCGAGGAGATCGACATCCTCGAGGTCTTCAACCCGCGCGTCGCCCTGACCTCGTTCAACGAGGAGGCCGAGCGCTTCGCCCGCAAGTACCGGATCGTCCCCGGGGCGGGCTCCGACAGCCACGTCGCGCAGGGGCTGGGCAGCGTGCGCCAGCGGATCCACGACTTCGACGGGCCGGCCGAGTTCCTCGAGGCGATGCGCGACGCCGACATCACCCGCAAGCACAAGAACCTGGTCTACGTGCAGGCGCTGAAGCTGCTGCAGACGACCGGGCGGCCGAAGGCGGCGAAGCGCAGCGTGCCCGACGCGAAGCCGGTGCGGGGCGGGCGGCCGCGCAAGAAACGGCGCTCGGTGGGGGGCGGGGCGAGCAACGGTTGATGCAGGAGGCAAGAGCTGGTGCATGAGGCGCGGGCGAGAGGAAGCGCGGGCGAGCCGTCAAAGAGATCGCCGACCGTGCCGGCGACCGACGACGAGATCAGAGAGAAGTACCTCGAACGGGCGATCCGCGAGCTCAACCAGCTGACCCACGAGCTCCAGGAGTGCCCGCACTGCCCGCGCGGCAAGCTGATGCCGGTGCTCGGCTCCGGCCACCCGCAGGCCGACGTGTTCATGGTCAAGCACGCGCCGGGGGTCGCCGAGATCGAAGAGGGCGTCGCCTTCTACGGGCGGGCCGGCAACGCGCTGATGAAAAGCTTCAAGCGGCTGGGGATCGACCCGCTGGTCGTCTACGGCACGCTCTGCGTCAAGTGCCCGATCGCCGAGCCCGACCTGGCCGCCGAGGAGTGCGTGCGCCGCCTGCTCACCGAGCTGGCGGTCGTGCAGCCGAAGATCGTCGTCGTGATGGGCCAGCCGGCGCTGCGCACGCTCAACGGCCTGCGCGTGCCCCTGGCCCGCGAGGTCGAGCCGCGCGAGGGCGAGGTTCAGGCCTTCACCCCGACGATCGACGCGCTCTACACCCCCGACATCGACGAGTCGCTGGACGAGGAGGGGGCCAAGCAGCGCTTCTGGCGCTCGTTCAAGGTGCTGGGCGACTGGTACGAGGATTTGCCGCCGTACTGAGCGGGCGCCGCTCGCATCCGCACCCGTGGATGACGCGCCTGCGCTGCGCATCGCGCCGTCCACCTCCTCGCGAATAGCCCTGCTATTCGCTCGTCGCCGGCCACCGCGCTGCTTGCCCATCCGCGCCCCCACGGGCACGTCTGCTTTACGCCGACCGCTCAGTCCGGCTGGGGCTGTTAGAGCGGAACATTAGTCCCTGGTGCTTGACTTCTGTTTAAGAACCACCTACTCTATTGCTGTGTCCATCGAATATGTGCAAGTCCCCGTCCCAGCCGAACACGTTCCTAAGGTGATCTCGCTGATCGCAGAGTTGAACCAGGCGGCGAAACCCGGAAGACAAGATGGTAGCTCCGCCATGCCTCTTAATGAGTCGCTTGTGTCTCGAATGTATTACGACTCAGAAAAGCGCCACCGCGCCTTGATGGACTTCCTGGCGTCTCGCCCGGAAACCTGGGTCTATACCAGCGAGCTAGCGGAAGCCCTTGAGGTGCCTACGGGCACGAAAGGCATGGCTGGCGTCTTTGGTGCTTTTGGCAGGCGGGCAAAGCATCGCTACGGGGGAGCTAAGCCATGGGACATGGCTTGGGATTCGGTTCGGGGCGAGGCTAAATATCGGATGAATTCCAAGGTTGCGGAATGGGTGAACGCACCCTTCTAGGTGACCCGCCATGGACGTCCCGTTGACTATCCAAGCATTCGTCATCTTGCTGCTCGTTCAGTACCTGATCACGCGTCGCTAGCTACGCCGACTGTGCGATTGCCGCATTGTCCCCAGGAGCGTGGGGGAAAAGCAGCAATCGTCAGGGCGCGGCGGCCTCGGCCACGACGCTCATCGAGTCGACCTTGGCGCTGGCGAGGCCGCGGACTACAACGGTGTCGAGGGCGGTGTAGGCGGCGAGGGATTTCTGGGCGAGGTCGCGGTCGGCGACCGCTACGCCCACGGTGCCCTCGGGCTCTTCGAGGCGGTCGAAGTGGTTGCGGTAGCCGGCGTGCAGGTCACGGTAGAAGGACTCCTCCTTGGCCAGGCGCTCGGCGGCGTCGGGGCCGACTGCGGTGCGGACGTAGCCGAAGACCGGTGGGCACTCGAGCCCGGCCTCCGCCGCGCCGGCTTCGACCTGGTTGCGGGCGCGGGCTGCGAACTCGGGGGTCATCCAGTTGAAGAAGGCGCCGTCGAACTCGGCCCCGGCGAGCGCGCACATCTTCGGGCCCATCGCGGCGAGCACGAGCCGCACGCCGGGCAGGGCGTCGCGCAGCTCGGGCAGCATCTCGCGCATCCGCGTCAGCGGCTTCTCGGAGAAGCCGGCGCCGACCCCGAGCCAGAGCTTCGAGCGGTCGAGGCCGAGGCGCTCGAGGTCGGTGGCGATCTCCGACGGCGCCTGCCGGTCGAGCGCGATCACTGCGACGCCGAGGTCGAGCTCCGGCGCCGTGGCCGCGAACTCGGCCAGCGTCTCCAGGCCCTTCGCCCCGGGGTGGTCGTTGGACCAGACCGAGTCGTAGCCGAGCTCGGTGCAGCGCGCGGCGAGCGGCCCCGCGACCTCGGGGTCGAGTCCTGCCGCCACTCCGAATCCGCGTCCCATCAGGCGCCTCCCTTGTCGAATTCAGCCACGCACTCGATGTGCGGCGTCTGGGGGAACATGTCGACCGGCTTCACGCGGCGCAGGGTATATCCCGCCTCGACCAGCTGCGCCGCGTTCGGCGCCAGCGTCGTCGGGTTGCAGGAGACGTAGACGATCCGCTTCGCCTCGCACTCGAGCACGCGGCGGACGATCTTCTGCGAGAGGCCGGCGCGGGGCGGGTCGAGCAGGACGACGTCGGGCTTGCCCGCCTGCTCGAGCAGTGGCCGCACGCCGGTGCGCGCGCTGCCGGCGAGGAAGCGCGCGTTCTCGATCCCGTTCAGCTCGGCATTGCGCTCGGCGTCGGCGATCGCCTCGGCGACGATCTCCAGCCCCCAGACCTCGCCCGCCCGCGCCGCCATCGTCAGGCCGATCGTGCCGATCCCGCAGTAGAGGTCGAAGAGCCGCTCGCCGCCGCTGAGGCCGGCGTACTCGGCGGCGACCGCGTAGAGGCGCTCGGCCATCTCGGTGTTGGTCTGGAAGAAGGCGTTGTGCGACATCTCGAACTCGAGGCCGCAGAGCCGCTCCCGCAGGCGCTCCTCGCCGAGCACCCCTGTCGGCCCCTCGCTGCCGCCCGAGCCGTCCTCGACCACGGTGTGCAGATCGACGGGCGGCCTGGGGATGCGCTTCGGTGTGGTGACGAGCCGCGTCTGGATCTGCCCGGTCCGCCGCCCTTCGCGCACCGCGAGGTTGCAGAGGGTCCCCTTGCCGGCGCGGCGGTCGTATGGGTCGACGCCCTCCTCGCGCGCCCATTCGCGCACCGCGTTGCGGGCGGCGTTGCCGCGCTCGGAGGCCAGCAGGCAGTCCTCGACCCCGATCACCAGGTCCCAGCGGCCGCTGGCGTGGAAGCCGAGCAGCGCCCCGTCCTCGCCCGGCCCGAAGGAGTATTCGAGCTTGTTGCGGTAGCGCCACTGTTCCACCGCCGGCTCGATCTGCTCCAGTTCGAAGCCGTCGAGCTCGCCGATCCGCCGCAGCGCCTCGTCGACCTGATTGCGCTTCTCGACCAGCTGGCGCTCGTAGTCGAGGCCCTGCCACGGCGCCCCGGGGCAGGGCTCGCCTTCGTGCTCGCAGCGGTCGGCGACGCGGTCGGCGCCCGGCCGCAGCAGCTCGACGGCGCGCGCCTCGGCGAAGCGCTTCTTCGGCTTGGTGACCTCGGCGCGGACGCGGTCGCCGGGCAGGCCGCCGACGACGAAGACGACGTAGCCGTCGATGCGGGCGACGCCGCGCCCGCCGAAGGCGAGCGAGTCGATCTCCGCCTCGAGCAGCTCGCCTTTACTGGGGCGCGTCGTCGTCGGCACGGTCAGCGCAGTTTTTTGCGCGCGCGCCGCGCCGCCTGCGTCGCCTGTTTGCGCACCGGCGCGGTGCGTCCGCCGACCCCTTTGCGCGCCTGTTTGACCAGCCTTTCCAGCTCTTTCAGCAGGCTGTCGGTCTGGCGCCTGCCTCGTTTGACGAGGTCGCCGACCATTTTCTCGGCGTCGCCGCGGGTCATCCGGCCGCGCTTGACGGCGTCGTCGACGACCTCCTGTAGGCGCTCGCGGCTCAGCGTGACGCTGTCTTCGAGGCTCGTCCGGAACTGCTCGACGCTCTTGTCGAGGCCGGTCGCCTTCGAGGAGGATTTCTTCGCCGCTTTCGCTTTGGCTTTCGATTTGCCTTTGGCTTTGCCTTTCGCTTTCGATTTCGGCGGCGATTTGCGCGCGGACGCCTTTTTCGCTCCGGCTTTTTTCGCTTTCGGTTTTTTCGCTGCTTTGCCGGAAGACTGTTTTTTCGCGGCCATGCTCTCGTGCCTCCTGTTTGCGGCGGACGGGATCTAGTGCAAGAAATACAGGACTGACTATTTCACTACCGTCAGCAAGATGGCGGATTTCGTGACCGCGTGCGACTGGGGGCGTGCGTGGTCAAGCAGATCAAGGATGCAGGGCGCCGCCTTTGGTGGTGCCAAAGGCAAGCCCGAAGACGCAGAGATGCGCAGTGCCACGCGCGTCATCCAGGCGTGCGCGGTTGCGGAGTCCGCCATCTAGGATGCAAAACGCGCTTCGACGGGGGCGTGGTCGGACAGTCGCAGAGCGAGCCCGTCCTCGCGCAGCTCGCGTCGCTCGGGCGGCCAGGCGCGCGGCGGCTCGACCGTCTCCAGGCCGCGGGCGAGGATGTGGTCGATCGCGTCGGGCGCGGTGGGGGCGGCGAGCCCGAAGCGCTCGCGCAGCCGCTCGAACGCGGCCGGCGTCTCGGCTGGACGCAGGTTCAGGTCGCCGCCGAAGATCAGCGGCACGTCACCCGCCCACTCGGTCGCCGCCTCCGCGGCGCGCAGCACGTCCTCCGTCGCCATCCGCGGCCGGTCGTTGGTCGCGTGCAGATTGGCGACGCAGAGGTCGGGGCCGCTCGTCTCGCCGCCCGGCTCGCCGGCGATCCGCGTGAACGCCATCGCCCGCCGCTCCGGCTCGCCCTCATGGATCGTCATCTCGCGGCCCTCGACCAGTGCCTTCCCGTTCCGGTGCGCCTTTCCCACGTCATGGGTGGGAAAGGCGCACCGGAACGAGTTGCGGACGAGGGTGAGGTTCGAGCCGCCCTCGCCGGCGGCGAGCAGGTCCGGGTTCTGCGCGGCGAAGTAGGCGCGTAGGGCGCCGAGCGAGTTGCGCGAGGTGAGCACGCCGTGCGGCTCGGCCTCACAAACCGCGGCGAGCGGCCGCCACCAGCGCGGCGGACACTCCTGCAGCAGCGCGACGTCCCAATCGGCGCCGGCCAGCAGCGCCGCGAACTCGTCGAGCAGCTCGCGGTTGACCTGGAGGTGGGTCTCGTTGCGCTCGCTCGTCCCCAGCAGCCGCGAGCGCCAGGTGAAGAGCGCCGGGTCGGGCGGGAAGTCGCGGCCGTGGAAGAGGTTCCAGGAGAGGACCGTGAATCGCACCGCCGTAGTATCCGTCGCTTGCAAAAGCGCGACTTCCTCACCGGCGAAGAGCTCAGCGCCTTCGAGCTCGCGAAGCTGCTCGACCTCGCGGCCGAGCTGAAGGCCTACCGCGCCGTTCGGCGTTCGTCGGGCTCATCCCGACAAACAGCGAACGCGGGCGACCTCGCCGGGCGCAGCATCGGGCTGATCTTCGTCAAGCCCTCGACCCGGACGCGGATCTCGTTCGAGGTCGGGGTCGCCGAGCTGGGGGCGACGCCGGTCGTCCTGCGCGGCGACGAAATGCAGCTCTCGCGCGGCGAGTCGCCCGGCGACACCGGCCGCGTGCTCTCACGCTACCTCGATGCGATCGTGATCCGCTCCGGCTCGCACGAGCAGGTCGCCGAGCTCGCCGCCGCGGCCGAGGTGCCGGTCGTCAACGCGCTGACGCCGCTGCACCATCCCTGCCAGGCGCTGGCCGACCTGCAGACCCTGCGCGAGCGGCGCGGCGGCCTGCACGGGCTGCGGCTCGCCTATGTCGGCGACGGCAACAACGTCGCCCGCTCGCTGGCGATCGCCTGCGAGCTCGCCGGGGTCGAGCTGGTCGTCGCCGCGCCCGAGGGCTACCAGCTGGAGGAGGGCCATGGGGTGAGGCTGACCGACGACCCGCGCGACGCGGCCTCCGGCGCCGACGCGATCTACACCGACGTCTGGGTCAGCATGGGCGACGAGGCCGAGGCCGAGCGCCGCCGCGCCGACCTGACGCCCTACCGGGTCGACGCCGACCTGCTCGGCGCCGCCGCCGATGACGCGGTCGTCCTGCACTGCCTGCCCGCCCACCCGGGCGAGGAGATCGCCGCCGACGTCCTCTACGGGCCGCGGTCCGCCGTCTGGGACCAGGCGGAGAACCGCCTGCACGCGCAGAAGGCGTTGCTGCTGGCGCTGCTCGGGGAGTAGGCGTGTACCCGGAACTGCACCTCGGCCCGCTGACGCTGCAGACCTTCGGCCTGATGTTCGCACTCGCCTTCCTCGCCGCGGGGGCCCTGGTCGGCAAGCGATTGGGGGAGCTCGGCAAGCCGGTCGACTGGGCATACGAGATCGGCTTCTCGGCGCTGATCGGCGGCGTCGTCGGCTCGCGCGTCTACTTCGTGATCCAGAACTACGACAGCGTCAAGAGCGACCTGCTCGGCAACCTGTTCGGCGGCTCGGGGCTGGTCTGGTACGGCGGCGCGATCGGCGGCGCCCTCGCGGTGCTCGCCTGGGCCTGGTACCGCGACTTCCTCAGGCCGGCGCTGCTCGACCTGGTGGCGCCGGCGCTGGCGCTCGGCTACGCGATCGGGCGGATCGGCTGCCAGCTATCCGGCGACGGCGACTACGGCAAGCCCTGGAACGGGCCCTGGGCGATGTCCTACCCGGACGGGACCGTGCCGACCGACCGCGCCGTCCACCCGACGCCGATCTACGAGACGCTGGCGATGGGGCTCGGCGCCTGGATCCTCTGGCAGCTGCGCGACCGCTTCCGCGCCGGCGTGCTGTTCGCGATCTACCTGATCTACGCCGGCGCCGAGCGCTTCCTGGTCGAGTTCATCCGCCGCAACCACCATGTCGTCGCCGGGCTCACCGCCGCCCAGCTGGAGAGCCTTGCAATGATGTTCGTCGGCCTGGGCTGGCTGTATCTGGTGCGGCAGCGACACGGAACCCTGTCTCGCTCTGCCGCTGGTAACGTTGCACAAAATTTTTCGAGCTAACTAGGAGGGCGAGCGGAGTGGACGCAGTGGAGACCGGCGGCGGAGGTGCAGCGGGCGCCGCGACGGTCGGCGAGCTGCTCGAGCGGGCGGAGGCGACGATCGCCGCGGCCGGATGCGAGGAGCCGCGCGGGGACGCCGAGGCACTGGTCGCCGACGCGCTCGGCATCGGCGTCGAGGAGCTCTCGCGCGACGGCGCCGGCGCGGCCTCGCCCGAGGTCGTCGCCGCGGTCGAAGCGGCGGCGGCGCGGCGCGCCGAGCACGAACCGCTCGCCTACGTGCTCGGCCGGGCGCCCTTCCGCAGCCTCGAGGTCCGCGTCGACCCGCGCGTGCTCTGGCCGCGCCGCGAGACCGAGCTGCTGGTCGAGGTCGCGACCGGGCTGCCCGAGGGGGCGCGCGTGCACGAGGTCGGCACCGGCTCCGGCGCGATCGCCCTGGCGCTGATGTCGGAGCGGCCGGACCTGCGGATCACCGCGTCGGACCTCTCGCCGGAAGCCGCGGACGCGGCGCGCGAGAACGCCGAGCGGCTCGGGCTGGAGCTCGAGGTGTCCGTCGCCGAGGGGCTGCCCGAGGGGCTGGAGGGCGTCGACATGGTGATCGCCAACCTTCCCTACGTCACCGACGAGACGATCTTCGACCGCTCGCCGGAGATCCGGCGCGAGCCGCGGATCGCCGTCACCGGCGCCTGCGGCGCCGACGGGCTCGGCGTGATCCGCGGCCTGATCTCCGAAACGCCGAGCGGCTGGAAGCTGGCGATGGAGCACGACACCCATCACGGCCCGGCGATGCGCGAGATGCTGCGCGATGCGACTACGATGCGCGACTACATGGGGGATGAGCGGGTAACCGTCGGCGTCGCGCCTTGAGTGCGGAGCGAGCAAGCGTCACGATCTGGTTCTTCGCGCCGCGAGCGAAGCGCGAACTTGATGGTGAGCCCATCGTGAGGCTGGGTCTCCCTTGAGCGCCGAGGAGCGGCTCGCGAAGCTGGAGCGGCTGCGGTCCGAAGGGGTCGACCCCTACCCGTTCTCCTTCCCCGACCGCAACGCGATCTCCAAGATCCTCGCGGCGCACGACCCCGGCGAGCTGGGCGAGGGCGAGCACGGCGAGTTCTCCTACCGGATCGCCGGCCGGGTGACCGGGCAGCGCGGGCACGGCAAGACGAGCTTCTTCGACGTGCGGGATCTGACCGGGTCGATCCAGGCCTACGCGAAAGTCGACCAGCTCGGCGAGCAGGCGTTCGGGCGGATCGAAGATCTCGACATCGGCGACCTGGTCGGGGTCGAGGGCGACCTCTATGTGACCAAGCGGGGGCAGCTGGCGCTCGAGGTGCGCGAGTGCGTGCTGCTGGCGAAGGCGCTGCGCGACCCGCCCGACCTCTTCCACGGCATCTCCGACCCCGAGGTCCGCTACCGCCAGCGCGAGCTCGACCTGATGGCGAACGAGGAGTCGCGGCGGGTCTTCGCGATGCGGGCGAAGGTGGTCGCGGCGATCCGCGAGTACCTCAACGAGCGCGCCTACGTCGAGCTGGAAACGCCGGTGCTGCAGCGGATGACCGGCGGCGCCGCGGCGCGCCCGTTCAAAACGCACCACCATGCGCTCGACCGCCACCTCTACCTGCGGATCGCCACCGAGCTCTACCTCAAGCGGGCGATCGTCGGCGGCTTCGAGAACGTCTACGAGCTTGGCAAGTTCTTCCGCAACGAGGGCATGTCGCCGCAGCACAACCCGGAGTTCACGATGCTCGAGTGGTTTGTCAGCGGCGTCGACTACCACGGTGTGATGGATGTCGCCGAGGGGATCGTCGAGCACGTCGCCGAAAGCGTGCTGGGGACGACCAAGGTCGAGCGCGACGGCGAGGTCATCGACCTGAAGCGGCCCTGGCCGCGGCTGCGTCTGCAGGATCTGCTGAAGGAAGAGACCGGCGTCGACATCACCAAGGCGAGCCGCGACGAGCTGGCCGAGATCGCCGGCGACGACGCCGCGCCCGACGATGACTGGGCGGCGCTGGTCGACACGCTGCAGGGCAAGCTGGTCGAGCCGAAGCTGATCCAGCCGGCGTTCATCATCGACCTGCCGCTGGCGATCTGGCCGCTGGTCAAGCCGGTGCCCGAGCACCCGGAGCTGCTGGCGGCAGCCTTCGACGGGATCGTCGCCGGGATGGAGATCACCGGCGGCGGCACCGACGTCAACGACCCGATCGAACAGCGCCGCCACTTCGTCGAACAGCGCGAACGCCAGGAATCGGGGGCGGAGCCGACGCCGCACGAGCACGACGAGGAGTTCGTGCGGGCGCTCGAATACGGGATGCTGACGGCGAGCGGCTCGGGCCTCGGCGTCGACCGCCTGATGATGATCCTCAGCGGCGCCAAGACCCTGCGCGACGTGATCCTCTTTCCCTCGATGCGCGAGGCGGGGGATTAGGGGCCGACGGGCCGATAACCCACGTATGTCGTGGGAAATAGTCCCGTCGGCAGTCAGTTCTCGATCTGGACGAGCCGTTCGGGCTCGTGTTCGACCTGCAGGGTCGTGTGGTGGATGTCGAACTCGCGCTCGATCAGCTCGGCGAGCTCGAGCCGGGCGCGGTGGCAGTCGGCGTCGGCGCCGACCGTGACGTGGGCGGAGAGGGCGGGGAAGCCGGAGGTGACCTCCCAGACGTGCAGGTCGTGGACCTCGACCACGCCGGGCCGCGCGGCCATCTCCCGCCCGATCTCCTGCGGGTCCATCTCCTTCGGCGCCGCCTCGAGGAAGATGCGGCCCGATTCGCGCAGCAGGCCGGTGGCGGAGCGCAGCATCAGGCCGGCGACGAGCAGCGAGGCGATCGCGTCGGCCCGGTCGAAGCCGGTCAGCAGGATGACCGTCGCGGCGATCGCCGTGCCGACGAAGGCGAAGAGGTCGGTGAGGATGTGCTGGAAGCTGCCCTCGACGTTGAGGCTTTCGCGGTTCGCCCTGGCGAGGGTCGCGGTGGCGGCGAG